>Ga0316207_10000297_pt1 | contig 92022 bp, 91 predicted proteins | sample 6weekpyrite_MG_FD_204943 | JGI IMG/M metagenome (GOLD analysis project Ga0316207, IMG submission 204943) | Microbial mat bacterial communities from mineral coupon in-situ incubated in ocean water Damariscotta River, Maine, United States -... | ecosystem: Environmental > Aquatic > Marine >...
GACAGTGTGTTGATATCTGCCCATCAGACATCATGCACATCGATAAAACATTACGCCGTGCTTACAACATTGAACCTAACATGTGTTGGGAATGTTACTCATGTGTAAAAGCCTGCCCACATCATGCTATTGATGTTCGTGGTTATGCTGATTTCGCTCCATTAGGTCACTCAGTACGAGTACACCGTGATGAAGAAAAGGGCACCATTGCGTGGCGTATCAAGTTCCGTAACGGTAAGAAAGATATGGAACTGCTTGCACCAATCACAACTAAGCCCTGGGGCTCGGGACACTATGATTTAGCGAGTGAACCAGCACCAGCTAAAGCAGTGGTCGACACTGAGTTGTTATTTAACGAGCCTAAATATGTTGCTATGAATGACAATGCATTAGCCACGTTGGAATCAAATGGCTTAGAAATTAAAGAAGGGGTTTACTACTAATGGGATACAAGACAATTATTGAAGACGATATCGATATCCTGGTAGCTGGTGCTGGCCTTGGTGGTACCGGTGCTGCATTTGAAGCACGATACTGGGGTCAAAATAAGAAAATCGTTATCGCTGAAAAAGCCAACATCGATCGTTCTGGTGCAGTAGCACAAGGTCTATACGCAATTAACTGTTACATGGGGACTCGCTTCGGTGAGAATAATCCAGAAGATCATGTACGTTATGCACGTATCGATTTAATGGGTATGGTTCGTGAAGATTTGGCCTTTGATATGGCACGCCACGTGGATTCAGCTGTTCACCAGTTTGAAGAATGGGGTCTACCTATCATGAAAAATGCTGACACAGGTACTTACCTGCGTGAAGGTCGCTGGCAGATTATGATTCACGGTGAATCATACAAGCCTATCGTTGCTGAAGCTGCTAAGAACTCAGCTGATAAAGTATTCAACCGTGTTTGTGTAACGCACTTACTGATGGATGAATCTAAAGAAAACCGTGTTGCGGGTGCTGTTGGTTTCAACGTACGTACTGGTAACTACCACGTATTCAAGTCTAAGACTGTAATCTGTGGTGCTGGTGGTGCTTCTAACATCTTTAAGCCACGTTCAGTTGGTGAAGGTGCAGGCCGTGTTTGGTACGCACCATGGTCATCGGGTTCTGCTTACGGTCTTATGATCGAAGCTGGCGCGAAAATGACACAAATGGAAAACCGTATCGTATTAGCACGTTTCAAAGATGGTTACGGCCCAGTTGGCGCATACTTCTTACACCTTAAAACGTATACTCAAAACGCTTATGGCGAAGAGTATGAATCAAAATGGTTCCCTGAGTTGCAAGAACGCGTTGGTAAAGAATACCTGGATCCAGAAGCGTCACACGCGACACACCGTCCGATTCCAACTTGTCTGCGTAACCACGCAATCATCAGTGAGGTGAATGCAGGTCGTGGTCCTATCCACATGGTTACAATGGAAGCCTTCCAAGATCCACATTTAGAAGAAATTGGCTGGCACAACTTCCTGGGTATGACAGTTGGTCAAGCGGTACTTTGGGCAGCAACAGATGTTGATCCAAAATACGAAAACCCAGAGCTAACAACTTCTGAGCCATACGTAATGGGTTCACATGCAACAGGTTGTGGTGCTTGGTGTTCAGGTCCTGAAGACGTTTCACCAGAAGAATACTTCTGGGGTTACAACCGTATGACGACTATTGAAGGTCTGTTCGGTGCAGGTGATGCGGTAGGTGGTACTCCACACGCATTCTCATCAGGTTCTTTCACTGAAGGTCGTCTATCAGCTAAAGCTGCTTGTAAATACATCGATGATGGTAAAGCGGAAGGTATTCGCGTAACAGACGCTCAGATTTCTCGCCGTAAGGAAGAAATCTACAAGCCACTGGAAACTTATACTGTTGGCCGTAACGAGATTGTTGCTGGCAGCGTTAACCCTAACTACATCAACCCACGTCAGGGTCTGGATCGTCTACAGAAACTGATGGATGAGTACTGTGGTGGTTTCGGTGTGAACTACATGACTAATGACAAGCTTCTGAGCATTGGTCTTAAGAAGATGGCTATTCTGGGTGAAGATCTAGATAAGGTTGCTGCTGAAGATATCCATGAACTTCTTCGTGCATGGGAATTGAAGCATCGCTTCCTTACTTCTGAAAGTGTGTTCCAGCATACAATGTTCCGTAAGGAAACTCGCTGGCCTGGTTACTACTACCGTGGTGACGCGATGAAGCTTGATGATGCTAACTGGCATGTATTAACCGTTTCTCGTCGTGATCCTAAAACTGGTGAGTACACAATGGAAAAAGCGCCTCTGTACCACCTGGTAGGTGACATCGAGGACAAAGATCTCGCTAAACTGAAAGCAGAAGGTCATCATTAAGCAAATAAGGCTCTAATTGGCTTGAATTTTTGAGCCATTTAAACAATATTTGTGAATAATAAAAAAGGACTAACATTCGGTGTTAGTCCTTTTTTTATCTATTCCTGATTCTATACAGGGACTTGTATTACAGCGTTATAGATAGCATATAAAGAACACTGTATATTTTATTGAGATAGTCAGATGAATATTATTGAAAACACAGATGAAGAAATTTTAGAACATGCCCACCCAATGTGGGCCGATCTTGTTAAGTACTCAAATGAAGGCAACTATGGTGCGTTCACCCGAAACTTCTCAGCTTCTTTTATGAAAGGCGCGAATGAGGTTGAAATGGGCAAGCAGTTTGCAAGAAGCGATCTGGCAAAAAACCTGTCAGAAGATTATTCCTATCTTGGTTTGATACGCCGTGGTGAACATGTCACTGTTCTTTATAAAGTAATTAATAAAAAAAGTAAGGGTGAATGGCTGGGCAGATTAGTACTTGGTTATGAAAAAGAGAAAGTTAAAATTTTTGGTGCAACACTTTTTTAGAAACACCACGTCTAAACACCTAGATTCTAGAAATAGATTTAAGCAGCATTAACAGATACAGGTTTTATTAGGTATGTCAGATATAATTGAAGACGAAAAATTTGTCGAACTAAATTATAAAGTCGTCGATGACAAAACTGGCGACGTTCTAGTCACGGTTGAGTATCCCATTGGTTATGTACATGGCGTCAATGACGTGATGTCAGAAGAAGTGACCAAACACCTCTATGGTAAAAAAGTCGGTGATATCATTGAAGTGCCAGTTGATACCAGACTGCTATATGGTGAGCGAGATGAATCGCTGGTATTCACTGATCATATTGAGAATGTGCCAGAGGAATACCGTGAAATAGGTATGACTATTACCATGGAGAATGAAAAGGGTGAGCCAAAAAGTTTTATCGTAACGCGTTTTGATGACAAGACACTCACTGTCGATGGCAATAACCCACTTTGTGGCAGAGATGTTACTTTCATATTGGAAGTGCTGACTATACGTGAAGCCACCGATGAAGAAGTTGATCTTGGTGGCGCGGTTGATGCTGATCCTGACTTAAACGATATACTCGATAAAGCAGAATAAACGACCTCCTAATATGAATTATTCTAGCCCATACCTCTTATACCCTGTAAACCGTGTACTGGAACGTGCTATTTCGAGTTCACTGGTGATGATAGATGAAGAAGCACTGGAACTTGCTGCGCCTGATAGGGGCACTACGGTTGCAGATAATTTTCTGTACACACGTGGAAACTTTGAACAACACAGCTTCAGTGCCAATATTTTCGAACCCTTACGCGACGCACTTAAAGCATCTCTGACAGATGATTTCCGCAAGCAGGATTGCAAGGCGTGGGCGGATACGCAGAATCGACTTGGGAATATTCTTGGCGCGATCGGGCAGCAGCAACATGATGCTGAGGTATTTCAGCAAGCGATCGCATGTTTTTCACTTGCACTGGAAGAAGTTACGCAGGAAGAATCCCCGTTAGAATGGGCTGTAACGCAGTCTAATTTGGCGACGGCGCTACAGGCATTTGGACGTCTTGAGTCAGATTCAAAGGCACTGAGTAATGCAGTTGATGCCTATACGGCAGCATTATTAGTCTATACGAAACAAGAAACACCGGAAGAATGGAAATTGATCATGCTACAGTTGGGTATGACCTTTCACAGTTACGGGCTACTCCTTAAAGGTAACCGTACTTTCCAGAAAGCAGTTGTTGCCTATAAAAATGCGATTTCATTACTCGATGCGGACAATTATCCTGTTGAATTAGCTGCCGCACATAATAATTGCGGGGCAGTGTTGCTTAATCTGGCGGAATCAGAAGAGAACCCTGAGCGTTTTGAAGAGGCAGTAAGATCTTATGAGACAGGCTGGAAAGTGTGTATGGAGCAGCAGCGTCCTGTTCACCTGTCGGTGCTTTGCCGAGTAAACAAATCAACTGCACGAAACGAGCTCGCGGAATTATCAAAAGATACAGTGCTTGCAGATGAAGTTGCCGATGATTTTGAGATAATCATGGAATGTTTCCCACATGCCTTACAACCACTTTGTCTAAAACACTGTGAAGCACAACTGAATAAGGCGCAGGAGCTAGTTGGTGCTTCTGCAGCCTAATCATATTTCCAGGTTGCTACCGAGGAATTAAACTCGCTCTGAAAGTTTATAGTCGATATTAATAAACGCTCCAATCTCAGCACAAAATTTGATTACGCGTGCGCCAAAACCAACATCTGGCGATGTTTCATCTTTATCAATAGATAAGGTTAGCTCCACACTTATTCGTGGTGATAAGTTATGGTTTTTGCAGATTTCGATAATTTTGTCTTTGGCAGGTTCAATCTTCTTAAGAATTTCATCATCGATAAGTTTGTAAATATCGAGTTCTTGAGTATCAGAATTTAACGTTTCTGTTGATAATTCCCATGAACTAATTACGGGTTTATCCAGAGTTCCGCGCATACCTGCAGCATTGGTTGCTGTGGGCTCTATACCGATGAAATTAGTGACTACATCTGGGTCAAAGTGATAACCAGAGATGCCAAAATATGCCCGACCTTTGTTAGATGCCACGGATAGTTTCCTTATAAAAGAATAAATAGAACAGAACATTATAGCGTGTAGGATAAAGTATTACTGTATTAACTTTTTTTGGGGGCAATAACGAACTATTTATTATATTTTTGTTTTGAAAGGTGTGAAAATGCCCTCAATTCTTATTAATTAACTTAGACGAAAGGGTGTGACGTTTGTCGTCTGAAAAGAAGCGAGATCCCAATAATCCGTGCCTGTTTTGCACAGATCCACAAGGGGTGAGCCTGGATAATGAACTTGCGTATAGCGCTCGAGATACCTATGCGGTGAGCCCGGGGCATACGGTGGTTATTCCGAAACGTCATGTCGCCAGTTTTTTTGAGTTAACGCCTGAAGAGATTAACGCCTGCATGGCGCTGATAACGGAAGAACAGAAGTTGATAGATAAGGAATTTACGCCAGATGGCTACAATATCGGCGTCAATGTGGGTCCAGCGGCTGGGCAGAGTATTTTACATGTCCATATTCACATCATTCCCCGTTACAAGGGTGATGTAGAAAATCCCCAGGGGGGAGTGAGGCATGTGATACCTAAAAAGGCGCATTATACGCGCTAAAAGAGTATAATTTCGTCAGATTAAGCGGGAGGAGCTGGCAAATTTTTTTTAAATTCCTCTCAAATATATAAATTAAGCATTAACTATTTAGGAGATATGATTATGGCTGAATTTTGCAGACCTAAGGTGCCAACAGGCGTAACAGAATATGTGACAACTACACAGAAAGAAGTTGTTCCTGGACAGTTTGTTATTGGTTATACGACTGAATGGAAAAGTTTCCAAAAAGAACAGCCATACCAAACACCTAAGAAGCCTTAAGAAGAAGATACTAAAGGCGAATAATAGCTTACGTCGTTATTTAATCGCTTACATAAGAGCCGCCGAAGGGCGGCTTTTTTTGTTCTTGAAGACATGGCGTGGTAGTGTCAATACTCGATAAGCCAATGGCCTCTAATAATGATGCAAGTCATTCAGGCAACCGTAACACAGGGGCATAAAGTAGCGTCAGGGCAGGCAACTGACTCACCTTACCCGCAAGGGTCAATAGAAATGCAGACCCCGTTCTTTCACAAGCATGGGATAAATCTGGATGACTATTACAAAGCAACTCTGAATCTATCAATTGCGCCTTATACCTTTACCATAATTGCCCCGCAATTCATCGCCAAAGAGGTGAAGTGGGTTGATGGATTTCCTGCAGAAGATTTCTCATTCTCAAAGGCAGAAATTACATATGCGGGTAAAACATACAGTGGACTAATATATTATCCGCATCCAGAAACAAAACTGGGTCATTTTCATGACAATTCAGTAATTGAATTCATTACTTACTATATCCCCGATATTGGTTATGGTGATAAAGTCGAACTTAAGCTTAACGATGCATCCATTAGTATAGAGTGACACATACCGGTAACGAACCAGGTGTGGGCTTTAGTCAATACCTTCCAGGCAAGTAAGTAAACAGGAGTGTTTGATGAGAAAAATTAACTTACTATTACTTATCCCCTTTCTATTATTATCAGCATGTTCTGATAAGCAAGATAAAAACACCGAAGGTCACCTGCTGGAAGGGCATGAAAAAGCCATGGATAAGGCAAAAGACCTTGATAAGATAATTCAGGAGGGTATAGAGAAGCGCCAGGAAGGGACACACTGATAACGTAGGTTAAAGGTAATTTATTCATTGGCTTCAATATTACATGTCCTGGAACTGTTACTACCGGCTTTAATTCCATCATGGAATTTCTTTGATGTCATCGTGCCATCACCACGAATTCAATATGCAGTTTTAAACCTTGAAAGTGATAGGGCACTTGAGTGGAAGGTGTTTAGGCCAAGACCTCAAAGGGTAAGCTTTTTAATGATGTTGCAACGTATGTTATGGAATCCGGACAGGAACGAGGCGTTATTCCTGGTAAGTTGCGCGGAAAGATTAATTGAATATCCAACACGGCATAGTGAGCGTGAAATATCCAGCAGGATACGCTTTGAATTAAAATCGACCTCGTTTAAAGAAATAATAAGGAATAAAACACATTTCAAATTTAGAGTGGTTTTTATTCGAAGAGAAAGGAATGAGTTAAAGGAAGAAATTGCATATATATCATCCAATTATAGCCTCAACAAAGAGGCAATAAATGGACATTGAGTTTGCAATTCGATTAACAGAAATAGTAATGGGATTCGCCTTTGTACAACAAAGTGTGGAACACCTGGTGAAATTTAAAGATGAGCAAATTATTTTTTTGTCGAGGTCGTTATTAGCGATTCTGTTGATCGCCGGGATTCAAACAACATGGATGGTGTTTTTATTATTAGGCTTAGGCCTGATTATACTGAACAGATTCCAGGGGCCATATAACGGTGGCGCAGATCGTATGAGCTTGCTCGTGTTGGCGTGTTTATGTGTGGCACATATTGCGCCAACCATAATTTGGAAAGAAATAGCATTAGGCTATTTAGCAATTCAGTTAGTTTTATCCTATTTTATCTCAGGGTGGGTAAAAATAATAAATCCAGAGTGGCGTAATGGCCAGGCACTGGTGGATGTTTTTGGTTTTTCAGCTTATCCAGTTAGTGAGTCGCTGCGTAGTTGGGCACAGTCACCGCGACTATTACTAATAATGTCATGGTTGGTAATATGTTTTGAATTACTGTTTCCGGTATCAATATTATCAGCAACAACATTGAGCATAGCGCTAGTGATAGCTGCAATTTTTCATTTTGCCAATGCCTGTCTTTTTGGCTTGAACCGGTTTTTCTGGATATGGCTTGCCGCTTATCCGTCAATAATATGGTTTCAACAGCGACTATTCGTTACAATTTAACAATTAATTATTGGTCGTTAGGAATAATATGCAACGTAAAATTCTCGAGAAGGCATCCGAGCAAGGCATTATCAGCACTGAGCAAGTTGAATTATTGCTCAATTTTGATGCGGATGAAAAAAATACCGATAGCGGTAAAGAAAATGGAGAAGAGCAACTTCGATTTGTACGAAGTTTTGGCGATATCTTTATTACGCTAGGGATTATATTTGTTGCCATTGCAACAGCCCAGTTTGAATTTAGTGCAGCATATAAAATTATCCCTGTTTTGGTATTGATTGCGACTACAGAATGGTTAGTCAGGGTTCGCCGCCTGGCTTTGCCCGGTATTGCCTTGTTAATCGCAACGCTTTATTTTGCGAGCCAGTTTATAGGGCTTTCGAGGAATAATTTTGAACTAGAAAATATTATCATTCCAACAGCCATCGCATTTGTTTTTTACTGGCGATACAAAATGCCATTTACATTGCTACCGATTGCGCTTGGTTTAATTGGTATTGTTACTATCTTGCTGGATATTGATATTGAACAGGCACAGTATCTTGTTGTTGTGTTTGGTCTAGTGGTCTTCTTTGTTGCGATGTGGTTTGATTCGCGAGATATAAAAAGACAGAATAGATTCAGTGATGCTGCTTTCTGGCTGCATTTACTTGCTGCGCCAATGGTTGTACACGGTGTCATGGTCAGTTTGCTTATTGAAACATCATCACTACCTTATCGGGAGTTGTTGGTGATTATTTTCTTTATTGCTTTCTTCCTGATCGCCTTATATGTAGATCGTCGTGCAATCCTGGTATCAAGTGTTGCCTATGCAATATATGCCATTGTTGAGCTGGCAAAGAATAATGCAATTCATATTGAGGATATGACGTTATTCATGTTTGTGGTCTTTGGCGTGTTTATTATTATCTTTGGTGTCTATTGGTACACGATACGAAAAGCTATTTTTAAGAGATTTAGTAATGCAAGCTTGTCGAAATACGTGCCTGCGATTATTAGATAAATAACGTGAATATTAGTATTGATGGACAAACAGTTATTACATGAAAAGATAATTTTGGCGCTGGAGACAATTCACCAAAGCGCAATCAATGCAGCACGACAGGCACATGTTACCGCCACGGATAAAGAGAGTATTGCCGAGAATAAATATGACACCTTCGGCTTGGAGGCTTCTTATCTTGCGCATGGACAGGCAAAACGGGTTGCAGAATATGAGGTGGATTTAGCTAATTATCTGAATATTACGGTTAGCAAATTTGATAATGATTCGAAAATTGCAATTGGTGCGCTGGTTCATTTAGCTGATGCCAAGGGAGCAGCGCAATGCCTATTTCTGAGCCCCGTGGCCGGTGGTTTGAAACTACGTGTTGATGATAAGGAAATAACACTTATAACACCTTCATCACCACTGGGCGCGGCATTGATTAATCGTAGTGTGGGTGATGAGGTTGAACTGAGCTTAGCTGGCCAAACTAAAATGTATGACATTATGGCTATCTATTAGCGATAACTGCACTATAACGAGATGAATTATTTTTTTTACAATCACTGAAGAGGGTTTGAAAAAATGATTAATAAACGTCTGGTTTTTGCATTATTATTAAGTTTGTCTTTGCTAACCATAAATCCTGTTCTGGCTGCAACACCACTGTCCGCAGACGATGTTAAGGCGCTGTTTTCAGGAAAAACCTTTGATGGCTATAATGAGAATATTGGGAAGAAATTCCGGGTTTATTCTGCACCGGATGGAACCATGATTCATCAGAATGCAGCGCGTACACTTGAAGCAAGTTGGGAAGTCGATGACAAAGCGCAACATTGTGGGATTTTAATGCGAAGAATTTGCGGAAAGATCGTACCCGTGGGAGATGGTGTTTATCATAAAATGCAAGATGGTGAACATACGCACACATTAAAGAATTTTCTACAAGGTAATCAACTCTAAGCTTACTCAGGCCGCGGCGTTTTATCCCAGCGTATTTCAGAAGCAGTAATGGGGCCGATAATAGTATTGCTAAGACTGCCGGGCATTTGAGAACGATTTCTAGACAGCGGGATTCGTCCTCCCATTAACTCGGCTCGATGCTGCGGGTAAAGCGGGAACCTGTTTGGGTCAGCATAACCCTGAGGATGAATTGGTTGATCGGTTTCCAGGTTATATTTATCGGATGCGCCGACCGTGTGCATAAGCTCATGTGCAATGACAACATTATTCGACTGATTGTACTGGTTCCTGGAGAAGGCATGCACAATACCGATTTGCCCCCTTGCCAGGCCAATTGAATGGGGGAGTTCCTGGGCATTTTGTGGATCGTAATAAAGCACATAGATCTGGATATCAGGTGCCGGCCTGGGGTCTGTATTATGAGTCCAGCTCCAGAAACGGAGTTTCATACTCCACCACATTACCTTGGGGACGCTGCCACCAATGGGTGCAGCGGGTGGTAAGGCATCAACCTGGGGTGATACCGAAAGAATAAAAGGCTCATCGGTGACATTGGCATAGTTTGCCGATTGTTCATACATATAATCGCTAATACCTGAAAATCTGAAGTCGCTTAAACGATCAATGTAATTTTGTGTTGCCTGACTACCATCAGCATTAATCGGGTAGATATAAACGTAGAGTGGTTTTTGCCAACTGCTTATTCGTTGCTGGGTAAGATAGACAGATGCCGAGACAAACAACAGTATTAATATGGCAAATAAGATACGCAGTTGTCGAAACATGTTATTCCTTCAATAATGCTGCTTGCATATCAGAGCTAGACGCAGGTAGTTGCAAGATGGCATGAAGTGGGAATAATTCAGCAAGCTTATCGGCAAAAGACCTTTCTTCTTTACTAACCAGAACGATGACTTTCGATTTAGATGAATATTTAGGCAGGCTATGTAACATGACATCGAGGTTACTAATGTTTACCCCCGCATAATTATTGCCATAACCGTAAAAAAATTCACAAACAATGAAATCAGGTTGCTGTTTCAGATTATTAATGGTTTTACGTAAAGAATTAAAACGCGTTTCGGTTATATCCATCGAAGCATAGAGCGCTGAAAAGTCAGGATGCATGGAGGATTCAATAATAGAGAAAACCGTTTTTGGCATAATATCAGCTAGGTAATCATTGTGTTTATGAATGATAGTATAGGCATAACAACGGTAATAGCACAGACTAAATAAAGGAGAGTAAAATTACGTCGCATGACGACCTGATAATTTACCTTTTAATTGCTGGTGTGTCGTGCGCAATAATGTTTCGGTCGTTTCCCAGTCAATACAGGCATCGGTGACAGACACGCCATACTTTAGCGCGGATAAATCACTTGGAATAGGTTGATTACCCCAGCCAAGATTAGATTCAAGCATTAAACCGATAATCGATTGGTTACCATCACGAATTTGGCTGACGCAGTCTTCAACAACCATTGCTTGATTAGCAGGATCTTTGCTGGAATTACCATGGCTGCAATCGACCGTAATATTGAGCGGTAAGTCAGCAGACTGCAGTGCCTTTTCACATGCATCAATATGGCGGGCATCGTAATTTGGCTTGCCACCACCACCACGGAGTACAACGTGACCATAGCTATTGCCACGTGTTTTTACCACGGTGCATTGACCTTGTTGATTAATGCCCAGAAAATTGTGTGGTTGCGATACCGAGTGGAGTGCATTGATAGCGACATCAAGGCTGCCATCAGTACCGTTTTTAAAGCCAACCGGTGTGGATAGACCGCTAGCCATTTCCCGATGTGTTTGAGATTCGGTAGTACGCGCGCCAATCGCTGACCAGGTAATCAGATCGGATAAGTATTGAGGACTAATAGGATCGAGCGCTTCGGTTGCCGTCGGTATCCCCATTTCAGCAAGTTTGAGGAGCAATTCTCGTGCCTTGTATAAGCCTTTCTCGATATGAAAAGAATCATCCATAAAGGGATCATTAATCAGCCCTTTCCAGCCAACGGTGGTACGAGGCTTCTCAAAGTAGACACGCATAATGATGTAAAGTGTCTCGCTGACTTCGGCTGCGAGTTTTTGTAACTTTTCAGCATAAACCAGCGCGGCGTCTGGATCATGGATAGAGCAGGGGCCGATGACGACAAACAGACGTGGATCGTCACGATTCAGAATAGCTTGCACTGTCTCACGCCCGGCAAGGACGGTCTGCTCGGCTGAAGCGGTCAGCGGCAAGGCCATTTTTACTTCGGCAGGAGTAGGAAGTAGGTCCTGAGATAGAACATTAATATTATTTAACTGCTGATCGGTCATACCCGTCACTCAAATCCACGTTTATCGACACGGCACACGCCGCAAAGGCGCGCATTTTACCTTATTTCTATGGGCTTTGCGCGCTGTATCCGGTGGAAATTGTGCTAATTGCTATGCTCAGAGGAATGCTGGTTTAATTCGTCCTGACGGGTCTGGTCGGCCTCTTCCAGGGCGTCTCGAATCCCTGGATGTGCATGCATCGCCTTTTCCAAATCACGCCGTTTCAGGCTATACAGGCTGCAAGGCGTCAATGTTTTAACCGTAGCGCTGCGAGGCACATCATGTAGCAGGGCCATTTCTCCGAAAAAGTCCCCGGCAGATAGCGTAGCAATCTCATGGGTATTACGGCTAACCTGTACCTGGCCTCGTGCCAGCAAAAACAGGCTATCACCGCGCCCACCTTGTTGAATGACAATCTCTTTTGCTGGCAGGCTTAATACCCGCATATGTGAGGCAACTTCATTGAATTCCTGTTTACTCAATTTCTGACAAAACGGCACGGTGTAGAGTAATTCCTCTGGTGTCAGTATCAGGCTTTGCGTGTCTTCAATACTGAGCTTCCACAGGTGTTGTTGGCGTTGAGCGAGCATTGCTTGTGCAACAGCAGGGGGGATTTCACCATGCCCACTACGCTGCTTGATGGACTGCATTTCAGCAAGCAGGATTAAACGTTGCCCATGGCGTTCTTGCATGGTGTGAACAAATTCAGGATACAACTCATCCATCTGCGTAATGCTGGTTTGTGCGAATGATTGCCATTGTTGATATTGCTGCAAAATAGAATCAAGTTTCGCACTTGAGCTTTGATCATGGTGGTCAATATTTTGTAGATAATGAATGACTTCGCCACAGGCATGCACATGCGCCCAGGCAATTTCATAGGCATGCGCAATCGCACGTATGCGTAATTTTTCAGCAAAAGAACCTAAGCCTGGCAGGCTTGTGAGTAAATAGATAAATGCGTTGAACAGGCGTCGTCGTGGTAGGCGGTTTTGCTCGATAAGATGATATTCACCGTGATAACGAATGGCTTCTATTTGCAACGAAAGTAGTGGCAACATATCGCGAAGTGCCGATTCACTAAGATGCCCTTTGTTAAACAGCTCGGTGTAATGATTTTGTTCCATTGCAAAGCAACGCAGGGTGATGAGGTTTATTTCATCTTGTTGATTGAGATTATCGTCTCGCAGGGTAGCCAAATGATGCTCGGCTCTGTGTAAAGATTTTTCACATTGTTTTTGCAAACGGGCTAATATTTTACTGTCAAACTGACGTTGGTTATGTAAATCAGGTAGCCTGTCTAACGCTTGTTGGCTTGCCGAAACGTCACCAATTGCCTGTGCGACCTGATCTGCAATAGGTGGTTTGTCCAGGCCAAGTTTATGCACTAGCCATTCCATACTCAGACCCTGCACCAATAAGGTGAAAAGAACCGCACCCATCGCAACTGCAACAAAGGTATCGAAATAAGCAAAGTCAGGCAGGCTAAGAACAATGGCCAGCGCAATAGCGCCACGTAGACCACCCCAGAACATCACCGTTTGGTAGGCACGGCTTGTTGGTTGACTGTGTGGCAGGCGGTTAACAAGTGGAATAAGCGCATAAACGACAATAAATCGTGACAGTAACATCGCAAGCAGAACCCAGCCAAGAATATCAGCACTATTAAATAGAGCAGTGAATTCAACGCGCATGCCAACCATTAAAAAGATAAGTGCGGTGGCAACAAAACCCATGTAATCCCAAAAGTGATGGACATAACTGCGCACTGACGCGGATATTTTTAATTTTCCCCAGCTGCCGAGCATTAACCCTGCCGCGACAGTTGCCATGACACCACTAACATGTAGCCATTCTTCTGCAACCAGGAAAGAAGCATAAGCAAGAATCGTGGTTAGCGTGATTTCGATAGCGGGATCGCTACGCACAGTGCCGAGTATTAATCCGGTTAGCCAACCAAGTAGTGCGCCAACAAATAACCCACCAAGGAAAACAATAAAAAAATCACCAATACCGGAAAGGGCGCTGCTTGTAGGCGCTCCGTGCGTTGCGATGGCAATCATTAAGAGTATTTTTGCGAGCACGATGGCGGTGGCATCATTAAAAAGACTTTCGCCTTCGACGAGAATGGTTAATCGTTCAGGTGCACCAAGGCGTTTAAATAGAGAAATAACCGCAACCGGATCAGTCGCACTTAAAATAGCACCGAGTAATAAAGAAAAGACTAACGGAATGGGGGTCGCAAGATAAACAATCGTACCGATAATAACGGTAGAGATAAGTAAGCCAGGAACAGCCAATGCCAATACCGGCAATAAATTATGCCAAAGTTGCCGTGCATCAAGATTGTAAGCAGATTCAAAAATAAGTGTTGGTAAAAAAACATATAAAATAAGCGCAGGTGATAAACCAACACCGCGTAAGAAATGTAAATTATCAGGGTAGGTATCTATTAAGCTCGCGAAGACGATGCCAACGATGACAAGTAGAACACTAAAAGGTAATTGAATGCGCTTACTGATTGCCAGTGTTGTTGCTGCCACTAACAGCAGCATAATGATACCAGCAACGTTATCGGCAAGATGAGACGAGTGTTCCATATCGTGTTTAGATCATATCCTTAATCTGGTAGTGGAGTTATATCAACGCTTATTGTTCCTATGTCACTTCAGGTAAATTGTAATGCGTACACGCATGCGGTTTTATCGTATGCATAATACCGCCATGAGGGCGAACGAACTCGGCTTTATCATCGAGCCCGGTGTAATGGATTTCATCTTGTTGGATACGAGCGTCACGGATGAAATCACCAAAGCGGATACGTTCAGTCATTATCTTTCCCCGATTAACTAGCGGCCATTGTCACGCCAATGTCTTAGGGGGTCAAGGCGTAAAAAAGGCCCCGGATGGGGCCCTTTTTACACGTAAGCGAGTGCTGCTTATTAGTGGCGATACAGGCCACGCTCACTGGCGCGTTCTTCCTGTTTGACTTGTGTGAGCACAAGCTTAAGGGCCTCTAAGTAAGGCACAGTACCATTATTGCGGATAATATCGCGGCCTTCGCGGCTATGGGCGTATTTAACAAATTTCTGAACTTCAGCATATAGCTTACCCTGACTGTTCATCGCCAAATAGAGGGGGCGGTAAAGGCCGTATTCACCCTTACGAATATTGTCGTAACTTGGCTCCTTACCATCGAGCTTAAGATTTTTAACCTTACGTTTACGAGCAGAACTAATGCCGGTAACGCCGATGGCATTTATATCTTTGACCACGGCCTTCTCTAATGGGCCAGACGACTTAACAAATTCAGTCGCCTTGAATTCCTGATTGTAGTTGGCAAATACCAGTTTGCGCAGGGCACGACCAACACCTGATATTTTGCCTTTACGGGCCATTAAGCGAATCGGTGCATCATTGCCACCAAGCTGTTTCCAGTTTGTGATTTTACCTAGATAAAGTCCGCGTATTTGGTCAAAGTTGATGTTTTGAACAGGATTATCGGGGTGGACAATAACGACCAGCGCATCCCATGCAAGCGGTTCGAGCACGGCTCGGCTTTCCTCGGGAGCACTGCCAATTTTATAACGGCAAGTACCACCCATATCCGAGTTGTTAGCGGCTGTTTCGCGAATACCGCGTGTCGCGCCACCACCTTGTATATCAATAATGACACCAGTTTTCTTTTCATAACCAGCGGCAAGCTCTTTCATAAAGGCTTTTTTGGAAATACCACAGCCTACCCATTTGAGGGTGACTGGCTCTGCCGCGATGGATTGGCCCATATTCAGCAACAATCCGATAGTAAGTAACGATATAAACGATTTCATGTGTCCGCCTCTTTTCCAATGAGTCTAAAACAGTATAGTTATTATGATTACGGTTAATCAGTATAGACCATATAGAGTTTATTAAAACGCTGGAGTTCCATAAAGCAGATATCAAAAATCCAGCACGTTTATCTCTGTGAAGGTTTAATGTAGTAAAATAGTCGGTTATTTAGCTGTGGTGGCTTCATGCGGCCTCGCCTGGGTGGTGTAATCGTCTAAACCAGCTGGCGTGCGGAGGAGGGCATTAGCCCGCGCTGAATAGCATTAGCCGGCATATTGAAACGATAGGCACCGATTTGTCGCTGCAAATCGAGGTGCAGTTAGCCAGACATTGGCGGACAATGTACAAAGGCGGACAGTGATAAATGGGTCTAGTCGTGCATTGTTCCAGAATGGTCAAATGTCTTCGGAGCTCCGAAGATGACAACGGCATTACTGGACAGACTAACTCATCACTGTCATATCATCGAAACCGGCAATGACAGTTACCGCTTCAAACACTCAACTACCCACCAAAAGGAGAATAAAACTGGAAAAAGAAAATCAAAATAGGCCTGAACAGGCGGGTCAATTTTAGATGCAAAACCCGGGTTAGTTTTAAATGCAAATCAACAGCATGATCGAAAAATCAGCGATTACTAGTCGTTCCCAGGCAAACTATGCATGCTCGATTTTTCTGTAGGCGTAAATGGGGGCATTTTGGCGATTTCACCGTCGAACGTCCGGCTCCCCACGCGCATAACAAGCCACAGCATTTAACCTGGGGCAGGATCTACGTCATCCGGTCTTTTCAGGAATATCGGCACTACTGACAGGAAGGTCGATCCAGAAGTTGCTCCCCTTGCCGAGTCTGCTCTCGACACCAATCTTTCCGCCCATTAATTCCATAACGTTTTGGCACACGGTAAGACCAATGCCGCTGCCTTCGATAAATGTATTGGTAGTGACGCGTTCAAAAGGTTTAAAAATTCGTAGCTGGTCCTTGGCCTCTATCCCTGGGCCGTTGTCAATAATATTGATTCTCAGAAAATTACCCTTTTGGCTATGTGAAATGATGATTTCACTACCCTTGGGGCTGTACTTGGCAGCATTGCCGATCAGGTTAATCAGGACTTGTTTAACCGCATGGATATCGGCATAGATGTCTGGCAGTGATATATCCAAGATCTTATTAATTACTTCGATAGATTTTTTGTCAGTAATGGGTTGCATGACGTGTACGGTTTCATCTACCAGTTGAACTATATCGAAATGAGTGGGCATGATTTGAAATTTACCAGAGCTCATTTGGGTTAGGTCTAGTACCTGGTTGATTAGGGCCAGCAGATGTTCACCTGCGTTATGAATAAAATCAATTTGCTCAAATTGTGTATCAGTTAAGTTTTTTTGTTTATTTAGCTGGAGTATTTGTGAAAAACCCAGGATGGCATTTAACGGGGTGCGAAGCTCATGGCTCATTTGTGATAGAAAAGCATCTTTGGAGAGGTTGGCCTGTATCGCCTCATCGCGAGAATTTTCAAGTTCACTGGTACGTTCGTCAACCAGCTCTTCCAGGTGCATTTGATGTTCTGATAATGCTAGTTGTGTTGCGCGTTGCACAGTGATGTCTGTAAAAGTAACCACCGAGCCAGTAATCATGTCGTGGTTAAAGACAGGGTAACAACGGTAATCAACCGGAAAACAATGACCATCGCTATGCCAAAATACGTCGTCATTTTTACTGCAGGAATTACCCTCTAGCATTGCGATATGAATAGTACAATCCTCTTCATGATGCACCGTTCCATCTTCATAATGATGATGGATAAGGGCATGTATATTTTTACCTAATAGGTCGCGCGGATCCTTGTAGCCTAAAATATTGGCACAAGCGGGGTTGGCATAGGTGCATATACCATTCTGATTTAGCGTGTAGATCGCCTCACCTGTTGAGTTCATGATCTGGTTAATATGAGTAGCATTTCTGTCTAGCTGCTCAATTAATTTATCAAGATCGGAGACACTGGGTGATTCATCATATTCACCACCAAACTTACTGGAAATCTCTGCCATGCGTAATAATGGCGCGGTTAATCTTTTATCAAGTGTTCGATAGAAAATAATTAAAATAAAAAAAAGTAGGATGCTAATAATAGCAATCGCTAATTGCCGGGTAGTGGTTATCGTCTGTTCAAGTTCAATAATACGTTTCTGGGCATCAGCGGTGACAGATTTTTTGAATACCTCTATTGAGTTGAAGAAATTATTTCCCCAGTCTTCAGTGAATTTACTGGCAGCAAGAGCAGGTTCAACATCGGTTTCGTTAAAGGTACGTAGCGATTTTTTTAATTTAAAAGAAATATCGGAATGGCTATCTCTTATTTTATCAAGTTTAATGATGATTGGATCGTCTGTCTCATATTGGTTATAAGTCTTTTCCAGGCTTCGTTGAGTGTTACGTCCTGTTTCGTAGTATTTACTTAATTGCTCATAATAAATATCGGGATCTTTGCCAAGGATGAGCAGGTTCTTGAAACTGGATAGCTGAATGATAGCATTGTCGAGTATTTCGTCAATCGCTTCATTTTTGGCCAGTGAGTCAATTTTTAATTGATCAATCTTCTTATAGCCATCCTGGTAGATGTAATTGATATAAACAGACGAGACAAATACGGATAAAACCGATAGCAGGAAAAATAATGCTATAAATGGTCTGAAACCTATTTTTAGTAAAAACGATCTCATAATTTCTTATTTGTTCTTGATTTTATATAACCTGTTTCCACTAATAGTAAAATTCTCAATGATATCCCGGCCTTTGCCTCTGGTCACAAAATCTATGAATCTTTCAGCACCGTTAGTATTTATATTAGGAAATTTTTCAGGGTTTATAGGCAATAAACTGTAGGTGTTAATAAGGTCCGTATCACCTTCGAAGAGGACAGAGAGATTGAATAAATGTTTATTGGCCAGCCAGGTACCGCGATCAGATAGGATATACGCCCCTATATCAGATGCCTTGAGAATGGATTTTTTCATACCCGCACCCATTTCAAAATACCAACTACCGAAAGGGCGAATACCGGTTTTTTTCCAGATGAATAACTCTTTCTTATTCGTTCCGGAGTCATCGCCTCTGGAAACAAACAGGATCTTTTGCGAGTGAATTTTTTGTAAAGCATCGGTGGCTGTTTTCGTATTTTTAATTCCAGCCGGGTCATTAGGAGGTCCAAGTAGAATAAAATCATTGTACATGGTCACGACCCGTTTCGTTGCAAAGCCATCAGCGATAACCTTTTTTTCAGCTTCAGGGGCATGCACCCAGATTAGATCGAGCTTACCGAGCCGGGCAGTTCGAATCGCCTTACCGGTGCTAGCCGCTTTAAAGTCGACATAGATGCCGGTTTGTTTTTCAAATTCAGGAATCAAGGCAGCGATGAGACCACTGTCTCGCGTGCTGGTAGAGCTAAAAAGGCGTAAGGTTTCAGTCGCGGCGAATACCGCCGGTGTGCAAAGGAGAATCGCAAATGTGGTAAAAGTGACAAACAACCTTGTAATAGAACAGCGCATAACATACCCCGATCTTAAGTAATTAGACCTGACCACTGTGTACGGTTTAATACGAATAATCCTTGTTTTAGATCATTTCTATGAAAAATATTCCATAATAGCGCCACTGACAGTGTTGCAGCTTGATTTGCCTTAAGTAATTTTGCGCTGCAAACGCTAAATTGTCAGTTTTAATAACATAACCCGGATAGTAATAGAATAAACCCCAATGAAAACCATGAATTTATCGATAACCAGCCCCCTGCAGGATTATGAGCTGCTCGACTTTGCCAATGGCCGGAAGTTGGAGCGTTTTGGTGATGTCGTCGTGGAGCGTCCGGCTCCCCACGCGCATAACAAGCCACAATTGTCTCACTGGCAACCCGACTGGATTTACACTGGCACGCGTGTCACTGACGGTGAGTGGCAGGCGCAGCGTGACGATTTGCCGAGGCATTGGCAAATCGAGATGGCCGGTCAAGTGATGCACTGTCGTTTGGGTAAGGGGGGGCAAGTCGGTATTTATCCGGAACATGCGGCGTGTTGGCAATGGCTGCGCCAACGGCTCGAGGGCTATGACAACGTTGATAAAATTCGGCTATTAAACCTGTTCGCAGGAACGGGGGGCGCGACACTTGCTGCGGTACAGGCGGGAGCGCACGTCACGCATGTTGATGCGCAGGTGTCGCAATTGGAACTGGCACGCCTTAATGTCGGTGATCAGGGAGCACGCTTTATCAAAGAAAATGTGATGACCTATGTTGAGCGCATGATCCGCAAGGGTGAGCGCTACCACATGGTGATCATGGATCCGCCGAGCTTTGGTCGTGCTGATAAAGGAAAAGTGTGGGATATTCGTAATGACTTTAAACCATTGATTTCGGTTTTACCGCGTCTGGTTACGCAGGATTGTCGCGGTATCTGGGTATCACTTCATACACAAGCTATGAAGGCCGAGGGAATTGCCAGTTTGATAAATGAGGTTATGCATGGGGAAGCGCAGCCACTGCAACTTGGCACAAAAACAGTAACGGGCAAGGTATTGACCGCAGGCGTTGCTGCTATTTGGCAGGATGATCGCGAAATGGATCCCGATGCCAGGACCGCTTCACTACGTTCCAAATAATGCACAAATTGTGCGCTGGCTATTGAGCACTTTGGCAAGGGGCTTCAGGCCGACAAGTTGATGAATAAACTTCCCGCCGACTATATTAAATTCGATGGCGCCTTTATGCATAACCTGGGGAGTAGTCACGAAAACAAGGAAGCGGTTATGCGCGTGACCAAACAGGCCCTCGAGAAAGGCATTTTAACCATCGCCAGCTTTATTGAGGATGCGGATAGCCTGGCCGTTTTATGGTCTTGTGGTGTTAACTATATGCAAGGTAATTTTTTGCAGGAGCCAGATGCTGAGTTGAAATATGACTTCGATAGTGGTGAAAACCAGGATTAATCGAATTAGTTTTCTCCTCAATCATTGCAGAACCAGCGTCAGTGACTGACGTCCCCGCACGATCGATAAACGAATACCGCGACGTGATTTTGCCAGTTTCTTTGCTTGCTTTGGAGAGTGGACAGTCTGTTGGTTAATTTTTGTAATAAGATCGCCTTTACGTAATCCTGCCGCCGCCGCCTGACTATTGCGTTCCACGCGCGAAATAATAATGCCATCTATTTGACCATACGCGGGATGATCTTCACTCAAGCTTGAGAATTCCGCACCAGCAAGGCGTTTATGTAATTCGCCAGCATCAATTTTAGTTTGTTTGGATTTAGCAATTTTGGCACTAATTGTTCTTTGTTTAGAGTTGCGTAGTACAGTGAGGTTAACTTCAGTGCCAACGCGTAATAAACCGATAGCGTTGTGTAGATCATCAGCGGTGTTAACCGGGCGTTGATTTACCGTACGTATGACATCGCCAACTTTTAGACCTGCTTTATCGGCGGGTGAGTCAGGCAGTACCTTGACAACTATCGCACCCTTGATATCAGGATCGAGTTTGAAAGCTTGCGCTAAATCGGGGGTTAAATTTTGTGCCTGTGCGCCCAGGCGACCGCGCTGGATGCTGCCCGTCTCGATAAGTTGTTGCATTATTTCGTAAGCCATATTGATAGGGATGGCAAAGCCAATACCAATATTGCTACCGGTGCGGGAATAAATCGCATTGTTGATGCCAATAAGACGACCTCGAAGATCGATCAGTGCCCCCCCTGAATTACCAGGATTAATCGATGCATCGGTTTGAATGTAGTCCTCGAACCGTCCAATTCCCAGGCCACTGCGATCCAGCGCACTGACAATGCCTGAGGTAACGGTTTGACCCAGACCAAAGGGGTTGCCAATGGCAATAACAAAGTCACCAACGCGAAGTTTTTCAGAATTGGCTAAGGGCAGCGCGACAAGATTTTCGGCGCTAACCTTGAGTACGGCGACATCGGTGTCTGGATCGGTACCGATTAGTTTGGCATCAAGTTGCCGACCATCACGCAGCGTCACGGTAATAATATCGGCTCCCTGAATAACGTGATTATTGGTCAAAATATAGCCGTTTTTCGCATCAACAATGACACCTGAACCCAGACCCTGGGTTTCACGTTTTCGTTGTGGGCGCAGGTTAAAGAAATCTTGAAAGAAAGGATCGTCGAGTAACGGGTTTCTTCGCACCTGTACCGTAGAACGGGTCAGAATATTGACGACAGCAGGGGCGCTGCGATCGAGGATAGGCGCTAGACTGGGTACTTTCTCACCATTGATAGCAAAGGGAAGACCTGCGTGAGCGGGGGCTGCAAGCAGGAGTATAATCGGTAGTAAAATTAGCCAATGGCGGAGGGTTTGCATACGAGCACTCTATCGTTATTGTATCTGTATTATATAGGTAGTTTATTTCAAGAAGCTTTCAAAAAAGTGGCGTAGCACGTTCATGCTACGCCTTAAATTTGTGGAATCGGGCTAAACTGTATTAGTGGTCCACTTTGATCCGGCGTGATTGCTCTGTCACGTGTTTAGGAATGGTGATCTCCAGCACGCCGTGATTACTTTTGGCCGAAATACCCTTTGCATCGGCACTATCCGGCAGGTTGAAGCGTCTCAGGAAGGAGCCGCGCATCCGTTCAACACGCTTGTAACCCTCGTGTTCATCCTTCTTCTCGGATTCACGTTCGCCGCTGATGGTGAGCATACCGTTTTCCATGTGAACTTTAATATCATCAGGATTTACGCCAGGGACATCGGCATGAATCAGGAATTGGCTATCCTCTTCCTTTACATCCACGGCCGGGCTCCAGTCACTGGCATTGTCGGTGTCTTCCGGGCTACGGGATGCCTGTGCCTCAAACAGATGACTTAATTCATGTTGCAGACGGTTGAGGTTTCCCCATGGTTGGTAACGCATAAGTGTCATGATTGCTCTCCTTGTATAGTTAGTATCGATAAGATCTACAGAACTATGTTTTCATCAAATTGGCGCCATAACGCAGTTGGCCTTAATTATTGAAATGGGTCTGGGAGAATGGTTTTCAAGTCAATTTTGATCATTTTTTGCAGCCATATAGCTCGGCAAGTCGATTATCACTCAGACAACATGACGGATTTCACACAATTGTCACAAAATCGTTGACGCCCCCCTATATTGTGTTTACATTATGGGCTTACCACTACATATAGTGCATCCTATCCCAGAGGGGATATTGTGCAAAAAGCCGCGAAAAAGCGGTAAAAATAACAATACGACAGCGAATCAAGCGGAGCGATACCATCAATGACAGCAAACAGCGCGCATCTTAAGCCCGTGGCAACCAGTGTCGGGCAAATTCCCCTCCAGGATGCCTCGGAAGATATCTGGGACAAGAAGTACCGCCTGAAAACCAAAGATGACCAGGCAATAGATGCGGATATTGATGCGACTTACCAACGCGTAGCCAGAGCCATCGCCGATGTTGAGAGCGAAGACAAGCGTGAAGCATGTTTTGAGCAATTCGTTTGGGCATTACGCCATGGTGCGATCCCGGCGGGTCGAATTATCTCGAATGCAGGCGCACAGGCATACAAACCGGCAACCTCGACCATTAACTGCACCGTTTCAGGCACGATCGAAGATTCGATGAATGACATCCTTGGCAAGGTACATGAAGCGGGTCTGACCCTGAAGGCGGGCTGCGGCATTGGTTACGAATTTTCTACTTTGCGCCCTAAAGGTGCTTATGTGTCAGGTGCAGGCGCCTATACGTCAGGCCCTCTGTCGTTCATGGATATCTACGACAAGATGTGTTTCACCGTATCCTCGGCCGGTGGTCGTCGTGGTGCACAGATGGCCACCTTTGACGTAGGCCATCCGGACGCACTGGATTTTGTGAAGGCCAAGCGTGAAGACGGCCGTCTGCGTCAATTCAATTTATCGTTGTTGGTCACCAAAGATTTCATGGAAGCGGTTAAAACCGGTAGTGACTGGCCATTGGCGTTCCCGATAACAGATGAAGAAGCCAGGGCAGACGGGATTGATATTAACAATCCGGAACAAGTGCTTTGGCGTGACTGGCCTATACAGGGCGATTACCTGACCAATGAAGAAGGGCTGGTATGTTGTAAGATCTATAAGCGCATGCGTGCACAACGTATTTGGGATGTGATTATGTCATCCACTTACGATTACGCTGAACCCGGTTTCATCCTCATTGATAAGGTCAATGAGATGAACAATAACTGGTTCTGTGAAAATATCCGTGCCACCAACCCCTGTGGCGAGCAGCCATTACCACCATATGGTTCCTGTTTATTGGGTTCGGTGAACCTGACGAAGTTTGTTCGGGATCCCTTTACCGATAAGGCCAGTTTTGATTGGGATGAGTTTAATAAAGTGGTCGCTATTTTTACACGCATGCTCGACAACGTAGTTGAGATTAATGGTTTACCACTGGAAGGTCAGCGTGACGCGATTGAAAATAAACGTCGCCATGGCATGGGCTTTCTCGGACTGGGTTCAACCATCACGATGTTAGGTGGTAAGTACGGTAGCAAGGAGTCTGTTATCTTTACAGAGCGCGTAAGCCGTGAGCTTGCGATTACTGGTTGGAAAGAAAGCCTTGAGTTGTCAAAGGAAAAAGGTCCCGCGCCAATCATGAATGAGACGTTTGCAGTAACGGCACAAATGTTACGTCAACGACCAGAAATGAAACGCGATGGCATCAAGATTGGTGACAAGATTAAAGGCAAAGTACTGCATGCAAAATACAGCCGCTATATGCAACGTGTTGCTGAGCATGAACCTGAATTGGTAGCAGCACTAGCCAAAACAGGCGCGCGTTTTACGCACCATAGTTCAATTGCACCAACGGGCACCATTTCTCTATCGCTGGCGAATAATGCCAGTAATGGTATTGAACCATCGTTTGCGCATCATTATTCACGCAATGTGATCCGTGAAGGAAAAAAGAGCAAAGAAAAGGTCGATGTGTTCTCGTTTGAATTATTGGCCTACCGTGAGTTAGTGAATAAACAGGCAATGCCCTACTCAGAAAACGCAGAAGAGCAGCTACCCGAGTATTTTATTACCGCAGAAGATATTAAACCGAAGCAGCATGTTGATATTCAGGCCGCCGCACAGTTGTGGGTAGATTCATCTATTTCTAAAACAGCTAATGTGCCAACTGATTTCCCGTATGAAGAATTTAAGGATATCTACCTGTATGCCTATGATAAAGGCCTGAAAGGCTGCACGACATTCCGCTTTAATCCAGAAGCCTTCCAGGGTGTATTGGTTAAAGAAAAGGATCTCGAAAACACCACTTATCGCTTTACGCTGGAAGATGGCAGCGTAGTAGAAGTGAAAGGTAATGAAGAAATTGAGTATGACGGTGAAATGCATACCGCAGCGAACCTTTATGATGCACTTAAAGAAGGCTACTACGGCAAGTTTTAAGCCGAGCTGCGATAAGGAGAATAACAATGGCTATTAAGATTGCAAACAAAATCGTCAGTTATGACGTAGCGAAAGAAGAAGAACCGGAAGTGGCTGCGCCAGAAGCAGCAGTGGATGAAAGTGTCTCAACAGCAGACATTATTCATATGCATGAAAAGCTTGAACGACCGGAAATGCTGATTGGTTCAACCTATAAAGTAAAAACGCCTCTATCAGAACATGCGCTGTACGTAACCATTAATGATGTCATCCTTAATGAAGACACAGAACATCATTTACGTCGCCCATTTGAAGTGTTTATTAACTCAAAAAACATGGACCACTTTCAGTGGATTGTGGCACTGACACGTATTATCTCAGCTGTTTTCCGTAAAGGTGGTGATGTTACCTTCCTCGTTGATGAATTACGCTCGGTGTTCGACCCTCGTGGCGGTTACTTTAAGAAGGGTGGCAAATACATGCCTTCACTGGTTGCCGAGATTGGTGATGCGATTGAATGTCACCTGCGCATGATTGGTATGCTTAAAGACGATGGTCTTGATGAACATCAGAAAAAACTGGTTGAAGAAAAACGCGCCCAGTTTGAAGCATCAAATGAAATAGCAGAGCAGGAAAGTAAGAGTAATGACTTTCCGGCAGGTGCACAGCTGTGTGGAAAATGTACAACCAAAGCAGTGATTAAGATGGATGGCTGTATGACGTGTCTCAATTGCGGAGACTCTAAATGCGGCTAGTTGCTGCGCCTGAGCCGCGATAGCGGCGTTGCTGAATTATTTTTTGTATGCTCATTGGCTTGATGCCAACTCCGCTACAAAAATAATTCGCGCCTTGCTCTCACAACTCAGGCTGTGCAACGCGTTATAAGGCAACCTCGCTTGCTCTTAAAATGTGGAGTTGAGTAAATAAAAATAGTTTGTTGATTTCATGATCCTGTAGTGGAATACTTTATAACAAGGAATAGACGGGTAATAATAACTTGCGATTAGATAATAATTACAAGCAGCATCAAAATAAATTCGGTCGAATAGCCCGAAGAAAGCTGGTCTTCCCTTGTGATAAGTTAACAGGATTATAAAACCGTTGCCGTTATAGCAGCGGTTTTTTTATTTATTTGTTTGTTCGTGGAGGCAGTGCGGGTGAGTAATGTTGCACCCAAGGTAGTAGCAGTAGTTGGATAGGAAAAAATAAGTAAAACAAGGATGAAGTTTTAAAGGAAGAATAATAGCAACGTTAAGGAGATGTAAACGTAATGTCTATATTACAAGAACCGGTTGTAGGTTCATGGTACTTGAACCAGACTGGAAAATTAATGAAGGTCCGCTTGTTGTTGATGACTGAACGCAGCTTATCTCGCGTGATGATTGAATATCTCGATGGTTCAGTTCACATCGTGAATATTGATGCGTGGAACTTCCTTGATTTGAATGTAAAACGCCAAGTCGCAGACGGCTAAGAAAAAAGGCGTTTTTATCGTAATTTTTATCGCTACTGTTTAGTGGCGGCTGTGTGCTTCTCTCCCTATAAAACCTAAAGGGGTTCTAATTAAAAGCGGCCACTCGCACAATAGGTCGATTACACGCTATTACCAATAAGATGTAATCGACCTAAAATATGGTTATAGCTTATATGAAAAATAGAATAATGGCATGACAAATATTTATATTATTACATCACTCGGCAGCATTGCGATCATTGTATATATTTACCTGTATTACATACGCAAAGCTAAACTATTAAAAAAGCCATCAAATTACGTGGTGTTCGGTTTAATTCTTTTGTTTATAGTTGGGGGTCTTATTAGGTATTCCCAAATCTACGATCAGGAATTAGCATTTAATGATTATGTGCAAATGCTTTCCTATGGAATGATATTGCCGTCATTTGCTGTTGGTATTGCATTAATAAAATATGCTCTTGTGTATGGCTTTAAACCTAAATAATGCACATGGCTTATAGCTATAACAAATCACTCCATCAGACGCACTTGTCTGTCACGCCTTTTGCGGAGCAAAAGCCTTTCCAGCCTGCGTTCGCCGCTGAGCTCAACCGTTATATGCAAATAGAATCTGAGTAAAAGGAAGTTATAAGATGAATAGAGTTGTAGTATTTGGAAAGCCTGGAGGTGGTAAATCAACTCTAAGTAAAAAGCTTTCTGCTGCTACGGGTATCAAGCTATGCGCCTTGGATTTAATTGAATATAAACAAAATGGTGAGCGTGTCCCGCCTGAAGAATTTTTAAAAAAGCATGCCGATTTGATAGGAGCTGATAGCTGGATAATTGATGGGCTTGGGAAATTAGAATCTTTTTGGTCGCGTGTAGATGCAGCAGACACTCTCATTTATGTTGATTTGCCGTATTATGTTAGCTACTGGTGGGTTACGAAGAGGTTACTAAAGAGCTTTATTGTAAAGCCAGAAGGTTGGCCTGAAGGTTGTTCCGTTTTGAAAGGAACATTGGCTGGCTGGAAATATCTCCGATTGTCTCCCAGATTCTGGACTCCTGAGTTGTTCGAAGAAATTCAGTCTCGTGGCGAAGGAAAAAACATTTATAGAATTACATCAGTTAAAGAGTTAAATAAATTTATTAAGTAATTGAGCTGTACTGGTGTTCGAATATAACAAGACCAATAAACGAGGATATTTTATTGGCGACGTTATAACCTAACAAATTGTCGTTGGGCTTGAGTCACTTTTAATAGATAACGACGTGCTTCGTGGTATTTCAATTTTTTTCGTAAATGTTTATAGACCTCGGCAGGCGGCATACGGTTTATGATGCGGATCGCACGCTCACGATTTTTATGAAAAGCGCGTAGTACGTTTCCCGAGCCGGTATTGTAAGCGGCAATAGTACAATACTCACGGGACAGAGGATTATGAATATTCTTCAGGTAACGGGTATTAATAATATTAAGGTATCCCGTACCGAGTTCAATGTTGTTGTGCGCATTAAATAAATACTGTCGTGAAGGTATTCTGTCTTCACCTTTCACAAATCGAAATGCATCGCGACCACCTGAGGTGGGGACTAATTGCATTAAGCCGTAGGCGGGGGCAGCACTGGTTGCGAAAGGATTAAAGTTGCTTTCGGTCTTAATAATCGCATAGACAAGACTCTTATTGAGTTGGTTACGCTGTGCAAAGCGGTGAACCAGTCCAGCATAACGACGAGCCCGAATATTGGCATGGTTACTGACCATTTTGAAACTGACACTATGTACTAGCCGTTTTTTCTTGGCTGTTTTAATGGTTTTTTGTTTTAGATGGTGGGTGAGCAGGTAACCGGCATAACGGTCAGCGCGATCTGGATCGGTGATATACGTGCCGCGTTCATTCTTAACAAAACCGGCAAGGTAGGGGCGGCCTTTCAACGCCACGATGCGGTCGCTATAAAGGTCGACTGCACGAGGGTCATCGGGGGTTAAGAGCGTGGTGACAATGGCATTATGCAGGCTGTGAAGTGGTCGTTTTTCTGCAACAGTTTCAATGCGAATATTGCCGCTATCAAAATCGATTATGGCGCGACTCTTATAGTTCTGGCTATATTTAACAAACCGGTGCGAGCTGGGGAGTTGCCGATTATTTCTGCCCCACTCACGGTCAACCTTACCTGTAAGTATGCTAACAAGGCGCCGGACATCATTGGCCAGCACAAATGGATTGTGTTTATAGGCGTGAACGCGGTTCTTTGCCGTTAGTTCCAGGGCTTTACCGGGATCGCGACTGGTGACCACGCGGACGGCATCATAGGTGCTGCAGGCAGCAAGTTGAGACAGGATGACAAGTAGCCCCGAAAAGGTTAATAAGTGACGAGGTACTGCCGCGAATCGTGATTGCTGCATAGGATTTAATACTACCTAACTCAATATTGTAATATAAATAGTGTAGCGATTTCCTAGACGGAAACCATATGATTGACAGAAATATTTGTAACGTTAGTTAAATCGTACATTTGAAAAGCTCGGGTATATTTTTACGTTGTTGTTGTCGCTGTGCCGAGAAATAACCGGTTGGAGGATTACAGTGGGCGCAACCACGTTGACGGACGTTGATTGTTTTTTCACCTTTGAGGGATAGACCGTTACTGAACTCTACCAGGGCATAAACAGTAGTAGAATCAACCAGGTTAAGACGAAACGTTAAACCTTCAACCAGAGTGCCTGGTTCTATTTTAAAGTGAGCGACCGGGCAGTTGGGATTGTGTTCAACAAAAAAACGGACATCGGTAATGTAAGCGCTTGTTGCAGGCATCTTAAGTGATGCAATTGATATAGTAATTGAACTAGCAAATTCAACATATCCAGGCGCCTTGAGGGTGACGCTGTTCTCATCAGCATAAATAAAAATATCGGGTAAGCCGGCATTAACTACCGATGAAAATAAAAGAGTAAATACGAGATAGTAGTGCCGCATCGAATCCATCCTTAAAAAGGTCGGGTGCATAGGCTGCACCCGACAATGGCGCAAAATATTATTGCTTGTTATTGCACGGTTGCGCCTCTATTAAGGCAATAGTTTCCAGGTGATGCACCACTTGGTATGGCACTACCACCGCCACACCCTCCTATCGTTACCTTTATTTTTTGACTACCGCTAATAATGTTGCCATTGCTTAATGTTGCAATGGCATGCACCGTTGTTGTTTTCGGTAGTTTGATATGCGTGCCAAGTCCTTCACCTAGCATGACGGGGGTTAATGAATATGTGGAGATTGGGCAGTTCATATTATTTTCTGAATAAAAACTGACCTCGGTAACATGTACATCATTGTTAGGTAATGTGATGTTGCGGATCTTGACGGGCACGACACTGCCTTCTTCAGCAACATGTGGCGCGCGTAACGTGATCTGGTTTTCCGTTATTTGTGAAGAAGAAAACTTTTTTGCCAATGCATCCGGAAGGCTTGCGTGGGCTTGATTAAGAATTGAAACAGCGGCTAACAGTAAAATAATGGTTAATTTTTTTTGTTGCATGACTTAACTCCTGTTGGTGGTGGAAGTACACAGGAGCTATCGCAAGCTTTATGCCATGTGATGATAATTCCCTAAGCAACTGTTTTTAGTATAGAATGATCCTAATGCTAAATAATAATGACAAACGCATTCCTGCAGATTGCACATTAGTGCTGTGCAATCTGCACGATGGACAGCGCAATGAGTGAACCAGTAGTCACACGCCCTTTTTTGAAATGGGCGGGTAACAAATATCGACTGCTGGATCGCATTCGCCCTTTACTAACGCCCGGTAAAAGGTTGATTGAACCCTTTGCCGGATCGTGCGCGCTATTTCTGAATACGGGTTATCGTTTAAATGTGCTTAATGACAATAATGCTGACTTGATCAATATTTATACAAGTTTGCAAGACGAGTCTGATAGCTTTATTGATTATGCCGAACAGTTTTTTGTGTCGAGAAATAATAACGAAACGGCCTACTACCGACTCCGCAAACAATTTAATACTACTGATGATCCTTATTTAAAAGCGGCACTGTTTATTTATATGAATCGGCATGGTTACAATGGCTTGTGCCGTTATAACAACAGTGGCGGATTTAATGTTCCTTTTGGGCGTTATAAACAACCTTATTTCCCTCGACAGGAAATGCAGAATTTTGCAAAAAGATCTCAGCAAGCACGATTTACCAATGAATCTTTTTTAGTGGCGATGCGAAAAGCACGGCGTGGTGACGTGGTGTATTGCGATCCGCCCTATGTGCCACTGACGAGTACCGCGAATTTTACCGCGTATAGTGCAGGTGGCTTTGGTGAGGCCGAGCAATTGGCCCTGGCCGAGCAAGCTCGGAAATTGGCCGCACGTGGTGTCAGTGTGATTATCTCGAATCATGATACGCCTTTCACAAAACACGCCTATCGAGATGCTGTTTGCACCCATTTTAAGGTACGCCGGACAATTAGCTGTAAGGGTGCACGCCGCGGCTACGCGGGCGAACTGTTGGCCTGTTACGGTTAACCACCCTGGAAAACCGGTTTTTGCAGTAGCGGTATCGGCGAATGAGTGCGCTGAATAGGGCATCATGTGACGTAAAATGTCATAATTATGACAAAGCATATTATTATATAATCCACATAACTACCTGTTATATAAAAAAATATTTATTCTGGCACAGATATTGTTTAGTTATTCACCAGTATCAGAGCATTTCATGACGAAATGATTTTGTTGAGAGGATTAAACAATGACAACGCCAACACAACTAACCGCCGAAATCCTGCCGTTTCAGCCGAAGCAAATCTATAATCGTCAGGAACTGAAGGTCCAATACCTGATTGGCGTGATGTATGAATACGGTTATGGCGTTGCGCCAGATATTAAAGAAGCCGCACGTTGGTACCGTGATGCAGCGAGCAAGGGCCTACCCGAAGCACAAAATAGCCTTGGATTTTTGTATTCACTAGGCCTGGGTGTTGAGCGTGACGCAGAGATGGCGTCAATGTGGCTACATCGCGCGGCCAATCAGGATAATCATGCGGCCCAGACTAATCTCGGTATTCTCTATACCACTGGCAGGGGCGTTGAAAAGAACTATGAAAAGGCGGTGGAACTGTTCAGCTCCGCGGCACGTAATGGTAACCCTCAAGCCCAGCAATTGCTTTCTCAGGCCTACAATGAGGGCTGGTATGGTCTTGAGTGTGACCCCGTGCAGTCCGATTACTGGGGCCGTAAGGCCGCGAGTGCAAGTTAGCCACAAGAGCGCTCGACACAGCTTAATTCTCTGTGATATTGTCGCCCCCCGTTTTGGGAGCGCCGGAGACAAAGCATGCCGTACTACGTATATAGATTTTCTGCTGAAGATAAGAACATTGCCCCAAAATTACAGGCGCAATATGATGAGTATCGTGAAGCGAAGGGGCATGTGAAGGAACTGCGTAAAGAAAATCCGGATGAAGATCTTAATAACTTCCGTCTAATTTTCGCCGAAAACAAGGATCGTGCGCGCATTTTGCTGACGACGCAGCGCGAAAAACCCCAGATTGAGGAATGGGAAAGCTAGCCCTTAATGCGTTTTAAAATCGCTTAGGCCTGGTTCAGGTGCAAAGAGTTGTTGTCGTTCTGGTGCAAGCTTTGCCAACAATCAAGATCGAGTAATTCGACTCGCCCATCGATATATTCTACTACAATCCCGCGTGTGCCGACGGCAATAACTTCGATTGTTTCGCCTGGTTGAGTGTCGTAGTGTGTGCCAACAATTGGTCTTATGCTGCCCATTTCAAGCCCCCCATCTACGTAGAGACCTAAGCGGAACACGCGTCTAAAATTCTGTCAATTGCTTGTGTTTATAGCATTCACAATCTGATTTAATCGGAGTATCTGGTGATATGCTAATCAACATTATAATTCATACACTTCACCGTGCTAGCTAAGCTAATACATCATAAAAATATGGTAGATTTTTTAATGGTTTTTATACTGATTCTTAAAGAAAATCAGGCCTAAAATCAAATTTTGCGTACATAGTAAGACAGGTGTAGATTAGTAAGGGTCATTAATTATCGGTACGAGGAAACCTGTCGTGGCAGATATTATGAAATACATTATTGATGATTCACTCATCGAAACCGATCCACATGGTTACTTGCTGGATCTGGATGACTGGTCAGAATCGCTTGCCGAATCGATTGCCAAAGAAGAGGGCATTGAGTTAAGCGAAGCACATTGGCAGGTAGTGAATTTTCTTCGTGAACGCTATATTGAATTTGGTAGTTCACCGAATGCGCGTTTGTTAATAAAAGCCCTGAGTAAGAAATTTGGCCCGGAGATAGGTAACCGCAAACACTTGTATGACTTATTTCCGCATGGGCCATCACGCCAGGGATGTCGCATTGCAGGGCTTCCCCTGCCTAACGATTGTGTGGACTGGTTCGGTTAATGTGTGTTCTGAAAGGGTGCTAACTAACGCCGTTTGCCTCGACTCATCGGCGGACTTTATTTTTATGCCACAATGGGATCTGATTTGATTTTCTCGGCAGTTAAACCCTTTGCACAAAGGGCTTTTACAACATTGTCAACAATCGCAGGTGGTGCAATGATGTAGCTACGCCATGCTGAAAAATCTCCGTGTAAAGCAATAATCTTTTTAATCGCTTCAGCCGCAGTTTCGGTTTGTATTGGGTAGTAATGGAAGTTATCAATCGCATCATCTACTGATCGGCAATAGCCGTCGGCATAATGAATTTCCTGCTCATGAATGACCCAGTAAAAAGTTATTTGTTGCTGAAAATGCTGGGACAGGCAATTTTCTATCAGGCTCTGGATGGGGGCAAAGCCAGTTCCCCAGGCAATAAATAAAATGGGTGAGCGATCATTTTCGACTAATGTAATGCCATTACATGGCGCGCTAATATCAATTGAGGTGTTTTTCTTTGCTGAGTCAAAAATGTAGTCGGTAAAGGGATCACTTGACTCGCGATGTAAATGGAATTCTAGATTAAGCCCGTCACAGGGACAGCTTGCAATAGGGAGTTCACGTTGCATGTGCTGGCCTAATTTGAGGATGGCATGTTGGCCCGCCATGAAACGCAGGGTATTACTTCGAGGCGTGCGTAAATATAGGCGCAAGGTATTGTCATCAATATGATCAATGCGGCGGATACGCGTTGTCAGTTCTTGTAAGGGGATATCAGAGCCATCGGTTGCCAGTGACGTTTCGAGTTGCAGATGACTTCGCGCAGAATGGCAGCACATGAGTAGTGTGCCGGCCTGTTTATCTGCGTCGCTCAGGACAAAATCATGGTGACGTATTGGCGAGACTTCTCCCTCCAATAGGCGTGCCTTGCAATGGCCACAGCTACCATTGGTGCAGCCATGATCAACATTGAGCCCGGCTTTCAGCGTCGCATGCAGTAATGACTCTTTTTCTTCCGCTTGTAGCGTAAGCCCCGAGGGTTTTATTTCGATCAAATAGGACATGATTCCCTCTTTGCGGTCAGCCGATGACTATGTCAGGATTTCACTACAGTATATTTTAATCACTAAGAGTGTAACCCATGTTGAAATCAATCCAATCCTTCTTTCAACAGCATATTTTGCCTGTACAAAATGAGTCACCGCAAGACGATGTGGAGGCACTGCATCTCGCCACAGCCACGTTATTATTTGAGATGGCACAGATGGATGACCATATAGATAACCGTGAAAGAGAAGCAATACAGCGATTATTGGCCGATAAATTCAGGCTTGATTCAGCGCTGTCAGCACAATTATTGGCGTTAGGTGCTGATAAATCGAGGCAAGCGAGTTGTATGCAAGAATTTACGCGGTTGTTGAATGAGAACTTTAGTCATGCAGAGAAGCGTCAAATGGTAAAAATGCTCTGGCAGGTCGCCTACAGTGATGGAATTATCGATAAGTATGAGGACCTGTTTGTGCGCCAGATTGCTGATTTATTATATGTCCCGCACCAGGATTTTATTCAACTGAAGCATGAAGTGGTGGATGGGTTGCCCTGAGCCGTCTCTAATGGCTCACTGGCGCAAAGATTCTTATGGCTTCATTGAACCAGCATCCGTCGTAGATTTGTCCGTGGGGCTTTGAGTTACTTGCTGTCTCTTTAGCTTCTGTGGCTGGGAAATTCACCACTTACAGAATCCCTACGGGCTTCTCCCTAGAATCTCTGCGAGCTTCATTAGGGATTCCCTTAACCAGCTTCGCAGGTTCTGGTCATTGTAAGTACCGCAACCATCTCCGATGGTTCGCGGCAAAAAAAAGGAGGCCGTAGCCCCCTTTTCCAAGATTGGAATAGACCGACGTCTTAAACCATATCTTTCAGTGCTTTCAGGGCAGTCATTTTCACAACATTACGAGCTGGTTTGGCTTTGAACATCATTTCTTCGCCAGTGAATGGGTTAGTACCTTTGCGAGCTTTGGTGGCGGGTTTACGTGCAACCTTAACTTTAGCAAGACCTGGGATAGTGAAGACGCCTGGACCGCTTTTCTTCAGATCTTTTTGGATCATAGCAGCCATTTCATCAAATACGGCAGTGACTTCTTTTTTAGTCAGTTCCGTATTTTCAGCAATCGTCTTGAGGATTTCAGATTTAGTTCTTGGTTTCTTTGCAGCCATTGGTTGTAACTCCTGACAAAATGATTCGATAAATAATTTTCAATTTTTATATTTTTCCAAACCAAAGGCGGTTTGAATTTTGTGTGCATAATGTAGCACAACATGAAGGGCAGAATGCAACTTTATTTTTTTTATACGTCATTTCAGACTGTATATGTAGTCATAAATGTTGCTTTTCAGATTAAAGTCTGCATAAAAACTTCATTAGTTAGCGAAATCTCTTGACAAAATTATTTTTTTGCTTGTTGGCTTCGAGATCTCATTTGGTTGATAACGCGATTTAAGCTACCGGTGCGACGAATTTGTGAACCAAAGTTAGAACGGTAATTTGCGATTAAGCTAATGCCATCAATTGAAACATCATAAACCTTCCATTTGCCAGCATCATTTCTATACAGGTCATAACTAATTGGAATCATTGGCCCGCTATTGGGGCGCACCTCAGTACGTACGGAGGCTTGATCGGGGTGGGTTAAATCACGAATGGGGAGAAAGCGAATCTCCTGACCGCTGTATTCCAGTAGCGCGGTTGAATAGGTGCGGACAATCAGCTTACGAAATTCTTCAATAAACGCTTGTCTTTCTTCGTCTTTAGCGCGACGCCAATGCTTACCCAGTACCCAGCGCGACATGCGCGTAAAATCAATATGCGGGAGCAAAATCTCGTTGACCAGGTCATAGACATGGCGAGGGTTGGTATTAATCCGCTCTCTATCCGTTTCAATTTGCGTCAGAATACGTTTTGCCGTTACCTGAATGAGGTTGTCGGCAGTTTGCACGGTCTCGGCATGCAGCGTATTACTAGCCAATAATGAGAGAGAGAGTACGATAGCTCGAAACATGTCAGATGATACCTTTTCGCCTAATTTTTAAGGTTGTATTTTGCCATAGTCTGATTATATGGAAAGTCGAAATTGTTAGCTTGTTTCGTAGGGATATTACCTACATTATCGGCCGTTTAAGCTTTATCTTTAGATAAAACATGTTATCTTCTTATATTAAAGAGTATTAGGAACATCCTGTAATAGATTGTTAATAAGGGATTATTTCCTCATAAGTGCAACATTATCGTGAGCGCCCCGTTGGTATGGCGGTTAGGTTGTCATAGGGACAGTCTGAATACTGTGAAACAAGGCACACCCATGATAATGAAAAAACATTATCTTCTTCCAGGATACGTCGGCTAGCCATTCGGTTAATTATGGCAGGTGCGTGATAGTATCGATGGTTCGCAAGGGTATGAAGGAACAATATGGGTGCGGTAAAGCAAAATGACGAACTGAGTAGTGCATTACGTATGTTGGTGCCCATCAGTGCCTTATCTGAGGATAAATTTGCTGATCTGCAAAGTAACACTCAGGTTGAAGAAATTACTGCAGGCGAACAATTATTTAAAGAAGGCGATGTGGACTCGCGGGCTGTTTATTTATTAGCCGGTAAAGTAGTCATGATGTCTGGAAAAAGTATTGCAGATACCGTTATTGGTGGTACCGAGTCTGCAAGGTACCCCCTGGCCCACCATATTCCGCGTCAGTTGAGCGCCGTTGCGAAAACGGCAGTTAGTTTTATTCGAATTGATACCCAATTGCTCGACACATTGCTTACATCTGACACGAAAGGTGATGCATATGAGGTAAGCGAAATCCTGGAGGAAGATGAGAGTGACTGGATGACGCAGATGTTGCAATCTGAGGCATTTAGTAACCTTCCTGCAGAAAGTATTCAAGCACTGTTTATGTATATGGAGGAACAGGCGGTCGTGTCCGGCTCACATGTTATTACGCAGGGTGAGCCCGGTGATTATTATTACATAATTAGGCGTGGCCGCTGCAAAGTGATGGTTGAGCAGGATGGGCAAACCCATGTTGTTGCTGAACTAGGCCCAGGCGATTCCTTTGGTGAGGAGGCATTGATTTCTGATAATCCTCGTAATGCCTCGGTCGTGATGTTGACCGACGGTATTATGATGAGGTTAGCAAGTAAAGATTTTGAGGAATTAATAAAGCAACCTTTGATTAAATGGTTGACGCTGGATGAAGCAGAAAAACGAGTTGCAGATGGTGCTGTGTGGCTTGATATACGTACGCCGAATGAATATGAGAAGGACAACATTGAAGGAAGTCACAACTTACCACTATCATTATTACGCAGCAAAGCAAAACGTCTAAAAAGCACACGTCAATATATTACCTATTGTGATAATGGCAAACGAAGTTCTGTTGCCTCATTTTTATTGAGTCAACGAGGCTTGCAAGCGTATGTATTAGCGGGTGGTTATTCCTCAGAAAAAGTGATCAGCAAAGCGAAAACAAAAACAAAAAAAGCAGAGGTAGAATCACAAGAGCCACAAGAAACAGATAATGTCGTTGCATTAAACGTCACGCCGCAAACCGGATCATCAAATAAGGGTGATGAGGAAAATATAGCGCAACAAGTTGCTGAACAACAGGCAAAAGAAGAAAGTGAACGCCGAGCCCAGGTAGAAGACGAACTGGTTAAACTTAAACAAGCACAAAAAAATGCCAAGGAGATGGCAGAAGCAGAAACACGCAAACGGCTTAAGGCCGAAGCGGCTGTTGAAAAGATGAAAAAGGATCAAGAACTCGCTCTGCGTAAGGCTGAAGAAGAAATCAAGAAACGTAAAGACGTTGAAGAAGACGCAGCACGAATAAAGAAAGAGGCGGCGGCAGCACAGCTTAAAGCAGAAGAAGAAGTCCAGAAACTAGAGCAAGAACGTGAGCAGGCACGGCAAAAGGCTGAATCGGAATTGGCTGTACTCCGTAAACAGCGAAAAGAAGCTGAGCAACAGGCAATCTCACAAGCTGAATTGGTTCGAGAGCAGGCAAAGAAAACGCGTCAAGAGGCCGAACAACATTCGGCCAAGTTAAAAGAAGAAGCCGATGCAGCCCGCCTGGCAGCAGAGCAAGATGCTAAACGTATTCGTGATGAAGCGAAGGCGGAAAAAGATAAAGCCGAAAAAGAAATATTTCAGTTACAAGAGCAGCAAAAGCAGGCACAAGAAAAAGCCGAGGCTGAGGCGGTGCGCTTCAAAGAAGAGGCCGCCCGGGTTCGTGAAGAGGCGCGTCTTAATTCAGAAAAAATGGCATCAAAAATTGTTGCTGATGCAGAACAGGCGAAATTTGAAGCAGAGCAGCAAGCAGCACAGTTAATTGCAGAAGCGGAAGGTGAACGCCTTCAAGCAGAGGCAGAGCATGTTACGTTCTTGTCGTCACAAGAAGCGGCACGGCTAAAAGCCGAGCAAGAAGTTATGTTGTTAAAGGCCGAGGCCAATAAGGTACGTTTGCGCGCAGAAGAAGAGCAACAAAAAATGCGTGAAATGGAAGTCAGCAGGTTGTCAGCCGAAGAAGAAGCAAATCGTATTAAGGTGGATGCAGAGGCTTCGCGCCAGGAAATCGAAGAGGAAATGAACCGTCGTCAGGCAGAAGCTGAGGCAACCCGACTTAAGGCTGAAGAAGAAGCAACCCGGATTAAGGCCGATGCCGAGGCGGCGAGATTTAAAGCTGAGGAAGAGGCGGCACGTTTAGCAGCAGAAGTTGAAAAACTTCGCCTGGATGTACAGCATGAGAACGCTGAGTCTGTTGCGCAATTAGAAGCTGAAGCAGATGCCGCACGTATTGAGGCGGAAGAGGCGCGTCGTATGCGCGATGAGGCTGAAGTTGCAAGAATGGAAGCAGAAAAGAACGCAGAAGAAGTGCGAAAAGAGACAGAATTGGTTAGAGAGAAAGCCGTGACTGACGCGAAAAGTATTATTGATGGCGCAGAGCAAACGAGAGTTCAGATAGAAGACGAGGCCAGGCATGTAAAAGAATCGGCAGAGCAGGCGCGTCAACAAGCGGAGGCTGAAACAGCACGCCTTGCCGAGGAAGCTGAGCTGGCAAGAAAGCAAGCGTCACAAGATGCACAGCGTATGCAGGAAGAAGCGGAGCAAGCACAGCAGCGATCAGACGATGCAATTAGTCGTATGAAAGCAGAAGCTGAGGAATTGAAGAAAACGGCGGGTGTCGATTCAGAAGAAAACGTATCGAATAAGGAAAAAGAGGTTAAAGCAGAAGTTAAAGCGGAGCCTATTGCAGCAGTTAAAGCGAAGCCTATTGCAGAAGTTAAAGCGGAGTCTATAGAAGAGGATTCGGATAATCTTGATGACTTGATCATTACTGAAATTCCTAGGCTTGAAGATTCAGACGATGACGAGAGCGGTTTGATCATTCTCGGGGGAGATGATTCCTCGGCACTGGAGGATGATTTTGTTGTTGTACCATCAGGTTTTGTTGATGAGGTCGATGAGCATGATGATATAGACAAGCTTGTTAATGCTGCCGTTGACGATGTTGAGTCAGTGTTTGCATCACAGTTTACAGAGCATGTCATTGAGTCTGAATTTATTCCGGAACGCAAGCGGAATAAGACATTATTATTTGCAGGTATTGCTGGAGCAATAGTGGCAGTCATTGGCGTCGTTGCCGTATTAGTACTTGGTGAAGATGAGCCGGTTGTGGTGTCAGCCGCAAAACCGGTGGTAGAGGCACCGAAAAAGGCAACACCAGAAGTGACGACCAAGCCGGTTGTTCAACAGAAAAAAACACCCGCACCTGCGCCGCTAAATGAAGCGAAAACTGAATCGGAAAAAGTTATTAAGGTTCAGCCAAAACCCCATAAAGTTCGGTACGTAAAAGATAGAATGAAAATTGGTGGCCGCGGACCTGAAATGTCTATTATTCCGGCCGGTGAATATCAGATGGGTAGCCCGTCATCATCAGTAGAATTTACTGAACGTCCCATGCATACGGTAACCTTGAAAGGTTTTGCCATGAGTCGTTATGAGGTTACTGTTGCTGAATACAAACGTTTTCTTAAAGCAACCGGGTTAAAGCGTAAGGCGTCAGTACACGGAAAAAAAGCCAATCAACCCGTTACGAGTGTCGATTGGGGTGATGCACGGAAATATGCGCAGTGGTTATCGAAACAAACAGGAAAAAAATACCGCTTACCAACTGAGTCTGAATGGGAATATGCAGCACTTGCACAAAAGTCTGAACTGTTCACCTGGGGCGATACTTTATCCAAAAACAAGGCAAATTGCTTTGATTGTGGTAGTCGCTGGGACAGTATCGGTGCTGCGCCGGTGGGTTCTTTCTCTGCGAATGCTTTTGGTCTAAGTGATATGGTTGGTAATGTTATGGAATGGACTGAAGATTGCAAAAATAGAAATTACAAAGGCGCAAGTACGGATGGTTCAGCATGGTTACGCGGCGATTGTGATTTGCGTTCAGTGCGAGGTGGAGCCTTTAATACACCGAGTGGCGATTTATATATTAAACGCCGAAAATTTCTGCCTAAAGCGAGTCGTTTAGATAATGTTGGCATTCGACTGGTACGCGATTAATAGCGATCTAACACCGTGGTAACGTCATTATTGATTTCTACGCGTGGCCAGGGTCTGTATGACATCACTCGCGATCTTAATAAGCTTGTTAGTGAAGTCAATATTGATAGTGGTTTATGTACGGTATTTGTGCAACACACCTCGGCAAGTCTTATTATTCAGGAAAATGCAGATCCTGCAGTACAAGATGATTTGCAAAACTGGTTAAATAGATTAGTACCCGAGAATGATTCTTTATATACCCATACAGATGAAGGTCCCGATGATATGCCGGCACATATCAAATCGGTTTTAACAGCAACCAGTATTGGTATCCCTATTATGCAAGGACGTCTGGTTCTGGGCACGTGGCAAGGTTTATATCTATGGGAACATCGCCAATGTGGTCATCAACGACGTCTGGCTATACATTTCAGCGAATAAATCAAGAAAAAATTTATGAAAAAAATTTGTCAATTAACGGATATTGAAGATGGCGATGCGCGTGGTTTTGATATTAATTTCGATAATGAATCGTTAAATATTGTTTGCGTTCGTCAAGGGCAACGAGTATTTGCATATAAAAATTCATGCCCGCATACGGGGGTTAATCTTGAGTGGCTGCCGGATAAGTTTCTTGATGATTCCTTACAGTACCTGGTGTGCTCGACACATGGCGCGCTATTTCAGCTTGAAGATGGGTATTGTGTTGCTGGACCATGTCATGGCGAGAGCTTAACCTCACTTACTGTTAGCGTTAAGGCAGGAGATGTATTGTGCAGATTAAACTAAATTACAAGCGAGCTATTTGATAATGGCGCGCGTATTGGGTGTTGGTGTGGCAACACTTGATTGTGTGCAAGTGGTAAAAAATTATCCAGTTATTGATAGTGAGCAACGTGCGGATCAGCAATATCTTTGGCGAGGTGGAAACGCAAGCAATACGCTTAGTGTATTAAGCCAGTTGGGTGAACAGTGTAGTTTGTTCGCAACACTTGCTGATGATGTGTTTGCAGAACGTATTTGTTCAGACCTTGAACATTATAATATTGATTATTCGTTTTGCCCACGGATTGCCAATACACAGTCTCCTACATCACATATTCTATTGAGTAGTGAGTCAGGCTCTCGCAATATTACGCATTATAGGAACCTTCGTGAATTAACTGAGCAAGACAGTGATGCCATTGACTTTTCTAAATGGGATTGGATACATTTTGAGGGTCGTAATATTGAGACAACCCTGAATTTACTACAGCACATAAAACAGCACTATCCTCGTATCAGGGTGTCCGTGGAAATCGAAAAACACCGGCAAGGTATTGAACAGCTTTACCACTATGCCAATAGCCTGCTATTTTCTCGTGCCTATATTCGCGCTGCGAAATTTGAAACAGCTAAAGCATTTTTACAACAGTTACAAACGACACTGAGTCATTCCTGTGATCTGATTTGCGCATGGGGTGAGCAGGGAGCACGTGCACTATCAAGCAAAGGTATTTACTACGAAGTGCCTGCGTTGAATATTAATGTGATTGATACCCGTGCAGCAGGTGACGTGTTTAATGCTGCATTTATCCATTCTCGCTTGCAAGGACATGATGTAGAAAAAAGTATTGCGGCAGCATGTCGCCTGGCAGGTATAAAGTGTGGGCAGTTGGGAATAGACGGTTTAAGCGACTAATTGTTCTGCAATATGTTTGAGGTCGGCATGGTTGTCCATGACATGTTCGGCGCAGGCGATGGCGGTTGCTTTATCAATACCCATACGCTCCAAAACGGCCTCAGGTAGGTCATCCGATTCGGCATCGCCATAGCTATAGTGGTGTAGTAATCGGTTGGCAATCAATACCAGGTTGGATTGGTTGGCATATTTGCGTTTGTAATCGGGATTTCGCTGCTCGCGTTGGGCTATTACTAATGAATTGGGCATTTCCCAAAACTCCATTAGCCATGCGGCAACACTTTCTGGTGAAGTATCAAAGCGAAGGCTAACGGTATCCCAGATTGAGATATGTTTCTGCTTTCCAAGTTGTTTATTGAGATCTTCGTATTCATCACTAAATAAATGCGCAAGTAATAAATAACCAAGATTATGCAATAAACCGGCAAGTTGAGCCGATCCTTTTACTGGTCGTTTTGATACCGGCATTTTTCTGGATAATGTTTCACATAGGGCAGAAACCAGGACGGCATTCTCATAGATACTTTGCTGGCCAAGCCGGCCATATGCAGAGCCATTGAAGGTTTTTGCCGCAGAAAGACCAATCGCCATATGTAATGCGGTGTCGTAACCAAAAATTTGTAGAATAGCGGTCTGGACATTCTTGATGTTGTCACCAAATCCATATAAAGACGAACGTGCATGTTTCAGCAGTTGGATGGAAAGCATTGGGTCTTGTTCAATAATGCATGTCAGTTCATTAACATGCGTATTTTCGTTATTGAGCAGGCGAAGCAACTGTCGCGTCGTTTCAGGAAGACTTGGCAGGGCATTGAGGGTGGTCAGTCGTTGCTCAAGAATGTCAGGCAGTATTATTAAATCTTGTTTTTGTTCGTGTTGCTCACTGTGCCCCGGTGTTGGGTGAGAAAAGCTGAATCCATGCCAGGCATGATCCAGAAACGCATGAAAATCTTCGCTTGCCATACGCACAAGTTGGGATGATTCTGCCGGGAAATACACCTGATCTTTACTGGCCAGATGATCATCGATGATACAGGGTAATGTACTTATTGGGCTAAAGGGTGGCAGGTTCTCAATATCACAGCCCGGAAATATCAGTTGAATAGCCGCCATTTGAGCGGGTTTAAATTGTCGGCGTAACTGGCGCCCAAGGGCTGCGATATCAAGACAATGCGAGGCAGGAAAGATAGCAAGTAATAAATGGCCATTATTGTCCGCTAATAAGACACTACGGGCGACATTTTGTAACCTGACATGGCTGTTACTGGCGATATCGAACAGATTACCTCCAGCTACTGGTGGCAATATTTCATAATTCTGTTCGCTTCTGTTTAATGCGGCATGAATAGAATGCTGTTCACTCATCGAATTTCCATATCTAGTTAAATAAGCAACGTTTGTATTCAAAAGATTTTGTTGTACACTTTGTGTCGGTGAAGGGGATAGAAACTTTAGTTTTTACGATAAAGTGGTAGCGAATAACCGATAAGTGGTTGTTTATTACCCGATAAATGAAGGGAAAACGTCATAATGCCTGAAACAGCCCCTGGTTTACCTAAATTACTGGTGGTAGATGACGATGATGCATTTCGTGCATTTCTTGAAGAATTACTTTCGCGTAGCCAATATGACGTGCTCACAGCCGCAAATGGTAAAGATGGCGTTAGTCTTGCCATGCAGGAAACGCCCGACTTAATTATTCTCGATGTCATGATGCCCGATATGAGTGGCGGTATGGCAGCGCACTATCTGTCTGAGAATATTTCAACACAAAATATTCCGATTATCTTCCTGACAAGTATTATCTCGGAAGAACAGGAAATGATTGTTGATAATCGTGAAGGTAACTACCAGTTTCTCGCTAAGCCGATTCGGATTGAGCATTTATTGGAAGAGATCGACAAATGTCTTAATAGTGAGGCAGCGGCTGGTTAGCCTGTTATTGAGATAGCAAAGAGTGCAAATAGAGCTTCGGCTCTTTTTTTATGCTTATTTTTACTTTTATTGACCTGGATCGTCACTACTCCTGCAAACCCAGGGCAAAAAAACGGGGGCCGAAGCCCCCGTTCTTGTAAAGCTCAAATGAGCTTTCGACGTTTAATAGCGATGCTATTAGTAACCGCCGTTATTAACGCTGCTTCCTGGCAACTTTCTTAGCAACCCTTTGCAGGATAGGGAAAGTACCATTTGGTGAACGCAGAGTGTCGAGGAAGGCCAGAACGGCTTTCTGATCAGCTTCACTACTCGCCAGGAAGCCTGATACTGCATTGAAGGCTTCACTACCGTCATCGGTGATAAATGTGGCACCCGTCGCCGTATTTGGCACACCACCGTGATGGGCAATCGCGTCACGAATATTAAACGCACGACCATCATGCAGGTATGGTGCGGTATCCGCTACACCCCAAAGACGCATTGTGGTGAACATGCCGTCACCATTGAACTCTTCGAGACTTTTGCCCATGTAATGACGCTTCAGATCAGCGAACAACTCGATGGTGACACCACCCTGGTCATTCTTCTCAAAGCTCATTGGTTTCTTGGTCAGGTCAACCGAAGTGTGAACATTTTCAAATGGTTCATTAGCAATTTCCGGGAAGCGGAAGCCAAGGGTCTTGCTTTTGGTTTCCATTTTCGGAATGTGACACTCCGTACAGCCAACTTCGTTCATGACCTGAAGACCACGACGGGCTTTACGTTTAACCTTGGTCTGGAACGGCGTTTGTGCAGTACCGACGAAGACACTCAGGACAGACAGTTCACCTTGAGTCACTTCATCAGTAACCCCATCATCATCATGATCAGTCCCTCTGATTTCGATAGGATCGCCATTTGCATCTAGCACTAGTTCGCCATGCTCATCTGTTTCTAGCGGATTAATACCCATACCAAAGTGGAAGGATAATGCGCCGATGTCGAAGGTACGGGTAGATAGTTCATTACCCTTACGACCGAACGGCTGAACAACCATAAACTCTTCAGTACTTGGGTTCAGGCTGGCAGTACCTTCAGCACCAACAGCGTTACCCGTGACCGGATCAGTGACAATGGCACCACCAGCAATGGTGATTGAACCGAAGCTGACATCCTTGGCGCTCAGGTCATAGGTACCATCACCAGCGGCGAGGGCATCATGGAGTTGACCCTGTAGTTCCTCGGTCATTTCGTTGGCGAGGTGTTCGATACCACCGGCACCGAAGATGAATGGCGGGTTAATCACCCGACCATCAATGTTTGCTTGTTGTTGAGTAACACCGCTGGTTGAATCAGCACTGCGGCCTTGCAGGTTTAAGTCAACAAAGGTGTTGCCACCGGCCCCTAGCACGGTGTTATTTATACCACCAACACCACCGATACCGAAGGTCATTGGAACAGTACGGCGACTGATGATTGAGTGACATTCCAGACAGGTTTGACCGTCAAGACCGCCAATACGTTGGAAAGTGCCATTACCTTGTAATGTGCCGCGCTCACCCTGGACACCACTCGGTGCAGGGTTATCGGCATCACCGTCACCAAAACCATCAGCGACCATGAAAGGGTTGGTGAACATGCGCATACCGGCGAGACGGATTTCATCGCGAGTCATGTTAGCCAGGTCGGCTTGTTCAATGCGGTTTGCACCCGTAAAGAGATTACGGATATCTACGAATCCATCACTGTTCTTTTCAACACGATCAGCGACAGCAGCTAGAGGAGCAGCGAGTGCGAGCGCACAAGCCACAGTTAAAGTACGTAACTTCATTGTATTCTCCCTATATATGATTGTTTTATTTGCTAGCTAATAAAGTCAATCAGATAGCACGCAATACCACTACGTATCCCTTCCGCGAGTGACTCTACTCAAACTAGAACAACTTTATTATTGCATCCAAAAATTACAGTTTTATTATTGTGCTACTGCTTAGACTATTTATTAGAATATGTATAAAACTAAGTCTAAGTGTTATAGATGCTACACGAATGTGTCGTTTGAATATGTGAGCAATGTCCTACATTTTACAAGTTTATTATTATATGCCTATAAATTTTATTTATTTCTATTAATGGCTCGATGACCAATATCTGGACGCATATAAAGGCCATTCCAGCTAATTTTTTCTGCCAATTGATAGGCGCGTTGTTGCGCCGCAGCGACATCGTTGCCTAATGCGGTGGCACACAGCACGCGTCCGCCAGCAGTAACAATGTGCCCATCTTTACTGGCCGTCCCTGCATGAAAGACCTTTTCAGCTTCGCTATCAACATCTGGTAACCCATTGATAATATCGCCTTTCTGGTAGTCATTTGGGTAGCCGCCCGCAGCGAGCACCACGCCAAGTGCAGATCGAGGATCCCAGTTGGCCTTTATAGTATCGAGCTGGCCATCTAATGCTGCATTAATCAGGCTGACGAGATCTGATTTTAAACGTAGCATAATCGGTTGGGTTTCAGGATCGCCAAAACGGCAATTGTATTCGAGTACTTTAGGAATCCCATCTTCACCGAGCATGATGCCAGCATATAAGAACCCTGTATAAGGCATACCTTCGCTGGCAAGCCCAGCAACAGTAGGGCGAATCACCTGATCCATAATGCGTTGTTCAATGTCAGGGGTCACAACTGGCGCTGGGGAGTAGGCGCCCATACCGCCTGTATTGGGGCCGGTGTCGCCTTCGTCACGGGCCTTATGATCCTGAGAGGTCGCCATTGGTAAGATATGTTCACCATCGACCATAACAATAAAGCTGGCCTCTTCACCGATAAGGCACTCTTCAATGACGACGCGTGAACCGGCTTCACCAAAGACGTTACCCGCCAACATATCCTTAACGGCAGCAATCGCTTCGGCCTTGTTTTGCGCGACGATGACCCCTTTACCAGCAGCGAGGCCGTCGGCCTTAATCACAATAGGCGCGCCTTTGCTTTCAATAAAGGCAATCGCAGGTTCGATCTCGGTAAAAACGTCATACCAGGCGGTTGGAATATTGTGGCGCGCAAGAAAGTCTTTGGTGAAGGCTTTTGAGCCTTCCAATTGAGCGGCGGCTTGTTCTGGGCCAAAACAACGTAGACCTGCGGCCTTAAATTTATCAACGATACCGAGTACGAGCGGCACTTCAGGACCAATAACGGTTAATTCGATATTGTCAGATTGGGCAAACTTTAGCAGCCCATCAATATCATCAGCAGCTATGGATACATTTTGAATGTTTGCTTCAAGGGCCGTGCCGGCATTGCCCGGTGCAACATAGACAGTGTCAACCTGAGTGGATTGGGCTAGTTTCCAGGCCAGGGCATGTTCACGGCCACCGCTGCCGACGACAAGTACATTCATTTTGTGTGTGGACTCTACGTTGTCATTGCGAGGTGTGACACAATCGCAAAGAAAAGTGTTAATAAAACAGCCAGATCAAGGTCACATGTCAATATTTAACAAAAATGTTACAACCGCTTAGCTGGCAAGGGCTATAGTAGTTAGGTGTCTAATTCTAAACGATTGCGACCAGTGATGTGAAGTATTATAGCGTTGGCTTATAGGCTATATTCATAATGACGATATTATAAGGACATTGAGTAGTGTTAGTGAATGGCGCCAGATTAACAGGGAAGAAAAATTAACATGAAATCTTTGCGAATTACAATTTTCGTTTTACTTGCTATCTGCGTTCGCGGTGCGATGGCTGATCCTGTTATTCAGTTGAACGTGACGGGGCAAAACCCACTGAATACAAGTGGCCAGATGGGATTTATGGATGAGGTAGCAGGTGAAGCACTCAAACGCATTGGTTACCAGTTAAAAACACTCCAGTTACCGGCCGAACGTGGATTAAAAAATGCCAATAAGGGAATTATTGTTGATGGTGAAATGAGCCGCGTGGCAGGGCTAAATAAGAAATACGCTAATTTGGTCAGAGTGCCTGAAAAAATTATGGATTGGGAATTCGTCGCCTTTTCTTATAAACCGGTTAGTTTGGCGGGGGGGTGGAGTGATCTGTCAAAAAAATCCATCGCCCACATAAATGGCTGGAAGATACTTGAAAAGAACATACCTAACACCGCTGAGATAACCAGAACAAGCTCGGCTGAAAATCTGTTTAACCTTTTGCGTAAAAAGCGTACAGACTATGTAATTTATGAGCGCTGGGGAGGGCGATATATTCTGGAAAAAATGACAATGAATGGCGTACAGTTATGTAAAAACCCGCTTGCTGTTAAGGAAATGTTTATTTATTTACACAAAAAACATGAAAATTTAGTACCAAAACTATCGGCGTCCTTATTGGCAATGAAACAAGATGGCAGTTACCAAAAATTATTTAATAAGCACTTAAAACAATTTGAGTAATGCTGGTTTGTTATAAATATTTTAGCCTGGCGTAATGATTCGAACCATATGAAAAATAATAATTTTAGCCGAAGTCGATTAGCTGCTAAGTTGGCGTTATATGTAGTGCTCGCCAGTACATTTATCACAATTTTTACGTCTGCATTTCAACTGTATGAAGAATACACACTTGGCGTATCTAGCATCGAAATGCGCTTGAATGAAATACGGGATAGTAGTCTTGATACTGTTTCGTCACGAGTGTGGGTAGCAGACTTAGCTGAGATTAATAAGACGGTGTCAGGAATAGTCAGTTTACCCGATATTGAAAACGTTAAAGTATATGAAGGTGAGGAGCTGGTTGCCGAGGTAGGACAGTTTACCAAATCAGATATTATCGAGAGAAGCTTTCCATTGACATATACATTTCAGGGTGAGCGCCGGGAAATAGGGCATATTTATATTGCAGCAACCCTGGAGAATGTTTATCAACACCTTATTAGTCAGGCACTGACGATTATTGTCAGTAACGGGATTAAAACATTTCTCGTTAGCGGTTTCATCTTGTTTATATTTTATAATTTGGTTGCAAGACATCTGCATAAAATCGCAGAATATGCGAGAAACCTTGATATAAACAACATGGAACAACGACTGGTCCTGAATCGCGATAAAAAAGACAGTGCACATCAGGACGAATTTGATGTGCTTACGGACGCACTGCATTACATGCAATCCAATCTTGCCGAATCTGTTATTAAGGTATCAAAAAGCGAGCAGAATCTTTCTCAAACACTGAATAGCATTGGCGATGCGGTTATTGCGACTGACACAAATGGTATTGTCATGCGTATGAATCCTGTTGCAGAGTCCTTAACCGGTTGGACAAATGATGAGGCAAAGGGGAGTTCACTAAATAAAATTTTCCCAATCATTAATGCCTTAACACGCAAGTCGATTATTAGCCCTGTGGAACAGGTACTTAAATCCGGAAAAATTGTTGGCCTGGCGAATCACACCATATTATTGGCAAGAGACGGTAGGGAATATCAAATATCAGATAGTGCCGCACCAATTAAAGATGAGAATAATGAAATCCGTGGTGTGATCCTTGTTTTTAGAGATGTTACTAAAGAATATTTGTTACAGGAATCGGTTAAATCTAACGAGCGGCGTTTACAGGCTATTATGAACAATAGTTCGTCTGTTATTTATGTTAAAGACCTTGTCGGCAAGTTTACGTTAGTGAACAGGCAGTTTGAAAAGTTGGTGGGATTACCTAACGCAGAAATAATTGGCAAAACAACCCATGATTTATTCCCGGAAAAAATTGCGAAAGAAATGGTCGCTAACGATAAGGATGTATTGAATTCTCGGTTCCCGAAGCATTCAGAAGAAAAAGTGTTACAAGATGATGGCATGCATATTTATTCAAGTGCAAAATTCTGTTTACAGGATGAAAATGCAATTCCATACGCAATTGGAGGTATTTCAACTGATATCACTGATTCAGTTAAGCAGAATAAGTTGCTGCGGCAGAGTCAGAAAATGGATGCGCTTGGCAAACTAACGGGTGGTGTTGCGCATGATTTTAATAATATGCTTAATGTCATTATTGGCTATTCAGAAATACTGATCCGCAACCTGGAAAAAGAATCTCCGAATGCGCATTTCGCAGAAGAAATTAAGAATGCGGGGCAACGTGGTGCTGTATTAACGCGTAAATTACTTTCTTTTTCAGGGCAGGGTAGTCATGAAAAAACTACCGTCAATATTAACACGGTGTTGGCTGATGACATAAATATGCTAAGCAAAACAATGACAGCAAGAATTTATGCATCGCTGAAACTAGATGATGAATTATGGGCAACAATTCTTGATAAAGGTGAATTAGAAGACGTTATTTTAAACATTAGTATTAATGCGATGCATGCCATGCCCAGAGGTGGCAAGATAACGTATTTTACACTTAATGAAAGCCTCGATGCGCTTGCTGCGGATAAAATTGGTTTGCCGCCAGGAGATTATGTTCGCTTATCCATTGTTGATACAGGGTTTGGGATATCGCCAGAAACGATTAACCAAATCTTTGATCCATTCTTTACTACCAAGGGTGAACATGGGACGGGCTTGGGTTTAAGTCAGGTCTATGGCTTCATGGAACGCTGTAACGGCACGGTAACAGTAGACTCAGCGGTCGGCAATGGCACAGAATTTTCGCTCTATTTCCCGCGTGCGTTAGCGGATGAGACAAGTAACACAAAATCTAAAGATCATCATAGCGATAAACCGGTGTTGAGTGGCACGGAAGTTATTCTGCTGGTTGATGATGAGAAATCATTACTGGAACTGGCTCGAAATATTCTTACACAACAAGGTTATACTGTTTATTGTGCTGAGAATGCCGATGCGGCACTGTGGATTTTATCTCGTAACAAGGTTGATATGATGCTCAGTGACGTTATTATGCCTGGCACCAGTGGCTTTGAGTTAGCACTTCAGGTTGAGAAGCTTTACCCCAATATTAAGATTAAATTGGCGAGTGGTTATGCGGGCGAGCATATCGACATGGATAAAGACAGCCCGTATATGAAAAAGCTGCTCGATAAACCCTATACATCAACAAAACTCTTACAGAGCGTTCGCGAGTTACTCGAAGCACCCAATTAGTATTGTATTGTTTTTATAAAACGGTTTACGCATCCAGCTAGCCCTTTTCTCCACGTCTGTATGAGCCTTGCGAGAGAACCGTTTAAGGTGATTAATTTAGTGTCTAAAATGACGCATGCCAGTGAACACCATGGCGATATCATGTTCATCGGCCGCCGCAATAACTTCATCATCACGCATTGAACCGCCAGGCTGGATGACAGCACGAATACCAACACTTGCGGCTTGATCGAGACCATCACGGAATGGGAAGAAGGCATCGCTGGCCATAACAGAGCCGCTGACTTCAAGCTTGGCATGTTCAGCTTTAATACCGGCAATCCGCGCTGAATTGATACGGCTCATTTGACCTGCGCCGACACCAATGGTCATGCCGTCACGGCCGTAAACAATGGCATTTGATTTAACGTATTTAGCCACTTTCCAGCTAAATAATAAATCCTGCATTTCCTGTTCAGTCGGTTCGCGTTTAGTGACGACCTTGATGTCATCGGCTAACAGTAAGTCGGTGTCTTGTACCAATAGGCCACCGTTAACGCGTTTAAAATCGAGACGATCACCAGGCTCTGTTGGCCACTGTCCACAGGCAAGCAGGCGTACATTTTTCTTTGCCTTCACAACGTCAATCGCATCGGCACTCACAGACGGTGCGATAATGACTTCAACAAATTGACGGTCAACAATGGTCTGGGCAGTTTGTGCATCGAGTTCACCATTAAAGGCAATAATGCCACCAAAGGCCGATTCAGGATCGGTGCTGTAGGCGCGATCGTAAGCAGCCAGTAAAGAATCACCCGTCGCAACGCCACATGGATTAGCGTGTTTGACGATGACACAGCTTGGCGCATCACTAAATTGTTTTACACATTCCAGTGCTGCATCGGTGTCACCGATGTTATTGTAAGAGAGTTCTTTACCTTGTAATTGTGTCGCAGTACTGATGCTGGCTTCCTTGCTACCGGCTTCGACATAGAAGGCGGCAGATTGATGCGGGTTTTCGCCGTAGCGCATTTCCTGAGCCTTGATGTATTGACTATTAAAGGTACGCGGCAGACCGGCAATGTTACCATCGTCCTGAACAGCACCAAGGTAGTTGGCAATCGCACCGTCGTACTGCGCGGTGTGCTCAAAGGTCTTCACGGCAAGGTCAAAACGAGTTGCATCACTGATCGCATTAGCATTGCTGCTCATTTCATCCAGTACACGTGGGTAGTCATCAGCATCGACCACCACGGTAACCGCCGCGTGGTTTTTAGCCGCTGCTCGCAACATGGTTGGGCCACCGATATCGATGTTTTCAATTGCCATCGCTAAATTGCAATCATCACGCGCAATGGTTTGTGTAAATGGGTAAAGATTAACGACGACCATATCAATAGGGGGAATGCCATGTTGTTCCATGACGGCATCGTCAGTACCGCGACGACCCAATAGGCCACCGTGGACTTTAGGGTGCAGGGTCTTAACTCGGCCATCCATCATTTCCGGAAAGCCGGTGTAATCAGATACTTCGGTAACCGCAATATCATTGTCAGCCAGCATTTTCGCCGTACCGCCGGTAGAAAGAATTTCTATGTTTTGATCTGCCAGGGAACGGGCAAATTCAACAATACCGGTTTTGTCAGAAACACTGATTAGGGCGCGACGGATAGCAGACATGGATTACCTCAAATAGGGATCAGATGTAAGTAGTGAAGTGTAGACGTTGTTAGTCGAGATTATATTGCTTCATTTTTTTACGCAGGGTGCCGCGATTTAGGCCGAGTATAATGGCCGCACGGCTTTGATTGCTGCGGGTGTAATCGAGCACGGCACGTAGCAAGGGTTCTTCCATTTCCTGCAATACTAACGTGTAAAGGTTTTCAGGCTCATGGCCGTCAAGATGATGGAAGTAGTCAGCCATCGCAGTGGCAATGCATTCGCGCAGCGGGCGATGGGTCTTGTCATTACTGACTTGAAAAACGGTTTCGGCTAATACGGCTTGTGGTGTTGTACTCATGCGGCTATTTCTTGTTTTTGGATAAGTTTATAAAAGAAGTCTTGAACCATCGCCAGTTGTTCAGCACTGGATTCAACACGTGTAACGGCACGACGGAACTCGGCACCATGTGCCTGTCCTTTGCTGTACCAGGCAATGTGTTTGCGAGCGACGCGGACGCCGGTGAATTCACCATAAAATTCATAGAGATTGGCGAGATGCTCAAGCAGGATATCGCGAATTTCAAATAATGATGGTTCAGCCAATTTTTCACCGGTAGTTAAGAAATGATCAATCTCGCGGAAAATCCAGGGGCGACCTTGTGCAGCTCGACCAATCATCACGGCATCGGCGCCGGTGTAGTTGAGTACAAAACGGGCCTTTTCCGGCGTGCTGATATCACCATTGGCAACCACTGGAATACCAATGCGGCTTTTAATGTCGGCAATGGTGTCGTACTCGGCATCGCCCTTATAAGCATCAGTACGGGTACGCCCATGAACAGCCAACGACTGGATACCAGATTCTTCGGCAATGCGGGCAATCGTTGGTGCATTGCGGTTTTCACGGTCCCAGCCGGTACGTATTTTCAGGGTGACGGGGATGGCCACGGCATTGACTACTGCCGTAAGGATGTCGGCAACCAGAGGTTCATTTTGCAGTAATGCGGAGCCCGCCATGACGTTACAAACCTTCTTGGCAGGGCAACCCATATTAATATCAATGATTTGCGCACCGTTATCCGCATTATGCTTTGCCGCCTCAGCCATCATTTCCGGTATTGAACCGGCAATTTGTACCGAGCGAGGATCGGTTTCACCATCATGATTGGCACGGCGCCTGGTTTTTTCACTTCCCCAAAGCAATGAATTGGAGCTCACCATTTCAGACACCGCCATGCCCGCACCGAGGCGTTTGCAAAGCTGTCGGAACGGTCTGTCGGTTACACCTGCCATAGGTGCCAGGATCAAACGGTTACTGATTTGGTATGGTCCGATTTGCATAAAAAATTTGGGTTTGCTGCATAGGTCAATAAATGGACAGCTGATGATACTCGCATTGCAGTGCTTGGAAAAGTGCTATTGCCTCATTTTGGTAGCTTATTTAAAGATAAATAAGAAACTGACGGCTTTGTCGCCTGGGTCGACGAGTTCAAGGGCGATATTAACGGGTTTATCGGGGGCGATGCCCATGTTGATGTCGATGTCATCAGGGAGGTATTCAGTGGGCAGGAAATCACGTCCGGCAATTAATTGTCCCTCGATATTTTGGAACTGTATTTGTAGTAGGGGATAGGCCTGACGAAAATCGGCTTGATTGATGATGGTTGCGGTGACGCGCAGGGCATCATTGATGTTTGGATGGCTGCGCACTTCTCGACGTGTTAAGGCGATAGAATCCGGAGCACGTGGTAAAGCCAGGTCACAGTTTAACTGATGACAAAATTTCTCCATGACGGGGCGCAGGCCATGTTCGGCAAGATTTTCTCTGAGCAAGTAAGCACCTTGCAGGATAAATATCAGTATGAGCAACAGGCCCGCGCTGACATAGCCAATGCTGTTGGCGTGTGACGGAGCAGTGGCGCTTTCTAATTCGGGATAGAGTTGTGCAGGATCATAACCGCTTGCCTGTTCCTGTAACGCAGGAGGCTCATCGATGATGTCGGCGTGATTGGCTGCTGCTCGAGCGGTATTGATAGACACATCACTAATTTGGCCTTCATTGAGATCGGCATAAGGCGCGGCATCGGCATTGATTTTTGCATTATCAGGGTTTGCGGTATTCGTGGTGACTAAGCGAAGCTGCGGTGGGTTAAGCACTTGTCCTGACGCGTGCTCTTCTGGTTCGTGCTCTTCTGGTTCGTGCTCTTCTGGTTCGTGCTCTTCTGGCTGGTGCTCTTCTGGCTGGTGCTCTTCTGGTTCCTGCTCTTCTGGTGCGTGTTCTTGTTCCTGCTCTGAAACCTGCCCTGATTCAAATGTATCGAGTGTTGCGTAATCTAATTCATCGTTGTCAAGATCAGCAGGCTCCAGTTCAGGTGCATTTAACGCATCGGGGATCGAGATGTCACCTACATCAATTTCAACATCATCTAATTCATCGATGTGGATATCGTCAATCTCCAGGGGTGATTCATCCGGGCGGTCAATGACCGGTAGGGTTACTTCGGCAATAATCTCGGCAGTAAAAACAGTATGGCACTTGCCGCAGCGGACTTGCCCGGCGGCTACTTGCAATTGTTCGTCAGTAACGTGAAAGAAGGTATGACAATGTGGGCATTCAGTTTGCATAGACACTAACGATACCACCGATAAGCCGAGGATGCCTTGTTCTAAAGCCTGGTTCCGCTAAGCCGGATCCAGTCGCCTTGCTGGGTAGGCTCACCGATATCACAATGGCGGCGATAGGCCGAGGCAACATTATCCGCTTGTTCAGCGAGGATGCCGGATAATACCAGATTGGCTCCGGGGCGAAGTGCCTTGCAAAGCATATCGGCCAGTTCGGCCAGTGGGCCTGCGAGAATATTGGCAAGCAGCATGTCAAAACCGGCATCGGGCAGATCTATCGGCAGATGCGTTGATATTAAGTGGTTAACGCCATTACGCGTAGCATTATCCTGCGTGGCTTGCAGAGCCTGAGGATCGATATCAATGGCCGTGATTTTTTTTGCACCTAATTTAGCTGCAGCGATGGCGAGAATCCCCGACCCACAGCCGTAATCCAGTACGTGCTTATTGGTTAAATCTTGTCCATCCAGCCATTGTAGACAGAGTGAGGTGGTGGGATGTGTGCCGGTGCCAAAGGCAAGGCCAGGGTCGAGCAAAATATTGACTGCATCGGCCTGGGGTGGCTCGCACCAACTAGGCACGATCCAGACGTTTTTACCAAATTGCATTGGGTGGTAGTCATCCATCCAGACGCGTGACCAATCTTTATCTTCAAGTGGTTCGAGGCGCCGGCTTGCCATTATTTCAGCAGATAATTGTGTGGTCAGCTGTCTGTCCAATACGCTGGTATCAATGTCGGCTGCAAACAGCCCAGTGATTTCCAGTTCAGCCCATAAAGGCGTTTCGCCAGGCAGTGGTTCGAAGAGGGGTTGGTCCTGGGCATCGATTAGCGTAATGGCTTGCGCACCGGCTTGTTCGAGTGCATCACTGACATTATCTGCGTGTTGAGTATCGGTGCGGAGTGTAAAGCGTAGCCAGGGCATAGTGGGCGCGAGTTGAATGGTGGTTAGCGAAAACTCACCAACCACCATTCATTATCATGACAGACCTAATTTCTTTTCAAGGAAGTGGATATTGACACCACCGGCCTGGAAGGCACTGTCATTGAGAATATCCAGATGTAAATCAACATTGGTGTTGATGCCATCAATGACCAGTTCACTTAATGCGCCACGCATACGGGCAATGGCTATCTCGCGTGTATCACCATGGGTAATGATCTTGCCAATCATTGAATCGTAATTCGGTGGTACGCTGTAACCATTATAAATATGTGAATCAACGCGTACACCAATGCCACCCGGTGGATGAAAGTTATTAATTGTGCCGGGAGATGGAATGAATGTTTTTGCATGTTCAGCATTGATACGACACTCAATAGAGTGACCATTAATAGCGATATCTTCCTGTTTGATAGATAGTGCCAGGCCTGCGGCAATACGAATTTGTTCTTTAACAATGTCGACACCGGTGATCATTTCTGTCACCGGGTGCTCAACCTGAATACGTGTATTCATTTCAATGAAATAGAACTCACCATTCTCGAATAAGAATTCGAAGGTGCCTGCGCCCAGATAGTTAGTTTTACGACAGGCCTCTGCACAGCGTTCACCAATGAAGGCACGCTGTCCTTCAGTAATGCCTGGCCCCGGTGCTTCTTCAACCACTTTCTGGTGACGTCGCTGCATTGAACAATCACGTTCGGCCAGGTGAACCGCATTGCCGTGTGAATCAGACAGTACCTGGATTTCAATGTGACGCGGATCGCCAAGGAATTTTTCCATGTAGACGATATCATTGTTGAATGCGACGCGGGCTTCGCTGCGTGTTAGCGAAATGGCATTTAGTAATGCCGCTTCACTATGCACAACGCGCATGCCACGACCGCCACCGCCACCAGCGGCTTTAATGATGATCGGGTAGCCAATGTTGCGCGCAATCTCGGCAACATTGCTATCATCTTCCGTGATCGGGCCATCAGAACCGGGCACACAGGGAATACCGGCAGCCTTCATGGTTTCAATCGCGGTAATTTTGTCTCCCATGGTACGAATGGCATCAGCCGACGGGCCAATGAAGGTAAAGCCGCTTTGCTCAACACGTTCAGCAAAGTCTGCATTTTCAGAAAGGAAACCGTAACCAGGGTGAATGGCCATGGCATCAGTGACTTCAGCCGCACTGATTAAGGCAGGTACGTTTAAGTAACTATCCACTGATGGGGCAGGTCCAATACAAACGGCTTCATCGGCAAGGCGGACATGCTTTAAATCACGATCAGCCGATGAGTAGACGGCAACCGTTTTAATGTCCATTTCACGGCAAGCTCGTAAAATACGAAGTGCAATCTCACCGCGATTGGCTATAACAATTTTTTCAAACATAGTTGTGAGTTCTTCGTTGAGTGTTATTCAATAATGAACAAAGGTTCATCGTATTCAACAGGTTCACCATTGTTAGCGAGGATTGCTTTAATGACACCACTCTTATCGGCTTCAATTTGGTTGAGGATTTTCATCGCCTCGATAATACAAATGGTTTCACCCTGGCTGACGGTTTGACCGACTTGCACAAATTCCGGCGAACCTGGTGCAGGCGAACGGTAGAAAGTACCAACCATCGGTGATTTTACTTGATGGCCACTTGGAATAGAGCTGGTATCATCGGTGGATTCAGTAACAGGAGCGGCAGCTGGCGCAGCAACAGGGGCAACCGGCGCTGGCATCATTGCTGGCGCGGCAATATTACTATTGCTACGACTGATGCGCACAGACTCTTCACCTTCTTTAATTTCGATTTCAGCGATGCCTGATTCTTCAAGCAATTCAATTAATTTTTTGACTTTACGGATATCCATAATGATTCTTGACTCGTCGTTGTTGTTCAGTTTGTTGCAGATTCGGTATGTTTAATCGCCGCCTGCAACGCCAATTCATACCCGTGTGCACCCAGGCCACAGATAACACCGACGGCGATATCTGAAAAATAGGATTCACGTCGAAATTCTTCACGGGCATGGACGTTAGATAGATGTAACTCAATAAAAGGGATAGCCACGCCAGCTAATGCATCACGAACAGCAACACTGGTATGGGTAAACGCGGCTGGATTAATAATGATAAAGGCAACGCCTTCCTGTTGTGCCTGTTGAATACGGTTAACAAGATCGTGTTCGGCATTACTTTGCAGGCAGGCCAACTCATGCCCTGCTGCGTTGGCTTGTTTCGTCAACGTGGCCTCGATATCAGCGAGGGTCGTGGCGCCATAAACGTCCGGCTCGCGTGTGCCGAGCAGGTTTAAATTGGGGCCGTTAAGTAGGAGTAACTTAGCCATTAAAATGCCTGATTGATTATATCGCTTCAAATAACGCCTAGATCGAAGCATTTCCCTGCATGATCAGACTACTTTTTTATCATAATGTTCGTATATTGTGCAGTAGATTTGTTGATTTGTACAGTTATATGCACGTTTTTAGAATTTAACCTAGAAATCGGCGAAAATCGCGACAAAATTCACATATTTAGCAAATATGACTAATTTAAGTTAAGCATGCGGGCGTAAAGGCTATTTTAGAGAAAATAAACAAGATTGACGTGATGTCAGAAACCGTGACCACGAGGTGTCGCATTTAGCCAGCTTACTTTGGAACCCCGTTGGTCGTGGCAATTCTGCCAGAGAGCGGCAGGCTGTTTATAGCAGTGCTTTGATTTTCTCTTCAGCGGTTGTCTTGAGCAATTCACCACGTTGAATAAAATTGATCTTGCCCTGGCGATCAACAATCACGGTATAAGGCAGGGTACCAAAACGGTTGCCATAGGCCTTGCTGGTGTTAATGGCTTCAAGGTTACCGAGTAGCATTGGATAGTTAACGCCGTAGGTATCCGCAAAATCTTCAACGTTTTCTTTCTCATCGATAGCGACACCGATAAATTGTAAGCCCTTGGCGCCGTACTTATCTTGTAGTTCAACGAAGGCAGGTGTTTCTTTGCGGCAAGGTGGGCACCATGTCGCCCAGAAGTTAACCACCAATACCTTGCCATCCCATTCTGAAAGTGTGTGTGTAACACCTTCTTGATCGGGCAGTGAGAAATCCGGGCGCTGTGAACCAATTTGCGCAATCGCGCTGGATGTTTTTTGTATGTTGGCATTGTCACTAGTATCTTCGACACTTGTACTGCCTATGTTCTTATCGCAGGCAGTCAGTGAAAGGGCCAATAATCCAGTTAATAATAATTTTTTGTTCACAACAGTCTTCCCTGCGTTTTATAGAGCTTGTTTAATATGTGCGGCGAATTCCGTGGCATCTTTATAACCATAGAAGTCCATGTTTTTAATCCGCTGACCTTGCGCATTAAAAAATAATAATGCCGGTGGGCCATAAACACCAAGACGCTTTTGTACCGCGGAAGTGATTGGGTCAGAAGGATCTGTCACGTCAATTTGTAACGCGACATATTGTTTCATTAACCCCATCACAGTGGCATCAGCAAAGGTACTTTTTTCCATACGCAGACAATCGGTACACCACGTTGCGAAGAAATCAATAACAACGGGTTTGCCAGTTGCTTTGGCTTTGCCCAGTTCACGATCTAAATCGGCTTCAGATTTAATCTGTATAAACAGATCATGCGCCGATTCCGTTGCATGGGTTTGTTCTGTTGAAGTGCCACCAATAGACAGCTTGTTGAAATCAACAGGGTGCATAATGTCGCGGTTGCCCTGTATGCCACCGAGCAGGGATAACACACCCCAGACTAATAATACGGTACCAATCCCTTTCCAGAATATGCGCCAACCACTTGCGGTTTCCGGAAGGCTTTGTGTGGCACCAAGATAAATAGCAAGTGTAATAAAAAATACACCCCACAGTAGTAATACCGGCACACCAGGTAAGACAGTGAGAATGTAGATCGCAACACCAATCAGTAACACCCCAAAGAAGTATTTGACGTTGTCCATCCAGGTGCCTGCTTTAGGAATCAACGCACCCGCACCAATACCAATCGCGATGAGCACCATACCCATGCCCCATGACATGGAGAACATGATCAAGCCACCGAGTATTGGATCCTGAGATTCAATTGCGACGATAAGCACAGACAATAAAATAGGAGAGGCACATGCGCCAACAATCATGGAAGACAACACACCCATGAGGAAGACACCAAACATTGAGCCACCTTTCAGTCCGGAGCTTTGCGTTTGCATGCGTGATTGAATTGCAGCCGGCATTTGAATGGTGAACAAACCAAACATAGAAAGTGCCAGTAATACCAGGATGACACTAACGCCGCCAATCAGCCAGGGGTCCTGGAAGTAAGCCTGTAATTGGCCACCTGATTTACCAGCAACAACACCCGCTGCGGTATAAATGACGGAGGTACCAAATACGTAGCTTGCGGCCAGCATGCCGCCCTTGAACTTGGATATTTGGCCGTCCTGACTTTGGCCAACAATAATACTGGAGAGGATAGGGATCATTGGCAACACGCAAGGCGTGAAGGTCAAACCAAGCCCTACTGCAAAGGCAACCAGAACGTACCACAGATAGCCACTTTCAGAATTGTCTGTTTTAGTGTTAGCGGTATCGCTGGTTGATGTTGTTGCTGATTTTGACGCAATAACATTACTGACCACTAAATCGGTTTTCTTTGTCATGGGCGGATAACAAATTCCCGCATCGGCACAGCCCTGGAATTTTGCGGTGAATGATATGTTACCGGCGGCAGGTGCATTATCGACAGGGATAGTGACCGTCAGTTTGTCCAGGTACACCTCAACGTCACCTTCGCTGCCGTCGGGTAAAATGCCATGGTGCATGGTGCCGGTTGGCATTTTTATATCGCCAAGTTGTACGCCAGTTGTATCCGTTTCGAAACTGAATTTGTTTTTATATAAATAGTAACCTTCGGCAATCGTCCAGTCGGCAACAATATTGCCGTTGTCATCCATGCGTGCGCTATAGGCAAAGGCCTCATCAGGTGACAGGAATTCACGTTGCCCACCACCAAGTAAACTGTTTCCGAGCGAACTTAATTTTTGTATGCCACTTGTCGGTGCGACGACGGCATTGGGGAGATTGAGTAAAATGGTATGCTTGGCTGGTGGGTAACAAACACCTAAATCAGCGCAACCTTGTGCGCCAACGGTAATGCGTAGTGAATTAGCCTCAGCACTGCGAATGAGCGGCACTTTAATAGCCAGTTTGTGGCGATATATTTCAATTTCGCCTTCGGTGCCATCGGGGCGAATACCGATTTTTTTCTTGCCTGGTGGTAAGTTTACGTCACCTAATTCAATACCGGTTGTCTCGGATTTAAAATTGAATTTGTCGTTGTACATGTAATAACCGTCAGCGGCTTTCCATTCGACTTCGACAGTATTGGCATCAATAGCACGTGCATTAACACTGAAGGCTTGATCGGGCGGTAATAGTTCTTCTTCACTGAGGGCGAATAAAGGAGAGGCCATTAGTAGGCCTAAGCTGGCGATCAGTATTTTTTTCATCATTGTTCAGGTCTTCATGTTAGTTATGAATATTGTCTATGGGGCACTACAGTACATGATTCACGCATCGAGTCGAGGTGTTAATGCACAGGATTCACTTACCCAGTCGAGGTAGGCAGGCAGCCCAGCATCAATAGAGACAGCGATCAGCTCTGGAAGTTCGTAGGGGTGGCTGGCTACGATATGTTTCTCCAGGGCTGGATAGGCTTGCGAGCTGGTTTTAATCAGTAATAATTCTTCACTACCTTGTTGACGTTTTCCCTGCCAACTATAGATGGATGTCAATCCCGGTACGATGTTGATACAGGCCGCCAGCTGTGCGTCGACAATTCCCTCAGCCATTTCAATGGCTGTTTTGTGATCGGGGCAGGTGCAATACACCATTAATAAGTTATTGGCATTTTTCATGGCTTATACGATACAAGATATTGCTGTACAGTGCTTGAAATCAGGATAAATGGCCTTATTTTATTGATGATGCGAGCACCTCATATTCTATTACTCTTGTTTTTGACGATTCCACTGGTCGAGATATACCTCCTGATTACGGTTGGTGAGGTGATTGGTGCTATTCCGACCGTATTTATGGTCGTATTTACCGCCGTAGTGGGCGCGATGCTGTTACGCGCACAGGGTCTATCGACCTTGCGTCGTGTTCAGGAGGCATCAGCACGGGGTGAAATCCCTGCGCTGGAAATGATCGAGGGGTTAATGTTATTGGTTGGCGGCGCATTGCTGCTGACACCGGGTTTTTTTACCGATGCGATTGGTTTTATTTGCCTGATTAGCCCTTTGCGCCGTGCCGTGATTCGATACTGGATAAAACGCTATGGTTCGAGCATTAGGGGTCGGCCTGGCCAGGATTCTTCTAGCAAAGGCCCTCAGACCCTGGAAGGTGAGTACTGGAAGGACGACGAATAGGCTATGAATAGGTATTAACGCTGTTGGTAATTACCTGTCTGTTCAGCAAGCGGTCTGGAGCACGCCTGGAATTAGGCAGTCATTTCTCCAAGCAGACAGGGTATCTCTGCTGGCGCTTTGATGATGGTTTATTCATAGTACCGTCATCAATAATGACCCGTTTTTTAAGTTTTTAACCGGATCACTCTTGATTTTTCCTGTTTCGACCCTATTATTAGCACTCATTGACGGAGAGTGCTAACAGCACCCCAGCAGAATATTGTAACCACTTGAATTTATTGAAAATCCTACTTGGAGAACTGATTAATGAACATTCGTCCTTTACACGATCGCGTTATTGTTCGACGCACAGAAGAAGAAACGACCAGTGCCGGCGGTATTGTGATCCCTGATTCAGCCACTGAAAAACCAGCAATGGGCGAAGTCCTGGCCGTAGGCAAGGGCACAACCAACAACAATGGTGACGTAACACCGCTTGACGTTAAGGTTGGTGATACCGTCATTTTCGGTAAATTCTCTGGTAATGAAGTGAAGGCCGATGGCGAAACTCTGTTGGTTATGCGCGAAGAAGACATCATGGGTGTGATCGAAGCTTAAGCCTCATCACAATCATCACAAAATAGATTTTATAAAGGAACAGACATGACAGCTAAAGACGTAAGATTTGGAGATGAAGCCCGCCAAGGTATGGTGCGTGGTATTAATGTTCTCGCCAATGCCGTGAAAGTAACACTCGGTCCTAAAGGCCGTAACGTAGTACTTGAAAAGAGCTTCGGCGCACCAACCGTTACCAAAGATGGTGTTTCGGTTGCTAAAGAAGTAGAGCTACAGGATAAGTTTGAAAACATGGGCGCACAGATGGTGAAGGAAGTGGCTTCACAAACGTCTGATATCGCCGGTGACGGTACAACAACGGCAACCGTTTTGGCTCAAGCGATTGTTCGTGAAGGCATGAAGTCAGTTGCAGCCGGTATGAACCCAATGGATTTGAAACGCGGTATTGATAAAGCCGTTGCTGCCGCCGTTGAAGAACTGAAAAGTCTTTCTATCACCTGTGATGACAACAAAGCGATTGCCCAGGTAGGTACAATTTCAGCTAACTCGGATAACAATATCGGTGACATCATTGCTGAAGCAATGGAAAAAGTCGGTAAAGAAGGTGTTATCACGGTTGAAGAAGGTTCAGCACTGGATAACGAACTTGATGTTGTTGAAGGTATGCAGTTCGACCGTGGTTACCTGTCACCTTACTTTGTAAATAATCAGGCGAACATGACGGTTGAAATGGAAACGCCGCTGATCCTTATCCATGATAAGAAAATTTCAAACATCCGTGACTTGCTCCCGGTATTAGAAGCCGTAGCTAAAGCCGGTAAACCACTATTGATTATCGCAGAAGACATTGACGGTGAAGCGCTTGCTACATTGGTTGTGAACAACATCCGTGGCATCGTTAAAGTATGTGCCGTTAAAGCACCTGGCTTTGGTGATCGTCGTAAAGCGATGTTGCAAGATCTTGCCATTCTAACTGGCGCGACAGTCATTGCTGAAGAAGTAGGCCTGTCACTTGAAAAAGCGGGTCTTGACGAATTAGGTAGTGCCAAGCGTATTGTGACCACCAAAGACGAAACCACTGTGATTGATGGTGCCGGTAACCCAACTGAAATCAGTGATCGTGTTAACCAGATTCGCGGCCAGATGGAAGAATCATCGTCTGATTACGACCGTGAAAAAATGCAGGAACGCGTAGCTAAACTGGCTGGCGGTGTTGCGGTTATCAAGGTTGGTGCTGCCACTGAAGTTGAAATGAAAGAAAAGAAAGCGCGTGTTGAAGATGCGCTGCATGCAACACGTGCGGCGGTTGAAGAAGGTGTTGTACCAGGCGGTGGTGTTGCGCTGGTTCGTGCTTTACAAGCCATTACAGAGATTAAGGGTGATAACGAAGAACAAAACGTCGGTATCGCAATTGCTCGTCGTTCAATGGAAGAACCACTTCGCCAAATTGTTACTAACGCAGGTGAAGAAGCATCGGTTGTTTTATCTAAAGTATTAGACGGTAAAGGCAACCATGGTTACAACGCCGGTAACGGTGAATACGGTGACATGATCGAAATGGGTATTCTGGATCCAACCAAGGTAACGCGTAGTGCCTTACAAAATGCGGCTTCGGTTGCGGGTCTGCTTATTACGACTGAATGTATGATCGCTGAAGTACCTGTGGAAGCGGGTGCTGCCGGTGGTGCTGCTCCAGCAGATATGGGTGGCATGGGTGGTATGGGCGGTATGGGTGGCATGGGCGGCATGATGTAAGCTGCTTCACCTTTTCGCTTTATAAAAAGCCTCACTGGAAACAGTGGGGCTTTTTTTATTGCCCTGACCTATCGGAGATAGGTAGGGTACTCACAATGCACCCGCAGGGTTCTGTGAGCATTTCCTATTATATGCGGCTGCTGAGCCACAATTTTCTCGGGCTTCCACTTTAGAAACCCGAAGCGGTTTTAAAGTGAGTATTGGAAAAATTAAAACCGATCATGAATAACAACTTCATCCATTGCTAGCTGGGTAGGTCGCTCCCACGCGGGCTTTGTCGCTTTACCTACCACCACCATCATGGTGACGACGTGATCATCTGGCAGGTTAATCAGTTTACCAACGGCATCATAATCAAATCCATCCATCGGGCAGGAGTCATAACCCATGTCCTTGGCAGTGAGCATAAGCGTCTGCGCGGCGATGCCGCATGTGCGCATGGCTTCATCACGTTGAACTTGCGCGAGATCTCGGTAATAAGGATCAATTGCTTCAACCATAAAGTTTTGAACTGCTTCAGGCGCATTAGCCCAATAGCGTGCAGGTTGTTTTTCCCATGCATTTAAATCAGCACATAAAATGATTAGTAATGAGGCGTCGGTAACCTGTGCCTGATCCCAGGCAGCAACGCGTAGTTGTTTGCGCAGCTCGGTATCACTGACCAGTACGAAGCGATAGTTCTGCTGGTTAAAGGCCGTCGGCGCTAACTTGGCCAGTGACATTAATTGGATTACTTCTTGTTCTGGCATAACGTGCGCCGGGTCATAGTGTTTAACGGCGCGGCGTTGTTTGATGGCATCAGTGGTTTGCATTGTTTTTGCTCCTTTTAAAGAGTGACTATAAAGTTTTCACTTATGATGGTTTAAAATTATATTAATGAGATGTAGCCGATTTGGTATCAATGCTGATAGTGCCTGCACCGTGTATATAGAGTAGTAGCAAGCCACCACTGATGGCTATATTTTTCATGAACATGATCGACTGCAGCTGATCGGCAAAGTTAAAGTGGAACAACAATGCCGACAGTACTGTAAACACAGCAAGACCCAGTGCAGCCAGGCGGGTCTGCCAGCCGATGATGAGCAGAACAGGGGCGATAATTTCCAGGCCAATGACCAGTGGTAGCAGCATGCCAGACACACCCTGCGATTCCATGTAGGCCTGGGTGCCGGCATAAGCCGTTATCTTGCTAATACCCCCCATGAGGAAGATGGCCGAAAGTAACAGTCGTGCGGTAAATTCAATGTAGTTGTTCATATTGTTTCTCCTGTTGATATGACTTTTTGTGATTTACTATTTGTTTATTACGGTAGATCAAAGACTAATGCCTCAGCATCTTTCAGGCCTTGCAAGTCCACCTTGTCGACTGACTTGATAGTGGCTCCATCACCTGCGTACAGCATTTGACCAGCGATGCTGATCTCGCCACTAATGAGATGCACATAGAGTGTCCGCTGCGCATCAAGGGCATGTGAAACAGAATTACCCGCACTGAGTCGCAGGTGGTATAGCGCCAGGTCCTGGTGGATCAGAAAGGACTCTGCGTGAGCATCTGGCGATGCAATTAATTGCAAACCTTGCTGTGGATCGAATCTCTTTTGTTGGTAGCCAGGCTCGAGGCCAAAGCGGTGGGGTTCTATCCAGATTTGTAGCAGGGTTAGTGGTTCAGTCGTAGAGGGATTGTATTCACTGTGGCTGATGCCGGAACCAGCCGACATTAACTGGAATTCACCGGCAGGTAATATCCCAATATTCCCCATACTGTCCTTGTGTTCGATGGCACCCGTGATGACATAGGTAATAATCTCCATATCCTGATGTGAATGCGTAGGGAATCCTTGCCCGGCAGCTATGTGATCATCATTAATGACACGTAATGCCGATACGCCCATATGCTCGGCGTCGTAGTAGCTGCCAAAAGAAAAGCTGTGTTTTGCCTGTAACCAACCGTGATTCACCACACCACGTTCGTCACTATGTCTAATTGTCATCATTGCGATATGGCTCCGGTCGTTCGTTTAGCATGGAAACAGCATATCTGTCATTTATTAATACATAAATAGTCTATAAAGATATTGATTGTTTCTTTATAATTGACAATATGGATCGTTTTCACAGTATGTCAGTCTTTGTTGAGGTCGTTGAACGCGGTGGTTTTACAGCGGCTGAAGATAAGATTGGTTTGTCGCGTGCACAGATAAGCAAGCTGGTGATGCAGCTTGAGGAGCATCTGGGTACGCGTTTATTGAATCGTACTACGCGCAAAATAAGTTTGACAGAAATGGGACGCCTTTATTATGAACGTTGCAAAGCGTTACTCATTGAGGTCGATGAAATTGATAGCATGGCGAGTGAGCAGACGGGAGCACCCCGCGGTACATTAACCATTGGTGCACCAAGCTCATTTGGGACCTTGCATTTTAAAGAAGTCATTACCGAATACATGAAGCAGTATCCGCAGGTGCAAATTTCATTACAGCTGACGGACCGCTTTGTTGACGTTGTTGATGAAGGTTTTGATGTGGTTATACGTATTGCCGAACTAGCCGATACGAGCCTGATAGTAAGGAAGCTTTCAACCTGTAAGCTTGTGTATTGTGCTTCACCCACATATTTAAAGGCGTTCGGCGTGCCTAAGGTTCCGCAGGATCTGGCATTACATCATTGCTTGTTATATTCAAATACGGATAAGCCTGGCAGGTGGAAATTTTATGGTCCAGCAGGAATTGAGAACGTTTCAGTCAGCGGTCCGCTTACCGCAGATAATGGTGATATTTTAAGAGCTGCGGCACTCTCTGATTTGGGGGTTGCGTTTATGCCAACCTTTATTGTGGGTGACGATATTCGTAGCGGTGCGTTACAACAAGTGCTGTCCAATTATTGTCCACCCGAATTAGCGATTAATGCCGTGTTCCCTTCACGGCGATATTTATCGGCTAAGGTGCGAACGTTTATTGATTTCGCAGTAGATTTCTTCGCAGGTAAGCCTGATTGGGATTAATCTTGTTCTTGTTTGATAGGGTCTGGTTCCAAATTTAAACTAAAACTGACGGTACCTTCCGTGTCTGTATCTTCTTCTTCAGGTTCTTCTTCGATAAGGCTTAAACCAGAGTTATCATCTTTGGCAGAGGCACCTGCAGCAAGACTGATTTTAAGTCGCAGGTTATTGGCTGAGTCGGCATTACGAATCGCTTCAGCTTCGCTAATGCGGCCTTGTTTGAAAAGTTCGAGCAGGGCATGGTCAAAGGTTTGCATGCCGAGGTTAACGGATTTTTCCATGATCTCTTTTAATTCACTCACGTCACCACGCTTGACGGTGTCGCGGACTATCGGGGTGCCAAGTAGTACTTCTACGGCGGCGCAGCGTTTACCATCGACGGTTGGAATGAGACGCTGCGAAATGAAGCCCTGCAGGTTGAGTGATAGATCATTAAGCAGTTGATTGCGACGTTCTTCCGGGAAGAAATTAATAATACGGTCAATCGCCTGATTGGCGTTATTGGCATGCAGGGTTGAAATAGCAAGGTGGCCTGTTTCAGCAAAGGCCAGTGCGTGCTCCATGGTTTCAGCATCGCGGATTTCACCAATGAGAATAACGTCGGGTGCCTGGCGCAAGGTGTTTTTTAACGCATCTTCATAACTGTCGGTATCAACACCCACTTCTCGCTGATTGATGATGGATTTCTTATGCGAATGAACGTATTCAATGGGGTCTTCGATGGTAATAATATGACCGGCACTATTGGTATTACGGTAATCAATGAGTGAGGCAAGCGAGGTTGATTTACCTGAGCCGGTGCCGCCGACGAATAATATCAGCCCATTTTTCGCCATGACCAGCTTTTGTAAAATGGCAGGCAATTTTAGCGATTCGAAGCTGGGGATATCTGCGACAATGTTACGGATAACCATGGAAAGGGTGTTACGTTGCTTAAAAATATTGATACGGAAGCGACCGACACCGGATTCTGAAATAGCTAAATTCATTTCGGGCTTGTGTTCAAATTCTGCTATTTGCTCATCACTCATGACAGAATAGGCTATGTTTTTGACCTCTTCATCAGTCAAACTATTGGTATCAATAGACTTAAGTGTCCCCTGAAATTTTGCTGATGGTTTGGCGCCGACGGTCAGATACAGATCAGACCCATCTTTCATCGCGAGTATTTTAAGGTAATCCTTGAATCCCATAGGGCGTCTCCAGCTATTTTCATTACTCCTTATTATTGCGGCATGACTGGCAGGTTACTTTAGAATTATTTTCTACTTGAATTGTATGGGTTGTCACACATAAGCTTGGGCTATGAATGAACCAGCCGAAAAAAAGATGCCTGTTATACCGGAGCAATTTAAAGATGAGTCGGAATCGCACTGGTCAGCTTATTTAGAGTCGTTGGCGCAGGCCGGGCTTAACCCTCCTGGTGAGCAGGTTATTTGTCAATTGTTGAAAAGCTTATTTGTTTGTAGCGAATTTTCCCGCCAGCTCTGCGTGCATGAACCTGCTCTTTTCGATGAGCTGCAACACAGCGGCGATCTTTTTCGAAATTACCAATATGGTGAACAGCTACAATCTTTAGCACGGCGTGTTTTGGCGGTAAAAAGTGAAGAAGTGTTAATGCAGGAATTGCGACTTTTTCGACAACGCGAAATGTTACGAATTGCTTTTCGGGATCTGTCTGGTTGGAATAATCTTGATACGACCACCACTGAATTAACATGGCTTGCAGAGGCAAGTATTGAATGCGCCCTGGGCGTAGTATCGCGCTGGCATAAAAAAGAGCTAGGTGTGCCAGGTAATAGTCAGGGCGAGGAACAACAGTTCGTCGTCATTGGTATGGGTAAACTCGGCGCACATGAATTAAATTATTCGTCAGATATTGATCTTATTTTTGTTTATACCGGGGAGGGTGAAACGAGAGGCAAGCGACTTAAACTTGAGAACAGTGAGTATTTTATTCGCCTAAGTCGGCAATTGATTCATGTGCTAAATACATCGACAGAAGATGGGTTTGTATTTCGCGTTGATATGCGGCTGCGCCCGTTTGGTGATAGTGGTCCCCTGGCGATCAGTGGCAATGCCTTTGAGGAGTATTACCAAACCCATGGTCGCGAATGGGAACGTTATGCAATGATTAAGGCGCGTATTGTCGCCGGCGATCGGCGTAGCGGGGAAGAAATTCTGGCATGTCTTAGACCCTTTGTTTATAGGCGTTATATTGATTTCAGTGTTTTTGAATCCTTGCGAGAAATGAAACAGCTTATCGAAAGACAAGTTGCGTTAAAGGGAATGGAAAAAAACATTAAACTTGGCGCAGGCGGTATACGTGAAATTGAATTTATTGGCCAGGCCTTTCAGTTAATTCACGGTGGCCAACGTGAGGTGCTTCGGCAACGGCCAATATTAATGATTCTCGATACGCTTGTTGATCTTGAGTTATTACCTGAATTTGTCGCTGAAGAGTTATGTGATGGTTATATATTTCTAAGAAATTGTGAGCATCGCTTGCAGATGTGGCGTGACGAGCAAACCCATAATTTACCAACCGATGAAAGTGCAAGACAGCGTCTGGCTTATTCGATGGGACACGCTGACTGGACGTCGCTGGAATCTCGGTTAAACGACATTCGTAGACGCGTGGATTCGCAATTTCAGCAAGTATTTGCTGCACCGCAAACGGAACCGGTTGAAGAAGAAGGTCAACAGAAGGATTTTCTGAGTCTATGGCAGGGAGAACTTGTTAGTGAGCAGGCGCTAAACCTGTTGAATGAGGTTGGTTTTAGCGATGCCGATGATATGTTGCGTCGACTCACCGCGTTACGCGAAAGTTATACTTGCCGTGCCTTGAGCGCAAAAGGTCGTGCGCGCATGGATGCATTAATGCCATTGCTGATTGGTGCAACCAGCGCGATGCCAGAGGCCGACACCGCATTGATCCGTGTATTGAATCTACTGGAACAAATAGCGCGACGTACTGCCTACCTGTCATTGTTGGTTGAAAATCCGGTGGCCTTATCGCAATTGGTGCGCCTTTGTGCCGCGAGTCCCTGGATTAGCGAACACCTCGCCAGTCACCCGATTCTGCTTGATAGCCTGATTGATACGCGCAGCTTATATGCCTTACCGGAACGACATCAGCGCGAGAAAGAGCTGGATAACCGGATGCAGGGCATTGATGAAGATGACCTTGAACAACAGATGGATGTGCTGCGCCAGTTCCAACAGGCGAGTACCTTGAGTGTGGCCGCCGCGGATGTTAATGCCGATATGCCACTGATGCAGGTCAGCAATCATTTAACCGAGATTGCAGAAGTCGTACTTGAACGGGTACTTGAATTGGCCTGGCAGCATATGGTCAAAAAACATGGCCGGCCACCGTCAATCTATGACGGCAAACCCTGCGATCCAGGTTTCGCTATTTTAGGTTATGGCAAATTAGGTGGTATTGAACTGGGTTATGGCTCTGATCTTGATATTGTTTTTCTCCACGCAGGGATCGAGGATAGCGTTACAGATGGAGAGCAAGCCATTGATTCAAATATATTTTTTGCAAGGCTAGCACAACGGATCACGCATCTTTTGAATACCCCGACAACTGCGGGTGTTCTTTACGAGGTGGATCTTCGCCTGCGACCAAGCGGTGCATCGGGCATGCTGGTCTCCTCGATGAAGGCCTTTGGCGATTATCAGCATGAAAATGCATGGATCTGGGAACATCAAGCACTTGTACGTGCGCGGGTAGTCGCGGGTGATGAGCAATTAACCGGTGAGTTTGCCTGGCTCAGATACGAGGTACTTGCTCAAACCAGGGAACCACAGGCGCTACAGCAACAAGTGCGAGAGATGCACGGGAAAATGAGCGACCATCTTGGAAGCCAAAAAGCCGCTGAATTTGACATAAAGCATGACTCTGGCGGTATCGTCGAAATCGAGTTTATGGTTCAATACGCAGTCCTGCAATGGTCGGAACAATACCCGCAACTGCTAGAATGGACAGATAATGTTCGCTTGCTGAAAAAGTTGGTCGAGGTTGGCCTGCTTGCCGGGCAAGATGGGCAGGATTTGGCCGATGCCTATCGCGCTTATCGCGCTGAGGTGCATAAGCTGAAATTGCAGGAAAGGCCGGCACGGGTGTCGGCAGCGTTGTTTGTTGAGGAACGTGCAACCGTTCAGCGGCTCTGGCAGGCATGGCTTGGCAGCGATGACTAGAACGCAAATTAATGCGATAGTGCATTGATTTTATGACATTTAAATTAGGAATATCGAAGTGACTATACCAACAACAATGGCTGATCGTGATGGACTTATCTGGCTGGATGGCGAGATGGTGCCATGGCGTGATGCAAAAATTCATGTGCTGACCCACACCTTGCACTATGGCATGGGCGTGTTTGAGGGGGTGCGTGCGTATAAGGCTGAGCAGGGCACAGCGATTTTTCGTTTAGAAGAACACACGGATCGCCTGTTTCGCTCAGCAAAAATTTTAAATATGCCAATGCCCTATGACAAAGACGAAATAAATGAAGCAACACGTGCCGCGGTTCGAGAAAACAATCTTGAGTCAGCCTATATTCGTCCGATGTGTTTCTATGGCTCGGAAGGCATGGGCTTGCGTGCAGATAACTTGAAAACACACGTTATGGTTGCAGCCTGGGAATGGGGCTCATACCTTGGTGATGACAATATGCAAAACGGTATTAAGGTTCGCACCTCGTCGTATACGCGTCATCACGTTAACATCACTATGTGTAAAGCCAAGGCTAATGGTAATTACATGAACTCAATGATGGCGCTGCAAGAAGCGATGGCATGCGGTTGTGATGAAGCGTTATTGCTTGATGTGGATGGTTTCGTTGCAGAAGGGAGTGGTGAAAACTTTTTCCTTGTTCGTGATGGCATCATCTATACACCAGAGCTAACATCGGCGTTAGAAGGCATTACACGTGAAACCGTTATGCAGATTGCGGCCGAGTGTGGTTATGAAGTACGTGAAAAACGCATTACACGTGATGAAGTTTATGTCGCTGACGAGGCCTTCTTTACCGGTACCGCAGCAGAAGTAACACCTATTCGTGAACTGGATGGACGTGCCATTGGTAATGGTGGGCGAGGTCCAGTCACAGAAAAATTACAAACACTGTATTTTGATTATGTTCATGGACGTAAAGATGAGCATCAAGATTGGTTAAGCGTCGTATAATTATAACTATAAATAAATATTGATTTAGCTGCTTAAGCAAATGACAACAACGCGTAATGTTGTTTAGGCAGCTTAGTTAGGAGGAGATAATATGGCTGAAGCCAATAAAGTACAGTCACATTTCATAGTGACTAGTGATGATCTACCATTGCATTGCCCGATGCCAACCCAGTCTTTATGGGATGCACATCCTCGTGTGTATTTACCCATTGAGAAAACGGGTCAAGCAAAGTGTCCGTACTGTGGTGCGGAATATATCCTTAAAGATCACAACGCTTAATTATTTAGCTTCTGTTACGGCGCTCGCATATTAATTGCGGCCAAGTATTAATGCCTGCTACTTCTTTAAACACTGATTCCAATATCCTTATTGTTGGCCCGTCATGGGTCGGCGATATGGTTATGGCACAAAGTCTGTTTATGACCTTGCGCGAGCAAGCGCCGGATTGTTCAATTGATGTACTTGCGCCGGCCTGGAGCCGCCCACTACTGGAAAGAATGCCCGAGGTAAGTTGCGCTATCGACATGCCACTGGGTCATGGTGAGTTTGGATTGCTAAAGCGTTATGCACTGGGTAAGCGCTTGCGTGAGAATCATTATTCGCAGGCAATTGTATTACCGAACTCATGGAAGTCGGCACTGGTACCTTTTTTTGCCAATATACCTAAACGAACCGGCAATATTGGTGAAATGCGTTATGGACTACTCAATGACGCACGTCAGTTAGATAAAAAAGCCCTGCCGATGACCGTGCAACGATTTTGTGCGCATGCCTATCCTGCTAACGACAAGGACTTACCAGATAAAACACCGATTCCTAAATTATTGGTAACCGACAAAGGGATTGCCGATGCCTGCGCGAATCACTCTTTATATAGTGATGCCGCTGTGTTGGTGTTGTGTCCCGGTGCCGAATACGGCGCGGCAAAACGTTGGCCGACGATCTACTACGCACAGGTAGCACATTACTGGCTGGATAAGGGTGGGCAAGTTTGGTTGTTTGGTTCACAAAAGGATCAAATGGTGACCGCCGAGCTTAACGCGCATACAAATGATCGCTGTGTTGATCTTGCCGGGCGTACCAGTCTGGGTGAAGCGATTGATCTTATGTCGATGGCTGACTTTGTCGTCAGTAATGATTCTGGTCTAATGCATGTTGCCGCCAGTTTACAACGGCCATTAATATCATTGTACGGTTCTTCTGATCCTGGTTTTACGCCTCCCCTTAATAAACAGGCGCATATACTAAGTCTGGGGCTGGAGTGTAGCCCCTGTTTTAAACGTGAATGCCCACTCGGGCATTTGGATTGTCTTAATAAATTAGTACCACAACAAGTGCTCGATATATTGGAACAGGCATCATGACAGTGACGCTACCGCCACTGAATAGTATTCGGCGTATTGCGATTTTGCGTCTTTCAGCACTCGGTGATGTGTGCATGGTGGTGCCGGTAATACGCAGTTTGCAAAAAGCCTTGCCACAGGTACATATTACCTGGTTTATTTCCAGGCCAGCGTATGACCTGGTCGACGGATTGGCCGGTGTTGAATTCGTCGTGATTGATAAGCCGAAAACACCACTAGATTATCTGCGCTTACGCAAGCGTTTAAAAAACGCACGTTACGATGTGTTATTAGCGATGCAAGCCGCGTTGCGTGCGAATCTGATTTATCCCTTTATTAAGGCACCCATCAAAATTGGTTTTGATGATGCGCGTGCGCGCGATGGACAGCGTTGGTTTACCAATGTTCAAATCCCATTCTCTGAGCAACACCTGCTGGATAGCTTTATGGCATTCGCAGAAACCCTTGGTGTAGAAGAAAAGATCATTGAATGGCGGCTACCACTATCAGAAGGCTTGCGTAACTGGGCGCGGGAAAAACTTCCCGAAGGGGATGGTCCGCTGCTGGTGATCAATCCAGCGGCAAGTAAAGCAGAACGTAATTGGCCAGCACAACGCTATGCAGAGATCATTAAACTAATGCACGCACGTGGCGTGAGAATTCTATTAACCGGTGGCGCACATCCTGTTGAGAAGGCGCTCATCGCCGAGATAAAACAGCAAATTAATTTTTCTGTGTCAGATAGATCAGGGCAAACATCGCCAAAACAATTAGCCGCATTACTGGAATGTGCAGATTGTGTATTAGCACCGGATACCGGCCCTGTGCACATGGCGGTTGCAGTTGGCACGCCGGTACTTGGCTTGTACGCAGTTGCGCCCGCATGGTTGAGTGGTCCTTATTTACAACGTGAAATTATTATCGATAAATATGATGAAGCTGTGCAAACGATATTGAAAAAAGATCCTGCAAGCGTGCCATGGGGTACACGCGTGCATTCAACCGAGGCAATGGCATTGATCAGTGTCGCAGAAGTTGAAGAAAAATTACAACAGGTATTGCGGTGAGAGAGCCACATTACAAACTGGCCTTTGCAGTATCACTGTTCTTTGAATACGGTGGCATGCAACGCAGTTTACTTCGCATTGCACAGAAATGTGCCAGCCGTGGTCATGAGGTGCACATCTTTACCGGTGGTTGGCTAGGAGATCGCCCTGATAATATTGTTGTACATGAGCTTGATACCAAAGCGATGACCAATGTGCGTAGTAACGATATTCTTGCGGTAAAGCTTGCTGAATCAGTAAAGCAAGACGGTGGTTTTGATTGTGTTGTCGGTTTTACAAAATTACCGGGGCTCGATGTCTATTATGCCGGTGACCCTTGTTATGCACAGCGCGTTGCCACGACGCGTCCCTGGTGGTACCGGTTTACGCCACGTTATTTAGGGTTTCGACGACAAGAAGCGGCCGTATTTGGTCGCGGGCTGAAAACCGAAATGATGTTGATTGCACACGGTGAAAAAGCAGAGTTCATCAAGCATTATCACACCGAGGCAGAACGTTTTCATTTGCTCCCCCCTGGTATTAACCGCCAGCGCTTTGCTATAAAACCTTCCACAGATGATATTGCAAATCTGCGAGTAGAACTGGGCGTGGCAGAGAATGAAAAAATGTTGTTACTGGTTGGCGCGAGATTTCAAACCAAGGGATTAGACCGTGCCCTGGCGGCAGTCGCGAGTCTATCGTCAGAACAGCGCAGCACTATAAAATTAGTCGTGGTGGGTGGTGACAAACAAGCACCCTACTTAAAACAAGCCGAGCAATTAGCCATTACTGATCGTGTCATTTTTACCGGCGCTCGAGAGGACCTGGTTCGTTTTTATCATGCGGCGGACTTGTTGGTACACCCACCCTATACAGAAAATACCGGCACAATCCTGATCGAAGCGATGCTTTGTGATTTACCCATACTGGCAAGTGGCGTTTGCGGTTTTGCTTTTCATGTTACGGGTAGTCAGGCCGGTCAGGTTTGCCCGGAACCCTTTATGCAATCTGTGTTCAATAACATGTTGTCAGAGATGCTTCAGGAAAACGCATTTGATAAATACCTGGGTAAAGGCCCAGTCTATTGCGACAAGACTGATTTATACAGTCTGATTGATCGTGCTGCAGACATTATCATTGCCCGTGCAGAAAGAAATAACATGGGAACCTTATGATTAGCGTACGTGATGATTGCAAGGATTTATTCCCTGAGCAAAGTATGGATGCGTTTTTTAGCATCGATGGTGAGACGGTTAAGCACGTAGTTGAATCACGACGAATCTTTATTTTTGAGCGTGGCGGTCGTCAATTTTATATGAAGGCGCACTATGGTGTCGGCTGGGCTGAAATAGTTAAAAACTGGCTGCAATTTAAGAAACCGATACTTGGTGCTGAAAATGAATGGCGAGCGATCCAGACATTTAGTCGCCCTGATATTAATATTGCAACAACGCCTCTGGTTGCCTGGGGAAAAGAGGGCTGCAACCCAGCGACCCAACGTTCGTTCATTATCACTGATGCATTACAAAGCACAGTCGATCTTGAACATTGGTTACCAGAACTTGAACAGTGGCCACACAAAGCGCAACGATTACGACTGAAACGGGCAATTATTCACCGGCTTGGTGATATTGCTCGGCGCCTGCATGGAAATGGCATGACTCATCGAGATTTTTATTTGTGCCACTTTCGTCTGGATATGAGCAAAGCCGGGCCATTACCCGCGATTGAAGATATTAAATTGTATTTAATGGATCTTCATCGTGTCGAGCGATATGAGAAGTTACCTGAGCGTTGGGCGGTAAAAGATATAGCCGGGTTGTTGTATTCAACTTTATTCGATAGCAAGGGAATTAAGCTTACCCAAGGTGATATAATAAGGTTTATTGAGGCATATACTGGTAAAACAGGACGTACTGCACTGTCGAACCACCATGATTTATGGTGTCAGGTTTTACGGCGTATTATACGAACGTATAAAAAGGATCATGGTGTCACACCATCTTTACCCGCTTGCCTTATGCGGTGGTATGAAACAAATAGCAAGATTTAATGAGGCAATGTAATGAGTGAACTAGATAAAGACGTGCCTGAACTTGAGTTCTCTGAAAAGTATACGGATGAACATGCACGTGGGTATTACCATAAACATAATAAGACAGGTAACTTATGGCGCCGTCTTTCTAACTGGCGGGAAATCGTTATTGCTCGCAAGGCATTAAAAATAGCGGGAGAACCGACAACAGTACTTGATTTACCCTCAGGGACAGGACGTTTTTGGGAAATGCTTGCAGAGAAGAAGGATCGCAAACTGTTTGCGGCAGACTTTAATCCGAGCATGTATAACGTCGGTATGGAAGAAAGACCAAAGGAAATCACCAGTCGTTTTGAAACTTTCCAGGCATCTGCCTTTGATATTCCGAAACCAGATAATTTTGTTGAGTGTATTTTTTGTATGCGTTTGCTTCATCATATTGGTGAGCATGAGGACAGAATGAAGATGTTTCGAGAGTTTCATCGCGTTACAAGTGATACGGTTTTAGTTTCTCTTTGGGTCGATGGGAATATAAAAGCCAGGAAGCGTCTTGCCAATGAAGCTAAGCGTGCTAAGAAGCAATATCAAAATCGTTTTGTACAACCACGTGAGCGAGTTGAGGCAGAAATGCGTGAAGCTGGTTTTGATATTGTTGATCACGTCGATTTTCTCAAGCACTACGCGATGTGGCGTATCTACATTCTGCAAAAGAAAAAATAAATATGCAGGATTATTTGGCGGATAACTGGATAGCATTGTTGGAATACAATGGTCTAAAGAGTTTTGATGATTGGTGGCAGCGTGAAGCTGAATGGTTTGAAGAGCCTAATCATCGTCGTGGTGGCTGGAGTGGTGTTAGTCGTTTGGAACTTGAAGACGCGTCTGGAAACAAGCATGTTGTGTTTATGAAAAGACAAGAGAATCATGTTGCTAAGACACTGCTGCATCCGATTAAAGGTATACCGACCTTTATTCGAGAAATGCATAATATATTACAATTAAAGCAAGCCAGGGTTGCAGCGCTGGTACCGGTTTATTTTGCAGCGCGTACAATCGAAGGTGCACAGCGAGCCGTGTTAGTCACTGAGTCGTTGGATGGGTTTACACCACTCGATGAAGTCTCACAAACGTCGCTTGGACATAAGGCGCGTCGTCAACTGCTTAAAGCCGTTGCCGTATTGATTCGACGCTTACATGCTCAGCGGTTACAGCATAATTGCCTGTATCCAAAGCATATTTTTGTTAAAGAGAATGCACAAGGATATGAAGCACGATTGATTGATTTAGAAAAAACCAAACGTCGCCTATTTGAGCGAACCGCTATGGTGCGTGATCTTGATTCATTAAATCGACATGCACGTGGTTGGTCGGCAGCAGACAGGTTGTTTTTTTTACACAGTTATCTTGGTACCCGGGAATTAACGCCAGCAATACGTAACTTTTGGGATAAATTGCTGGGACGGCGAATAGCACGTTATAAAAATCGACAGACTCAAGCTAGCTGACAAGGCAGAATAGTGAATAGTCCTGACGTAAACATTTGGTCTGAATCTTACAGTTTAGCGGTACCGCTTCAGATTCCTCTTGAAAATGGTTGCTCATTATTTTGCGAAGAAGTTGTTCGTGCAATTCCCGGGCGGCGTTATGTGTGTCGAGGGCTTTACGATGGCAAACCTGTTTTCGTTAAGCTTTTTTCAATGAGTAGTAAAGCACAACGCGAATATAGAAAAGAACAACAGGGTATTCGAGATCTAAAAGCAGCAGGCATACCGGCGCCTGCGATTATTTATTCTGAGACATCCGAAGAACTTGAGGCAAGTATTGTGGTTTTTACAGCACTACTGGGTGCACAAAGTGCCAGGTACCGCTGGGAACAAGGAAATGAAACCGCACGACAGATGTTGATTATGCAATTAGCTGAATTGCTCTCACGACATCATGCAGCCGGAATTAGGCAAACAGATTGCCACCTGCTTAATTTTGTTTTTAGTGAAGACATTTTATACACGCTGGATGCAGCGGATATTGTTAAATCGGCCGCCACTTTGTCGCGCCGTGATTCTATGGATGGACTTGCCGATTTGCTGGCACTCCTTGAGTTTAAGTATGATGCCTTGTTGCCAACCTTCTATGAATACTATTGGCAGTGTCGAAAAACCGAAACAAATAACAGTGAGCTTGAAAATTTACTAAGCAAAGTCGTCACGTTACGTGAATACAAATTACGTAAATACCTGAGCAAGATTTATCGAAATTGCTCTGAGTTTATAGCAAACAAGACCTGGAACAAGATAACGATTCATCGACGCGATATTGTGGATGCCAGCTTGCAGGCCCTGATTAATAGTCCTGATGGACGACAGCCCGATAGCCACTATTCAATCATTAAAGATGGCAATACATGCACAGTGAGCCTGATCGAGACGCCGGAACTAAAGCTGGTCTGCAAACGTTATAATATCAAGAATGCATGGCATGGCGTGCTGCGAGCCTTTCGAGATAGCCGTGCATCACGCTCGTGGTGTAATGCGCATCGCCTTAAAAGGCTTTTTATTACGACACCCCAGCCCTATGCGTTAATCGAACAGCGTTTTGGTCCTATCCGGCGTAAGGCCTGGTTGCTAATGCCCTACATTGATGGTGTGAGTGCCTATGCTTTTTTTCGTGATGACAACAAGACCCATCAACTGCCTGCTGCGGTAAGCCAGTTCGTCACTTTGTTTAGCAAGATGCTGGCAGCGAAGTTGAGTCATGGCGATATGAAAGCGAATAATTTCATTTTCAGTGAAGATACGCTGTTTGTTATCGATCTGGACTCGATGCAACAACACCGTCGCCACGCAGATTTTGCGGCTGCCTTTCGCAAAGACATGCAACGTTTCATGCGTAACTGGCACGAGTTACCCGAGGTAAGCGCGTTATTTGAGGAGCAATTGTCAACCAGCCCAGTGGCCGCGTTCTTACCCGCGGTGATAAAGGGCTAAAGTTGATGCGGGTTTTGCTGTATTATTCCCTTGTTGTCACACTCTGTAGGGTTGTACGAGTAACACTATGATTATCCTTGGAATTTCCGGTGCAGTCTTTCATGATGCATCTGCAGCACTTTTTATCGACGGTGAATTGGTCGCAGCGGCTGAAGAAGAGCGCTTTATTCGCGACAAGCATGCCAAAGGTCGTTTCCCGGTTGAGGCAACGCGTTTCTGTCTTGAGCAGGCGGGTATTCGCCCTGATGAAGTGGATATTGTTGCGATGCCCTACGCACCGATTAGTCTGTTCAACCCTGCCCGTTGGCATTATGCCTTTCGCCATTGGTATGCCCCTGATCGTGGTTTGACCGCGTTATTTAATGGTAACCGGCGTTTCCGGCGTAATGTTGGCATGGCAAAAGACATGATGCGCGCGGTCAATATTGATCCTGCCCATGTACGGCTGGTGCCGGTAGAGCATCATTTGACGCATGCCAGTAGTGCTTATCATCTGAGTGGGTTTCAAGGCAAGACCGCGGTACTCACGATCGATGGTAAAGGCGAATATGCGACAACCATGTTTGGCTATGCCGAGAATGGCAAAATCCACAAGATTAAAGAATTTTACGATCCGGATTCCCTGGGTGGCCTGTATGGCGCGCTAACTGAATTTCTTGGTTTTGAAATGCTCGATGGCGAGTTCAAGGTCATGGGCATGGCGCCCTATGGCGATCCGGAGCGTTTCGATTTCTCACGCCTGATTGATTTTGATGGCAAAGAATTTCGTATTAATAATGAATACGCAAATGTCATCGGCCTGCGTCGTCACAAAGAAGATGGCAAGAGTTACTATTTCAGTTCAAAACTGGTCGATTGGTTAGGCCCCATTCGTAAGGGTGATGAAATTGATGATCCTTATATTGATTACGCCGCGAGCATGCAGCGCTTGCTTGAAGATGTTGCGCTAAAATTAATTGATTATTACCTTGGCGATATTATTCGTGAAACCGGACGAATCTGTTATGCCGGTGGTGTGGCGCTGAATGTAAAACTTAACCAGCGCATAATCGCGATGGATGGCGTTAAAGAATTGTTTGTTCAACCGGCATCGAATGATGCGGGTACAGCGCTAGGCGCAGCGTCTTATGTTGCCGAGCAACAAGGTGAAGACGTTAAGCCAATGCGTCATGCCTACTTAGGACCTGCCTATACAAACGAACAGTGTATTGAAGCCTGCGTAGCACATGAAAAATCACCAAGTTGGACAGTGCTTGATGATGCACCTGTTAAGGCAGGAGAATTACTTGCCGCAGGAAATCCGGTCGCATGGTTCCAGGGACGGATGGAATTTGGTCCCCGTGCCCTCGGTAACCGCAGTATTCTCGGCAATCCATCTGAGAAAGGTGTAGCCGATCGTATTAATGCACAAATTAAATATCGTGAACGTTGGCGTCCATTTTGCCCGAGCATACTGGATACGGTTGCCACGGACATTTTGCAAACCGAGCACCCATCACCTTACATGACATTTACTTTTGATGTGGCCGAGTCCTGGAAAGCGCGTATACCGGAAGTGGTACATGAAGACGGTACGGCGCGTGCGCAAATTGTTAGCAAGGACACCAATCCACGGTATTATAAATTGATTCAAGAACTCGAAAAACATACCGGTAATGCGGTGGTGTTGAATACATCGCTTAACCGCCGTGGCGAGCCGATGGTGTGTAGCCCGAAGGATGCACTGGATATGTTTTATGGGTCGGATCTTGAATACTTGATAATGGAAGACATAATGATAGTGAAGTGATTTATTGGCGTTTTCTTCTAATAAATAACCAGGCAAGAATCAGACAAAGAAAAGTCATATGAAACTTCATAGGAAAATTGCAAAGCTATTTGGTTATGAGCTTATTAAAACCAGAAAGCATCCAAGTACAAATTCGCATGTTATCAATCTAATTCATGATTACGGCATTGACCTTGTGATTGATGTTGGCGCAAATAATGGTCAATTTGGGCGCATGATAAGAGAAGAAGGCTACCAAGGTGACATTCATTCCTTCGAACCAGTTAGTAAGACATATGAGTTATTAAAAGAAAATTGTGCCAATGACCCAAAATGGTTCACCCATAAAATTGCTTTAGGTGATAGTTGTGGTGAGGAAGATGTGAATGTAACAGAGTTATCGCTTCTATCTTCGTTTCTTAAGCCAAATGATTTTGGTAAAAGACAAATTAAAAAGATGATGGTGTTACACACGGAAACAGTAGAGATGAGTACGCTAGAGACATTTGTAAAACAACACATCCCCGATGCATTGGACAAAAGGATATTTCTCAAGATGGATACTCAGGGCTATGACCTTAAAGTCTTTAAAGGTGCTGAGGGTATATTCAGTAATATTTTTTGTATTTTGTCAGAAATCTCACTGATTCCTATTTATTCAGATATGCCACATTACCTTGATGTGCTTAAAGAATATGAATCATCCGAATTCGTTGTGACGGGCTTTTATCCAGTTTGCCGTGATAAGAATTTATCCCTCATTGAGATGGATTGTATGTTGGTAAATAAGAAAAGAATGATGATATAGATTTTCGCTAATACGGCGCATTTACTTAAGTATTAAATCATTTTGTTAGTGGCGAATACATCGCTTAACCGTCGTGGTGAACCGATGGTGTGTAGTCCGAAGGATGCACTGGATATGTTTTATGGGCCGGATCTTGAGTACTTGATAGTGGAAGATATAATGGTTACAAAATAACAAATTTACTAATTTTTATTTTATCTAAATTTCCATAATGATAGGAACGAGAATGAAAAAAATTGACAAGTCAATTGATTATAAGGAGGAAGGTTGGAATAATTTTTTCTCGGAAAAAGGTATAACCTGGCGAGATAAGGATTATAAATTATTAGATAAAATGTTTAATATTGATAATCTCAAGGGATCCTTGCTTGATGTTGGGTGTGGTTTAGGGGATGGCATTTTATACATGCAAAATAGACTCAACAATATCACTGAGTTTGAAGGGACAGACTTTTCCTCTGAAGCAATTAATAAAAACGAAAGTAACCCGTTGCTACTTAACGTGAATTTTTATACGCACGACATAACATTGCCATTAGAAAAAAAATACAATAACATTATTTGTTTACAGACCTTAGAACATATTCCTGATCCTGTATCTGCAATGAAGAATCTCGTTGATGCAACAGAAGATGTACTTATTGTTGCTAGTCCCTATAAAAACAGACGACCAGATGAAAATCATTTGTGGTATTTTGACTCCAGTGACTTCAACGAGGAGTTTTCTATTTACATAGATCGAAAACGAAAAAATATGTTTTGGGTATTAGACAAGCGCGCCAATAAACAAGAATTACGACGATCTATTTTTGGTTTGAATTATGTTGTCAATAAAATAAAAGAAATTTTCAGGATTAATTAAATAAACATCAAGTTTTTATACTTAGCCTATGTTGGTATTATTTATTTTAAATAAGTTCTTATATATTTACTAAGATATGAGAATATAAAAATATTGCTCGGCATTAAAGAGATTGCTCGATGATATAAACGTCTCGCTTCAGGGCGCTTGTTAGCCAGGTAAAGCGTACGAAATCTGGATAATAAAACCCGCGAAGAAAAGCTATTTTTTAAGGCCATGTATTCATCTGCTAATAAGGCGGGGTTAAATAATTCATCAGATACCTTGTCGCTGGAATCGAGTGTTGGAGTGACATTGTGGCGTAGGCTATCACCATGTAAGTGGACCTCGATCACCGGATGAGGAATTGTTCGACAGTTGAAACAAGCAAGTAATTGAGCAACCAGAACGATGTCTTCGTTATTTCTTAGTGACTCAGGATAGTTAACGGTATCAAGAACAGCTCGCTTAATAGCACAGACAGTCGCGCTGCCGAGTTTTCGGTTGATAAACGCAGAGAAATTTTTAAAACGCGAATCAGATAGCGGTGCGAAAGAGCTTGTTTTGCTTCTACCCGCTTCATTAATGCTTGTTCGGCCACCAATAAAACAGTCAATATCAGGGTGTTGCAGACATTGCTCACGAATAAGTTTCAGGGCACCCGGTAGTATACAATCATCAGCATCCAGAAAGAATAAATATTGACCAGAGGCTAGTCGAGCACCATGATTTCTTGCTGCGGAAACGCCTTGATTATCCTGGTAGACGTATATAATTTCCTTGCCATAGGTTTCAACAACCTCTTGTGTATTATCTTTAGAGCCATCATCGATGATAATAACTTCACAATCCTGGTTTTGGTTTAGCGCAGATTCAATCGCTGCGCCTATGTAGTGCGCATAATTATAGCTTGGGATGACAACAGAAAAAAAAGGTGTCGAGTTGTTTTCAGGCATTGGTTCAGCTGTCTAAACTGGTGTCTTTAAGAATATCGGGGGCTTTCAGATCATGATAGATTTTTCGCATTCTGCCCATGCCCTTACTACGATTGAGTCGACTTAATTTAAACTCATCATTTAGAAACATAGTGGCATGATTGAGGTGTACCATGTATTTGATAAGTTCCTCGGATGGAATAAATTGCATGTCATAACCTTGTTCGACAAGCTTCTTATGAAGGATACGCCCAGCAGTACTGCTTTCCTGCGAAAATTTTAAATTGTGTTTGCGTATCAAATCAGTACGGTAGAGTGCGCAATGACTACGTAAATAAAGAAAGTTATCGCCCAGGCCTTCTAGTTTCCCATACCCTTTTCCGACCAAAGGGAAATAAAAGCTTTGCCACTTGAATTCAATGCGCTTGAGTACGCGTTTTATCCATGGTTTAACTTCAAGTTTCCATGAACCGACACCGGCAATATTGTCATCTGCCTTAATCTTGCTTAGTAAGAAATCAAGCCAGTCATCACGGCGAATGAATGTATCTGTGTGCATGGACAAAACGTAAGGTGTTGTAACTCTTTCCATGGCTTCATCGAGCGCACGTGAATGCGACAATGGCCCACTTTCATCCTCGTAGTTCGGGCGTTCAATCAGTTCGATCCAGTTCAGTGAGCGTAGGTAATCGAGTGACTCATCACCGGAGGCATTATCAATAGCAATCACATGAATGCGAGACGTATCGGTGTGCTTACGAATCAACCGTAAACAAATCTTGGTAATCTCGGGGGTTTTGTAATTTGGTAGAAGAACCGTCACTTCAGGGTTGGACATGGCCTGCTCACTATAATTATAAGTGTCTGATATTTTGGCTATTATAGCACGTAAAATAATTGAAAAATGCTATTGTGTCGCGTATCTTACCGTCACATTAAAGGATTGAATGGTAGTAGAATGTACAGCCGATTTTTACAATTTCCCCTTCGTGACCCTGCCGGGTTTGCTGTTCTTATCAGTTTACTACTTTCAATTATTAACATTATTAGTGATGACAATATAAATCCAGATGGGATTTTATACCTGGAAACAGCCCAGCTGTTTCTAGAGCAGGGCTGGCAGGCAAGTACGGCGCTCTATAATTGGCCATTTTATTCAATCATTATTGCTGGTCTTAGTCAGCTTACCTCGTTAGGTCTTGAAACATCAGCCCATGTATTTAATGTGTTGTTGTTAGGGCTGCTTGCCTATGTGTTTGTGCGTTGCAGCGAAGCGTTGGGAGGTGATCGCCGTGTCGCGTTATTTGCTGCTATTTTACTCCTCACCAATATAGCACTTAATAGTTATCGTGATTTAATTGTTCGTGATTTTGGCTATTGGGCGTTTTTCTTTACGGCTATCTTATTCTTTCTTAGGTATGTCAGTACAAGCGAAAAGAAATATGCGCTGGGATTTTCGGTCAGTATGATAATAGCAACGCTGTTTAGGATTGAAGGCATCGTGTTTTTTATACTGATGCCGCTGTTGCTTTTATTTCAAGCAGGTCATTTCAGAGAACGATTATTTCGTTTCTTTATTGCATCGCTACCAATGTTCATTGGTGCAGCGATGGTTTACATTTATGTTACCACATCATCATCGAATGAAGTGGGTAGATTATTTGACGGTTGGAAATTTATACAAAAAGCATTGGAGAATATTTCATCAGGAATAGCTGAAAAGGGACAGGGAATTATCGCTGTAATGGGCCCCAATAACAGAAGCATGGGCACGGAAAGCGTAATGGCAATTTTATTTATGCTGTTAGTTGTTAAAACATATAATGTTACTGGTTTTGTTTCAATGTTGTTTTCTTATTTAACACTGAGGGATCCTGCTCAGCGTGCGCGAGTAGAAGGGCTTGGAATTATTGTGGGTATCATCGGCATTAATTTATTAGTGTTGACGGTTTTTTTATTGAGCAAAAATTTCCTCTCGTCACGGTATGTAATAACACTTGGTCTATTAATTACATTGTTGGCGTCATTTAGTCTGGCCGCTTTCTTTAGTGATGAATTGAAACAGAAAATAGTGCAAAGTCCAGTGTGGCAACATCGTGCAAAAATCTTTCTCAGTGTAATATTTATCTATACCATACTTGATGGCGTAATATCATTTAGTGCCAACAAGAGTTATTTACGTGAATCAGGTGTGTGGTTAAAGAATAATATTTCGACAACTGAAAAATTATGGGCCAATGAAACAAGCCTTTATTATTATGCAGATCGTTTTGTTGACAGGAAATATTCAGTTATCTTATATCGGAAAACACATTACCAGAAATTACCTGATGTTCAGATAATTAAGGAGCAGGATTTTGATTATCTTGCTGTGCGGGTAAAGTACAAACAGGTTGGGTTTGAAGAAAAAATTATTGCCTGGACGGGTAGTCAGCCAATTTATCAGGCCGGTAATAAACGTGGCGATAAAGTACTCGTGTTTAAGCTTAAGAAATGATGTTCTCTATTTTGCTAGTTCGTAATCATGAGGTGGGCGTCGTTTATCAAGGTAACGCTTAACATCATAGTACAATTTTTTTATATCTTGTTTGCTTGCATCAGGCCCCATATAGTTATGTAACCATCGAAGTTGTTGTTTTGTACTAAGATAGTAGCCTGCCAGACGACCAAGTCTTCCTAATTCAATAATAATAGAGCGGCGTTTACGTAGGCGTACATGCGCACCACGTGGGCTATCAATCCAGATTGGCTGCCAGCCTTCTGCATCATGTTGTAGTAAAATATTTTTCCACTTCAGATCATGGTGGAAAAACCCTGCGGCATGCATGTTACGAACTTGCTCGCAAATGCGTTGAGAAATTTGCAGGTAAGTAGCGTCTCTTTCCGGTTCAGGCATATTGAACCATTGGTCACGCGCAAATTGCATCAGGTTAACAGTGTTCGGTACCTCTTTTAATACGATAAAGGCAGCAAACAAGGTTCCGCGGAAGCGTTGTTCACCATAGGCAACGACCTCGGGTACGTTCATTCCATGGTGTGACATAAAGTCATAACTAAATACTTCAATGGCTGCTTTGCTAGGCATCATCCAGAATTGAATGCGCGGTTTATCATAAACATAACGTTTAAAGTAAACCGTCTCACCATTGCTTAATTTTACGCGGTAACAATTGGTGATGGGTGAACCACCGGAAATAAATTCACCCGGGCACAGGCGTGCCCAGTTGTCGCCTTCGGCAATACCGATTTCATCAAGTGCCTGTTGCCAGCCATCCTTATACCAGACTTTTTCACCATGAAAACAGTGTGCACTACGCCGGGTCGGGATCATTGCGGATCCTTTTTACGGCGAACGCGACGTTTACGAGACGGGTAAGGTCGTTGCATCCCTTCCGGGCGTGTTTTGAAACGACGGTGCACCCATAAATATTGTTCAGGTTTTTGACGGATTTCTTCTTCGATAATGTGGTTAATTTTCGTGGCATCTTTAACATCATCATCACTGGGAAAATCTTCAAGGGCAGGTAAAAGGTGTAAGTCGTAACCTGTGCCATCATCGCGGCGCGTCTGGAAGAACGGCACTACGGGGGCACCAGATAATTTGGCAAGGCGCGCAGTGGCCGTGATCAAGGCCGCGGGTACGCCAAAGAACGGTGCAAACACACTGTGCTGGCGACCATAATCCTGATCCGGTGCGTACCAGAGCGCATGGTTTTGTTTCAGGCTGCGCAGGGTACCGCGCACATCCTTACGTTCATGGGCAACTTCGACATACGTCTCGCGTCGGGCCCGCATGATGCCATCGAAAAGCGGGTTATTGTGTTGGCGGTACATGCCTCGGTAGGTACGGTGCAGCGAGAGTAGGCGAATGCCAATCTCAAGCGTGGTGAAATGTGCGCCGAGTAGGATCACACCCTTACCTTGTTGCTTGGCATTGTCGTAATGTTCCAGGCCATCAATCGAATGTAAGTTTGCCAGGCGCCGGGGCGGCGTCCACCAGGCAATGGTGGTTTCAATCATGCCCTTGCCGAGCGAATCAAAGTGTTTTCGAAGGAGTTGCCGACGTTGTGTCACACTCATTTCCGGGAAGCAGAGATCGAGGTTAATTCGTGCATAGGTACGTCGCTCTGGAAAAAAGTGATACATAAACCAGCCCATTAGGCTGCCCAAAGCCATTTGCAGCCGGAATGGCAGCATGGCAACCAGCCACATGACAGCCAGGCCCAGCCACAATAGCCAGAAACGCGGATGAAGATATCGGCTGGCTTTAAAGTCGGGGGAACTGCTCACGATGGTGTCCAAACTCGGCTTGCTGGGGGAAATATTCTGACTGGCATTGTTATTTGGTTCAAACCGCTCCGATGTCTCTATTCCCGCTATTAATCTGGGCCGGGCATCCTTTCCCGGCTGTGTTATTATATGCGAAATTATCAATAATCGCCGACAGTTACGGCCAGATCATGACAAACATGACACTTAGTTTACCCGATTTTTCTAATGCACACGTACTTGTGATCGGCGATATTATGCTGGATCGCTATTGGCATGGAGATACCTCGCGAATTTCACCGGAAGCACCCGTGCCGGTGGTACGTGTGGTTGATGCAGAAGAGCGTCCCGGTGGGGCCGCCAACGTTGCCCTGAATATTGTTGCACTCGGTGCCCGCGTTACCCTGTTGGGCGTGACCGGTAATGACGAACCTGCCGATAGCTTGCAACAAACCCTGGAAAAGGCGGGCGTGGAATGTCATTTTTTACGCATCGGTGGCCTGCCGACGATTACCAAGTTGCGTGTCCTGAGTCGCCATCAGCAATTAATTCGACTCGACTTTGAAGACAGTTTTGCAGAATTTGAACAGGCAGATTTATTACAGCAATTCCGTAGCTACCTCCATGATGCAGACGCAGTAGTACTGTCGGATTATGGTAAGGGCACATTAGCGGGCGCGGCGGCATTGATTGAACATGCACGCGTTGCGAGTAAGCCGGTGCTAGTCGATCCGAAAGGTCAGAATTTCGATCCCTATCGTGGTGCCACGGTTATTACACCTAATCTCTCCGAGTTTGAAGGTGTGGTGGGTCGCTGCAAAGATGAAATCGATATTGTTGAACGGGGTGAAGATCTTTGTCGCAGTATGAACATAGATTCATTACTGGTAACACGCAGTGATAAGGGCATGAGCTTATTACGTAATGCAAAAATACCGGTACACCTGCCAACCCAGGCGCGTGAAGTGTATGACGTCACCGGTGCAGGTGATACGGTCATTGCTGCTCTGGGGGCGAGTATCGCTGCAGGGCAAGAACCGGAACAAGCTATGCAGGTGGCCAATCTCGCAGCCGGTATTGTGGTTGGCAAACTGGGCACAGCCACGGCCAGCGTCAGTGAAATTCGCCGCGCCTTATTTAGTCAACAGTCTGTTGCCATGGGCAGCATTGATGAAGACAGCCTGTTGCAAGCGATTCAGGATGCGCGTGAACATGGTGAACGCATTATTATGACCAACGGTTGTTTTGATATTCTGCACGCCGGTCATGTTGGTTATCTTGAAGCGGCCCGTAAAATGGGTGACCGTCTTATTATTGCCGTGAATGATGATGATTCAGTACGTCGCCTAAAAGGTGAGCAGCGACCTATTAATCCCCTTGAACAACGTATGGCCGTATTGGCTAGTTTGGGTTGTGTTGATTGGGTCGTGCCATTTAGTGAAGACACCCCGGAGCGGCTTATTTGCAAATTATTACCGGATGTCTTGATCAAAGGGGGTGATTACCGCCCGGAAGATATTGCCGGTGGTAGTTGTGTGCAAGCACAGGGTGGTGAAGTGATCGTGCTTGATTATAAAGAAGGCATATCCACCACCCGCATCGTCGAAAGCATTCGCCAACACGTGAGCGAAAATGAATAGAATTTATTTTTGGAGAGTACAGCAGTGATCATTGTTACCGGCGGCGCCGGCTTTATTGGCAGCAACATCGTTAAAACCCTTAATCAGCGCGGCCGCACGGATATTATTGTGGTTGACGATCTTACCGACGGCAAAAAATTTCGTAATATTGTTGATTGCGATATTGCCGACTACGTCGATCAAGTTGATTTTCTTGAACGTGTTAAAGCCAATGATAACTTTGGCACCCGAATAGATGCGGTTTTTCATGAAGGCGCCTGTTCATCAACCACAGAGTGGGATGGTCGTTATGTCATGCATAACAACTACGACTACTCTAAATCATTGTTGCATTACTGCATGGATCAGAATGCGGCTTACTTATACGCCTCATCAGCCTCAGTTTACGGTGGCGGTAGTGTCTTCGTAGAAGATCGTGATAACGAAGCACCACTTAATATGTATGGCTACTCAAAGTTCCAGTTTGATCAGTATGTGCGTGGCTACCTCGATACAGCAAAAATTCAAATTGCCGGTTTCCGTTACTTTAATGTCTACGGCCCACGCGAACAGCATAAAGGCAGTATGTCGAGTGTCGCCTTTCATCTAAACAACCAGCTTAATGCGGGTGAAAACCCGAAATTATTTGAAGGCATTGATGGCTATGAAAACGGTGGCCAGTTGCGTGACTTTATTTACATTAGTGACGTCGTTGATGTGAACCTCTGGTTTATGGATAACCCGAATG
>Ga0316207_10000298_pt1 | contig 91706 bp, 92 predicted proteins | sample 6weekpyrite_MG_FD_204943 | JGI IMG/M metagenome (GOLD analysis project Ga0316207, IMG submission 204943) | Microbial mat bacterial communities from mineral coupon in-situ incubated in ocean water Damariscotta River, Maine, United States -... | ecosystem: Environmental > Aquatic > Marine >...
TTCAAAATAGAATAGACGGTTGTTGTTTATTAGTTATTTCTAAGTATTTATACTCTCTATCCATGTAGATAAAAAATACTCTTACTTGCTTAGTTTTCAATGATCTCAAACAGTCTCTCTCAACTTCAACTCGAAGTCTCTCCGTTTGTGGATGGGAATTATAGGAGATTTCGACTTTAATGTCAATAGATTTTCAAAAGAATTTTAAATTTCTTTTTTGCTTGTTTCTTTTAGAATTACATTTACTTATTTAAATTCCCTATCTTTGCTTTAAACTATAATGTAAGCATATTATTTACCTTTAATGTTGCCTTTCATTAACTTTTTATCTATAAAATACTTTAAATTAAAAATATCTTAAGGATTAAGGTAAATAAGGAAAAAATATGGGACTTTATGATCGTGATTACGCAAGAGGAAACTCTTATGCATATGAGACAAATAGTCGTAGCGAAGCGCAGATAGTCTCTTTTGTAAAAGAGACTTACAAGCTTTTTGCTGCATCAATGATGGCAGGAGCTGTAGGGGCGTACGTTGGTGTACCTTTGGCAGCAAGTATCTCAGGTATGATCTGGCCGTTGTTCTTTTTAGAGATCGGTCTTTTGATCGGTTTACAATTTGTAAAGAACAAGCCGGGCATCAACCTTTTAGTTATGTTCGCTTTTGTATTCGTTACAGGCTTAACTACTGCCCCTTTACTTGCATATACACTTGGAATGAGCGGCGGTGGAGTCATAGTCGGAAATGCATTTGCCATGACGGCAGTTGTTTTTGGAGCGATGAGCTTCTTCGCTATAAAAAGTACAAAAGACTTCACAGGTTATGGGAAACCTTTAATGATTGCGTTATTTGTAATTATAGGGTTTTCAATTTTAAATATATTCTTGGGCAACCCAATGCTACAGATCATTATTGCAGGTGCAGTAGTAGTTCTGTTTAGCATCTTGGTTATCTATGATACACAAAACATTATGAATGGATCTTATGAGACTCCAATCGATGGTGCTATTGCACTCTATTTAGACTTTCTAAATATCTTCATAGCACTTCTACAACTCTTTGGCATCTTCGGGAATGAAGAGTAGTTCTCTGTCCCCCGAATTATTTCGGGTGATAGATGCCAACATTAACCGTCTTAAAGAAGGCATACGTGTTGTTGAAGACATACTTCGATATAAAGAGAATAACAAAGAACTTGCTTCAAAATTAAAAACACTTCGTCACAAAGCATACATTCAAGAGAACAAACAACTATTACAGCACAGAGACAGCATAAATGATGTATTGCGTCCTTCGACAGAAAGTGAACAAAACCGAGTTACATTAGAAGATATTCTCACAGCAAACTTCAAACGTGCAGAAGAATCTGCAAGAGTCTTAGAAGAACTCTATAAACTTGAAGATATAAATTACAGCGAGACCTTTAAAACAATTCGTTATGAACTCTATAATTTAGAAAAAGAAGTTTTGCTTAATAGATAAAGGCCACTTCAAATTCTAAATAATTCAAAGGGTATTTCTGCATAAGTTGTTTCATCTGTTTATAGCTGAGTACATTACGTGAACCGCTTACACCGCTTTTTTTGATATAACGAAACATATCTCTAATATTTTCAAACTCTAACTTGTAATTAACGACTTCAAAATTTGCATGAAAATACTTTTGCTGCAGCACATCTAATGTTTGTGCATCAACAAGCAGAGGTTCCAATCCTGCTGTTTTATAAAGTGTTGCAAATGTGTTTGCCGTAAATATTGCCAAGGCGACAGGAGCCTGCAATGTTCGAATGCTATGAAATGTTTTCTCAAGATCATACGCCCACTGCAATGCAGAAGCAGAAAATACATGATCAAATTTGTAGTTGTTCAGAGTATTAAAGAGTTCAGTATCATTAAAACTACCGTAAATACACTCTATCTTGTTTGATGTCGGATGCAGATCCAGCATGCCTTTGGCAAAATCAATACCTATGAGCTTTTCATAGTCCCAGCTTATTTTGTTCGCAAGTGTACCACTTCCACAGCCTAAGTCTAAAATATTTTTCGGATCTGTTTTTACTTTCTCAAGCAGCCTATCTGCTACTTTTTGCTGAATAATATTGTATGAACCATAATGCTGTGCATACTTAGAGAACTCTGAGCTAATCTTCATATCTGTACAGTCATTTTTTATTAACAATAAGGGAGAAAATGAATATCACTATAATCGAGAGCACAATCGTCGCGCCTGAAGGCAAAGAGTAATAATACGAAAGGCTCATTCCAAAAACAACACTAAAGAGTGCAAAAAAGAGTGAAATAAGCATAGTATTTCTGAATCCGACTCTATACTGCAATGCAGCTACAGTTGGAATGACCATTAATGCACCAATAAGGAGACTTCCCACTACACGTATGGAGAGAGCGATAATGATAGCGACGACCGTTACAAGTAAAAAGTTCAAAAATTTTACCTTGATGCCACTTGTTTTGGCAACCTCTTCATCATAAGCAATAAAATAAAGCTCTTTGGAAAACAGCAGTAAAAAAAGTAAAGAGATCGAACCGAAAACACTGATCGTCACAACATCTTCATTCGTAACTGAAAGAATAGAACCAAATAGATACGAGAATAGTGAATTGTTGAATGCTCCGCCCAAAGAGACGATGATCACAGCAACAGCAAGAGAACCCGAAAGGATAATGGCCAATATGGCATCACTATACAATGAAAAAGTACTTCTGAGATACTCTATAAGCCAAGCTGAGCCTACAGCGACCAAAACAGCTATCCATAAAGGATTATAACCTGCTACGAGCCCTACAGCAACACCTACAAGTGCTGAATGTGCCAAGGTCTCACTCATAAGTGAATAACGGCGTAACACCACAAAGTTGCCGCTAACCGAAGCCAGAACTGCAATAAAGAGACCTGCTATGAAAGCTCTTTGCATAAAATCGTAGTCAAACATTTCCAACATTTCATTTATCCTTAATGTTCATGCTTATGATGGTGTAGCGCATGGGCATCAATACCATACAGATCACTTACCTCTTCACAACTAAGCATTTTTTTAGGATTATCACAGATCGTTGCTTTTTGATTGATCGTAAACAATCGGCCTATATCATCGGCTATAACTCCAATATCGTGTGTAATAAACAAAATGGTAATATTTTCTTTTTTATTGAGTTTGGCAAGCAATGTATAAAACCTTTGCTGGGAGACCATATCTACACCCGTATTTGGCTCATCCAAAATGAGAATTTTTGGTGCAGAGGCTAAAGCTCTTGCTATCATTACACGTTGACGCTGACCACCGGAGAGTGTTCCCACCATTTTATCTTTAAGGTCAAGAATATCCATTTTAACCATGGCATCTTTGACCATCTCCTTGTCTTCAACACTCATCCATGCAAAAATACCACGCCTTGCGATTCTTCCCATTTTTACAATATCCTCTACTGTCGCGGGAAAATTTTCATCAACGAGTGTTGCACGTTGTGGTACATAGCCTATTTTATACCATTCTTTGAATTCACTCAGTTTTTTTCCAAAGATCTTAATCTCGCCCGAAGTAGGCTTTTCAAGACCGAGCAACATACGGATAAGGGTTGTTTTTCCCCCTCCGTTTGGACCTATGATGGCAATATACTCTCCTTCGAAGATCTCAAAAGAGACATTTGAAAGGATTATTTGTCCTCTAACAATAAAGTTAAGATCTTTTACATCAAAGATGGGTACTTTGAACTTCAGCTGCACATAAGTGCCTTAGAGAGTTTTTGAAGATTCTTATGCATTATATCTTCATATGTCATTCCTGCTTTGTATTCATCTGCAGTGATATTTCCTAATGGTTGAAATACATCAACAGTAATGTTAGCATCCTTGGCTATGATTTTTGTAACTTTATCATTTACAAAATTTTCATAAAAGATCGTTTGTATTCCTTTATTGTGTATATCTTGAAAAATTCTTTGAATCGCTTTTGCACTCGGCTGTGCTTCTGGAGAGAGTCCTGTCAATGACTCTACATGAAAGCCATACCTGTCTGCTACATATCCAAGCGCATTGTGACTGACAACAACAGTATCTTTTAGGCAGTGTGACAATGTTTTTCTGTACACTTGTTCAAGTCTATCGATCATTGTGAGATATTTTTCTTTATTTTTTATATAAATATCTTTATATTTGGGCTGTAGTACTATTAATTGATCTGTAATGACCTGTGCTGCTTTTTTCATATTGTCAAAATCTAGCCAGTAATGAGGGTCTAAACCTTCATGTTGATGGTAATGCTCTTCTTCATGCTTTTTATCATGATCTTCATCTACTAATTTCCGCAATTTGACATACTTACTAACATCAACGGCTTTGTCTTTGAACTTAAAGTCATCTACCCACGGTTCCAGACCTGCACCGCTGTAAAAGACCAATGCGCTGTTTTCAATACTACTCATTAGTTTCGGTGTTGGTTCAAAACTGTGCGGATCAACACCAAAAGGAAGGATATTTACAAGAGATACAGTGTTGCCTGCAATATGTTCTGTAATGTCATAAAGAGCAAATGTTGTAACAGCGACTATTGGTTTCTCGCTCTTCTTCGGAGTTTTTTCATTTTCTATTATAAGAAATAAAGCGACCAAAAACAGTAAAAGTATTGCTGCAATAGTTTTTATATTTTTCATTATTGGACCTTCAAAATAGTTTTTATTTACTCCATGCAATTATACCCTCTTTTTGAGAGTTTGATAATATAAGATTTTTTAGATATAATTCGCCACTTTAATTTAGGAAAATATATGACTACCAGTCTTTTACTTATAATCCAGATCGTCTTAGTTATCATCTTAGTTATAGCAGTGCTATTGCAAAAAAGCTCAAGCATTGGACTTGGTGCGTACAGTGGTTCAAATGAATCTGTTTTTGGAGCGAAAGGACCAAACAGTTTCCTGGCAAAGGCTACTTTTACTATTGGGTTCTTATTTGTTCTTAATACAATAACACTGGGCTATATGTATGCACAGTCTGCACAGTCTTCTGTTGTAGATGAGATGATACCGCAAACAGATGTGACTGCACCGGTCGTACCAGCAACTACGACAGCAGTACCAACCCAAACAAAAAAATAATTTCCAGAGGAGAAGAACAGAATGTTAGCTGAAATATTTAATGAATGTGAAACAAAGATGCAGGGAAGCATTCAGCATATGCAAAGAGATTTCAAAACACTTAGAACAGGAAAAGTCACTACATCTGTTTTAGACAACATCAAAATTGATTATTATGGAACACCGACGCCTCTTGATCAAGTAGGTTCTGTTTTAGCTGCTGATGCAACGACCATCCTTATCAACCCTTGGGAAAAGAACCTTCTGCCTGAGATCGAAACAGCGATCAATGCAGCAAACATTGGTGTCAACCCAAACAATGATGGTGAACAGATCAAACTGTTCTTTCCTCCGATGACCGTTGAGCAGCGTCAAGAGTCTGTTAAAAAAATGAAAGGCATGGGTGAAAATGCAAAGGTCTCTATCAGAAATGACAGACGTGACGCAAATGACAAGATCAAAAAACTTGAAAAAGAGAAAGAGATCACGCAAGATGAATCAAAATCTGCTCAAGACAATATACAAAAGATAACGGACAAATATATTAGCCAAGTAGACAGCATCTTGAAAGATAAAGAAGCTGAAATACTAAAAGTTTAATTTTATGAATGTCAAACAAATATATATGGATGCAGATGCTCTTTTAGAGGGGCACTTTAAACTCAGCTCAGGCAACCATTCACAATTTTACCTGCAATCTGCAAAGGTGTTAGAAGATCCTAAAACTGCAAAGCTTTTAGCAGATGAACTTGCAACGCAGATCAAAGCAAGCGGTCTTGAGATAGACACTGTATGTGCACCGGCTCTTGGCGGACTGATAGCAGGGTTTGCCCTTGCAACTGCGCTTGATGTAAGAAGTATATTTGCAGAGAGAGTTGATGGAGAAATGACGATTCGCCGTGGTTTTGAAATAAAGCCTGGTGAAAAAGTTCTTATGTGCGAAGATATCATTACAACCGGTGGAAGTGCTATGGAAGCTGCAGAGGTTGTCAAAGAACTAGGCGGAGAGATCGTTGGTGTTGCAGCACTTGCAAACCGTGGGTTTTGTCATAGAGAAGGCAGTGACATTAAAACGAAACTAAATTGTAAGCTTCCTCAGGATATTCCATTTTTTGCACTTGCAGACTTTACATTTGAAATGTATGCTCCTGATTCATGTCCTTTATGCAAAGATGGAAGCAAAGCAATTAAGCCAGGATCACGCGGTAACTAAACTTTTTGTCCTCTAGTTATATTTTAACTGGCAGGTCAACATTCTCTCAACCAGCACTCTTGCAACTTCGAGTTTCCCATCTATAATATTTGTAATTTCTAAATCCATCAACTGCTCTTTCTCATCCAATGAGGTCACTTTTACTATAATATTTGCGTTTTGAGAATAATTTATTACAGATTCACAAATAAGTCGTTTCTTTTCTATGTTATCAAGAGTTACAATAATTGATGCTGCACGGTCAATGTTTAAAGCTGCTAATATAGAAGACTTTGAAGCATCTCCCAAATATGCTTCTTTACCATCTTCAAGTGCTTCATTTACATGTTTATTTGAATTATCGATAACCACATGAGGAACATCCATATCATCCAAATATTTTGCAACGAACTTTCCTACTATACTGTATCCGCAGACGATAACATGGTTTTCCCGTCCTTGTAATGTAGACATATCTGTTACAATGTCTTTTGTTTTAATCAACTTATCGACCAAAGGAACAATATATGGAAGAAAAAATGGCGTTAATACCATAGAAAAAATAACAATCAGGACTAAAAGTGAAGCTATCTTTTCGTCTATAATACCTCCAGAAGATGCAAGAGCAAAAATCACAAATGAAAACTCTCCCACCTGCGAGAGTGCTAAAGCTGTTTTTAATGCTGTTACTTTTGTAGAACTCAAATGTAATACCAAAAACATAATAATAGACTTGATGGTCAATACTCCAATAAAAACAGCCCCGATCAGCCAGAAATTATTCATAAATAACTCTATATCTATTTTCATTCCCACAACAATAAAGAAAGTACCTAAAAGAATATCCTTAAAAGGTGCGATATCTGCTTCTACTTTATGTTGATATTTTGTCTCAGCTATTATCATTCCCGCAACAAATGCTCCCAAAGAGTATGTAAATCCCATAAAATATGCGAAAAGAGAGGACCCCATTACTATAAACAGTACAGAACCCATAAAAAGTTCATCAACCTGAGAAGAAGAAGAGACTTCCAAAAGCCATGCAACCAGACGCTTACCTATTGTAAACATAACGGCAATGACAATCGTGACACTTAACAATGTATGCCGTAATATTATATCTATTCTTTGATCGCCTTCATTTATCAAAAAGCCGATAAGTATCAATATTGGAATAACTGCAATGTCCTGAAAGATCAATATTCCCGTTGAACTTTGTCCATATGGCGTATATATCTCTTTAGAACCCTTTAAATATGTTAAAACAATAGCTGTGGATGAGAGCGAAAAAGCAAGTGCAATAATAACTGAAAGCTTTGCATCAAGTAAAAAAAGAAAATGTGCTACCGCATAAATCACTGCTGTTGTAAATCCGACCTGCAAAAAACCATTACCAAGGATCTCCTGTTTCATAGAACCCATTTTTGCCAAAGATATCTCAAGCCCTATGGTAAACATCAAAAAAACTATACCAAACTCTCCAGCCATTTCAAGTTCATGAGAATGACTTGCCTGATGCAGATCAAAACCATAAGCTATGATCGTACCAGTTAGAATATAGCCGATTATTTGAGAAATACCGATCTTTTTCAAAAATATGTTCAATACTATTGAAAGTCCGAGTGCGATTACGATGTATAATAATATATTTTCCATATGCCGCTTTCATAATTTAATAAGACATTATATACTATAATCCCTCTTATAATAAATATATATGGAGAGTTTTGATGACTAAATACATTTTTGTTACCGGAGGGGTGTTAAGTTCTCTTGGAAAAGGGATTACGGCTGCCAGTATTGGTACTTTGCTCAAACATGCCGGTAAAAATGTAGGTATGTTAAAAATCGATCCATATATCAATGTCGATCCTGGAACAATGAGTCCCCTGGAACATGGAGAGGTATTTGTAACAAAAGATGGTGCAGAGACCGATCTTGACATTGGAAACTATGAAAGATTTTTGGACAAATCATTTTTTAAAACGGCAAACTTTACAACAGGACAGGTTTATTCTAGTGTAATTGAACGTGAACGCGCAGGTGGTTATCTTGGGCAGACCATACAAGTCATTCCCCATATCGTCGGTGAAATCGTCAAACGTATAAAAGAGGCTGGCGAAGGGCATGACATCCTTGTTGTTGAACTTGGAGGTACGGTCGGAGATATCGAAGGTCTGCCATTTATGGAAGCTATAAGACAAATGAAACATGACGAAGATGTATCCGGAACTTTTTTTATACATGTAACGCTCATTCCTTACATCAAAGCAGCTGGTGAGATGAAGTCAAAGCCTACACAGCATTCTGTACAGGAACTTCGCCGTATAGGTATCACTCCGCAGATGATCATTGCTCGAAGCGAAAATGCACTGCCTAAAACATTTAAGAAAAAACTGGCAATGAGCTGTGATGTTTCCCCTGACAGTGTTATAGAGGCACTTGATGCAGCGAGCATTTATGATGTACCGATGTCATTTTTAAGACAAAATATTCTTAAACCGATCGCAAAAAACCTTGAACTTGGCGAGATCACTCCAGATATGGAAGAGTGGGATAACCTTGTCAAGAAAATCGTGCAGCCTAAAGGCAGGGTCGTTATAGGCTTTGTCGGTAAATATCTGGCACTTAAAGAGTCATACAAATCACTTACAGAAGCATTGATACATGCAGGTGCTCATCTTGACAGCAGAGTAGATATCTGTTGGGTTGACTCTGAAGAGATAGAAGAAAGAGGTGCTGAGGCACTACTCAGCGATTGTGACGGAATTTTAGTAGCAGGTGGATTTGGCAGCCGTGGTGTTGAGGGGAAGATACAGGCAATAGAGTATGCACGTGTAAATAAAGTGCCATATCTTGGTATCTGTCTTGGGATGCAACTGACACTTGTTGAGTACGCAAGAAACGTATTAGGACTTGCAGATGCAAACTCAATTGAATTCGATGAGAACACTCCGCATCCAATGATCTATCTTATAGACAACTTTTTAGACCAAAGCGGCGGTATGCAGCTGCGAACACATCAGTCTCCAATGGGCGGGACTCTCCGTCTTGGCGAGTATCCTTGTGAAACAAAAGATGGCTCTCTTTTACGCGAAGCATATAACGATGCAGAGATCATTCATGAGAGACATCGTCATAGATATGAGGCAAATCCCGCTTACAGAGAACAGCTTGAAAATGCCGGTATGATTATAACAGGTGAATCCAATGGACTGATAGAGACCGTTGAGATTCAAGGGCATCCTTGGTTTTTGGGAGTACAGTTCCATCCGGAGTTCACCTCACGCTTACAAACGCCAAATCCTTCAATACTTGCCTTTGTCAATGCTAGCATGCATGCTGAATAATCTACAAAACCTCAACAAAACAACTCTTTTTGAACTTCTTTCACAGAGGTTTGGGAACGAAGAAAAAAAACTTTCGCAGATTCCTGATCCAAAACTTCTTACAAATGCCTCAAAGGCAGCAAAAAGAATCGCAGAGGCCATACGTAATGAAGAACATATCACTTTAGTAGGCGATTATGATGTTGATGGTGTTAGCTCAACAGCTATAATGGTGGATTTTTTTCGGCAGATACCCTACCCTTTAGAAGCTATCATTCCCAATCGTTTTACAGATGGTTACGGTGTGAGTCCAAATGTGCTAAAAAGAGTAGATGCTGACCTTGTCATAACTGTAGATAACGGTATAACAGCTATTGAGGCCGCTGAAGTCTGCAAGCAAAGAGACATAGATCTTATTATAACAGACCATCATACGCCCTCTGATACACTTCCTGATGCTTATGCTATTGTTGATCCAAAGCTTGTTACATGTAACTACCCTTTTAAAGAGATCTGTGGTGCTGAAGTAGCCTGGCTTCTCCTTGGACTTGTAAAAAAAGAGCTGCAACTCTCTATAGATATGAAACAATTTTTAGATATTTTGGCCATAGCCGTCATTGCAGATGTTATGCCTCTTGTTCACATCAATAGAACACTTGTAAAAGAAGGTCTTAAAATGATGATACATTCAAACAGGCCTTCTAGTATTGTCATACAGGATTTTTTAAATAAATCAAAGATCACAAGCGAGGACATAGCCTTTAACATCGCTCCGCGTATAAATTCTGCCGGACGATTAGAGGATGCATCCATTGCTCTTGAATTTTATACTGCTAAAGACACCCATACAGCCTATAAACAGTTTGAACTGCTGGGTCAGCTCAATGATCTGCGAAAAGCCACAGAAGCTCAGGCAACACAAGAGGCCTTTGGACAGGTCAATACAGACGACAAGATCATAGTTGTCGCAGGTAAAGGCTGGCATGAAGGAGTGGTTGGCATTGTTGCCTCACGCTTGGTCGACAAATTTGTACGCCCGGCCATAGTACTGAGCATCAAAGATGATGAAGCAAAAGGAAGTGCCAGAAGTATCGGCGACGTCAATATATATGAGCTTATAAAAGAAAATGAACACTTGTTAACTAAATTTGGCGGACATAAAATGGCCGCTGGCCTTGGTTTACATGTCAAGAATATAGAAGGTTTTAGACAAGCGCTCAATCAAAGCGCCAAAAAGATTCCTGAAGATGACTTTATACCAAAAGAGCAGATATGCGGCATTTTGCAAAGTGAGGATATCAATACAGAACTGCTTACTTTACTTGAACAATTCGAGCCTTATGGAGAAGCAAACTTGCGTCCAACCTTTTTGATTCAGGATGCCGAAGTTGTCAGTGTAAAACTTATGGGTGCGGATAAATCACATTCTCGCATAGAAGTACGACAGTATCCGCACCAAAAAAAGACACTTGAACTCATAGCATTTCGGCAGGTGTTCAAGATACCTGAAGATAGAAAGATCACCTGCAGCTATGCTGTGACGAAAAATGAGTTCAACGGCATGATCTCTACTCAGCTTTTAGTCAAAAAGATATTTTAGGGTTAATATGCAAGAGATCAAAGAGTGTCATAAAATCCGTTCTCAGGCACTCTCATTAAAAGCACTTCCCGATAACCGGATAGCATTAGGTACTCAGCTGCATGGTATACAAATTTTTACTACCAATGAATGTAATAAGAAAAAAATATTTGCACTCGAACATCTTAATCATAAAACAACAGCACTCGATTTCCATAAAGATGAAAATATCTGTGCAGTAGCAAATAATAATATCATCTACATTATCTCGCTTCTTAACAAGCGTATCTTACAAACAATTTATACTTATAATGGGAAAATACTTCAACTTTACTTTATGCCTGATACACCCTACTTAATAAGCGGTACGGATCAAGGCAGAGTTATGCTTTACAGGTATGACAGTCACTGTGGAATTTCAAGATTGGTCTCCTTCCATCATCAAAAACAAAAAAGCTATGTAAGTTCTATGACATTTAATAACAACTATATTGCAACAAGTGGTTATGGAGGAAGTGTTAAACTAATAAATCTATTTTCTCATCAATTAATCAAAGTATTTCATGATTCGAAGGTGCGGATAAATAGTATCTGTTTTATTAATGATGACAAACTTGTATTTGGAAACATAAACGGAACACTATATCTCAATTCAATACATAATGAACATATGAAAAAAATACTTCATATGCCATTTCATAATGTAAAACATATCATACATTTTCCTCAAAGCAATTTTATCCTTGTTAGCGGCGAAGCAAATCAAATCGTCCTCGTCGATATCAAAAAGGCAAAAATACTCCATCCAAAATATCTTAGTTTTGCATATGAAGTTGAGAGTATGGTGCTCTCTGATCAAGAAGAACTGTTAGTGGTCCTGAAAAATCATCAAATATATCATATCAAATTATCAAATATCGAAGATATTAAACAATGTGTATTGAATAAAGATCTTCCAAAAGCCTTTGAAATAATTACAAATGATCCTAGGCTTCAAAACAGTAAAGAACATAAAAGAGCTGAAACATTATATGAAAAACTTTATGCCAAAACATTAAACGCACTCATTCGCTCAAATAAACAAGAATTTAAAAAAAATGTTGATATTTTAAATAAAATAGAGTCAAAGTCAGATGAAATTGGACTATTACATAAAGCATCTACAAACTATTCAAAATTTCAATCTCTATATCTTCAAAAAAAATATGCACTTGCATATAATCTTAGTGATAAATTACCTCCACTAAAATATACTCCCCAATATAAAAAAATGGAAGAATCTTTTAAAGAAAGGTTTGCTTTTGCACAAAAACAGATACTTTTGGGACAAGAACACATTGCTAAAGAGACTCTTAGACCTTATCTAACTGTTTTATCAAAACGTCCTATTATCAGCCTCTTGCTTCAACAAAATAAGGAACTCTTGACATTTTTAAAGGCCTTACAAAATAAAGAGTATCAAACAATACAACAGCTAATTGCCAAACACGAAATTTTTAAAGAAATTCCAAGTTATACAGTACTCATAAAATCTCAAGAAGACCTTTTGCAAAAAATTTCTCTTTTAATTGATAATGCTAAAATTGATGAAGCGATCCAACAAATAAAAGAACTTCAAGACTCTACATACAAACAAAAAGAGTTAAATGAACTTTATAATGATGCTCTTACTGTTAAAGAGTTTCTCGTAAGCTACAAGAATAATGATTTTAAAAAGTGTTATGAGCTCATAGACAAAAATGAACGTCTGCAACAACTTGATGTAGCCAAACTACTTGAAAAACACTGGCAAAAGATAATCAATAAATGTGAAAAATATGCATTGCTAGGTGATGCAAAAAATATAAAAAAAACACTAAATGAACTATTGAGAATATCTACTAGACTACAGAAAACAGGTGATCTGCTCAGACTCAGTTTTCACATAAAAATACAACAATACATAAAAGAAAATGACTTTTCAAATGCTGAGAATATGATCTATTCCTATATGGATATCTTCGGTACTGATAAAGAGATTCGTATGATTGCGAATCATTATGAAAAATATACTTTAAAAAAATTAGCTATTACATATGAGGAAGAGAAAAAATATGCAAGAAACAGCTGGTCATATTCGGATCTTTTATGAATTCATAAGAGAGACCAGAGCTTCACAAGTTTCATTAAATGTGACCTTAGTAGTTGCATTTTGTGTTATAAAGTCCTCCATTTGCTCTTTTTTGTTAATTGCTTCATCAAGTTCGCTGTCCGTGCCTTGCGTGTATGCACCAATACGAATAAGTGTTTCATTCTCTTTAAGCAGTGTATAAAACCGCCTGAATTTCATTACGGCCTTAAGATGTTCCGGAGTTATTATGTCATTCATAACCCTTGAAGCTGAATTTAAAATATGTACCGGAGGATATATTCCAAAATCTGTCATCTCCCGTGAGAGTACTATATGCCCGTCCAAGATCGAACGAGACTGATCGGCAATAGGATCACTCATATCGTCGCCTTCAATCAAAACAGTAAAAAAAGCCGTTATGCTTCCTTTGCCCTCTTCTTTTCCGGCACGCTCCATTAACTGAGGTAAAAGTGTTAAAGATGATGGAGGATACCCTTTTGACGTCGGCGGTTCACCCAATGCCAAACCTATCTCACGCTGTGCCATGGCAAAACGGGTAACAGAATCCATAATAAAAAGCACATCCCTGCCCTGATCCTTAAAGAACTCAGCGACGCTCATTGCTGCAAAAGCACCATATTTCCTCATCAGCGGAGAGTCATCAGAGGTTGCAACGACAATAACAGTATTTGTCAAATCTCCGCCAAGATTCTTTTCTATGAATTCAGGTACTTCACGTCCGCGTTCACCGATGAGCGCAACAATTTTTATAGGAGCATCCGAACCTCGTACGATCATGCCCATAAGTGTTGATTTTCCAACACCGCTTCCTGCAAAAATTCCAAGTTTTTGTCCTTTTCCGCAAGTAAGCAGCCCGTCAATGGACTTTACACCTACAGAGAACACTTCATCTATCATCCCACGTTTCATAGCCGCTATAGGAGCTTTTATAATAGGAGAAAGCTTAGACTCACTCACTGTTCCCTTTGCATCTATAGGACGCATAAAAGGATCTACAACGCGGCCTAAAAGAGCAGGACCTACAGGGATGTTCAATCCGGTAGCATCCAAAAAGACCTTGTCCCCGGAGCGGAAACCTTCTACAAAAGAAAATGGTGTGATGAAAAAAAGATCTGCATCGATCTCCGTTACCATTCCGATTGTCTCTTGTTCTGTCGAATCCGATACGATCTTTACCATATCACTAATACTTACATGTAAGCCTTTGGCTGTAATGATCGTTGCATTTATTTTTACAACTTCGCCAAAAGCAACAGAAAAGTTTTTATTTGCAAGTTTATCTTTTAGTGATGAAAACGGCATAAGTTAGTATCTACTTCCATTTGGAGAGTTTATAAGTGAAAAGAACTCACTCCGTGTCTTTTCATCCTTTTTAAACAATCCTCTCAGCGCTGAAGAGGTCGTCGTGGAATTGATTTTCTCAACACCGCGCATTTCCATGCACATATGACGTGCCTGAATAACGACACCTACACCTTTTGGAGCAATAGTATCCATAATAGCATCGGCAATCTGTTCTGTCAATTGCTCTTGAATCTGCATACGGCGTGCGAAAACATTGACTACACGAGGGATTTTTGAAAGTCCCACAACCTGCCCGTCCGGAATGTATCCTACGTGTACCCTACCTATAATGGGCAATAAATGGTGCTCACAAGTGGAGTAGAACTCTATATCTTTGACCAACACCATCTCATCATTAGAAGTGCTAAAGAGTGCTTTTTGTAAGATTTCTGCCGGATCTTCTTTGTAACCGCCATAAATAAACTCATATGCTTTTCTCACTCTTTTGGGAGTATCTATCAAGCCTTCTCTGTTTGGATCTTCACCAACATGTTGCATCATTGTTTTAACTGCATTTTCAAATTCGCTGTTTTGATTCTTTGACAAAGTAATGCCTTTTAAAGTTTTAGATATGGTAACAATTGTTTGCTGAAAAGATGATGTAATGAGGAGTCCTCAAGTTAAAACTTGAGGATAATTTTAGTGAATAAAAATATTTGGCACAATAAGCGGATACTTTTTCATTTTACGGTAGATATGCTTTCTTATGACCTGACGTAAGTCACCTTCAAGAACTTTATGATTACTTATAAGCCCAGGTTTCATATTTAGCAAGAAGTTTTCTAAAATTTCTTCTATTTCTTTTGCAAAAGCTTTGTCTTTTTTATCCGCAACCAGGCCAAAAGATGTCACCTTTGGTTTATCCATCATTTTTCCATTCTGCTCACTTACCTGTGCAACGATCATTACTACACCATCGTTTGCAAGCTTTTGACGGTCCATAACTATATCATCTTCGATTTCATAATTATTTTGATTGTCGATATATGTCTTACCGGTTTTGACAGTTTTTGCTTTTCTCATATACTTTGGAGCAACTTCTATCTGTTCACCGTCTGTCATTAGTAGAATATTTCTTTCAGGAACACCACATAACATAGCCGTTTCTTTATGTTTCATAACATGGTTGTACTCACCATGAATCGGCAAAAAGAATTTCGGATTCACAAGACGAAGCATTAGTTTTTGTTCTTCCATTGAAGCATGACCAGATACATGAATATCCCTGTCATTTACTATTTTAGCGCCACATTTTTGTAAATGATTTAACATTTGAGAAATTGAACCTTCATTTCCCGGAATAGCACGAGATGAAAGCACAATTGAATCACTTGGTTTTATCTTTATGTGCCTATGTTCGCCAATTGACATTCTAAATAGTGCTGAATTTGCTTCACCTTGTGAACCTGTTGTCACGATAAGAACTTCCTTATCATTCATTTGAGCAACTTCTTCAGGTTCAATGAAAATATTTTTAGGAAACCTGATATAGTCATACTGCATTGCCACTTCAAGGTTACGCTCCATTGAACGTCCAATGACACATACTTTACGGCCATATTTTACACCATACTGAATAGCCTGATAAACACGATGAATATTTGAGCTAAATGTTGAGAGAAGAACTCTTCCTTCTGCCTTACTGAATGCACGATCAAGTGCAGGAGCTACACTTAACTCTGAGGGTGTAGGATTAGGGTTATGAGAGTTTGTAGAATCACTCATTAAACATAAAACACCTTTTTCACCATAATGTGCCAAGCGATGCAGGTCAGCAGGATAACCGTCAATAGGTGTATAGTCAATTTTAAAGTCACCTGTATGAATTATCGTACCTGCTTCTGTCGTTATTGCAACAGAAGAAGAATCCAATATAGAGTGTGTCATATGCATCCACTCAACTTCAAAATCATTCCCTATTTTATAGACCTTTCTCTTTTCTATAGGATTGAAATATTTTCTAAACTCTTTTAAATGGTGCTCATCAAATTTGTTTCCGATCATAGCCAAAGGCAAAGGTGTTCCAAATACCGGGAACTGCATCTCTCTAAAGAGGTAAGGCATTGCACCGATATGATCCTCATGGGCATGTGTAATTATAATACCTACGATCTTATCTTTGATCTCACGAATGTATGAGAAATCAGGAATTAGAATATCGACTCCATGCATGTCTTCATCTGGAAAACTCATTCCAACATCTACAAGTATTGCTTCATTTTCTGTTTCAAAAACGGCAATATTCCCACCGATCTCACCTAGCCCACCTAACGGTGTTACACGAACCTTTGCTTTTGAGTTAAGATCAAGTTTATAATGAGGATTTAGCCTTTGTTTATGTGAATCCTGATTCTTAACAACAAACGACTTTAAATTTTCATCAATTGGAGATGCCCCTCTTTTGTGACGTCCACGACCTTTGTTCTTATTATTGCTATTTGATCTAGGTTTTGTGTTTTTTTCACCATTTGGCTTATTTTGATTGCCGTTTGGTCTACGATTATTATTGTTTTGTCTACGATTATTATTTGGTCTGCGTTGTTCTTGAGGCTTGCTTTGTACTGCCTCTTTTGTCTCTTCTGCCATCCAAACTCCTTTATTTATATATTATTTTATAGAGTTGGTGATAGTCCTTCGTGCTAACTTGATGAGGGCGAATCGTTAATGTAAGCTCTAATATCTGTAGTGCTTCTTGAATGCTTTTCTTATTATATTTCGTTGATAGATTCTTGACCAGAGTCTTTCGAGGCTGCGAAAATGCAACTCTTAGCATACTCTCGAACTCTTTATTACTTCTATCAGTGTTTTTTTGTATAAGAAAAACAGCAGAGTCTACTTTGGGCTGTGGCTCAAATGCAGTCGGAGGAACTTTTGTAATTATGTTTACTGTTCCTACACTTTGAGCTATGATACCCAAAGAACCAAATACTTTCTCACCTTCAGTTGCACAAAATTTTTCTGCTACTTCAAGTTGAACCATTACAAGTATATTTTTACACATAGGATCCGCGAGTGCTTTCAATATTATGTTCGTTGCTATATAATAGGGCAAATTCGCCACCAAATCATACGGCTCACTCACAAGTTCACTCTGCCAAGCTGTTAAAACATCGCCGCAATTTATATGCAGACACTTGGTGTCGATCTCTTTTTTAAATGTACTTTGTAACAGTTTACATAAATCGGTATCTACCTCAAAAGCTTCTACACTTTTGACATCAACTAAAAATTTAGTTAAATCACCTAAGCCAGGCCCAATCTCTACGATTTTATTTTCATTTTTGGGCATCGCTTCGACGATTTTTCTTAAAACTGATTGGTCTTTTAGAAAGTTTTGTCCAAACTTCTTCTTTGCTACAACACTTTCTTTATTCATGCGCCTATTCTATCTTCTTTTTCCTAATAAACAAATAAAAAAGTAAATCTTTATTCTTTTTTATAGTAAAGAATTGATCTTTTCTTCGGATACTGCAGTTAGACGTCTTTTAAGCCTTGATATTTCATCAAGCAAATCTTGTACCGTTTTTTCCATCATTGAATACTTTTTATTTACATATGCATATTCAGATTCTGAAAGTATTTTCTGCTTCGGTTTAAGTATCTTTGATAACAAACTACCTTTTTTTTCATTTAAATAATATATATCAAAAATTTCTTTATATGTTTTATGTAAATTTTCATGTAAATTTTCAATATTACTCATGCACTCTAAAGGATTGTTGGAAAGTGCTTTTAATTTTTGACCATCCGTATAAAACCACTCACCAAATTTTGTTTTTCTAGATACTATCGGTAAAATTCTTTCTTGTGTGTCTATGCCATCTATTAACAATTTTGTACTTTCTACAAATCTCGTTAATTCTCTTTGTGCATTTTCCAAAGTTTTTAACGTTTCACCTTTCTTCATTCTTGTCCCTATATATCTATCTGCAATATTAAAAATCATTATAGTCCCATCTATATTAAAGCAATATAAAATTATTGTTTCACGTGAAACAAATCCGTCATTAAGTCTAAAACTGTATAATTCTTTTATGAATTATTTTGCTAAAAGAATTATCCCATGTTTGGATGTAAAAGATGGACGTGTTGTTAAAGGTGTTAATTTTGTCGGGCTTAAAGATGCAGGTGACCCGGTAGAAGTGGCACGCAGATATAATGAAGAGGGTGCAGATGAACTTACATTTTTAGACATCACGGCATCATCTGACAATCGTGACACCATTGTAGATATAGTAGAAGAAGTAGCAAGAGAGATCTTCATTCCACTTACCGTCGGCGGTGGAATACGTAAACTCGATGATATATATAAGCTCCTCAATGTGGGCTGTGACAAAGTAAGCGTAAACTCAGCTGCTATTAAAAGACCCGGGTTAATAGACGAAGGAGCCAAACGATTTGGTTCTCAGTGTATCGTTACAGCAATAGATGTGAAAAAAACTAGAGAAAGGTACAATGTCTATCTTAACGGTGGACGGGTAGATACCGGCATAGATGCAATTGAATGGGCAAAAGAGGTTGTTGAGCGAGGAAGCGGTGAGATCCTTTTAACTTCTATGGATACAGATGGAACTAAGACAGGTTTTGAGCTCAATATAACCGAACAAATAAGCAAAGCAGTACATGTACCCGTTATAGCAAGCGGTGGAGCAGGGACAATGGGACATATTAAAGAAGCATTTGAACATGGAGCGGATGCAGCGCTAGCAGCTTCTATATTTCACTATAAAGAGATAGATATAATGGACTTGAAGCATTATCTTCATGATCAAAATATACCAGTGCGATTATAATTCGCTATCAGTAGTGCCACCTAAAATAATGAAATTAATTGAAGGAAAATTATGATTATATGTGCAGGGAACAATGAAACATTTCCTTTTGCAACACCAACAGGAGTAGGGCTTATAGAAACAGCCATGAACATTTCACGACTTTGTCTTTTTGACAAACCTGAATTTCTACTCTTTGTAGGTACAGCAGGAAGTTATGGAGAAAAAAAGATATTTGACATAGTAGAATCTAAAACAGCATCCAATATAGAACTCGCTTTTTTAAGCCATGATGCATATACGCCACTAGATAATGTAGTAACAACAAATACAACCGATAAAAAAGATATAGTCGTTAACTCATCTAACTATATATCAACAAATGAAGAACTCACAAAGAATTTCCTAAAATTTGGAGTCGGTATAGAAAATATGGAGTTTTTTTCCGTTTTAAGAGTTGCACAGGAATTTAATATACCGGCAGGCGGAGTTTTTTGTATAACAAACTATACTAACAAAAATGCTCATGAAGACTTTCTAAAAAATCATGAACAGGCAAAGATTTTACTTGAAGAACATGTAAAGAGACGCATAAAGGAACTAACAGCAATATGAGCGATGTGAAACCTTCTCTACTTGACCTCTCTCAAAAAGAACTAACAGAGTTTGTAAAACCCTCTTTTCGGGCAAAGCAGATCTACGGATGGATGTACCATCAATATGCGCAAAATTTTGATGCAATGAAGAACATTCCGAAAACGATGAGAGAAGAGTTAGCGCAAAAATACTTACTCAACCCTATGAAGATCGTTCGCAAAGAAGAATCTAGTGACGGAACGATCAAGTACCTTTTTGAACTCCAAGACGGTAAAACTGTCGAGGCTGTTTGGTTGAAAATGAAAGAGGCTAAAAAAGATGAAAATGGTGAACTTATACAAGAAGCAAAATACACCATATGTGTATCAACACAGGTCGGATGTAAAGTAGGCTGTTCTTTTTGTCTTACTGCCAAAGGTGGTTTTACCAGAGATCTCACACCTGGAGAGATAGTCGGGCAAGTTCTTAATCTAAAACGTGACAATAACCACAAACATAACCGTAAGATAAATATAGTTTACATGGGAATGGGTGAACCTCTTGATAATCTTGATAATCTAGCAAAGGCCATAGAAGTATTTAAAGAAGAAGAGGGGCTTGCAATTTCTGCAAAAAGACAAACAGTTAGTACAAGCGGTTTGAGCAATAAAATAGATAAACTCGGCAAAATGGACTTGGGTGTACATATAGCGATCTCACTACATGCTGTTGATGATGAATTACGAACAGAACTGATCCCTATGAACAAGGCACATAATATTAACTCAATCATAGAGGCCGTGAAACGTTTTCCAATAGATACCCGTAAACGTGTTATGTTTGAATATCTTGTGATCAAAAATAAAAATGATGACCTTGGTTCTGCAAAAAAACTTGTCAAACTTCTTAACGGTATAAAAGCAAAAGTAAACCTTATCTATTTCAACCCTTACCCCGGGACAACTTATGAGCGTCCTACGCGTGAAGATATGGTTAAATTTCAAGACTATCTTATCAAACACGGACTCCTCTCTACTATACGTGATTCTAAAGGTATAGATATAAGTGCTGCATGTGGCCAACTTAAAGAGAAAGATAAAACAAGTATTACAGAATAAACAATAAAACAACAAATCTAGGAGTATAATTTTATTGATAAAATCAATAAAATCAAGGATTAATATGAGTGATGTTGATATAAGTGAAGTAATTTTGTTAGTTATAGTATTTATAGTTGGTGTTGGCGGTTTTATTTGGGCTGCAACAAAAGTAGACTCAAAATAATAAGGAATATCCATGGCAGAAAAAACAGATGCGAATAGAATAAAAGAGGTTTATAAACTTTGTGTAGAGCACTTTGGAGATGTCCACTTTGTCGGCGTAAAATATCAGACTAAAATTGGATGGATAGCCAAAGTAGAATTAGGTGATGAATTTGAAAATTTAACTGCTGATGGAAAAACAAGTACGGATGCTCTTAAAAAATTAAAAAACCGTGTAAAAAAAATTATAAAAAGATACAATGAAGTATAAGTTTATAACTGTATAGAAGGTAGACGACCAACACACCAGGGAGGTCGTCTGTGAATGTAATAATACCTTAGTAATCTTAAAAATATATTTCATCTTAAAATTTATTTTAATTGTAATAAATCTTCTATTTTTCTTTTAAATGTGTAATATTCACACATTGTTCTAATATGTGAATATTCTATCTCACAAAGAGAGGTAAATTTGAAAAATTCTCTTGAATTTAATATAGAATTTATGTTATTTTTGACTTAAAAAACTTTCAAAAATCTTTTAAACAACGCTATATAGGCTTTTTAAAGCGATACTAGCAAAAAATTATCATAAGTATAGATAATATTCAATATTAAATAAAAAAGTTATTCACATTACATGCGATTTACATGTATCTAGAAAATTTATTTTGCTTGTTATATGGTAATGTTTCCTACCCAGTTCAAATTCAAGAGCGTGGGCATGCAACAGTAATCTTTTAGCACCACAGTTTTGAATTCTCTCTTTTTCTGTAAGTTCTCTATCTAAGAATTTTACTATATTCACCTCACTCTGTCCATAAATAGGATCACCTACAATTGGATGTTTCACGTGAAACAAATGTACTCTGATTTGATGCTGTCTTCCAGTATGTGGTGAACATTCAACAAGAGACATGTCGACTTCAGGAAAATATTGCAATAACTTAAAATATGTCTTAGACTCCTTCCCTTTTTCATCTACTTTAACAACCATTCGTACTACTGCACTTTTATCTTCTGAACGGAGTAATGGTGCTTCTACTAGAAGCTCATTCTTGAAATGGCCATAGACTAATGCTAAATATTTTTTCTTTATATCTCTTTGCTCAAACATCATTTTGATCTCACGTTCACTTTGTTTGTTCTTAGCACATAAAACCAATCCACTTGTTTCCTGATCGATTCTATGTGTTATATTAGCATCTCTTCCATACTGATACTTTAATTCATCTATTAGTGAGTAAGGTGTGTATCTATTTTGAGGATGTATTAAAACTCCACTTGGTTTATCAAAGACAACAAACTCTTCATCATCATGCGCTGGCTGTAAACCTTTAGTGATCGGTTCAAAGTAAATAAATTCAAATTCACCTTCAATTTCACCTGATGTTTTCGTCATAGGTACACCTTTAATGAGCACCCTACCTTTTGCAATAAGTCTTTGCGCTTCCTTTTGCGTATACCCCAATTCTTGTATTAAATATAGAAAAGCTTTTTGTTTCTTTGGCGTAAACATACTCTTTTTAACAAATGGCAAATTTCAATCCTCTTTAATGAATATTTGAGTAAAATTGATTACTTAATTATGCGAATTCTAGCATAAAACATAACCGGAAGGAACCCTAATATATGGTAGATAGATATTCACGAGAAGAGATGGCATCCAAATGGACGTATCAAGCAAAATATCAAGCTTGGCTGGATGTAGAAAAAGCCGTTGTAAAAGCCTGGGCTAAACTAGGCAAGATTCCACAAGAAGATGCAGATAAAATAGTCAAAAATGCAAAATTTGACATTAAACGTATAGATGAAATAGAAGCAGTAACTCGACATGATCTTATTGCGTTTACAACTTCAGTCGCAGAATCTCTTGGTAAAGAGAGCAGATGGTTCCATTATGGTATGACATCTTCTGATACTATTGACACAGCTGTAGCTCTGCAGATGAAAGATTCTCTTTCGCTTATTATAGAAGATGTAAAAATGATCATGGGATCTATTAAAAAACGTGCGATGGAACATAAAATGACTCTAATGGTCGGACGTTCTCACGGTATTCACGGAGAGCCTATAACATTCGGTCTTGTCTTAGCTGTTTGGTATGATGAAATGGCCCGGCATTTAGAAAATCTCGAGCAGACTATAGAGATAATAGCAGTAGGACAGGTTAGTGGAGCAATGGGTAACTTTGCACATGCACCCTTGGAGCTTGAAGAGTTCACATGTGAAGAACTGGGACTAAAACCTGCCCCAGTATCTAATCAGGTCATACAGCGTGACCGCTATGCGAGATTGGCAACTGCTTTGGCACTCATGGCAAGTTCCATTGAAAAATTCGCCGTGCAAGTTCGTCATTGGCAAAGAACAGAAGTCTATGAGTGTGAAGAGTATTTTGCAAAAGGACAGAAAGGTTCTTCTGCTATGCCACATAAACGTAATCCAATCCTAACAGAGAACATAACAGGCTTAGCACGTATGATAAGAGCCTATGCTAATCCTGCTATGGAAAATGTAGCACTATGGCACGAACGTGACATTTCTCACTCATCAACAGAGCGTTTTTGGCTTCCTGATGCTTTCATAACTAGTGATTTTATGCTTCACCGTATGAATAACGTTATAGCAAACCTGACCGTATATCCAGAGAATATGATGAAAAACCTAAACCTAACAGGTGGTCTTGTTTTCTCACAACGTGTATTACTAGAACTTCCTCTGCAGGGTGTAAGCCGAGAAGATGCATATAAGATCGTGCAGAGAAATGCCATGAAGGTCTGGGAAGAGATTCAACAGGGCAAATCTACAACAAATGAAAAAGGTGAAAGTCTTTATCTCAACCATTTACTTGCAGATGAAGAGCTGAGAAATTCACTCAGCGAAGAAGCGATCAGAGAGTGTTTCAACTATGACTACTATACAAAAAATGTAGATAAGATTTTTAACAGAGTTTTTAATAAGTAAGGATTATTATGATTACAGTTATAAAAAGAAACGGGCGAACAGAGCCTTTGGATATTACCAAGATACAAAAGTATACTTCAGCAGCTGTAAAAGGCTTGGCCAACGTTAGCCAAAGTGAACTTGAAGTTGATTCACAAATTCATTTCCGTGACGGTATTACATCAAAAGAGATACAAGAAACCCTTATCAAAACAGCAGTTGACAAAATAGATATAGATGCACCGAATTGGACATTTGTCGCTTCACGTCTTTTTCTTTTCAATCTGTATCATCAGGTAAATGGATTTACAGGTTATTGTAAACTCGAAAAATACTTTGAAAAAGGTGAAAAAGAAGGGCGTATTCTTCTGGGACTCAAAGAGATGTATGATCTTGATGAGCTTGAAAAACATATAAAACCGGAGCGGGATCTACAATTTAATTATCTTGGTATCAAAACACTTTATGACAGATATCTTATAAAAGACAGAGATTCTAATCCCATAGAACTGCCACAGCATATGTTCATGGCTATAGCAATGTTCTTGGCACAACGTGAAGAGAACCGTCAAGAATGGGCTATAAAGTTCTATGATATGATCTCTAAATTTGAAGTGATGCTCGCAACTCCAACACTTTCAAATGCAAGAACACCGAGACATCAACTCAGTTCATGCTATATAGGATCGACTCCTGATAATATCGAAGGAATCTTCGATGCATACAAAGAGATGGCAATGCTTTCTAAATTCGGTGGAGGAATCGGATGGGACTGGACACAGGTTCGTTCAATGGGTTCTTTTATAGACGGTCATAAAAATGCCGCCGGAGGAACTATCCCATTTTTAAAAATAACAAACGATATTGCCATAGCGGTTGACCAGCTCGGTACTCGTAAAGGAGCTATCGCCGTTTATCTTGAGCCATGGCATATAGACATAAACGACTTTTTAGATCTCAAGAAAAACTCCGGAGAGGAACGCCGTCGTGCCCATGATCTTTTTCCATCACTTTGGCTTAATGACATGTTCATGAAACGTGTTGAAGAAGATGCCATCTGGACTCTTTTTGACCCATTCGATACAAGAGAACTGACAAACTTGTATGGAGAAGAGTTCAACAAATGTTATCTTGAGCTTGAACAAGACGAAAGCATCATCAAAGAAAAAGTAAAGGCCAAAGATTTATGGAAAAAGATCCTTACATCTTATTTTGAGACCGGCTCACCATTTCTCTGTTTTAAAGACAATGCCAACAGAGCAAATCCGAACGATCACTACGGTATCATCAGAAGTTCAAACCTTTGTACTGAGATCTTTCAAAACACGCAGCCAAATCACTACAAGATCAAATTCATATTTGAAAACGGTGACAGCGTTAGTTATGAAGAAGATGAAATAGTTACCGTTGACAGCGGTATAACAAAACCGGCTAAAAAAGTTACTGCACTTGATTCACTGGGAGGACTTCCGATCTTTGTTGTAGAAAAAGAGAAAATTGACGGATCCACAGCAGTTTGTAATCTTGCATCGATCAATCTCTCTCGTATCAATACCAAAGATGAGATAGACCGTATCGTTCCAACAGCCATTAGATGTTTGGACAATGTTATAGACCTCAATTTCTATCCTGTTGAAAAAGTAAAACGTACTAACATGCGAAGCCGCTCAATCGGTCTCGGTGTTATGGGTGAGGCACAAATGTTAGCAGAAGCAGGTATTATGTGGGGTAGCCAAGAACACTTTGATAAAATAGATGAAGTGATGGAAGCCGTTTGTTATAATGCTATTTCTGCATCTTCAGACCTTGCTATGGAAAAAGGAAGCTATCCTGAGTTTGAAGGCAGTAAATGGAGCAGAGGTATCATGCCTCAAGACCATGCAAATGCAGAAGTTATCAACCTTGTCGATCGCGGAGGACTTTTTGCCTCAAAGTACGAATGGGATGAATTACGTGCAAAAGTACAAAAACAGGGAATGCGAAATGGTTATTTAATGGCTGTTGCTCCGACATCTTCTATCTCTATTCTTACCGGTACTACCCAAGCAATTGAGCCGGTATTTAAGCGTAAATGGTCAGAAGAGAACTTAAGCGGTCTTATTCCAGTTGTTGTTCCAAATCTCTCACCTGATACTTGGAGCTATTATACGCCTGCTTATGAACTTAACCAAACCGTTCTTATCAAAGCTGCGGCAATCAGACAAAAATGGATCGATCAAGGACAGTCACTCAATATATTCATTACACTCGACAAAGCAAGTGGACGCTACTTGAATGAGATATACATGTTAGCTTGGAAACTTGGTCTTAAATCTACTTATTATCTCCGTTCACAATCGCCTGAGATGGCAAGTGATGTTGAAGACAGAAGCATGGAGTGTGTCGGTTGTCAATAGACCTGCAACGATTTGACAACTTCAAAGATTCCGAGCTTCGCTCTTTAGAAGTTGTTACACCAATGCATGTAAAACTTACTGTTGCCGTACAGGACAGTGCTCGTGCTTATGACTGGATAACACTTGAAATAGACTTTATCGGTGTAAGCGATGCAAGGTTAGTTGATCAAAACAAACTCCAGTTCATAGATATGAATGAAGGAGTGAACCTGTTACATGTAGAAGGTCAATTTGCATTTGCTATAGGAGCATGCTATAATATTCAAGCAGTAAAAAACTCCACACTCTATATAATGTCTCAAGATATAAAATATCAAGAGGGGCAATTTTAAAGGATCTCAATGGGCTATGAAGTAAAAGGTGAAATACTTGGATTTCCACAAACAAAACAAGTAAACATAAATAAAATAGATGACTTTTTTTCTACAATGAAAGATATGAAGAATGTAGGCATCTCTTTTACACTTATTAATCCTTACATGTTACGTGAATATCCTTTTGATATTCCTTCTGAAACAAAAAAACTTTTAAACATCAATGATAACTCCCAAATAAGTATATATACGATTTTACTAATTCAAAAACCTTTGGAAAAATCAACCATGAATTTTTTAGCTCCAATAATAATCAATCACGATAACGATACACTAACACAGATCGTTCTTGAACCAAAAAAAAATCCAGACTACGGAATGGCCGAAACCATAGAATTTTTTAGGAAAGAATAATGAAATTTTTAATTGCCGATGACTCAAAACTTGCAAGACGCTCACTTATGAAAGCACTGCTTCCTCACAGTGATGAAGATCATATATTTCAAGCTACCAATGGTCTTGAAGCTGTAAAAACAACACTTCAAGAAAGACCGGATGTAGTCTTTTTGGATTTGACAATGCCAGAAATGGACGGCTATGAAGCATTACCAAAATTACGAAAGATAAAGCCTGATATAAAAGTGGTAGTAGTATCGGCTGATGTACAAGAACAGGCAAAACAAAAAGTACTCTCACTAGGTGCGAAGTTACATATTGCAAAACCGATAAACCCTGACAAAATGAAAGAGATACTGGAGTTCATAGAAAATGGTTGATGATATACTCACAGAAGATGAAAAAGATGCACTTCAAGAATTAATGAATATCGCTTATGGGGGAGCTGCTGCCGTTATTGCTGAAATGCTTGAAGCTTTTGCGTCTCTTAGTATTCCAAAGATTCAGGTCATTCAGGTAGATGAACTTTTAAAAACATTTGAAGAGCTAAAAAATACTAGCTATTTCTTTTCTTCTCAAGCTTTCAATGGTGAATTTAACGGAGAAAGTGCATTTTTTATAAATGAAGAGAGTGCAAAGAATCTTGCAAAACATTTAGAACTTGAAAATGCTGAAGACCTCGATGATGCTATTCTTGAACTTACAAATGTACTAACATCTTCTCTAACAACAAAACTCGCTCAAGAACTTGAAACCGAAGTAGGCTTTTTGTTACCGAGCATTTCAAAAATCCCTTTAAATGAAATTAATGAGATAACACCTTTTAAAATATATCCAAAGGTTATTGTTATAAATACTGAACTCAACTTTGAGGATCAACAAATCAATGGAAAAATTTTTATCCTAACTAAAGACGAATCAATACAATGGCTCAAAAACAAACTCAACAAGATCTTAGACGAATTGATGTAAGCAAAGAGGTCCTCTCTGCTATCAATAACGGTATAATTATATTAGATAGTTCATTGCAAGTCTATTATTATAACAAATGGATGGAATTACATACTCAACATAAAGAAGATTATGTAATCGGAAAAAAGTTAAATGAAATTTTTCCTACAATTAATACAAAAACTCTTATAAGAAAAATACAGACAGCTATAAAAATACAGACACCCACTTATTATACGGCAAGTACATCAAATTATCTCATACCCATAAAAATAAATCAGATCAAGAACCCTTTATTTGAATATATGCAGCAAGACATCAGTATAATACCTTTAAAAGAGCATAAAGAGCTTGTTTCTCTTATAATTACAGACCAAACAAATATGGCTAACACAAATGCACTTTTACAATCCAATATTAAAAAAGTAAAAGAGCTCAACAAAGCCCTTATAGAAGAAAAGAAAAAAACTGATTTTCAACACAAACAACTTCTCTCAAATTCTAGAAGTGCGGCAATGGGAGAGATGATAAGTATGATAGCCCATCAATGGAGACAGCCATTGTCTCTAATCAATACAGTTATAGCAACTATCAAAGTAAATAAAGAACTCGGCCAACTTAATGACGAACTTATAAATAAATCCATAGATAAAATAGAGAAGACAACACATTTTTTATCTCATACAATTGATGACTTTCGAGATTATTTCAAACCAAATAAAATAACAACAAAAGTCAATATTTCCAATATATTTGAAAAATCTCTTTTTTTCTTGAAAAATGAACTCAAACAGACCAATATAGATTATAAGATTGAAATAGAACCTGATATATCTATCATAACATACAAAAACGAGCTGCTGCAATGTATTATAAATATATTAAAGAACTCTTTGGATGCTTTTGAAGAACATAATATTGAAAATAAAGAAATTTCCGTTTTAGTAAAACAACATAAAAACAATGTTCATATAGACATAATTGATAATGCCGGAGGCATTGAGAAAAAAAATTTAGAAAAAGTGTTTGAACCATATTTCTCAACAAAGAGTAAAAACGGGACCGGACTAGGATTATACATGTGTAAAACCATTATCACTGAACATATAGAAGGAAATATTTCTTTAGAATCTGACCAAAATGGAACTAAAGTAGCAATAGAATTACCAAATAAAATGTAAAATAGATATAAAAAAGGAGAATAATATGAAAGTCGTATGTCCTCACTGTTTTACAGTAAACAATGTAGTTCAAAAAGAGAGTTATAAAAAAGCAAACTGTGGGAAATGTAAACAATCACTTTTAGATACAAAACCCATAGAACTGACAAATACTAACTTTGATGAAGTGATCGTTAACAGCGATATTCCGGTAATAGTTGATTTTTGGGCACCTTGGTGCGGTCCTTGTAAAATGATGGCTCCAAATTTTGAAAGAGCTGCAACACAATTTCCTATCAAAGCACTCTTTACAAAAGTAAATACTGAAAATGAGCAAAACCTAGGTGCACGTTTTGGTATTCGCTCCATTCCGACCATTATCGTTTTCAAAAATGGACGTGAGATCGAAAGGGTCAGTGGGGCACTTGATGTAAATGCACTTGCTTCTCTTGCATCAAAACATCTTAACTAACGACTATTTTATGTAAGAGCAGCAGTAATCTGTCACACTTTTTATTTTTAATTCAAATGATGAGTTTCCCGGTACTCTAAATATTTCAGGTGTTATAAGTGTTCTGTATTCCTGACCTGGGAGTTTTACTTCCAAGTCACCACTAAGCATTTCCATGATCTCTTCATCGTGCGTATTAAAAGTATATTCACCCGGCAGCATTATTCCTAAAGATTTTATGCTTCCATCAGCAAACTCAACTGTTCTACTCGTTACCTTTCCTTCATAGTAGATATTTGCCTCTTTTATAACTGTTACATTTTCAAATTTTGACATATGGTTTTCCTTTTATTAATTTTTTAAATTTTATATGGTTTTATGCAAGGCTCAGAGCAAAGCGAGGATTCCTTCTGAAATAAAATCATATAAACTTTATTTACTTTTTCAATTTTACCCTCTGTGAATGTGTGATGGCTACTGCTATAGCATCTGATATATCAAGCGGTTTGATCTCTTTTTTTATATTCAATAAGCGTTTTACCATAAAAGCAACCTGCTCTTTTTGTGCTTTAGCTTTCCCTGTAAGCGCTTTTTTTACCTGCAAGGCAGTATATTCGTGAAATTGTCCAAACTCTTGCAATAACTTAAGCATTATAGCACCTCTGAATTGTGCCAGTTTAATAGTGGTTGCCGGATTATGTGCATAGAATATATCTTCCATGGCTACTTCATCTATTTCATGATTTTCAAAGATCCTTCCCAATCCTTCTACCATTTGTGGTATCTGAAATTGTAAATCCTCTGCTTTCATCTTTATGAGTCCCGCTTCGATCAAGGAAATCTTTCCATTTTGCAGCGAAATTAAAGCATAACCCATATTTCTGGTTCCGGGATCTATTCCAAGTATTGTCATCATAAGCCTATAAATAATCTTTTTATATTATATAGAAAAAAACTAAATGTTCACATAAAATAAATTTCGTTATTCACATCTATTTAACCCTATTTTATGGATAAACAAAGTATTATTCATATAGAAAAAGATTAATAGGGTTTTATGTGAATATAGGTCAACAGGTATTACAAGCGCTCAAAGAAGAGATCAGTGAACTCGAATACAACAGATATATCAGACATCTTGCTTATGATGCCAAAAATTCTACTACTAATCTGGCTATATTTTATGCCCCAAATGCTCTGGTCGTAAACTGGATCAAAAATAAATATACAGAGAAGATAGCCCATCTTTTTGAAGTCAAGAACAGCTCGAAAGTCACGGTAGAAATAACTCTGAAAAATACACTCGAAAAGATAAAAACAAAAAAGAGTAAAGAGGTCAAACAAACAAGTTCTTTGCTCAATCCTTCACACTCTTTTGATAATTTCATGGTCGGTGGGTCCAATCAGTTCGCTTATGCCGCTGTAAAAAGTGTCAGTGAAAATGCTGGTAAGGTCTATAATCCACTTTTCATCTACGGTGGAGTAGGTCTTGGAAAAACACACCTCATGCAAGCAGCCGGTAATGTTTTTCAAAATGAAGGAAAAGTTGTCATCTACACAACTGTTGAACAGTTCTTAAATGATTTCATAAGACATGTAAGAAACAAAACAATGGAGCGTTTTCAAGAAAAATACCGTAAATGTGACGTTCTTCTTATAGACGACATTCAATTTTTGAGCAACAAAGAAGGAATACAAGAAGAATTCTTTCACACTTTTGAAGCACTCAAGGGTGCCGGAAAACAGATCATACTCACAGCTGACAAACACCCTAAAAAGATCGGTGGACTTGAAGCTCGTCTACAGAGCAGATTTGAATGGGGACTCATTGCTGACATACAACCACCGGAACTTGAAACAAAGATAGCCATCATAAAGAAAAAATGTGAAATAAACAAAGTAAAACTCTCAGAAGACATCGTAAATTATATAGCAACCGTTATAGATAGCAATGTAAGAGAGATAGAAGGCATACTATCAAAGTTGCATGCTTATTCACAACTTATGCATGTAGACATAGACCTTGATTTCACAAAAAATGTGCTTAAAGATCAAATGAATGAGAACAGAGCAAACCTTACAATGGAGACCATTACCCAAGTCGTTGCAAAAGACCTTAATATAAAACCAAGTGAAATTCGCTCTAAAGGCAGAAGCAAGAATATTGTCTATGCACGCAGAATATCTATATATATCTGTCGTGAGCTCACGCAAAACACCATGCCACAACTTGCACAATACTTTGGTATGAAAGATCATACTGCTATTAGTCATACCATTAAAAAGATCAATAATCTAATAAAAGATGATGAAGACTTTAAAGTAAAAATCGATGAACTTACCAATAAAATAACATCATCATCCTAATTTTATTTTAAAAGCATTGAAAAAAAAGATATAATTGTAAAAGTGAATAGATGTGAAAGAACTTTTAATTTCTTTTCACATCTAAAAATGTAGATTAGAAGGTATTTAAAGAGGTTTTTCACATATTCACTCTATACTACTACTAACTACTAAAATTATATAAATATATAGGGATTTAAAAAATGAAAATTACCATCTCAAAATCTATATTGGAAAATATACTCATTCATGCTGCTCCTTTTTTAGAAAAAAAAGATACTTCACAAATAACATCACATATTTATATGAATGTCTCAAAAACAAATTTGACGTTAAAAGCTACCGATTATGAAATTGGTCTATTAGTATCTACAGATAATTTAAAAATTGAAAAAGAAGGTATGGTCACTGCAAATGGTAAAAAATTTTTAGATATAGTAAGAATATTAAAGGACAGTGAAATCAATTTGGAAGTTAAAAATGATGTTCTTTTAATATCTCAAGGTCACTCAAATTTTAAACTACCAACTTTTTCACATACTGAATTTCCTGAATTTCCTACATATGAAGGAAAACCAAGAATTTCTATAGAATCACATACTCTTATAGAATCTTTAAAAAAAATAACACCGGCCATAGATACGAATAATCCAAAATTTGAACTAAATGGTGCTTTAATAGATATTCAAACAAGTTCTATCAACTTTGCAGCAACAGACACCAGAAGATTAGCAGTAGTTACAATCAATAATCAAAGTGATAATGAACTTTCAATCATAATACCCAAAAAAGCAATTGTTGAAATTCAAAAACTTTTCTTTGATAATATAGAACTTTATTATGACGAAACAAATCTCATTATCCATTCCCATCAATATACTTTTTTCACAAAACTCATCAACGGTAAATTCCCAGAATATTCAAGAATCATTCCAAAAGAGACAAAATATAATCTTGTATTACCAAAAGCAATAATGATTGAATCGATCAAACAGATCACAACCATCTCTACAGATGTAAAAATAATATTTGTAAAAGATATGATAAGTTTTGAAAGCCTCAGTGATGACAATATAGAAGCAAAAACCGAGATCAGTTTCAATACCGGTTTTAGTGAACCTTTTTCTTTAGCGATAAACTCAAAATATTTACTTGATTTTCTAAACTCCATTCAATCATCCGAATTTTCAATTGGACTAAATGAAGGAAACCTTCCTTTTATTTTAAAAGATGAAAACTTCATTACGGTCGTAATGCCTATAGTTATCTAACTATAGGTTCTTCACATAAAACTTATCATAAGAATTTTTTAGATAAAATAACTACAATTATGCCAAAATGGCAATGGAGTATTATATGCAACAAGAGTATGGCGCTGGAAATATTAAAGTTCTTAAAGGGTTAGAAGCTGTTCGTAAACGTCCCGGTATGTATATTGGAGACACTGGACATCGTGGTCTTCACCATTTAGTCTATGAAGTTATCGACAACTCCATAGATGAAGCTATGGCAGGGTATTGTGATACAATAACTGTAACTCTTACAAAAAACGGCACATGTAAAGTAAGTGATAACGGTCGTGGTATTCCAACCGATATGCACCCGACAGAAAATATGAGTGCTGCTACTGTTGTTCTTACTGTACTTCACGCCGGTGGTAAATTCGATAAAGATACTTATAAAGTTTCTGGTGGTCTTCATGGAGTCGGTGTATCTGTTGTAAATGCACTCTCTTCAGAACTTCATATGACAATCCATCGTGATGGAAAGATACATGAACAAGATTTTAAAATGGGAATTCCTCAAGGACCGCTTGAAATTAACGGAACTACTCGCAAAACAGGTACGACCATAGAGTTTGCAGCAGACCCAAGCATTTTTACTGAAACCATAACTTTTGAGTATGAATATTTAGCAAAAAGATTTAAAGAACTTGCCTATTTAAATCCTTTTATCACAATAAAGTTCAATGATGAAAGAACAGATATAAAAGAAGTCTATCATTATGAAGGCGGTATCGCACAATATGTTTCTGATATGAATAAAAAACAAATAGTAGCGAATACATACAGTTTTAGTGGAAAAGTCGAAGATATAGAATTTGATATTGCATTAATGTATAATGACTCTTATGAAGAGAGACTTGCTTCTTTTGTAAATAATATTAGAACTCCAAATGGAGGAACACATGAAGCAGGTTTTCGTGCAGGTCTAACACGTGTTATATCTAATTATAATTCCAAAAATGGTGCAGCTAAAGAAAAAGATGTCAAAATTTCTGGAGATGATGTAAAAGAAGGGCTTATTGCTATAGTTTCTGCCCGTGTACCTGAACCACAATTTGAAGGTCAAACAAAAGGCAAACTTGGAAATACCTATGTTCGTCCATTAATTCAAAAAGCGACAGGCGAAGCACTTAATAAATATTTTGAAGAAAATCCTATAGAAGCCAAAGCAATAGTGCAAAAAGCTCTTATGGCGGCACGCGGTCGTGAAGCTGCTAAAAAAGCAAGAGAACTTACTCGTAGAAAAGACTCTATGAGCGTAGGAACACTTCCTGGTAAATTGGCTGATTGTCAAAGTAAAGATGCAAGTATTTGTGAATTGTATCTGGTGGAAGGGGATTCTGCTGGTGGTTCGGCTAAAATGGGACGTGACCGTGTTTTTCAGGCAATTTTACCACTTAAAGGTAAGATCTTAAATGTTGAAAAAGCAAGACTTGAGAAGATTTTAAAATCTGATGAAATTACCAATATGATCACGGCAATGGGCTGTGGTATCGGTGAAGAGTATAATGAAGAGAAGCTTCGCTATCATAAGATCATTATTATGACCGATGCTGATGTTGATGGTTCTCACATTCAAACACTTTTACTTACTTTCTTTTTCAGATATTTCCGTGATATTGTTGAAAAAGGATATTTATACCTTGCACAGCCACCGCTTTACCGTTATAAAAAAGGAAAAAAAGAGATCTATTTCAAAGATGACCGAGCTATGAATGATTATTTGATTGACAACGGTATAGAGTCTTTAGAGATGGAAAGTGTAGGACATAACGATTTAGTTGCTTATTTTAAAATGGTCGATCATTATGCTTCTTCGCTTGAAGCGCTCAATCGTCGTTATGCACTTGTAAAACTGATTCGTCATTTTATAGAAAATCCTGATTTTATCGCATTGCCTGCAAAAGAGATGTTTGTTGAAATAGAGAAATTTTTAAAATCAATAAACAATAATATTTTGACTTATTCTATTAATGAAGAAATGAATGAAATTCATCTTTTTGTGCAAACAGAAACAGGAATGGAAGAGTTACTCATTAATGATGAACTCTTTTCGGCTCCACACTTTAATGAAGCAAGTTTTGTTTATAAAAAGATCCAAGAATGGGATATTCATTTTGACAAAGACATTATAGAAGTACTTGAAGATATTAAAGATTATGCGAAAAAAGGTGCCTACATTCAACGTTACAAAGGTCTCGGTGAAATGAATCCTGAACAATTATGGGAAACAACAATGACACCGGAAAATCGTGTTCTTTTACAGATTTCAATTGAAGATGCCGAAACTGCTTCAGAAGCATTTACCTTATTTATGGGTGATGAAGTAGAACCTCGTCGTAACTATATTGAAACACATGCGAAAGATGTAAAACACTTAGACGTATAAATGTTATTGTCCCAAACAAAGGAGAGGGAATACCGTTTTAAGTTGGCACTTAGAATGGGTTTGCCTATCTTTGCTTTAATACTTGCTTTAATTTTTCACATATTCATTACGAACTATACAACTCTGCAAACATCATTTTATATAGAAGCTGTTTTACTGTTAGTCGTCACTGTTTACTTCATTTTTTTTCTGATATATAGAGGTTTTGAGGTAAAAATAACTGACAGCGTAACAAAAACCTTTACAAGAGAATATCTTTATGAATATTTGCAAAAAGAGATCAAACAAAAAAAAGAGTATACGCTAATTTTAATTAGTATAGACAATTTAAACGATATAAATAGTCTCTATGGAATAAAAAATGGGGATAAGGTCTTAAAGTTCGTTACTGACTGGATAACAGAGTATTTGAAAAAAGAAGGTATTGAGAACTATCCTATAGGTCATATAAAAGGGGGTGACTTTATCATAGGTCTTGAAAACCTTCAAGATAATTACAACACCTTATTGGAACTTATATGTTTAAAGTCTAATGATCTGAATGTGGATGATATTGAAGTAAGAATTTCAGGGGCAATTACCGATACAAATTATTCACATGACTTGAACTATCTTATAGAAAATCTTTTTGAACTGCAAGAGAAAAATAAAAATTCAAAATACAAAGAAGAAGAGAGTATCAATCCAAACGAATTGGAACTGTTAGTGATCGATGCCATAGAAAATAAAAATCTTTTGATCATGTCACAAGAGGTTTATGATAATAATAAAGAAGTCGTATTTAGAGAGTGTTATATAAAACTAAAAGCGAAAAACGGTAAGATAATTCATCCAAAACAATATTTAAAAGTTATTAATAAGTTAGGATTAGGTGTTAGTTTTGATTTAATGGTTTTAGAAGAAGTACTCAAGCATTGCCAATATGAAGAAAATATCTATGCAATTAATATTTTACCAACATCATTAAGAAATGACAAGTTTCTTATAAAAACAAAAGAGCTTTTAAAAGAAAATACTCAAAAGCAGATCATGTTCATTCTGAGTGAAATGCAATACTACTCTTATACCAATAGATATAATTCAATCATCAAATCTTTAAAGAGTTTGAATGTACACATTGCAATTGACAGACTTGGTTCAATTCATACTAGTTTTTTATATCTTAGAGAGTTAGATATTGATCTGATAAGGTTCGATACTTATTACTCAAATATAGAAAAATTAGAACAAAACCGTAGTATAATAGATGGTTTTAATCTTATGGCTCACAAAAAGAATGTAAAAACGTGGATAAAAAATATAGAAGATGAAAGAACATATGCTCTTGTTAATGAGATAGGTACTGATTATATGGAAGGTAAATATCTCTCAGAAATACAAAGAAGCAGTTGTTATGACAATTGATCACTACGTATAGCTATAGTAAAAAATAAATATTTTATATAAGTAGTTCTTTTTTAAGCCATTGTAGGACAGAATCTTTGTCTTTGAAGTTGTATCGTAATTGTGCCTCATAGCTTTTTTGAAGTATCTGTGAAAATTCTTTTGAAGGTTGCAGTCCAAGTCTTATAAGATCTTTTCCTTCTAGTAAAGGAGGAGAAGGACGATGAAGTATATGAAGCTCTTTTGCTCTGTTGTAAAGGGCTTGAACATCTTTTTTTTGTGTTACATGTAAATAGTGTGAATAAAATTCTATATCTATATTTATAGAAAGCAGATAAAGATCATAATCATTGAATGATTCGAGACTAAAATCGATTTCGTGAAGCAAAAGAACTTTTTTAATGATTTTTTTTTCATTTGTCATTCTTTGTAAAAAGTTTGTTGTTTGTGCTTGAGTCAGTTCAGATGTCAAAACAGCAAGAGCAAGCACAATGAATGTTCTCTCATCAAGACTGCAACAGGTTTTTAACTCATCAACAGCAGATAAAACACTCTCATAAGCCTGTGCACTTAATGCAGTAAACTCTTGAAAATATAAAAAACCTCCTAACTTTTTGAGCAGGTAAAAGCCCTTTGAAGGCTTTTTTGACTTTAGGAGAAGTTTTTTCATTTCATCAAATATTCGCTCTTTTGGTAGTTCATCTAAAAGTCTATTTTGAATCATCTCTTTACATATAAGTTCTAAAGAGCTTTCCAATTTCATCTCAAAACGTGATGCAAAAACAACACCACGAAGCACTCTTAGTGGATCTTGAGCAAATTTTGTGTTGTCAACTGCTCTGAGTTTTTTGTTTTGTATATCTTCTTTCCCACCAAAAGGATCTAAAAGTTGTTTTGCTTTGACATCGTAACCCATGGCATTTATAGTGAAATCCCGCCGGCTTGCAGCAGTTTTAAAATCTAAGTGATGATCGATATTTATGTGAAAACCTTGATGACCTGATGTAATTTTCGTATCTTCTCTTGGAAGTGAAAAATCCAGATCCAAACCTTCATAAAGAAGTTTGCAGACGCCGAAACTTTTACCGACACTATTGACATCTCCAAACTCTTCTAAGATCTTTTCAACTTCATCAAGTGATGAGATGCCATAGAGTTCTATGTCAATATCATTGGAATCTATACCCAAAAATTTATCACGAACATAACCGCCTACTATAACGGGTGTGATATTATTTTCGTATAGCTTGTTGAAAATGGTATCAAGTCTCTTAGGATATTTCATCATAAGAAAGTATAACACTAATTTTACAAGGATATAATAATTATTTGGGTATAATCGCGAAAATTTTCCAAATAAAGGAAACCCCTAATGCAAAAAATTAGAAATATTGCGGTTATCGCACACGTTGACCACGGTAAAACAACTTTGGTCGATGGACTGTTAGAACAGTCTGGTACATTCGGTTCACATGAACAACACGATGAAAGAGCTATGGATAGTAATGCTCTTGAAAAAGAACGTGGGATTACGATTCTTTCAAAAAATACAGCTATTCGTTATAAAGATTATAAAATCAACATTATTGACACTCCGGGCCACGCTGATTTCGGTGGAGAGGTTGAGCGTGTTCTTAAAATGGTCGATGGTGTTTTAGTACTTGTTGATGCTTATGAGGGTGTTATGCCTCAAACGAAGTTCGTTGTTAAAAAAATGCTTGCTCTTGGTAAGATGCCGATCGTTGTTATTAATAAAATTGACAAACCTTCTGCTGAGCCGGACCGCGTTGTAGATGAAATGTTTGACCTTTTTGCAGATATGGGTGCAACAGATGAGCAGCAGGATTTCCCTGTGATTTATGCAGCAGCACGTGATGGTATAGCGAAGATGGATATGAGCGAACCCGATGGAAACTTCGAATGTATCTTTGAAACAATTTTAGAGCATGTTCCAGAACCTGAAGGTGACGCTTCTAACCCACTGCAAGCACAGGTATTTACACTTGATTATGACAATTATGTCGGTAAAATCGGTATCAGTCGTATATTTAACGGTACTGTAAGAAAAGGCGACAATGTTATGCTTGCCAAATCTGACGGCGAAATGGTAAAAGGAAAAATCTCTAAACTGATCGGTTTTCATGGTTTAAATCGTATGGAAATCGATGAAGCAGAAGCTGGTGATATCGTAGCTTTTGCCGGTATGGAAACTGTGGATGTAGGTGATACGGTCGCTGATTCTGAAAACCCTGTTGCACTTGATCCTATGCACATTGAAGAGCCGACTCTTACAGTTGTATTTGCCGTTAATGATTCTCCTCTTGCAGGTCAAGAAGGTAAACATGTCACTTCTAATAAGCTTAAAGACAGACTTGAAGCTGAAATGCGCACGAACGTTGCAATGAAACTTGAGACTATCGGTGAAGGTAAATTTAAAGTATCAGGACGTGGTGAACTTCAAATCACTGTACTAGCTGAAAATATGCGTCGTGAAGATTATGAATTTAGTATCTCTCGGCCTGAGGTTATCGTTAAAGAGATCAATGGTGTCAAATGTGAACCATTCGAGCATTTGGTAATCGATGTTCCTGAAGATCTTAGCGGTACCGTTATCGAGCGTCTAGGAAAAAGAAAAGCAGAAATGAAATCTATGCTTCCTATGGGACAAGGTTTTCAAAGAATCGAGTTTGAGATTCCTGCACGTGCACTGATCGGATTCCGTGGACAGTTCTTGACAGATACGAAAGGCGAAGGTGTTATGAACCACTCTTTCTTGGAATTTCGTCCTTTTACAGGTTCTGTTGAATCAAGAAGTTATGGGGCATTGATCTCTATGACTGATGGAGAGACCTTAGCATTCTCACTTTTTGGTATTCAAGACCGTGGTGTACTTTTTGTCGGTGTACAAACAAAAGTATATGAAGGAATGATCATTGGTGAGCATTCACGTTCAAATGACCTTGTGGTAAATCCTATTAAAGGAAAGGCACAGTCAAATGTACGTTCAAGTGGAGCTGATGAAGCAATTAAACTTGTACCACCGCGTGACATGTCATTAGAGCGTGCCTTGGAGTGGATAGAAGATGATGAGCTTCTTGAAGTTACTCCTGAAAATATCCGAATTCGTAAAAAATTTCTTAAAGAAAATGAAAGAAAACGTCACGCACGTAAGTAATAAAAACTAATAATTTCCAAGCTCTTTGCTTGGAGCAAATTTTCTTTTTCCACTTCCTTCTTCGTTTCAAAAAATGATTCATTAAGTGTTTAAATATATTTACTTCACTCTTATCAAAATTTTATGTAGAGGTGGTTATAATCATTTACTTAAAATGATGTATGGAGTCATTAAATGAATAGAAAACAGATATATAATCCTGACTCGACAGAAGATGTAAATGAGAGAAAAGTACTTGGCGGAAACCCAACAGGGATCTTTGAGCTTAACAATATCAAATATCAGTGGGCATATAATCTTTGGGAGATGATGTTAAACAATACATGGTTTCCAAAAGAAGTGGATATGACACGTGATGTGAATGATTATAAACAGCTTACAGATGCAGAAAAGACAGCTTATGATAAAGCACTTTCACAGTTAATATTTATGGATTCACTGCAAACGAATAACTTGATCGATAATATCAACCCTTATGTGACCTCTCCTGAGATCAATTTGATCTTAGTACGCCAGTCCTTTGAAGAGGCACTGCATTCGCAAAGTTATGCAGTTATGGTTGACAGCATCTCAACGAACTCGGATGAGATATATGAACTTTGGCGTAGAGATATGATGCTCAAGCATAAAAATGACGCTATTGCCAGTGTGTACCAAGAACTTGCTAAAAATCCGACAGATACAAACTTCGTGAAGGCCTGCTTTGCAAACCAGATACTTGAAGGTATCTATTTCTACAGTGGATTTACATACATCTATACACTTGCCAGAAGCGGAAAGATGCTTGGTTCCGCACAGATGATCCGTTTCATACAGCGTGATGAGGTAACGCACCTAGTGTTATTTCAAAATCTTATTAACACACTTAGAAAAGAGAGGCCTGATCTATTTACAGAAGAGTTAAAAGCAGATGTTATCGAAATGTTCAAACAGGCTGTAAAACTTGAGACTGAATGGGGACAATACATTACACAGGGGCAGATATTAGGACTTACAGATGCAATTGTAGAGCAGTATATCCAATACCTTGCAGATGACAGATTGCACTCAGTCGGTTTTGAGAAACTGTATAATGTTTCAAACCCTATAAAGTGGGTCGATGATTTTGCAAAGTTCAACGACCAAAAAACAAATTTCTTTGAAGGCACCGTAACAAACTACTCAAAAGGTAGCTTGTCTTTTGATGATGACTTCTAAACAAGGTGAGCATACTCTTTGCTCATTACAGTTTAAAACAACTGTAAACTATGATGAAAACTTGCAAACACTACTAACACTCATAACGAAATCTGATAATAAATCTGTTATTGTTGCTCCAGAGGTCTGTTTAACAGGATTTGATTATGAAAATATGGACGCAATGCTTGCATTTGCATCTTTAGCGACAGAGGCTTTAAAAAATGTTTCTGATGACAAAATTATAATTGTAACGATGTTGGAGCAAAAAGAAGGAAAAATCTATAACTTTGCAAAGGTCTTTTACAATGGAGAAGTAGTTTTTCAAAGAGCAAAAGCAAAACTCTTCACATTTGGTGACGAAGACAAATATATGCAGCAAGGTAGCGACAAAGACTTTCATATAGTTGAGATTGCGGGAATTAAGTTGGCAGTATTAGTTTGTTTTGAACTTCGTTTTAAAGCATTTTGGCAAAAAGCAGAGGGCGCAGATATCATTGCAGTCCCTTCATGGTGGGGAAAACTGCGTAGTGAACATTTTAAAGTCCTGACACAGGCACTAGCACTCATGAACCAGTGTTATGTCATAGCAAGTGACAGTGCCAATGAAGAGTGTAGTGCTATGAGCGGCGTGATCACACCTCAGGGGGAAGTACATAGAAACGGGAATACACCTTGCTTAAAAGTGAAATATGATAAAAAAGAGATTATGCTAATGAGAAGATATATGAATGTGGGAATACGATAATTGGACAGAATAACAGTAACAAAAACAGCACGGTTAGCAGATGAGTGTGATGCAAAGTTTGCATTGAGTGAAGAGGTAAAAAATGCTATTGCTTCAACAAATAGAGAGGTATTTGTGCCGGCAGGTTTTAAGCATAATGCTTATAAACTAGATGCCTTACCAATAGGAGCAGACCAATACATTAGCTCCCCTTTGACGGTTGCGAAGATGACAGAGTATCTTTTTCCTCGTGGAGCGGACAGAGTGCTTGAAGTAGGTTGCGGAAGCGGATACCAGGCCGCTGTTTTGTCACATCTGTTTCGAGGTGTTTTTACGATAGAGAGAATAGAGCCGTTAATACTCGAAGCAAAAAAGAGATTTCGGGCATTAGGCATTAATAATATTCATACTCGTACAGATGATGGACAAAACGGATGGATCCAATATGCACCTTATGACAGAATTTTATTTTCTGCAACGGCAAAAGAGATTCCAAGCAAACTCTTTGAGCAGTTAGCCGAGGGAGGAATTCTGGTCGCTCCTATACAAAAAGGGAATAAGCAGGTTATAGCTCGTTTTATAAAGAATGGGGGTCAGATCGAAGAAGAAGTACTTGAGGATTGTGATTTTGTTCCTATACTTGATGGTGTGCTTAAGTAGCTTTATAAGCTTTTCATTGTAGAATAGTAGTAATTTTATTGAGGGTGTGTTTATGGAAGAGATGTATGGCATAAGGTATTCAAGACCGGAAGTCGTTTTACTGCAAGATACCGGTATTGGAGTGGCTGAAACAGCTGCGCGTACATGTTATGACAGTTTTTGCAACAGTGAGAATGAAGTTGTTAAAGAACTCGAAAAGATACTGCCGGATGAAAAAATGTGCCAGATGCTCAATGATATAGAAGACTCTCAACTCCTTGATGATCTGGCATGGACCTACTTCCACCATTCTATCTTAGAACATGCAAACCTCAGTTATCTCATTCGCGGAACGAGCAGGGGAGTTTTACAAGAACATGCAAGACACCGCATACAAGCTATTAGCGTAAGAAGTACACGTTATACAATGAGTTCTCTTGTTAATGCTTTTGTTGCCTCAAAACATGGTGGGGACAGAGACTTTTTTATAAACAAAGTTTTAGAGTTTGACATGTTCGTTACAGCAGATGAAGAGTACAATAAACTCGAGATCGGTGCAATGTATGATAAACTTGATTTTCAATTACAAAAAGTAGAGGGTTTCGATGCAATATCCGTAGCTAAAAGCTCTGTGCATTTTTTACAAGAATTAAATGGTAAACCTGAAGAATTGTATGAAGCTTTGCAGGCAGGAAAAAAGAAAAGAAATGTAGGAGATGCATTTAAACATATCATTACAGACAATGTCAAAGTAGATATGGTAGTGACTTTTAATCTCAGAAGTCTGAAGAACTATCTTACATTACGCGATAGCGGTGCAGCATATTTTCAGATACGCTGGCTTGCTCAGGAGATGATGAAGGTCACTCCCAAAAAATATCTTGATCTGATCATCAAGTAAAAATAGGATTTATTATGTATAAGATTTTAATGCTCACAGCACTGTTTTTCACAGGATGCTCTAACATTACCATAACAGCAGCAATGTGTGATAAACTTGCGAGTGAACCAGGAGCTACTGTACCACAAGAGTGTCGGGCATACAGTGAAAAAGAAGCTGATAAAGCATTTAACAAAGTTAAGAATGAGAAAAAAGTATCTGACTCAGATTTAGAGTTTCATATAGAAAAATAGTATAATTACAAAAAATGTTTAATGTAAGGAAAAGTAATGGCTAGAAGTGAAATATGTGAACTATGCGGAAGTAGTGAAGGTGTTAGTGCATTGGAGTTGCCTGTTAGTGATTCTAGCGAAGAACAAAGTGTCTATACTTGTGTTACATGTAAAGAGCAGATAGAAAATGGTGAGCTTGATGAAGCACACTTCAACTGCTTGAATGATGCTATGTGGAGTGAAACTACTGCCGTTAAAGTAATGTCATATATTTTATGGAATAAACTCGGTCGTGTTGATATGACAGATATGATGTACCTTGAAGAAGAGGAACAAAAGCTTGTCGATGCTGCCATTAATGCGGATGCGAACAAAGTTGTATTTCATGATGCAAACGGTGTTGAGCTCAAAGCTGGTGACAGCATAGTGATACTCAAAGATCTGGATGTAAAAGGTGCCGGTTTTACTGCAAAACGCGGGACTACTGTTACAAGAATTGCACTTCCTAGCAATATGGATGATCATGTTGAAGGTCGTGTGAACGGAACAAAGATCTATTTAAAAACTGAATTTATTAAAAAAGTGTAGTAGAAGTACATTGCAACCATATGAGCGATTTTATAAAATAGATGAGGATTTTCGCAATCCATATGCCCGTGATAGAGACAGAGTCATCCATTCTGGTTCATTTAGAAAACTTGAGTATAAAACTCAGGTCTTTTTAAATCATGAGGGTGATTTTTTCCGCACCCGCTTGACACACTCTATAGAAGTCTCTCAAATAGCACGCTCTATAACTTCACAGCTTGATCTCAATGAATCACTGGCCGAGGCTATAGCGCTTGCACATGATCTGGGGCATACGCCTTTTGGTCATGTCGGTGGCGACACATTGGATGAATGTCTTAAAAAAGATGGCTTCTCTAACGGATTTGAGCATAATTTTCAAAGTTTCCGTGTCGTTACAAAACTCGAAAAGCGTTATAAGGCTTTTGATGGGCTTAATCTTACCTTTGCAACACTTGAAGGTATTTTAAAACATTCATATCCGTATAAAAAACCTTTTTTACCTGCTATAATAGATGAGCAGTTTGATCTAGAAAAACATCCAAGCTATGAAGCCATGATCGTTGACCGTGCTGATGAGATTGCTTATATGAGCCATGATATTGATGATGGAGTGAACTCAGGGTTGATTACTTTTGAAGATTTGAGAGAGAGTGAACTTGCCTGTGAAATTCTTGAAAAAGTGGCAGCCGAAGGTGTCGGTGAAGAAAATGATGAGATGTTCCGTTACCGATTCAGCTCACACCTGATCAATCATTTGGTTTATTCTTTACTTGAGTACTCTAAGCAAAAAGTTCTTAACAAAGAAGAGATGCCTATAGGTTTTGAAAAAGAACTCGAAACGAAAATAAAAAAACTCAAAAAAATTCTTTTTGTAAAAATGTACCAGCATAAAAATATAGTAAGAAAGATGTATGCAGGAAAACAAGCCATAAAAGGTTTGTATAAAGGTTTGATGGAGCAGGAAAAAATGCTTCCACAGTTTTACTACGAACAGTTACATGTAAGAAATAAACACCGTGTCATTGCTGACTACATTGCGAGTATGAGTGACAGATATGCATTGAATTTTTATAATGAAATGTATGGAAAGCTTTAAATCGTCTTTTGAGGTTGGTTTTTGGTACTAATAAAGTTATAAGCTTTATTTTTTAATGCGAGAACGCTCTCCCAAAGGAAAAACGTTTACAGGCGTGATTCGTAACGTCTCATCATATAAAGACGTTTCAGCATTTTCTTACGAGATGCAATTTTGAATTTCTTTCGTTTTTCAGTCTCTGTTTCATGGAAACGACGAGCACGAGCTTCTGTAACGATTAAGTTACGGTCAACTTGTTTTTTGAAACGTCTGTAAGCAGCATCAAAGTTGTCATCCTGGCGTAGTATAATACCTGGCATATCACATCACCCACTTTCTATTAAAATATTTAAAGTGGAAGTATAGCATAAAATTCTTTAAAAGGAGAATTAATATAAATATATTGAAAATACTGGAAGATATATATTTCTTAATAAATTTATTATAATTTTATTATAATACTTCATAAACTTAAAATCGAAAAAAAATGACTAAGCCTTGTTTTAATACTAATATTTTGCTAATTATGTTATGTAATAATATCAAGACCAATAATATAGGAATCATAAAATGAAAATAAAAAATATAATATTCTTATTAATTTTAATAGGAACGTTTACACTAGGGATGACAGAAGATATGACCGCTTCAGTAGATACACAGATTGAGGAGATTAAAAAAGCACCTGCAGAGAAAAGAGTAGAGTTGATGAATCAATTAAAACAAAGGCTAATGCAGATGACTCAGCTACAAAGAGCAAAAGCTATTGCCATTATGCAAGAAAAAATTTCCAAAAATGTAGAAACAAGGACAAAAAATATTGGAAATGAAAGAATCATTGATCATGCTAAAGAGATGCAGATACAGGACTATGAAGGGATGGAAAATCTACAAACAATGACACAACAGCAGATAAGAAAACATAATATACAAACAGTAAAAATACCTAATGTAGTAAATATTCCTAAAGAAATTCCAAGCATAAATACAGAAGCTCCAAGCATAAATACAGAAGCTCCGAGCATAAATACAGAAGCTCCAAGCATAAATACAGAAGCTCCGAGCATAAATACAGAAGCTCCGAGCATAAATACAGAAGCTCCAAGCATAAATACAGAAGCTCCAAGCACAACTACAACTGCTCCGAGCACAACTACAGATGTTACGACTGCTCGCTAACTAATGGATAAGCAATCATCTATGAAAATTATAATGATTAATAAAGGAGAAAATATGAAAAAATTGTTGATTCTATTAATGTTGAGTGTGCTTTCTAAAACTCTCTTCGCTTATACGGACTTAGATATGGATGGGGTAGATGACAGTATTGACAAATGTCCTAACACACCATTGACAGATCTGGTAGATATCAATGGTTGCACGAAAAGAATGCTTGTTTCTCCACATCATTTTGATATTATATTAGGTACAAATTATTCTACTTCTACCTCTGTATCTCTTAATAAAATCAATACTTTTTCAAGCTCACTTCAAGTAGACTATTATTACAAGAAATTTTCATTACAAGCATATACTTCTTATTATAAGACAAATGGGGAAAACTATAGTGATAAAGGAATGAATGATTCATTTGTAGGAGCAGCATATCAACTTAAGCTACAAGAGACTTTTTCTTTACGTTTAGGCATTGGTGTTTTGATACCTACTTATAATTCTTTGCTTAACAAAAACAATACGGATTATACAGCTTCAGCAAACTTTAGTTACACTTTAGGAAAAGTCAATATTTTTGGTGGCTATATTTATACAATTATTAATGATGAGGCCATTAGTGAAACAACAATATATCAGGATACGAATGGATGGAGTAGTGGTTTGGGATATACGTTCACAGATAAACTTTACTTAAGTGGAGTTTATAATGAATCTAAGAGCATTTACGCAGGTATTGAAAAAATCAAAACAATTTCGGCATATGGGTATTACAGTTTCAGCAGTCATTGGTTTATGACATGTTATTATGCATATGGTCTTAGTGACAGTGCAAGTGATAACGCTTTTTCTGTAAAACTTGGCTATTATTTTTAGGAAATAAAATGCAAAAATATATACTCTTACTTGAAGATGATGAGATACTTGCTCAAACTTTGCAAGAACTTTTAGAAAACCATCACTATAAAGTAGACATAGTACATACTGGAAATGATGCTATAGATATTTCCTATGAAAACCAGTATGATTTATATGTATTTGATATAAATGTTCCTGATATAAGTGGAATAGAATTATTAGAGAATTTGCGAAAAGCAGATGATATTACACCGACTATTTTTATAAGTGCATTAATTCATTTAAATTCTATATCTAAGGCATTTTCTGTTGGAGCTGATGATTATTTAAAAAAACCATTTTTCCCTGAAGAACTTTTAATCCGTATTAATTCTAAATTTAATCAGATCAACCAAGATATTGTATATAAAAATTTAAGATATTGCGTAGAAAAAAAAGAGCTTTATATCAATGAAAAAATAGTTTCACTTGGAGAAGTTCAAGAGTGTCTGTGTGATGTATTTATGCAAAATATTGGTAATGTATTAGATAAAAGAATACTTATGGACTGCCTTATCAGCCCATCTGAAAGTGCTTTACGAGTTGCATTAAATAAATTTAAACACATTACGGAACTTGATATAAAAAATGTTCGTGGGGTTGGATATATTCTTGAAAAAAGTTGAAAAAGAGGCATTACTAAAAAGTTTTTTACTTTTTTTCTTATCGCAAACACTTTTAGCCGGTGCTCTTTTTTTTCTTAATTATCAAAAAGAGGTGCAAACACTTGATGCATCTATATTTTCTAAAATGAGATTATGTAGTTATTCGCTACGGTGTAAAGAACTTCAACTTGATTTTGTGCCAAAAAATAGTTATGAATTATATAAACTTTATAAGGATGATAAGAGTTTAAGTGCTTATTTCTCTATACCAAGTTCCATTAAAAACAGTTTGAAGGTTTATCTTCCAAAAAAAGAATATATACAAAAACTTGCTGATTTAAGGAAAAGTCTTTTAGGGAATTTTTGTATTGTTGTTCTTATTATTGCCATATTATCTTTTCTTTTTGCCTTATATACACTTTTTCCTTTACGACGGGCATTACATGTTACAGAAGAGTTTATAAAGGATATACTACATGATTTTAATACGCCCTTGGCAACACTTCGTCTGAATATTTCTATGCTAAAGAGTGAGATAGGTGAAAATGAAAAGATGAATAGAATAGAAAATTCTGTGCAAAATATTTTGAACTTACAATCAAATCTTCGGGCATATTTGCATTCACATACCATACAAAAAGAGAGTTTTATTTTAGACGAATTTTTAAAAGAACGTGTCACTCTTATTGAAGCAAGTTATCCGCAAGTCTTTTTTGTTGTGAATGCAGGAAATACTTCAGTGAGCACAAACAAAGATGCATTTACCCGGATAGTAGACAACCTTCTTTCAAATGCAGCAAAATACAACAAAAAAAGGGGAAAAGTCTTTGTTCGTCTTGTAGAAAAAATATTGGAAATTGAAGACACTGGCAAAGGTATTAAAAATACAAAACGCGTTTTTGAAAGGTTTTATAAAGAACAAGATAGAGGCATTGGCATAGGACTGCATATTGTCAAAAAGCTTTGCGAAGAACTGGACATTGACATTTCACTGCAAAGTGAAGTTGACAAAGGCACAGTTTTTAGGCTCAATCTAGAAAATATCATATAAGATTTTAACCAAACTCTCTGTATAATTTTTCTATGATTTCCCAAGACTCCATAGAAGCCCTTAAGGCACGACTTGATATTGTTGATGTTGTGGGCAGCTATATAGAGCTCAAAAAAGCAGGCGGAAATTTTAAAGCTCCTTGCCCTTTTCATGATGAAAAATCCCCATCATTCGTGGTCAGTCCGCAAAAACAGATATATCACTGTTTCGGCTGTGGTGCCGGTGGCGACAGTGTGAAATTTGTAATGGAATATGAGAAACTGAACTATCCCGAAGCTTTGGAAAAACTGGCAGATTCCTATAACTTCACACTCACCTATACTGATAACAAACACAACAAACCGCGCTCACAGGTTATGGATAAACTCAATGAGTATTATCAAACACTCTTAACAAAAAATCAAACAGCACTGGGCTACATCAAAGAGCGCGGTATTTATGAAAGCAGTGTGGAAAAATTCGGTATCGGCTATGCTCCTGAGTCCAATGCAACGCTTAATTACATACATTCACAGCAGTTTTCCATAAAAGAAGCGATTGATATGGGTGTGGTTGGATACAATCAAGAACGTAATCAAACCTATGCACGTTTTGTTGAGCGGATAACTTTTCCAATTTTCTCTGCAAATGGCTCTATCGTCGGTTTTGGAGGCAGGACCATTACAGGACATCAAGCCAAATATGTAAACTCTCCTGAGACTGCTTTTTTTAATAAGTCCAGACTTTTGTATGCTTATCATTTGGCAAAACAGAGCTTACATAAAAAGGGTGAGATAATCATAACAGAGGGTTATCTTGATGTTATTATGCTGCATCAGGCAGGATTCGACAATGCCGTGGCAACACTCGGAACGGCTTTGACACATGAGCATCTGCCGTTATTAAGAAAAGGCTTGCCTCGTGTTGTTATGGCCTATGATGGAGACAAAGCAGGACGCGCTGCGGCACTCAAAGCTTCAAAACTTTTAAGTGCTGCAGGTTTTAATGGAGGTGTTGTTGTCTTTGATGGAGGACTTGATCCTGCCGACATGGTCAAAGAGGGACGTGTCGAAGAGCTTGGTAATATGTTTCGTAATGCCAAACCATTCATAGAGTTTGTACTTGATGAAATTCTTTCTCTTTATAACCTTAAAGATCCAAAAGCAAAAGAGTCGTGCATGCAAGAGGGCATAGCCTATCTGAAAATGCTTTCACCTATCTTGCAAGAAGAGTACAAAACATATCTTGCTTCACGTTTGGGTGGACTTGGGGTTTCTCCGTCACTTTTAAAACTCAATACCCAAACAAACGCTAACAAAGAAAACATACCACAACAAAATGCACATAAAGACATGTGGGAACTCTCTTTGATAAAGACGATTTTGGAAAGACCGCAATACATTGAGCAGGTTTTGGATGTGATCGATCCTAATCTGCTGCAGTTTCACTCATATGAGTTCACATTGGCACTGCAGGGGAAAAAAGATGCGCCGGAACTTATGTCAATTGCGATTGATGAGAGTATTGTACCAATTGAAGATGTGCAGGCGTTAAATGCGGAACTGATCACTTTTTTAAAAAAATATTATGAGAGAGAGCTCAAAAAAGTCAATATAGCAACTAATTTAAGCTTTGAAGAAAAAGCTTTTTTCATACGAAAATATCGAGATAAAATAGTAAGATTGAAAAAAGGTGAGCTAATAGGACCCAATGATTAAATAGTTTTTTTGTTATACTAAAGAAAAGTTTTACTATAGGAGCGATTCATGGCAGGAGTACATTTTTTATTTGATGATTTTAAGCAGTTAGTTGATCTAAACATAGGAATATCTGACCGTTTGGATGAAAATCGTGCAGAAAGCTTTACTTTGCTCTATTGTGATTTTAGCGGGATTGAACAAAGTGTAGTGGATGCTTCTTTATTGGAGATACTCCGTTCTTCAGATTCTATCGCAAATCATGAAGGAGATTATTTCTTCGTCTTACCTTATACTGACAAATATGGAGCAGAGATCGTTAAAAAGATGTTCGATGATTTTTTTGCAAAGCATTTGGACTCTTTTTTATTGAGTTATCCGGCAGACGGTGAAACGACAATACATATTCTTGAAAATATGCAAGATAGTATCAGCACATTTTATAAAAAAGAGTTACATTGTCTGGACAGATTCACAAGGGATTATTAGAACCCTTTCTTTTTAAATTTATAATACTTGGAGTTTTTATAAAAAGAGATGGCATCAGATATCTTTTGTTCTTTGTAGATTTTTTTATCGCACACCCATCTGCATTTTATTTTTGGGTTATGCATCGCTTCAATATTTTGCTTTGATACTTTTGTGGCATAGATGGTCTCTGATTGTGCCGTAAAAGTTAAAAGCAGTAAAAAAATAATTTTCATACCTTTTATATCGACACTTCTTGTAAATACTTAATAGCATTTATATTTTTGGAACAATAAATGCTTTAATGCTTAAAATTCCTTATTAAGCGTACAGGAGCAAAGAATGATTTCATTAGATATACAAAAAGAGACTTCTTCATTATCTCCCTTAAATACAGTACCAACAGGGACAGAAGAAGGGGAACTTTCTTTTGCTTCCCTGCTCAAAGGCACACTTACCAAAGCAGACGATAACATTATTCAAAATGGATCACTGCTAATTGGGCTTAAAGATGACAAGCCTTCGACAAAGACTTTACTGGCGGTTCAAGATGTAAAGCAAAGTGTGCAAAAAGATATACTTGAACTTGAGGGCCTTGAGATTATGCCCGAGGTAAAAGCATCTTTGTCACCAGAGGATCTTAAGGTTCTTATAAAAGAGGCAAAACAATATTTAAAAGAGAAAATTCTACAAAGCGAAGGGTTTAAAAAATCGCAGATGCAGTCTTTACCAAAAACATTGGGAGGACTTATACAAGTAGCTAAGAAAATAGGGATAGATATTGCGAAAATAACTCTTGAAGAGGTAAATGCAAAAGGGCCAAAAACCGCAGAGCTGTTACATGTAAATACTGAGAAAGAGAGTGTAAGAACACAAAAATCGCAAACAAAATCATTAAAAGAGGCAAACAAGGAAACAGCAACACCTATAGATGAGTTTCCGGTTGAGATAAAAGTAAAAAAGCAAAAAACTGAGAAATCTCAAGCCAATGAGACACAAGCAGCACAAGACGACCTGGAGCAGTTGAAAAAAGAGACACCAAAGAATCTTCAACAGCTGAAACAAGAGCCTAAACAGACACCTTTATTCAAAGCACAAAGCAGTGCAGTTGAAATTACGACACAACAGATCGTCGATACGAAAGTGCAGAACATCATAGTGCAAAAAAGTCCAAAACAAAAATCTGATGACACTTTACAGCTGTTGCTTCGTACCGATAACACAACATCTAAAAGTGAACTGGGATTGACTTCTGATTTTTCAGTGGCAACGGCTAGAGTCATAGCACCGCAGGCAGTACGAGAAGCAGATAAGTCATTGACGAGCCTTTTAAAAAGAGATATTGGTGATGATGTCGATATACAATCTAAAGCAGACGGATTGAATGTTTCTAAAGCTGATAGCTTTGAAGTGAAGCTCAATGAAGCAAAACAGATGGTAAAGTATTTATCTCAGGATGTAAAATCGGCCATAGAAGATTATAAATCTCCATTTACAAGAGTGAAAGTTCAACTCAATCCGCAAAGACTTGGGGAAGTGGACTTAACGGTCGTACAGCGCGGAAAGAATCTGCATATTAATATCAGTTCAAATAATACGGCTATCAATGCTTTGGCAATGAATGCGAACGATCTGAAAGTACAGTTAAATAACAATGGAATAAATAATGCTTCATTAAACTTTAATAGCAATCCCCAAGGTGATAATTCTCAAGCTGGGCAACAAGAACAGCATAGACAAAACCAACAAAGAGCGGACGAAGAATATAATTATTTTGAATCACAAGAAGGGAATGAAGAGGTCTTAAGTTCTTTAGAAATCGTCGTTCCGCATTATGCCTAAAAAGGAGTAAATTATGGCAGTAAATACAACTACATCAGCAACTTCGGCATTAGCCAGTACAACTTCAAGCGGAAATAATCCTAAGGGTGTATTGGGAAAAGATGATTTTATGAAGCTTCTACTTGTGCAGCTTCAATATCAGGATCCTACTGCACCAATGGATACTGAAAAAATTCTTACTCAAACTTCACAGCTCGCAGCTTTGGAGTCAGCTGATAATACAAAAACAGCCTTGGAAAAACTTGCAGCATCTTTGGGAAATGCCCAACAGTTTTCTACAATTGCAGCTATCGGAAAGACTGCAGATCTAGGAAGTGATGCGATATCACATGATAAGGGTACAAAAAGTACATTTGAAGTATATTTTTCTAAAGCAATAGAGAAAGGAACAGTTTCTATAACAGATGCAAATGGCAAGACCATCAAGACTTTAAATGTAGGTACGAATCCTGCAGGTGTTTATCAATTTACTTGGGACGGGACAGATGAATCCGGTAATCAAGCAAGTAGTGCAGTTTATCATGTAAATGCTCAATATAATGATACCAACGGCGTGATACAACAAACAAGGCTAGGTGCTTATCCTATTGAGTCTGTTCGTTTTGATCAAGGGAAGACTTTAGTAAAAGTAGGCTCAAACTATGTACCATTAGATAATATTAAAGAAGTTTATTAAGGGCCTTATTATGATGACACAGGCATTTTACACTGGTATATCAGGTATAAAGACCAATACAACAGGTATTGATATTGTTTCTAATAATATGGCAAATATCGATACGATAGGGTTTCGTGGAAACAGTTATGAATTTTCTTCATTATTTGAGAATATGATGGCAACTGATTCATTGAATGTTCCGACAGACAGTAGTATAGGAGTCGGTTCACAGCTTCAGGCTGCGCCTATTATGGAGAAGAAAGGTTCTTATCTGATTTCTGATAAGAGTACTGACTTGGCACTCTTTGATGATGGATGGTTTGGGATTAAGGGCAATGGTAACACATTATATACACGAGATGGAAATTTTACTTTCGACAAAGAGGATGACCTGGTTACACAAGATGGTTTTCATGTCTTGGGAACGATGGGTAATAACATAAGTGCTAAAGATGTATTAATTGAGCAGCTTCCGGAAGTTAAATTAAAAAATGTTGATGAACAAGTGCCGCTTCGTTTTCCAAAATCACTTGTCTTTCCCCCTGTTCCAACAGCCAATGCAAAATTTTTCGGTAACCTTGGTACAGAAGCTTTTACAAGAACTATGAGTGCTAGTGTTGTGGACCCTCAAAATAACAAGAATCATTTGAGATTGGAGTTTTCTTTATCCCAACCGCAAACACCTCCTGGAACACAATGGGATGTTGTTGCAAAAACACAGTCTTTAGATGGACAAACCATATATGATACACAAACGGGAAAGGTCTCATTTGATGCATCAGGAGCTTTGGTGTCAAATACTTTGAAAACGATAGACAACAATGGAACTCCTGTTAATATTGATCTAGGGCGTAATTTTGATGGTGTAGTGTCAATAGCGAATGTTGCGACAAGTGCTTCAAGTACGGCAGATGGTACTATTGGCGGTGATCTACAAGGTTATGACATAAATAAAAATGGCGAAGTTATCGCTACATTTACAAACGGTATGCAAAGTAGTGTTGGAAAAATAGCAGTATATCATTTTCAAAATGATCAAGGGTTAAATAGGATAACTGGGACACGATTTCAAGAGTCTATAAATAGCGGTAATCCAATTTTTTTCAAAGATGAAAAAGGTAAGAATATCATTGGTACCAATATAGCCAACTTTAAGCTTGAAGGATCCAATATAGAGATGAGCTATGGATTAACTGAGCTTATCATCTTGCAACGTGCCTATGATGCAAATTCAAAATCGATCACTACAGCAGACCAGATGATGCAAAAAGCCTTAAATATGGATGCTTGATAAGATTTATATAATTGGAACACTTTATGCTTAAATAATAGAAAGTAAATTAAAGGATTTAATATGTTAAAATCACTTTTTTCCGGAGTATCCGGACTACAGTCGCATCAAATTGCGATGGATGTAGAATCAAATAATATTGCCAATGTCAATACGATAGGATTTAAATACTCCCGTGCAAATTTTTCAGACCTTTTAGCTCAAACGAAAGCGATTGCTACAGCACCGCAGGGACAACTTGGTGGAAAAAATCCTGTGCAGGTGGGTTTGGGTTCTACTGTTAGCTCTATGACACGTATATTTTCCCAAGGCTCGATTCAAAATTCAGATAAAAATACGGATGTTGCTATTCAAGGCGATGGATTCTTTATAATTTCTCCAGACAGTGGGAATACATACAAATATACGCGTGCAGGTGACTTTAAGTTTGATGCAGGTGGAAATTTTGTTGATAATAACGGTTTTATAGCACAAGGCTGGCTACGTGATCCGGTAACGGGCAAAGTGGATTCTACTGCTCCTATTGAAAATATTAATATCCCACCTGGACTTACAACTCCTGCAAGTCCGACACAAGAAGTAGTTCTCAAAGCAAATCTAAATTCAGGGTCAATTGTTGAGAGCTATTCGCCGGCATATAGTGTTGCAAGTACGACTCCGCCAAAAAATGGTGTGATCACTCCTGCTCCGTCAGCAGTCGATGCAAATGGTAATACTGTTGCTTCAGGAGATGTCGGTGTAATGTTTAATGAGGTTGGAGAGGCCTTTTCTCTGCAGCCTGGACAAGGTGTTTGGGCATCATTTATTGATACTACAAGTACTGCGACAAATGCTGTAACTGCCAGTGGTGGTACGGTTAAAGAGCTTGATATTACATTTACACTTGATGATGGAACAACAAAACAAATAACAAGTACAGGCGGTACAACGACAGATAGCGCTGCTGTTAATGCAAATAGATATGTCTCTGCTATTAATGCACAGACGGCTATTACAGGGATTAGTGCTTCTTATGATGCAACAGCAAATAAAATTACGTTAACAAATCCAAATTCCAGTGCAACGGCTTCACATAATATCCGTATTGCTGCCGTTGGTGCAGGAGATAACAGTGGTTTTGTTGTAGGAGATAGTAGGACGACAGCATACCGGTACCAGTATGACCCGACAGGCTCTAGCAAAACACCTGGTTTAGATAAAACATTTACAACTATAGCTGATTTACGTGAAGCGATGGAGCTACAGGCCCGTAATGTCGGTGATGGAGATGCCGACGGTACCCCAGATGAAAATAATATAGCTATAAAAATAAATGATCAAGGTAAATTTGAAATAACCAATCCCGGCGGTTCGGATGATGGTGATTATGATATTAGTTTAAATATTACAGCTTTAACTACAGATCCGGGTGGGGCATCAGTTACTGAGAATACACGTTTTACGAGAAATATGGAAGCGCTAAATTCTGTTTTGCCTGCAGGTACGACAGGAAAAGCATTTTCTCAAAGCTTTAATGCGGCAACACATTCAAGCTCTATAGATATTTTTGATTCACTCGGTTCAAAACATACGCTCAGAATGGAGTTTAGAAAGGTTTCTGTCAACACATCAACAGGAAGTACTTGGAATATGGTCGTATCGGTTCCAAGTCCTGCAACTATTGATACACTTGCACCGACAAATGAAAAAACAGGTTCGGTAAGATTTAACAATGATGGTTCACTCGCTACGTATAATCCACCAAATATCTCATTTTCGGGAAATAACGGTTCTGCACCAAATCAACAAGTAAGTCTTTCATTTGGTACGGCAAATAAGTTTGACGGTATGACAAGTTTTGATTCTCGTTCATCAACATCGGGAGTTTCTCAAGATGGTTTTACCGGAGGTGATCTTGTCGGGATAAGAATCGATCAAAGCGGTACTTTGGTCGGTTCTTTCTCTAATGGACGCTCATTCGGTCTGGCACAGATCGGTATGGCTAAATTTACAAACAATGAAGGGCTTTCCACAGAAGGTGGTAATGTATATGTTCAAACCGCCAACTCAGGTGATCCAATCATTGGAACGGCTGCAACTGCAGGACGCGGATTTATTCAATCAGCAGCACTTGAAGCATCGAATGTGGACCTCTCTAGAGCATTGACACAGCTTATTATTGTACAGCGTGGTTTTCAGGCAAATGGAAAGACAATTACCACTTCTGACCAACTTCTTCAGACGCTTATCGGTTTAAAACAATAAATAGTTTTTTTACCTTGGCTGTTTCTTGACAGCCTTAAGCATCTTTATGACATCTTCTTTTTTGAGCGGCCTGCTATAGATATATCCTTGAATGTAATCGGCATTCATATATTGCAGCTTATCAAGTTGCTCTTGGCCTTCGACTCCTTCTATTGTTGTTTTCATTCCAAGGCTTCTAGCCAGCTCTATAGTTGACTTGACAATGGCATAGTCTTTTTCATCCGTACATAGACCGTCTACAAAAGATTTATCAACTTTTATTGTGCTAACAGGCAGATTTTTAAGATAAGCTAAAGAAGAATGACCTGTTCCAAAGTCATCAAGTGCAATAGAAATGCCCATATCGTTAAGTATTTGAAGTTGTTTTTTAGCCAGTGAAACATCATTCATAAGGGCACTTTCAGTTACTTCTAGCTCTAGATATCCTTCAGTAATTAACTTTTTATCTATACAGCTTTTTATTTCTTCTATAAGGGATTCTTCATTAAAATGTTTTGCTGAAATATTAACTGCAATAGAAAATTTTTGTTCATAAACCTCTTTAAAAGCTTGGCATGTTGTGTTGACTTCTTGTAAAATCCAGTTTGTTATATCTATTATAAGTCCACTCTCTTCAGCTATAGGTATGAACATATCTGGCCAGATAAAGCCTTTTTCATGATGTATCCACCTGATAAGGGCTTCAAAACCAACAATATTATCTCCTCTAATATCATATTTTGGTTGATAGAAAAGAGCAAGTTCATTGTTTACAATGGCATGTTTTAGTTCATGACGCAACTGTACTTTTCGGTTTGCATCTTCTTGCATATCTTGCTCAAAGAGGGTACATCTGTTTTTGCCTTCTTGTTTTGAACGGCGTAATGCTATATCGGCAGTACTTATGAGTGAGCTAGAATCTGTTCCATCCTGTGGATAGAATGATATGCCGAGACTTATACCAACTTGCATTTGCATATGCTCGATTGTAAGTGGTTCTTTGCTAAACTCTTTAATCTTATATCCTAGTTCAAGTGCATTCTCAGGTTCTTTTATATTTGCTGCCATTATGGCAAACTCATCACCGCCGATTCTAGAGACTATATCTTCTTCTCTTAATGTTTTTTTTAAAAAAGATGCAAGTCTATTAAGGATAATATCACCTGCTTTATAACCAAAAATATCGTTTATTTCTTTAAAATTATCCAAATCAAGATACAAAAGTGCAAAATACTCTTTATTGCGCTTTGTTATTAATTTATCCATAAGTTGAAGAAAATAACTTCTGTTTATAAGATCTGTAAGTCCGTCATAGTAAGCAAGATACTCAATTTGCTTTTGTTTTTCTAAAAGCTTACTGATATCTTGACTGATAGCGACATAATTAACTACTTTTCCATTATTTGGATTTGTAAGTGTACTTATCTTTTGCCATATAGTATAACTGGTACCATCTTTTCGCCTATCTATTAGTTGTCCCTGAAATATTCCTTTCTCATTTATACCATGCCACATTTTTTTGTAGTAGTTTTTGTCCATTAGACCAGATTGTACAATATCTTCTGGTCGCTTTCCTAAAACTTCATTAAGAGTATATCCGCTCATTTTTTCAAATGCTGGATTTACAGTAATTATTTTTCTGTTATTATCAGTAATGAGAATAGCATCATTAGAATATTGTACAACGCGAGACATAATGGCAAATTCTTTTGTTGTCTGCAGCAGATACTCAATAATGTTGTCAATGGAAAGAAGAACAGTTTCTTTTTGCTTTTTACCAGTCAACACTGTAGTAAGCTGTTCTAACTTGTATAATTTAGCGAAAAAGTGTTTATAGTAAAAATAAGATAGTAGCGAAATAATAGTCACAATAAAAGCGAAAATATATAAAAGTTTTTGTTGTGTATTTTGTGTTTGTTTTAATAGAAGTGGCGTGATATCATACTGTAAGATCATATAACCCGGCTCAATTATGTTATGGCGAGGGTTATAAAGATAATTGACTTTCAGAGTAATATCAATCTTATTTGTCGTGTATGAATGAATATGTACTTCGGTTTTTTCGCGAATCTCCTGCGAATAGTGGGCACTCATTTCTTTACTTAAAATGTCTTTTAGTTTTTTACCAACATAAAGATGTTTGTTTGCATACAGTACAGTACCGTCAGGTTTTAACAGTAACACAAATTGTGTGTATTTACGTGTTGTTATACGACTGACTTCTTTTTGAATTAGATTCTTTTTTTTGTCCATCGAAAGTTCTTCTGTGACACTTTTGAGCAAAAAAGCTTCTTCTTGTGCATTTTGCAATTGTTGTTGTACAACAGTTTTTTCTATCTCAAAAATTGAATATAGATAAAACCCCAAAAGTCCAAAAAGTATAGTTATTATTGCAAGTAAGGGATAAAAATAAATAGAATTTAAAAATTTTTTTATCAATCAGTTTCCTTAAATAGGTTGGTATTACTAATCTCTCTCCCATACCTGAAAAAGTAAATACTCTTTCGGCAGAATTTTTTCATGATTTATTCTAGCTTAATCTCAGTTAAAAAGTCAATTTATGCTACAATTACAGCAACATATTATGAAGGGATTAATTGTATGCAATTCTCAGCTCCGCTCAAATCAAATTCAAAAAAAATTATGCTTTTAGGTTCCGGTGAACTCGGTAAAGAGGTCATTATAGAAGCACAGCGTTTAGGACTGGAGACCATAGCGGTTGACAGATATGAAAATGCTCCTGCTCATCAGGTGGCACACCGTTTTCATGTTATTAATATGCTTGATAAAGATGCTCTTTTAGAGATCATCTACCGTGAAAAACCTGACTATATTCTGCCTGAGATAGAAGCAATCAATATTGACGCACTTTTTGCGGCAGAAGACAGAGGCTACAATGTGATTCCAAATGCAAATGCCGTCAGTAAAACGATGAACAGAAAGAATATCCGTACTTTTGCAGCAGAGACGTTAGGACTTAAAACGGGACCGTACAAGTTTGTAACGACACAAGAAGGAATGCTCGAAGCTGCTCGTGAGCTTGGATTCCCTTGTGTGATCAAACCTGTGATGAGTTCATCTGGGCACGGACAAAGTATAGCAAAAAGTGAAGAAGATATTCCTGCTTCTTGGGAAGAGGCAAAAGAGGCGCGCGGTGATGCAAGCGAGCTGATCGTTGAGGCTTTCGTTGATTTTGACTATGAAATTACAATGCTCACGGCGCGTAATGGCAAAGAGACAGTTTTTTGTGAGCCTATCGGGCATGAGCAGCGTGATGGAGATTATGTCTTTTCATGGCAGCCTATGCAGATGAGTGAAGCGGCAAAACAGAGTGCGCAAAAAATAGCAAAAGAGATAACGGACGGACTAGGCGGTCAGGGGCTTTTTGGAGTTGAGCTTTTTGTAAAAGGTGATGAGGTCTATTTTTCTGAAGTATCTCCTCGTCCTCATGATACGGGTATGGTAACGCTCATCACACAAAGTCAGAGTGAGTTTGCACTACATCTTCGTGCTGTTTTGGGCCTGCCTTTAGGCTTTACTTTTTACGGTGATGGCGCATCTGCGGCATTTAAAAGTGAAAAAGACAACTTCGCGCCGGTCATAGACGTCGATGAAAGCCTCTTTAGTGACAACTCATTCGTGAGAGTCTTTGGTAAACCAGAAGCACACAAAGGACGCCGTCTGGCAGTTGCTTTGGTCTTTGACAAAGTAGATACAGCTTTGGAAAAAGCACGTGAACTCATAACAAAAATAAGAGACATGTAATGAAGATAGCTTTACTTGATACATTGACATTCGGCGATACGGATCTGAGCTGTTTTGATGCGCTTGGAAGTGTAGAAGCGTACCAGAAAACAACACCGGATGAAACACTAAAACGTATAGCTGAGGCAGAAGTTATAGTAACAAACAAAGTTGTTATAACAAAAGAACATATGCAAAAATCAAAGAATATTAAGCTTATCTGTGTAGCAGCAACGGGAATGAATAACATTGATCTTGAAGCCGCAAAAGAGTTAGGCATTGCTGTGAAAAATGTTGCAGGGTATTCGACAGATTCGGTCATTCAACATACATTTTCAATGCTTTTTTACCTTATAGGGCATTCGCGTTACTATGATGATGTGGTCAAAAGCGGCGAGTATTCAAAAAGCGGAATCTTCACAGATATCAGTCACCCTTTCTTTGAAATAAAGGGTAAAAAATGGGGTATCATCGGTCTAGGTGAGATCGGAAGAGGCGTTGCAAACATAGCAAAATGCTTCGGCTTGGATGTGTGTTACTACTCCACAAGCGGGGTAAACCGTACAGAGGATTTTCAAAGAATGAACTTGAATGAGCTTTTAAAAACCTGTGACATCATAAGCATCCATGCACCGCTTAATGATAAAACAAAAAACCTTTTAGATTATAACGAGCTCATTACATGTAAAGAGGGAGCAGTAGTACTTAACATTGGACGAGGCGGTATCATTAATGAGGAAGCCGTTGCAAAGATTGTCGATGAAAAGAACATTGTTTTCGGTCTTGATGTTTTTGAAAAGGAGCCACTACCGCAAGAGAGTTCATTGCTACATATAAAGAATAAAGAAAGACTTTATATGACACCACACATAGCATGGACATCAATTGAAGCAAGAGATAAGCTCATAGCAAATGTGTATGAAAATATAAAAAGCAGTTTTACGGAAAAGATATGAAAACAGATGTATTGATCATAGGTGCGGGTGGAGCGGGACTGACAGCAGCACTCGCTGCAAAAGATTCCGGTGTGGAAGTGTGTGTTATCACAAAAGAGTACCCCTCGCGAAGCCAGACCTGTATGGCACAAGGCGGAATGAACGCGGCTTTGGGTAATGTCAGTCCAGACAGCATAGATGATCACATTCAAAACACACTCAAATCCGCTCATGGTGAAGCGAACGAAGATGCAGTGCATTACATGTGTAGCGAAGCTCCAAATGCAGTGAAGTGGCTGGATGAAATAGGTGTGTGCTTTTCACGTACACCCGATGGAAAGATAGCCCAAAGAAAACTTGGTGGTGCTTCGGCTCCTCGTGCCTGTTATGCACAGGACTATACAGGATTGAAGATTTTACACACACTTTATGAGCGTTGCTTGAAAAAAGACGTGGAGATGCTTAGTGATAGATACCTGCTTGATCTATTGACAAAAGAGGATGGAAGTGTTTGTGGTGCATTGATACTTAACATTAGAAGTGGAGAGCTTGAACATCATTTTGCCAAAAGTGTCGTCTTAGCCTCTGGAGGCTATTCTCGCATTTATGATAAATACTCAACGAACTCTACGGCTTCTACAGGTGACGGTATTGCTGCGGCTTCAAGAGTGGGTGCAAAGCTTTTGGGTATGGAATTTGTGCAATTTCATCCAACAGGGCTTAAAAACTCATCTATACTTATCAGTGAGAGTGCCAGAGGAGAAGGCGGATATCTGCTTAACTCTAAAGGCGAGCGCTTTGTCAATGAACTTGCTCCCCGTGATGAGGTCAGCCGTGCTATAAATGAGCAGATATTAGCAGGAGAAGAGATCTTTTTGGACATTCGCCATTTGGGAGAAGCGTTTATAGATGAAAATCTGCCGCAAGAGAGAAAACTTGCAGTGTTGTATGAAAATGTTGACCCGGTAAAAGATCTGATCCCCATAAAAGCAGTAGCACACTATACGATGGGAGGTATAGAGGTCGATAACAAATCACAAACCAGTGTGAACGGTTTGTTTGCTTGTGGTGAGTGTGCAAATCATAAAGTGCATGGTGCGAACCGTCTTGGAGGCAATTCTCTTTTAGAGATTGTCGTTTTTGGCCGTGAAGCCGGAAAAAGTGCAGCAAACTATACTTTTTGTGATGAAAAATGTCAAAACGATTTTGCTCTTAAAAAAGTGCCGAATTTCTTGGAAGCTTCAAAAGAGTTTACAAAGGAAATCGATTTTTATGAAAAGCGTGAGTATGTGGGTGAATTGTTTTACAAAAAAGTAGGTATCATCAGAAAAGAGAGTGAATTAATGGAGGCACAAAAAGAGATACGACTTTTAAAAGAAAAACTCCCTCAAATGGGTGTACAAGATAGCTTTAAGGTCTTTAATACCAACCTTGTAGAGTTCATAGAGTTTCGTAATATACTTGATGTCTGTGAGGCAGTGGTTGAGAGTGCATTAGCAAGAAAAGAGAGTTGCGGCGCTCACTTTATGGTAGAGGAGTAGGACAATGAAAATAAGTATAAAAAGAGCATCCGGTTTTGTAGAGTATGATGTTGATCTGCTTAACGCTACTCTTTTAGAGGCCCTAAGCAGCATAAAAACTACGCAGGACAATTCTCTTGCTTTTAGCAGTGGATGTAGAAGTAGCGTCTGTGGGAGTTGTTCTATGCGAGTTAACGAAAAAGAGGTGCTTGCCTGTGCTTATAAAGTACAAGAGGGAGATGTCGTAGAGCCGCTGAAAAATGTAGCTGTCATACGTGATCTGGTAGTTAATATGGATAAAGCCTTGGAGACTAACAAACGTGCAAGAACATGGCTGCAGACATATAAGAAAGAAGTAAAACTTACTGATGAAGATGAAAAAACAAATGCTTTGCAAAGTGATTGTATATTGTGTGGATCGTGTTACTCTGCCTGTCCTGTTTATGCTGTAAACGAAGAATTTTTAGGTCCCTTTGCTCTTACAGGTGTCTGGAAATATATGAGTGACAAACGTGAAGGATCACCGGAAGAAAAAATAGACACCATACAAACAAACGGAGTATGGGATTGTACTTTATGTAACGAATGTACTCTGGTCTGCCCGCAAAGCATCTCAAGTAAAGCCGACATAGAAAAACTCCGTATGCGATCGACCATGGCCGGACACACAGACCCAAGCTTCTCACAAAACTTCGGTAGCGGTTTTGATAGTGGTTTTGGCTATGATGGGAGTCCTGTTTTTTAATTTATTGATTATTTTTTTTGTTTTAGCTATGATTATAGTTCATACAAATAAACGGATTTTATCATGTTTGATTATATTACAGAAAAAAGAGTTCAAATATATGATGGATTTACGATCCTCATTGTTGAAGATTCAAAAGTCATTAATAATGCTTTAGCATCAAGATTGACAAAAGAAGGGTATCATTGTCTTCAAAGTTATACTTTGAATGAAGCGAGAGAACTGATAGGTACAAATAGAGTTGACCTTGTTATTCTTGATCTTCACCTTCCCGATGGAGAAGGTGAAGAATTCGTTGAGCAGCTAAAGGAGAGAAAGAGTTCTGCAAAGGTTGTTGTACTCACATCTGAAAATGATCTTTTTAGAAGAGACGAATTGTTCAGAATGGGAATATTGGACTATTTGTTAAAAGAAAAGAATGCCAATTTAACGGTAATGGAAATTTTTCATATCATAGAAAATATGAAAATGAATCCAAATTATACTATATTGGTCGTTGATGACTCACATTTTATTCGGAAAAAAATTAGTAATATACTGTCAGCTTGCGGTTATAAGAGCATAGAAGTGGAGAATGGAGAAGATGCTCTATTGAAGATAGAAGAGAATAAAATAGATTTGGTCTTACTTGACAAGGAATTACCCGGTATAGATGGATTGGCAGTTTTGGATAAAATAAAAAATAATGAAAAAAGTATTCACATACCGGTCTTTATGATATCAAACAGTTTAGACATTGAGGTCATGAGAAATGCATATAAATCCGGGGCACTTGATTATTTTAAAAAGCCTTTTTCACCAGAAGAGCTAAAGTTAAAAGTGGAACAGATCATAGAACAACAGGATATCAAATACATGCTTAGGGGTGCATTGAAAGCTGGACAACTTTGTAGAGGTTTTTTCGATGAGTTTTATGCAGGAGTGATCTTTGATAAAGACTTACAAATAAAGAAGATAAATGAAAAATATAAAAATGAATTTTCACCGAATGTAAGCAGTCTTGAAGATATATTTAAATCTTTTTCAGAAAATATTTTTAATGAAATAATAAAAGCCATGCATGAAAAAAGAAGCTACAATAAAGTTATAGGGAACAGCTCTGATAAAACCTATTCTATAAAACTCTTTCCTTTAAATAAAGAAGAATTTCTATTGTCATTTGAAAAACTTACCATTTCTTAACTGCTAACAAACAAACTATGTTATAATTAACCTAAAAAAGGTATATGATGGCTAAAGAACACTCATTTGATATTACAGCAAAAATAGATATGCAAAACTTAAAAAATGCGATAAATCTTGTCGATAGAGAAGTTGCAAACCGTTATGACTTTAAGGGAACAACCTATGAAGTGAACCTGAAAGAAAAAGAAAAAGTGTTAGTACTTGTCGCTTCGAGCGATAACAAACTCGATGCACTCAAAGATATCGTGATAGTAAAACTCTTAAAGCAGGGTCTCTCTTCAAAGGTATTGGATGAACTTCGTGTAGAAGATGCAAGCGGGGGAACACGTAAGGCAACTTTTAAGATCGTGGATTATATAGAGTCAAAAGAAGCAAAGAAGATCACAGCTGATATAAAAAAGCTGAAGCTTAAGGTCAATGCACAGATAGAAGGTGACTCCATTCGTGTGAAAGGCGCAAAGCTAGATGATCTACAAAAGGTTATTAAAATGGTCAGAGAGAGTGAATGGGAAGCGCCTTTGGTCTTTGAGAATATGCGCTAATGAAGGGAAGAATATGAAGAAAATGAACGTAAATGATGCAGCAGTCTATTTTGGAGTATCTAAAGAGGCTATTCATAATCGTATAAGACGAGGTTCTTTACAAAGTGTGATTGAAAACGGTGTAAAGATGGTTCTTATAGATGAAAATAAGGCGCGTTCAGCGTCTAAGAACACTCCTCAGGCAAAACGTACTTCTGTAGTGAATGATAAATACTACAAACTTCTTGAAGAACAAAATACCAGATTGCAGTTCCGAGTAGATACATTGGAAAGTGAGACGCGAACGCTAAGAGATCAAAAAGAGCAGATGCTGATACAAGAACGTGAAAAGATAGAACAGATATATAAAGAAAAAGATGAACAGTTAAAGAACATCCTTGCAACGATCTCTGCGAAGTTCATGTTGAATGCTCCACAAGAAGAGATGACAGATGAAAATATGCTTGAAGCCGAAATTGAACCTGAGACAGCATTGATCAGTGATGTAATCTCGCTCAAGAAATATTTAGAAAACTGTGATTTTTCAGAAAAAAAGATAAAAAAGATAAGAGCAAAATTTAAAAAACATGCCAAAAATGATGAAAGAATTACCAAAATAGGTAAAAAGTACTATATCGATACAGCAAAATACAGTTACGAGGACCTCATAGGTTAGAGGTACTTAAAGTATTATTTTGCACTACAGCTTATAAGTGGGGGGAGACTTTTTATGTATTTTTTTGCTTCTTTTGCCCAGCACTGTAAAAAAGAATCCATTTCATCATGGAGTGAGTAAACGATCCATTTGCCTCTTTGTTCAGATTTGAGAATTCCTGCTTCACGCATTTGTTTGAGATGACGGGAGACAAGAGGCTGAGAGAGATGCAATGTATCACAGAACTCACATACACAAAGTTCAGTATCTCGTAAGGTCATTGCAAAAATAGAGAGACGGTTCTTGTCACTGAAAACTTTTGCTAATGTGATTAGTCTATCCATTTAAACTCTTTTAAAGTTGGAATATATAACAATTAGTCTATCCATTTAAACTCTTTTAAAGTTGGAATATATAACAATTAGGTTATATAACAGATTTGTTATGCAATTATAACATAAAAAGGATATATAATGAAAAAGTTATGGCTCATATCTGCTCTTATTTTTAGTTTTACTTCACTCTATGCTGCTGGAGAAGAGATATATAAAGAAAAATGTGCTTCATGCCATGCTATGAAAGGAATGATGGATTCATCAGAGATGAAGAGTATGCGTGAGAAAATGCAAAATGTATCAAAAGAAGAAAAGATGCTAATGCGTCAAAAAATGATGAATAAAATGGAAAAAAGCCATATGAAAGCACCACCGATGCCAATGGTCTCTAAACGCTTAAAAATGAAATTTAAGACAAAAGAGGCATTTGTAGCGTTTGTAACAGATTATATTCAAAATCCTTCAAAAGAAAAAGGCTTGTGTATGCCAATGGCCTATAAAAGGTTTGGGACAATGCCTCCTATCGGTAAACACATAACGGCAGAAGAACGAAAAGAGGTCGCGCAGTGGCTTTATGATAACTTCAAAGATTCATGGGACGGCTCAATGAGCGATAAAATGTGTGATATGAAGACTAAAGGGATGATGAAGTGCGGCAGTGCAAAATGTGGGTCTAATCAAAAAAATACCGACCAGTCACCCATTAAAATACAAACACACTAGAAGAATTATGGAATATATATTAAATTTTTTAGATGCTCTTGTTGATCTGAGTAATGCAATGGCACCATACATTCTTTTTGGTCTTTTGTTTGCAGGAATACTGCATGAACTTGTTCCTGATACCATTGTTAGGAATCATTTAGGAAAGGACTCTATCGGTTCGGTCGTAAAGGCGACGATCTTTGGTATTCCTCTGCCTGTATGTTCTTGCGGTGTGATTCCTTTAGCGACAAGTATCAAAAAAAGCGGGGCAAGCAATGGCTCTACGCTCTCATTTTTGATCTCAACACCCATTACCGGAATAGATTCGATCTTGGCGACCTATGGAATGTTTGGTTGGGTATTTACGATCTACAGAGTCATAACTTCTATGATCATATCTGTCATTGCAGGGATATTATCCAATATCTATGTAAAAGAAGAAGAGCAACAGCCAAAAGCTGTTTTTAGTGTAGCCACACCATCTGGCACTGCGTCAGCTATGAGCTTTTCAGCGGTACAGACTCCTACACTTGAAGAAGATACAGAGTGTTGCGAGACAGGTTCATGCTGTAGCAGTGAGACTGGTGAGAACAAAGACATTTTTGCCATGACAAACAGCGCGCTTTCTTATGCTTTTGGTACACTTCTCAAAGATATTGCATCGCCTTTACTGATAGGACTTTTAGTAGGTGCTTTAATTACCGTTGCAGTTCCTGAGAATTTAAGTGAGATATTAGTTACTTATAACTGGCTTTCATATATCATTGTAATTGCGATAGCCGTTCCGATGTATGTATGTGCAACGGCATCTTTGCCTATTGCTGCTGGTTTGATGTTAGCAGGTGTCTCTCCTGGTGCTGCTTTTGTTTTCCTTTCGGCAGGTCCGGCTACGAATACCGTGACCATTGGTGTTGTAAAAAAAATGCTTGGAACGAGAACACTCTATATCTATTTAGGTACTATTATTGTTGGATCCATCATATTTGGTCTTGGACTTGATTATCTTTTCCGTGATGTCAATATAAAAGGTTTGGTTCATATGAATGAAGATGTGAGTCTCATTGCCTGGGCTTCTACATTTGTGCTTTGGGGGTTTGTGCTTTACTATGTCTTCAAATCTAGCTTTTTCAAAGAAAAAGAGTGCAGTGACGGAAGTTGTTGTTCGGCTTAGGATATAATAAAATTATGAAAAACAGGCTACTCACCCTTTTATTACTGTTTTGCATGGGCTTTAATATTGCCCATGCGTATATAATAGAAGCATTTGACACACATCCGTGTCATGTTAGTGAGTATATTCATGATATAAATGATACCACTCAAGATGATATGGTAGATGACGATATCTGTCATATGCATCACTTTTTTCATATTGCTTTTATTCTCCCTGAAATAATGAATGAACTTTCACAGAAAAGTTTTTCTCAAAAACATCATTCAAACATAAAAACATATGAATATAACTTATATGACAACTTTTTAAAACCACCAATCAACTCATAATATCTTCCAGTATACACCTCTGTACTTTTTATATTTAACTAACAAACAAAGGATAACTATGTTTAAAAAAAGCATATTTGTATCATTAACTTTGTGTACAATTTTATCTGCACAAAGTTTTGATATATTTTTACAAGAAGCACTACAAAATTCACCATATCTCAAAGCTAATATGTTGGAGATTAAGCATGCGGATGAGCAGGCAAATTTACTGCAAAGATATAAAAATCCTACACTTTCACTTGAAGCATCACGGTTCTCTCCTGATGTCGGTAAAAGTGAAGCAGGATATAAAGCAGCACTCACACAGCCAATTCGATTATGGGGAGTAGGTAATGACAGAGCACATTTAGCAACCGCAACAAAAGAAGAAGCACAAGGTTTGGTAACGTTGAAGCGTGCTGAGTTTGTGAAAGTTTTTTCTCTGCTTTATAACAAGTATATAACACAAACGGCCTTATTTCATTTGGCAGAGGATGAGTTTGCAATCTCAAAGAATATTGCTGCCATAACAAAAGAGCGATATGACGCAGGTACTATTGCACAAGTAAAATATCTTCGTGTCAAGGTAGATTTGGCAGGCAGCAAAAATGCACTTAATGAAAAAAAAGCAATGCAGATACAGAGTTATTATAAACTTTTAGCATTTTCGGGTTTGAGAGATGAAAAAGCTTTAGATGATAACTATGATTTTAAACTCTCAAATAGAGCGACCAAAGAAGGGCAAAACAGTTCTGCAGCGCTGCACTATCTTCAGACACAGCAAAAGAGTGCAAATGCAAAAGCAAGATTAAATGCAAATAAAATAGAGTGGATGAATGTATATGCGGCATACGAGGCTGAGCCGGATCAGGATATAGTCAGAGCCGGTGTAAATATTCCACTTGCTTTTTTTAATACGAAAAAAGAAGAAAAACGTATTGCATTGTTGCAGTCAAAACAGAGTGAATTTTTAATTCAAAATCAAAAAACGGCACTTTTCTTTACGTTAGAGCGTTTAAAAAAACAGCTGCGCATCTTAGGAGATGTCATTGGCTCTACAAGAGAGCTTTACGGTTCTCAAAAAGAGCTCTTAAAAATGTATGAAGAGGGTTATAAAATTGCCAGTATAAATCTTTTAGAATTACAAAACATTAAAAATCAGATGATAGCAACAAAAGAAAAAGAGATAAGACTGCAAAGTCTCAAAAACAAAAATATAGTTATTTATAACTATGAAGTAGGAGAATATAATGAATAAAATATTAGTAACATTGTTGGGACTTGGGTCAGTTTTACTTGCAGTAGAAATTCCAATAGCAAAAACACAAATGCACAGTTTTAAAAAGTCGGTAGAGTTAAACGCAAAGGTAATACAACTCTCAAATGCACAGCAGTCTATCACTTCATTAGTGAGCGGGAATTTAAAAAAATATTTTGTAAAGCCTGCCCAGGATGTAAAAAAAGGGGATAGAATCGCTCTTATTGAGTCTATTCAAGTTTCAAAAATGAGTGCAGATTATATTGCACTCAAAAAACAGTACGAAGCGGCACAAAAAAATTATAAAGCGATTAAAAAGCTCTACAAAAAAGGACTTACTTCAATGCAAGATCTTAATGCCGAGGCAATTAAAACAAGTGAAATTGCAGCAAACCTGACTGCATTAGAATCACAATTAGAGACTTTGAATATTGATGTGCAAAAGTTAAAAAAAGCAACAGCCAATTTTATTTTGTATGCACACAGTAGTGGACGTGTTTCGGCACTTATAAAACTTCTGCACTCTTCTGTATCATCTTATGAGCCGATTGTTTCAATCGTGAAGAATCAAGCCTATTATGTAAAATCATATTTACCGCTTGAGTATGTTGCAAAAGTACGTATTGGCGACACCATTGTAGTGAACTATGCAGGAAAAGAGATCATCACGCATGCAACACAGATCATGCCAAAAGTGGATGAGAGAACACAAAGAGTTGTTGTGCTTTCAAGTGTTGACCAGAGAGTAGATGACCTTTTTATTGATGTGTATGTCAAAGCAACGATCTATTTTACAGATGCAAAAAGTTACATTGCAGTGAAAAAATCAGCACTTTCGTTTTTCAATAACGAATGGGTTGTTTTTGTTCCAAGTGAAGAGAAAGAAGCTTCAGCTCCGTATGCACCGAGAGTTGTTGAAATAGTTGCACAAGATGATAAATATGTCGCTGTAAAAGGTTTAGCGTTAGGACAAGAGTATGTGAGTGGTAAGAGTTATTATGTAAAATCAGCACTCCTAAAGTCATCTCTTGGCGATGGGGATTAGGAGTATCTTATGTTGAACAAACTCATAGAGCTTTCGCTCAAATATAAACTTTTAGTGTTTGTTGCCTTTATAGCTATTGCACTATCCGGTTACAGGGCATATACACAGATTCCTATAGATGCATTTCCGGATATTACGCCTAAGCAAGTTGTAATTTATACAGAAAGTCCGGGTAATTCCGCTGAAGATATAGAAAAGCTCATTACCTACCCCATAGAATCGGCAGTTTCAGGCATGGCAGGTGTGAAATTAATAATGTCAAACTCTATTTTTGGACTTTCGTATGTTTCGGTCTTTTTTGAAGATGACATGGACATATATTTTTTAAGACAGCTTGTAAGTGAGAGACTTGCAAGCGTTAATATCCCAAGTGGTTGGGGTAAGCCTGTCTTAGGACCAAATACGACAGGATTAGGTCAAGTTTTTTGGTACCAAATCAAAGATACGACCGGTAAATATTCACTCCAGCAACTCAAAGAGATGCAGGAGTATATTGTCACACCGCTCTTGAAAAGCGTCAATGGAGTAGAAGAAGTTGTCGGATGGGGTGGATATGAAAAACAGTATAATGTGCTCATTGACACTAAGAAACTTCAAAATTTTGCTATTACATATGAGGATGTCGTTAAAGCGCTGCAAAAAAGCAATCAGGTTGCAGGCGGTCAGTATTTGGAATTTAATCGCGAACAGTATTTGATTCGCGGAGCAGGTCTATACAAAGACCTTGATGATATAAGAAATGTAGTCGTGAAGCCGTCTAAGGGTCAAGCAATAACCATTAGAGATATAGCCAAAGTTGAAGTTGGTTCTGCACCTCGTTTTGGTGCTGTGAGTATTGACGCTAAAGAGGCAGTTATGGGGATGGTTCTTCAAAGAACAGCTACCAATGCAGCAAAAGTGGTCGAGCTTGTCAAAGAAAAAGTACCGACAGTCAATGCGGCACTTCCAAAAGGTGTTGTGCTTGAAACTCTTTATGACAGAACGGAAATTACCCATAAAGCGGTAGCAACCATGACGGAAGCTCTTCTTAGCGGTATCGTCTTGGTTATAATAGTCTTGTTTTTATTTTTATTTGAATTACGATCGGCTTTTGTAGTTGTTATATCCTTACCACTATCTCTTCTTATAGCTTTTTTGCTTATGGATTATTATCACATAAGTGCTAACCTGATGAGCTTAAGCGGTCTGGCAATAGCCGTAGGGATGATAGTCGATGGTGCTGTTGTTGTGGTAGAAAATAGTTTTAGAAAACTTCATCACAATCCGGACGCTCCAAGACTTCAGCTAATGGCAGAATCTGCAAAAGAGGTTGCATCACCCGTTACTTTTGCAGTTCTTATTATAGCTGCTGTTTTTATCCCTCTTTTGAGTCTCGGTGGCGTTGCCGGAAAGCTCTACTCTCCTATGGCTATAAACATTGTATTTGTTATGTTGGCTTCACTTTTTGTTGCGTTGACTATTATACCTGTATTGACTTTTTTCCTACTCAAACCGTCAAAATCTAGTGAAAATATTGTCATTGCAAATATCAAAAAAGTATATACTCCGATGTTGTTATTTGCACTTTCACATGCTAAATTATTACTTGTCGGAGTAACGGTGATCTTTATAGTGCTTGCTTATATACTAACGCTTCAAGGAAGAGAATTTTTACCAAAGTTAAATGAAGAAGCTCTGATGTTCCGTGTTATAGCTACGCCAGGAACTGCACTTACCCAGTCAACACAAACAGCATCAGAGGTTGAAAGATACATCTTAAAAAACTATCCTGATGATATCAAATCAGTTTTATCTATGATAGGCAGAAGTGAAAAAGGTGAGACTGCACAGCCAAATTATATGGAATTACTTTTGACATTTAAACATGAGATAAAAGATCCTGCACCCTTGACACATAAGATAAGTGAGGATCTAGAAGATAAGTTTAAACAAGTTCAGTTTGTTGCAACACAGCCTATAGCGATGCGAATTGAAGAACTTCTAGAGGGTGTAAAAGCTGAGCTTGCCATAAAGATCTATGGCGATAATCAAAAAATACTCGATACTATTGCTAAAGATATAGAATCCAAACTTGCAAAAGTAAAAGGGATGAGCGGTACGGAGCTTGAGTCTCAACTAGGTCAGGCACAAATCAACATTGAACCAAATTATCTGGCTCTTGCCCGTTATGGGATAAGTGTAGATGAAGTGATGGATGTTATTCGTTATGGGATTGGTGAAGAGGCAGTGACTGAAAAGATTGAAGGAATTCGCCGCTTTGGCATAGTTCCAAAGATAAAAGATGCTAAAAAGGAGATCGAAGCGATTAAAAAAGTAACCATGCGTTCAAAAAATGGAAATCTTGTTACTTTGGATCAAATTTGTGACATTAACGTAAAGCAGGGTCCTTCATTTATAAAACGCGAAAATTTAAGTCGCTATATGGTTTTGTCTTTACACATAAAAGGACGAGATGTTGCCTCTTTTGTAGCTGAGGCAGATAAAATAATAAAGTCAGAAGTCAATATCCCGGATGGATACTACATCAGTTGGGCAGGTGATTTTAAAAATATGCAAGAAGCGACGCAAAAACTAATAGTGATTATTCCGATTACCATTTTGATAGTTATACTTTTGCTTTACACTGCTTTTAATTCACTCTCAAAAGCATTTTTGATACTGATCAATGCACCATTTGGATTTATTGGGGGGATTATTGCTCTGCTGATTAGCGGTGTTTATATTTCAGTATCTGCTATTATCGGTTTTATAGCCATTTTCGCTATTGCTATTTTAAACGGTATCGTGCTTGTTAGTTTCATAGATGAACTTCGTGAAAAATTCCCAGATATAGGGCTGAAAGTGCTGCTAAAAGATGCAGCATTACTGCGCATCCGCCCTGTTTTAATGACAGCATTTGCTGCTTTTTTTGGGATTGTTCCATTGCTGTATTCAAGTGGAGTTGGAAGCGAGATACAGTATCCGCTTGCAGTAGTTATAGCCGGCGGTATCATAAGCTCAACCATACTTACCCTGCTTATTTTACCATCAGCCTATCTTTTACTTTATAAAAAAGAACATTTATGTGAAGATGACAAGATAGATCCGTCACGACAAAAGAGTACTTTAAAATAGGCGCTTTCACACAGCTGCTATAAGGCAGTTGTGTTTTTGCCCGTATCAGCGTTTTTATGAGGAGAATGAGATGTTAGAAAATGAAAATGAGTTCCAAGGTCCTTGGTGGCGGTATCCACCTTTACGGAATGCTCTGCTTGCCGGAGTACTCTCATTTTTTGCTTTTATATTTGAGCAAATGCAGATTATTACAGAAACTGCGGCAATCTGGATGTATTGGATTTCTATACCTTTAGGTGGATATATTTGGGCAAAAGAAGGCGTAGAAGAACTGGTGCAGGAGCATCAGGTTGGTGTTTCAATGCTGATGATATGGGCCACAGTAGGAGCAGGTTATCTTGGTATGTGGGATGAGGCAGCTGCTTTGGTCGTCTTGTATGGTGCGGCAGAGGGAATAGAGGAATATACCTTTTCTCGTACACGAAATGCTATTCGTGCTCTACTTGACCTCGCCCCAAAGCAGGCAAGAGTTATTAAAGATTCAAAAGAAGAACTTGTTCCGGTAGAGAGTTTGAAAATTGGCGATATTTTTTTTGTACTTCCGGGTGAATCTATTGCGAATGATGGCGATATTATTGAGGGCAAGACAAGTATTGATGAATCTACTGTTACAGGAGAATCAGTACCGGTTGATAAACAAGTCGGTGATAAAGTTTTTGCGGCAACGATTAATGGGCAAGCCGCAATTATGGTCAAAGCAACAAAGGTCTTTGCGGACAATACTCTTTCTCGAATTATCGACCTGGTTGAAAATGCACAAAATCAAAAAGGGCATGCACAAGAGTGGATTGAGCGTTTTGGACGTAAATATAGTCCGCTTGTACTCTTAAGTGCTTTAATCTTAGTTTTATGGCCTCTCTTTTTTGGTCTTGATAGTACTTATTGGACAGAAAAAGCTGTGATATTACTTGTTGCTGCGGCACCGTGTGCTTTAATTATTTCTTTGCCTATTGCCATGTCAGCAGGAATATCAGGGGCAGGCAAACAGGGAATTTTAATTAAAGGAGGCGCACATCTTGAGCATCTGGGTATTATTAAAAACATTGCATTTGACAAAACAGGTACTTTGACATACGGAAAGCCTGTTGTAACTGATATAGTCACTTTACATGAACAAGAGCCGGATGTAATCAGTATCGCCGCTGCTCTTGAAAAATACTCCGCGCATCCACTTGCACAAGCGATTGTAACATATAGCGATGAACATGGTATAAAAACAAATAAAGTAACTGATAGTCGTATCTTAGTAGGCTCTGGAATACAAGGAAATATTGACAATCAAACTTGGTATTTGGGAAGCCCTGAACTTTTTTCTAATATGGGTTTTGATCTTGATGAGCAAATAGAATCAATTAACACATTACAGGCTGATGGGAAAACTGTTGTTTTATTGGGTACGTCGGAACATCTTGCCGGTATGATCGCGCTTGAAGATGTTGTTCGTAAAAATGCGGCTCAAACTATAAGCAAGCTTCATCGTATTGGAATAAAAACATATATGCTCACAGGAGACAATATCCATACTGCACAAAAGATAGCAAAAGAACTTGGGATTGATGCTGTCCGTGCAAATTTAAAACCGGAAGATAAGGTCAAGGCTGTTGTGGAACTCATGCAAGAGGCACCAACACTGATGGTGGGTGATGGTATTAATGATGCACCTGCTCTGGCACAGGCCACATGCGGAGTTGCCATGGGTGCGGCCGGAACTGACGCTGCTATTGAAGCTGCTGATATTACATTAATGGCGGATGACCTTGAAAAACTCATAGTTGCAATGCAGATAGGACAAAATGCTAAAAAAGTAAGTAAACAAAATATTATTTTTTCTCTTATTGTATTAGCAATTTTAATTCCAGCGGGTGTAGGTGGATTTATTTCAGTTGCCATGGCCGTTTTAGTACATGAGGCAAGTGAGCTCTTAGCTGTTGCAAATGGTTTGCGGGCAGGAAAAATATCATTCCACTAAGATACAACTAAAATGTAAAGAGAGTGTGTGAATATGTAAAACTGGATGAGTTAGAGATCATCCAGTTTTAAACGCAGTCCTTTTATGTGAGAGACAGGGTAGGCAAAAGTGAGTCCTTGCCCTTCACCTGTAATATCCAAGCGTGTAATGATCTCTTTTATAATTCTATCTACGTTTTTCGTTTGAGTAATGAACATCAGGTTCGTATCATTTGCATCGGAATAAAGTCTGTTAGAGAAGTTTTTCATCTGTTCAAGTCCCATACCGTGAGCATTCATGATTGTCACACCTCTTGCTCCAGCGTCTCTTGCTGCTAAGAGTGCTTCTTCTTGTTTATCTTGCGGGACTATTACATGTACTGCAGAAAAATTCATTTGGTAGGAATGTCTTGTGTTCGTTCCATCGATTGTGATTGTAGAAAGGTCCATATTATATACATCTTCAAGTGCATGTCGGAGCTCATTGAGCTGTATCTCTTCTTTTTCCGACTCCCCTTTAATACCCATTTTCTCTGTTATGATACCATAGAGCATAACTGTTATCATTGGAAACAAAGAGGCAAAGGCTATAAGTCCAAAACCATCTATAAGCGGGTCTCTGTTTGGAATGTTGGTCGCAAGTCCAAGTCCAAGTGCGGCAACTAAAGGAACTGTTACGGTCGAAGTTGTCACTCCACCACTATCATAAGCGATAGGAATGATGTATTTCGGTGCTAAAAAGGTCAGCACGATGACAAACATATACCCTGCCATGATATAGTAGACTATTTCACCTCCTACGACAATTCTATATGCCCCAAGGGCTATACCGATAGCTACGCCTAATGCTACAAATATTCGTAAAATAAAGTCGTTGATCTTCTCATCGCTGATCTCTTTTGCCTTTCTAGCAATGGCTGTCAAAGCAGGTTCCGCCATTGTTGTAGAAAAACCTATAAAGAATCCAAAAGAGTAGATGATAAGATCACTGTCAAACCGAGTAAGTTCGAAGGCCATGGTCTCACCGACAGAGAAAAGACCCATTTCGAGACCGACTATAAAAGCATCAAGCCCGATAATAACAAGAATAAAACCTATAATGACATTTTTGAGATTTTCAACGGGTTTTTTCAAGATGACATATTGGAAAAATAAAATGACACCTAATATTGGCAGAACATCACTGATAACGCCAACTAAACCTCCTAGTATAGAGATAAGGTCGAACTGCATTTTAACGGTTTCTATATCTTCAATGACCGGTGGAAGAACGGAAGTGCTCGGATCTATCAACTGATATACGGCAATACCGTAGAACTGAACAAATATCATAGGTGTTAAAGATGCAAAGGCAATAAGACCAAAACCGTCTAATACGGGATTTCTACCTTTAATTGTCGAGGCAAGACCAATTCCTAAAGCCGCAACAAGCGGTACGGTCACGGTTGAGGTTGTGACACCTCCAAGGTCATAAGCAAGACCGACGATCTCCTTTGGGGCAAAAGCTGTTGCAGAGACAACTAAAATGTAGCCTGAAATAATGTAATAATGGATAGGATGACCCTTAATGATCCTCCAAACACCAAGGACTATGGCAAAACCGACAGAAAATGCGACTACGGTTCTTAAAACGGTAGCATCGATTCGGCCTGAACTTATACTGGCCGCTTTATCGGCTATAACGATGAGAGCAGGTTCTGCGATGGTGGTACCAAAGCCGATCATAAATCCGAATATAAGGATCCATAAGGTAGAGCCTTTATGTGCAAACTCACTTGCAAGTCCTTCTCCTACTGGGAAAATACCGACTTCTAGGCCAAGTAAAAATACAGCAAGGCCCACACCGACTATGGCTAGACCTATAGCGGTACTTAGCCAGTTAGGTGGTACACTTTGGATAATAGCGAGCTGAAAGAACATGATGACAAGAACGATGGGTAAAAGGTCTCTAAAAGACTCTTTTAGCAGTTGCAAGAAAGTAGAGATGCTAAGCATAAAAGTGTGACTCCTGACGATTTTATATTATAATAGCAAAAAATATTATAAAACTGCTATAATTTTAAAATGAAAACATTATTTATAGGCGGTATTAAGAGTGGAAAATCCCGCAATGCAGAAAATTATATAAAAAAAGTGTCAGATGTAAAACCTGTTTATCTTGCTACGACAGAGTTTATAGATGATGAGATGCAAAAACGTATACAGGAGCATCAAGAACAGCGCAACAGTGATTTTATAACAGTTGAAGAAGCACTTAACCTTAAAGAGAAAATAGCACTTCAAAAAGGTGCCATTCTTGTAGAATGTCTGAGTATGTGGATAAATAATATGCTCTATCATGAAAAAACATATGATGAGATAGAAGTACAAGCGGCAAATATTATGCAGCTTAAGCAAGATATTGTGTTTGTCATGAATGATGTTAGTTGCGGAATTATCCCTGAGAATAAACTTGCCCGCAGATTTGTGGATATCAGTGGCAAAATCTCACAGTTAGTTGCTCGAGAATGTGATGAAGTGTACCATGTTGTTGCAGGTATCAGTACGCGGATTAAATGAGTAAAATATTCAAAGGTTTTGCATTGGCTGTGTCAATGCTCAGCATTATTCCTTTTTTTAAAGTGCATGATTTTTACAAGGGAATTAATGGTTATGCGGTGATGTTCTATCCGTTTATCGGGTTTTTGCTTGGGTTGATCCTTTATAGTGCATATCTTGGATTTAGCCCTATTTTTCCATCCTTACATGTAAGTGTGATTCTTTTAGCATTATGGGTCTTGTTGACGGGAGCGTTACACCTTGATGGTCTGAGCGATACCATAGATGGGCTTTTTGTTGAGAAACACAGAGCATTAGAAGTCATGAAAGATCCTCATAATGGGGGAATGGGTATGATCTTTACAATCATTTTTTTACTGCTAAAAACATCCTCTTTGGCCGTGTTGGATGTGTTCTATTTATTACCGGTCATTTTAATGCTTTCCCGTCTGGGCGCAGTTATAGAGATATATCTATATCCTTATATCTCTAAAAACGGAATGGGAAGTTTGGCAAAGGCAGAGTTGACACAAGGGCAATTCTTTATCGCACTCATATATACTTTTTTGATTTCGGTCTTGTTTGGAAGTTATATGTTATTGTTTGGTATGTTGATAGGCATACTGCTTTTAAAAAGCTTTTTCATAAAAAGATATGGTGGCTTTACCGGTGATATATATGGTTTCAGTATAGAAATAACAGAACTTTTATTACTCAATCTTATTATAGTGGGAATGGTGTGAAAATAACGCTGGTAAGACATACCCAAGTACAAAAAGAGTATATTGGAAAATATAATGGCCATAATGACATAGGACTCTCATATCAAGGGAAAAAAGAGGCACAAAAATTAGCTGAAAAATTTCAATATGAAAAATTTGACCGTGTTTACTGCTCAGACTTAAGACGCACGAGGGAAACGATAGCATCTTTTGCTCAGGCAAAAGATGCCCTTTTTACAGAAAAACTGCGTGAAAAGTCATGGGGCAGACATGAAGGGCTTAGTTTTGATGAAATAACTTTGCAGGGAATAAAGTACCAAAATTTTTTACAATGGATTGAATCACTTGACGGAGAGGACTATAAAAGCTATATACAAAGAGTTAAAACATTTTTTTTTGAAGATATCATAGTGCAGCAAGCAGATAATGTTTTGGTTGTCACACATGCAGGAGTTATAAAGGTTTTGATGTCAGTAGTACAAAACATACCGCTAAAAGATTCATTTTCTGTGGAATTGCCCTATGCATCCTATGTAATTTATGATACGAATATGAAATCTTTTAGCATCATTAAAACTTAGCTTGGATATAATACCGCTCTTGCAAACATGGACAGCTGGCCGAGTGGTCGAAGGCGCTCGCCTGGAACGCGGGTGTAGAGCAATCTACCGTGGGTTCGAATCCCACGCTGTCCACCATTACTTTGACCTATTTTATTTTAGGTATAATAAACAAAATGAATAAATCAAATAAAATTATTTTTTTCTTATTTACAATTACGATAGAGTTGCTAGGTTCTTCAATAAAAAACTATAGTAATCAAACAGTCATTTTAACAGAGGTTGAGTGTATTACTAATGGTACTATCAAAAAAGGTTGTGTCACAAATGGATACCTATACAATGACTTTAAGGGTGATGGAGATTCTGTTGGACTAAGTGAAGCATTAAAGTTTGAGATTTCTTTTGCAGCTATCTATTCCAAGGAACCAAGTGCAAATTATATAGGTGATTTTCAGGTCGCTTCAAATATTGATGCACCTTCAGATTTATTAATCTATACTGGTACAATTGGTTATGAATTTACAGACTTATATAATTTAAATGTAGCTGCCGGTCTTATAGATCTCAATAGTATTTATGATGTAACTGATAGTTCTGGATATTTAATTAACAGCAGTTTTGGCATCAGTGCGGCACTCTCTGCAAATGGAGCCTTTTCAATTTATCCTAAACCGGGATATGCATTGAATCTTTTTTAGGTAATGATAGTGATAGATTTAATATGGGACTTTTTGATGCAGACCCAATGAAACGCTACCAACCATTTTCAGATGGAATTTTTTCTATTGGACAATGGCAACATTTTTTTAATACTAATACTAATATGCAAATTGGTGGCTGGATATCACGTACCTCTTTTGGACATACTCATGGACTTTATATGAATGTTGAGCATCATATTGAAGATACAGCAACTTTTTTTGCACGTTTGGCGGCTTCCAATGGAATTGCAACAGTAGTGCCTTTGGGTTTTGAGATCGGTTGTTTATCAGGTGTTCCTTTTTCAAATAAGAAAAAAGATCTCTTCAGCTTTGGTATTGCACATGTGATATTTGATAGTGGAAACCATGAAACAGCATATGAAATAACGTATCAAAGAGTGCAAAATGAATGGCTTACCCTACAGCCAGATATTCAATATATTCAAAATCTTTCCGGAGATAATAATAAAAACTCAATAGTAGCAATCATAAGAGCAACTTTAATCTTTTAAAAGGAATCAAAATATGACACTTGCTTACCTTGTATCCACATATGGGTACCTAGCTATTATTATTGGAACTTTTTTTGAGGGTGAGACAATCCTTTTGCTTGGAGGTATTGCTGCTCATCATGGGTACCTTGAGTTACAATGGGTAATTCTGTCAGCATTCATTGGGGCATCTTTAGGGGATCAACTTTATTTTTTCATAGGTCATAAGGCAGGCGAGCAATTTTTAGATAAACGTCCTCAATGGCAAGAAAAAGTCCAAAAGATATTTTCTTTATTGCATCAACATAAAATATGGTTGATACTTGGTTTTAGATTTCTGTATGGGCTTCGTATTGTCGCACCTTTCGCTATGGGTAGTGCAAAAATATCGTTTAGACTTTTTGTTCCTTTGAATATTATAGGTGGTTTAATATGGGCGAGTGTCTTCGGGTATATAGGCTATCTTTTTGGTAATGTTCTCGAGGCAATGCTTGGTAATATCAAAAAATATGAGATGTTTGTATTTTTGATTTTAGCTGTTTTAGGTGTTTTATTTTGGCTTTTTCGTATTCGAAAAAAGTATTGATAGTTTTATAATTCTATGTTGTATTTATATGTTTACTATTGTAGGCATATAATAGTGTTTGTGAATATATACCAATAGTCCCTAAATGGGTGATTAAGTAGCGGTATCGTATCCAAAACCGCTAGATTTGATTTTGAATCTTAATAAAAGTAGCAAAGGAACAAGTCATGAGTTTAAAAGGTATAGAAGTAGGGAATTTTATTGCTATCAACCAAGCAGTAATACGCAATCAAGAGACAACATTTGAAAAGATATTTGCAATTGCACCAAAAGTGTGTGTGACTACAGCCAACCATCCAGGTTTTTTAGGCTTTCATGCACTTGTTCAAACCGGTGCACATAGTATGGCTGGACGTTTTGGCGGTGCGAAGATGTTAAATGCACCAAGTATGGAAGCACTTAAAGAGTCTTTGCATAATCTTGAACTAAATCCAATTAACCTTTGGCAATACACTGTTTGGGAGAGCTCTCAGGCACATGAAGAGATGCACTATCAAAATTTTGATCGTATTTTCGAGTTTTGTACTGCATGTTTAAATGAAGTTGTCGAAGGTCCTTATGAACCTGTATATGAAGTAAAAGCGGCTGATATGCCGAAGCTGATGGATTTTACAGATGTACCAAAGGAAATGATGCAAAGTATGGCAAATAATGAGCCTACACCAAAGATACGTCTTTTTGATCAACGAGTTTTTGTTAATGGGATACATAAGATCAAAGAGGGGCATGAAGAGGCATTTTTAGATGGTGTAGTTGAGGTAATGCAGATGTTACAAGAGCATGCAGCTGGAATGGTAGGATGGATGATTCTAGAAAAAATAGGTGAAAGTGCATATGGACCAATGCAGATGGCGCCAAAACAGTTCTGGGAGACTATTGAGACACTCGGTGCCAATCCTCCAAAAGAGAAAGTGACCATTTATGGGGAGTATGGCAAGGATTTTACAACACCTCCAGGCCCGGCAGGATCTCCAAAAGAGTATATTGTCCATATGGAATGGTCAAGTTTGGATACGGCTCAATTCGGTGTGGCCTTGGCAGCTGTTAATCCAAAGGTAAGAAAAGTCCATGATGAAAAAGTAATGGTACATCTAGCTGTAATGCCGCCATATTATAAAGTATTTGCACCTATTATGGAAGATATGGTCTTCTTTCATTAAAATTTTTGTCTTTTAAATATTAATTCCAAAATAGTGATGCACGGCATATCCTATGGCAAAAGAAATAATTGCAACCCCAAATGTGATGAATAACATTTGCAATGTGCGTCTTATAAATGAATCTTCTTTTGCCACGGCAATATAAAAATTGTACATCACTATGGAGATAAAAGCGGCAATAAACATTAGTGCAAGGGAATAATACATCGTTTTAAAGGTAAAAAAAGGTAAAACAAGCACAATGGTTGTAAATATATAAGAAAAGCCTGTATAGGCTGCATATACTTCTGCTTTGATGGAAGTATCAGGGTTTTCTTTTGCTTCCAAATAAGCTGAACCGGCCATTGAAAGTGATGCAGCTATACCCATGATAGCACCTGTGATACCGACGATAAAAGTATTGTCAAATGCAAAGGCAATACCACTGAGTGTCCCGGTCAGTTCCACCAGAGCATCATTCATCCCCAGAACAATCGCACCTGCATAAAGGAGTTTTCTATCATGCAGCATATTAATAAGTTTATTTTCATGCTCCATCTCTTGGGTATATATCTCTTTTGCCTCTGGAAAACTTTCAAAAAGTGAACGATAGAACTCTTCTGCCCCAGACTCACGTCTTTCAATTAGCTTTAATGCAAAAGAGGTACCAAAGAGATAAGTTAATAACATATAGCAATTAATGAGCAGTTGCTGAGGAGATATTTCCTTATGAGTGATCTGTTTCCAAAAAAGATAGTGTGTATGTTCTTCTGTTGCTATTGACTCAAATATCTCTTTATTGTGTTTATCTTTTTCTCTATGTGCTAAAGCCATATAAAGTGCATAATCATTGATCTCATTTTGTTGTTGATGTAATGCTTTGGTAATATTCACAAAAGATCCTTTAAACTATTAACATACTTGCAAGAAGTATGCCACCGATGAAAGCAACGAAGATACTTAGTAGCAAATATATTTTTTTATCTGTATCTATCTCTCCTTTGTTTAGGTGATCAATCCATTTAGTGTAGTAACGATAGGTATAAAGAGCTGTTACCACACCTATAGTAACAATAAAAATACCAAGGTAGTTGTAAAATTCAACATGTTGTAGAGTTGAAGGAAGTAATTTTCCTTTTAGTTCATACGCTATGACATGCAAGAAAAGTTGAAATTTTTCGACGACGAATCCTAAGACTATTAAGGAGATGGACAATCCTATGAGGGCTGTTGTTGAACGTTCAACAGCCATAAGATCTTTTGGATCTATTTTATTCATTTTGCTTATTTTCCCATATTCCAAGATTTTTTACAAAATAAGAGAAAACAAAGAAAAGCAGAGAAAGGGCAATGATGAGTGCAGCAACATATAGGATATCACTAAAACTACTTAAAGAAGCTTTAAAGAGGCTTAGAAGGGTTTCTATGAATAATGCAATCATTATTGATGTTAAAAACGTGACAAAGGATTTGGCATCAAATGCCTCAAGAATCTCAGATCCTGCAAAAACCTCATGAAGTATAATTGTTTTGCCAAGATCGAAGAAAGCTAAACCAAGTGTTACGGCTATAACAGGTTTAAAGATCATTTCTAAGGTAAAATGATGCGACACGTATAGGTCATATGCAAAATTACCGATTCCAAAAAACACAGAAAAAATAGCAAAAAAGAGCATTGTCGCTCCCATAAGCAAGTAACTACCTTTTGTAAAAAGTGTGAATTTCTTATGTCCCGGTATCAAGTTAAAACGACTGAGAAGCTGATAGAGGTTAAAGTCAAAAAAACGATAACCATACTCATTTTTTACAATAATGGTAATTATTAATTTTTTTGTTGCAGAAGAGATATATGGTTTAGTAATAGCATGTGACAATGTCTCATCCTTGAGCTCTGAAATTGCCTTAAGAGCATCGCCTTTTCTTTGACTGGTTTGAGAATGTCGAGTATATAAAGAAGTGCTTTGTATATAATTACTATCGCTTTGGTAAACGGCATCAAGGCAATCAAGAACTTCAAACCACTCTTTGATATTTTTCTCATTCATATTTTGCTTGGCAAATTTGTTGATTGAACTGATAAGAAATTTTTCTAGCAGGTCTTTATTGTGTTCATATATTTTTATGATATTTTGCATAGTATTCCCCATAAAAAGGTTAAAAACTTTTTGCTTTATTTGGTCATTAAAATGATTATATCATAATATATAAAATTTTTGCAGTAATATTTTCTAGTTATTGTCTATATAGTATCCTATACCTTGATTATTTCTGATAAGATCACCATCTAATTTATTTCTCAATCTCCAAACAAGTGTACGAAAATTATTTTCCGTCACTGATTCTTCTTTGTTCCATATATATTTTTTCGCTTTGCCGAATGTAACGATATGCCCTTTGTTTTCTAGAAAAAGGTTGAGACAAAAAGCTTCTTTTCTTGTTAGTTTGATTTTTTTATCATGATAAAAAACCTCTTTTGTTTTACGGTCAAATTTATAAAAATCACCGAACTCTATAAAGCGTTTATTCTTTTTTTCATCTTGTTTTTGTACTTTTTTTACTTTGTACCCACGAGAAGTAATATAATTTTCTATATCAGATAAAACTGTATCGTCTGCTTCATAGATAAGTAATGTGCTGTCACTCATGCGAACCCCTTTGACGAAGAAAATATAGGTAGTTTAATCAAAAAGTGTAAAAAGTATGTAAAGTATATATTTTGAAATATAGAATAATTTGGATATGATTCCATCATGATAAATAGATTTTTTAGACAATATCTCAGCATTATCTTTATAATCGCAACCTTTATGGGCGTTTTGCATCATCATAATGATCTGAAACAGCATAATGATTGTAAGATCTGTACGGTGCAGTCAAGTTTGGCACATGCCGATACGCCTGTTAAAGCACATTATCTTACAAACTTAGAGATAATAAATGAATCTATTCTTACTCCATTAGCTTCTTTACACGTAAAGAAGCTCCACAATCAATTAAAGGCAAGAGCTCCTCCAACAATTTCCTGATTATTTTAAATAAACTACAAAAAACTATTACTAAAATATTGGAGATTCAATAATGAAAAAAATGTTATACCTATCTCTGTTTACATGTGGATCATTGTTAGCAGGGGAAGATTTAGATGCTCTAAAGGAGCAGATCACACAACAACAGTTAACTGTACAAAAATTAAAAACACAACTAAAGGTTTTGAGTAAGAGACAGATACAAATACAACAAGAACAAAAGAGTATACAAGCAAGTGCTCCAGCAGTCAATACATCTGCCTCTTTTTCACAAAATGCTTATTTGCCAGACATTGCTTTGATCTTAAATATGTCGGCAGTGAGTCGTGATGTGAAAAATTCAGACTATGAAAATTTAGCAATTCCCGGATTTATAGATAGCGGTAATGCAGAGCTGCCATTTAATAAAGATAAAGGTTTTAATCTCAACTATGCAGAAATTGCTATGCATTCTGTAGTCGATCCTTATTTTGCTGCATTCGCTGTTTTTCACATAGAACCTAGTGCTATTGAAATCGATGAGGCTTATGTACAGACAACATCATTACCTTACGCCTTACGAGTTAAAACTGGAAAATTTAAAAGTGATTTTGGGCGAATAAATTCCCAACATCAGCATTCATGGAATTTTGAATCCATGCCTATAGTCTATGATGCTTTTTTTGGACCGGAAGGAATCAGCGATGCAGGAATTCAATTACAATGGGTGGCTCCAACCGACACTTATTTAATGGCCGGACTAGAAGCGATGCAAGGAACGAATGACCAAAGTTTCGGTTATGGAGAAGAAAATAACTTATATATAGGTTATGTGAAATCAAGTGTGGATGTGGGAGAATACTTGTCGATATTTGGTGGGGCAAGTATCGCACATGGACAAAACAATGAAAACAATATGAAAAACTCGACCAATGTCTATGGTGCTGATTTGACACTACGGAATCAGCTTGGTAGTTATAGTGCATTGGTTTGGCAGAGTGAATATCTTTACAGAAATAAAGGTATGGGAAGCAGAAAGGATAAACAGGCCGGACTCTATTCCGAGCTGATTTACCAATACAATAATAATTACTCAGCTGGTGTAAGATACGATACTATAACAAAAAATGACACGGACCTGTCGTCTTATACAAGTATAGATACAAATAATTTGAATAAATACACTACTATGTTGGAGTACAAACCCTTTCCCATGTCGAGACTAAGGCTCTCATACGCATTTGATCGAACAAAAATTATTGCAGGGGAGAGAAAAGATATACATGAGTTCATGATTTCCTTAAATATAGCAGCAGGTGCGCATGGCGCTCACAATTACTAGGAGAAGAATATGAAAAGAATTATATTATTAGCAATTTTACTAACAGAGTTTTTGTTTGCCAGTGTCAACGTGGATACAACATATACAACAGCAGGTACGATTACAAAAAAAATTGGCGGGAACTTAGTCAAAGTTACTGTTCTTGGTAGCCCTAAATATGATCCACATTTTATAGTACCAAAGCCTTCGCTGATTGCAAAACTTCGCAGTGCAGATATCCTTATTATAAATGGTGCAGGGTTAGAGCTTGGTTGGCTCCCTCCACTTTTGCGTGCGGCAAATAATGCAAAGATTCAAAACGGAGCCAAAGGTTTTTTGGATATATCACATTATGTGAGATTAATTAATGTACCTAAAACCGTTTCACGTGCTTTTGGAGATGTACATGCACAGGGAAATCCGCACTACTCTACAGATCCTCATGTTATCCTTGTTATGGCAAAAGCAATTACAGAGAAACTTATAGCGATAGATCCACTGCATAGAAGTAGTTATAGTAAAAATTTAAAAGAGTTTACTAAAGAATGGCAAGATTATTTGCAAAAGCTTGATGCAAAGATGCTTATATGTAAAGATAAAAAAGTTGTTCAATATCATCAGCTCTTTAACTATTTTTTAAAGCGTTATAACTTTGAGATATATGGAACCATCGAACCGCTTCCGGGAATTGCTCCAAGTTCAAAACATACTGTAGAACTTATAGGTATGATGAAACAGAACAATGTAAAAAAAATTTTACAAGATGTTTATCATGAGCGTAAAACAGCACCATTTATTGCAGAAAAAACAGGAGCAAAAGTGTTGGTCATTCCACATGATCTTGGTGCAGATGGTAGTAAAACACTGCAAGAGTTCTATAACAAAATAGCTAACAGATTATGTCAATAGTCGAATTACTTTGGCCGGCCTTTGTGCTGGCGATCGCTTTGGTATTCATACATTCCGTCTTCGGGCTTGAGATCATTAAGCGTGGTGTAATCTTTACAGATCTGGCCATAGGTCAGATCGCTGCTGTGGGTATGGCTTTGAGTATTGCCTTTATGGATGCAGAATATCAAAACTCTATGACCTTCTTGTTCGCCCTTATAGCGGCTGTCGTTATTACCTGGGCAACCAAAAAAGTACAGAATATTGAAGCCTTTATAGGTTTATTGTATGCCCTTGGCATCTCTTCGATCATGCTTATTCTCGCGCAAAGCTCAGAAGGTACGGAGCTGTTTTCAAAACTAAGTGCATCGGATATTCTTTTTACTTCGAGTGATGCATTGTTTAAGGCTTTATTGTTATATGCAGGTATAGCATTTGTTATGTTTGTTATCTATCCAAGATTAAACGGACTTAAAAAAGAGTTCTTGTTCTTTGTTATGCTTGCACTTACCGTAACATCATCGGTACAGACAGCAGGTGTACTGGTCGTGTTTGCATTACTTATTGCTCCTTCATATGCAGGTCTGACGCAAAAGAGAACAAACGCATTCTTGTTTGCCTGTGTATTTGGCTCCTTAAGTGTTGTTTTAGCACTGTTTGGCTCATATTATTTTGATTTACCCACGGGTTATGCTATTATATTTGTAACTGTTTTGTCTTCTCTTGTTTTTATTGTGAGTGCAAGCAATTTAAAGAAAGAGTAATTCAAAAGAGAGATTATAAGGAAGTCGATTCAATGGATATTGTCTCATTAATAGAATCTCTTTTAGGTCTGAGCGCTTTATTGGGCTTTTTGATAATGTTCTATTTTTACCGCGCACATAAGAAAGCTCCTGTAAAGAAGAGCGTATTAAAAGAAAAGACCCAATTGCAGAGAGTACCGACGCTCGAAGCATTATTAAAAATCATTTCGGAGAAAAGTTCTACAACAAATGAACTTGAAGAGACGGTAACTCACATATTAAAAAACCATGGAAAGATTCCCATAAAAAAAGGGCTCAAAGCAGACCCAAAGTTTGCCATATACTCTGAGATAATAATAAGAGCATGTCACCACCCAAATATAACCAAGAAGATAATATTAAAACTGCAAAGGGAGTTAATAGCACAAAACCCGACTTACAGACTTGAGCTTGAAGATTCTTTGAGCAAGGGGCTTGATACAAGAAGCATTTAGCTTCTTTATTGGTTTCTGGTTGCCTCTTTAGTGACTGTTAACAGTTCTTCAAATGCAACTTTACTGGAGTGTTCGACATCATCAAGAACTTTAAGTGCTTCAATGAGTTTACCTTGTGTATTTAATTCTATTGCCTCTCTTAACCCCTGGTGGACCGTTTGATGATGTTTGACGATACTTGGAACATAAGAGTTCCCTTTTAGCAACGTTTGTGATACTTCGGCAAACCATTTTCCAAAGCGACAGCTGTTCTCATCAACTATATCTGCTATTGTCTGGTCAAGAATCGCTTTATAACCTATGATCTTCATTGCTATATGATCGATTTTTCCATTGCTGACATTGAATTCCGTTGCAACATTATACGTTTTTTCTTTGATCTCTTTTGAATTCTCAACGACCTTTTCAATATTTTCACTAAATACGTCTATGGTCTCCATCACTTTTGTCGTTTCAGTCATAAAAGTGTTACTGATTTCCATCATGGAGTTAGAGTTCTGTTTGAGCCCGTTGATGTTTATCTCGACTTCCTGAGTCGCTTTTTGTGTACGTTCAGCAAGTTTTCTCACTTCATCCGCTACAACGGCGAATCCGCGTCCATGTTCACCTGCACGTGCTGCCTCTATGGCCGCATTGAGTGCGAGTAGATTGGTCTGGTCTGAAATATCTTTGATGAGGTTAATGATCTCTACTATGGACATCACGCTATCGTTAAGGGAATTGGAGTCATCTCCAAGAGTATTTGCATGCTCTTGAATGGTCTCAATAGAAGATGCGATATTGGATGTCTGATCTTCTATATTGTGCATTCTATCATTTGTCTTTTCGTTGAGTTTATTGATCTCTTCAAGTTGAGTGAGATTCTCTTCGATCGTTCCCTGCAAAAAATGTGTACCATCACTATAACTTTGTAAAATCAAATGTTCCAACTTCTTACTTTCCCCAGACTGACCAGAGGTCGTGTTGTCATTCTCTTTTGCTTTTTTGAGTGAATCAAGTTCACTATTTAGCTCTTTGTTCTTTGCTTTAAGTTCAGCGATCTTCGCTTCATATTCTTGTTCAAGCTGTTGTAGTTTTGCACTGTTTCCAAACATTGTGCATCTCCTTGTGAAAGTTTAGTGATGCATGGTAACTTAAATAACTTTAAATAGTCTTTAAAGAGTCTGATTGCCTTTTGTTAAATCCTGCGGTCCCTAGTTTTGCATTGGCCTTAAATCCAGTTGCAAAAGGTTTTAGGTAAGCCGGAACGGCTCTGCCTTTGAGTTTCATCATATCTTGTAACATTACATCGGCAACAGTTCGTTTCTCAATCTTTTTTACCTCGCTCAGATAAAAAAAGAGGAGTTCTCCCTGTCTTGGCAGTGAGATCTTGTAGGTAGAATCAGTTTGTTCGTATATCCATAGACCAAAAGCATAGAAATTTTTATACACACTTTTATCCTGCCACAGTAACTTCAGTGTCCTTTTAAAGTTGCCACTGTTGTAGTAAAGGTCCCAAAATCTTGCGAATCGCTTCATTATTTGAATCTCTTTAAAACTGAGTTGGTCGTTTTTTAAGATGTCATAAGGGGGTATGTCACTATAGACCATGCTCATTACAATATCGTGACGGCTTATATGCGTTCCTGAGAGTTTTTTGAGTATGCCTATCTGTATCTCGCAGCTGCTCAT
>Ga0316207_10000299_pt1 | contig 91544 bp, 82 predicted proteins | sample 6weekpyrite_MG_FD_204943 | JGI IMG/M metagenome (GOLD analysis project Ga0316207, IMG submission 204943) | Microbial mat bacterial communities from mineral coupon in-situ incubated in ocean water Damariscotta River, Maine, United States -... | ecosystem: Environmental > Aquatic > Marine >...
GGTAGTTACCGTCGTATAGAATGGTGGGATAAAACCGAAGGCGCAATGCCCAACCCGGATGTACAATATCCCACCTTGCCGAAGGCAGCGGCATTTGCGTGCGCTAACCAGCGATGTTCATTGCCGGTGTTTGATGAGGTTGACATCCATTTAATGGTTGATGCCTTGTACGGGCGTATTTGAATAGAGTGTAAAGACCATAAAGTACTATAAGCCTGGAATGCCAATGGGACCGGGAAGATCGGGAATGGCACAACCAGTCATAAAAATCGCAAAAAAGATAATAAGCGTGACAGTGAATAATTGTTTCATAAGAATACCTTTATAAATGTGCATGAGAGAAGTATTCGCCTTTATATAGATAAAACTGTGAACTACTTCTATTTATTTAAGAAGGATTGATAACTGCTTCTGTAGCGGTGGAAGCACGTCGGTTTCGAACCAGCTATTATTACGCAGCCAAAGGTTATTACGCGGGCTAGGGTGTGGCAGCGGGACAAGGGTTGGCCAATAATCTCGCCATGCTTTAACCAATTCTGTTACTGATGCACTCTTTTTTCCAAAGTGATATGCCTGCGCATATTTACCAAGCACTAATGTTATTTGAATGTTGGGGAGTTGTTCCAGTAATGGCGTACGCCAGCTATGTGCACACTCTGGCCGTGGTGGAAGGTCACCTGATTTCCCGGTTCCCGGGTAACAAAAGGCCATTGGTAATATGGCTATCTTCTTCGCATTATAGAATTCCTTTTTAGTGATACCCATCCAGTCTCGTAAACGATCACCACTTGGGTCATCAAAGGGAACACCGGATTTGTGAACGCGCACTCCGGGAGCCTGTCCTGCAATTAATATTCTGGCATGTTGGTGAGCCTGTAAAACAGGCCTGGGACCAAGCGGAAGGTGTTCTTCGCAAAGCCTGCAATGTTGTATCTTCGACAGTAAGGAGGCTAATGTAGGCATTATATATTTCCTTATAAATGCTTGCTAAGTATAACGATAGTAATATTAACAATGAAAGATAGATTACAATAGGCATTATCAACCTATCAGGATAATCACTATGAAAATCGGTTTTATTGGTCTGGGTGCAATGGGTAGCGGTATGGCTGCAAATTTACACAATGCAGGGCAGTTACATGTTATCTGGAATCGCAGCAGTGAACGCAGTGATCATTTTGCCAAGCAACATACCGTGAAGGTATCGGTATCGCTTGCTGAGTTAGCCAGTGAGTCGGATGTTATTATCAGTTGCGTGTCTGCAGATGAAGACCTACGTGAAGTGACGGCGGCGATGTTACCGGTCTTACGCAAAGGCACGATAATTGTTGATACCTCAACCGTTGCCACCCATACCGTGAAAATACTTGCTAACTTACTTGCTGAACAAGGCGTGAGCCTGCTTGATGCGCCAGTGTCCGGTGGGGTAGAAGGAGCTCGTAAAGGAAAGCTCGTTATGATGGTTGGTGGAAATAAACAGGCACTGGAAACGGCACGACCCATATTAGAGGTAATGACAAGCAAGATAAGCTGGATGGGTGAGTCGGGGGCCGGTCAAGCTACCAAGGCCGTCAACCAAATCATGGCAGCAGGGATTAATCAGGCGGTGACAGAAGCGCTTGCGTTTGCCGAGGCGATGCAGCTACCACTTGATGAGGTGATTGATGTTCTCAGTCAGGGCGCAGCGGGGAATTGGTTCCTACAACACCGCGGTAATACAATGGTGCAAGGAAAGTTTGAACCCGGGTTTAAAGTTGATCTACATAAAAAGGATCTCGATCTGTGTCGGGACATGATTGAATTGATAAGTGAAACGGATATGCGCCTACCCATCGTTGAAATGACACGTTTGCATTATGAACGCCTACAAGAAGCGGGTTATGGAGAAGAAGATATTTCCGCGTTATATCGCCTAAAGCGAGAGTTGTTTATAAGTTAGCAGAGTAACGTTGGGGCGTTGCGTGCCCTCCCTTGTTAGCGCGCTATATCTACGCTAGAAGGCTTTGGGTCTTTAGTTCCTTCGTTGACTAAATGGTCTTCGTCTTTGTTCAGTCAATTCCATAAAGCGTTATAACGGCTGATTAAACCGTGCCACAGTGTCTGATTCCATTAAAGTCAGTTGCCGTCATTGTCCATCTTTAGCCTGTTACATACTGTTACATTTCGTTACCTCCCTGAAAGGTTTCGTCGTCCTGTCTTGCGTACCCTATCACTGTCAAATATTAATGCAGAGGAGAAAATATCATGAAAACAGTAACAAAGCGTATCCTGTTTGTTGTCGCGGGTTTAGGTCTAACCACGTCCCTGGTCATGGCTAGCAGCAATTATTATCAACAGGGCTGTGGTCAGCCGGGTGATCGGATGGTGAAGAAGATCAGCTATGAACTGGAACTGAATCCTGACCAGCATCAGAAACTCGTCGCCTTGAAAGGTAAAGTGCAGGGCGCGCGCCAACAATTTCGTGCCGCGCATGGTGATTTTCATACCGATGCCTTGAAACTACTGGAGGAATCCAGCCTGGATCGAAACAAGGCAATTAGTATGATCAATACGCGTGCTGACGCTGTTCGCAGTAATGCCCCGCAGGTAGTGGATGCAGCAGGTGATTTCTATGACAGCCTGAACACCGAGCAGCGCAAAAAACTACGCGAAAAGATCAGTGAGCGTAGCAAGTATCGCGGTCGTTTTATGAAACATCATGGCAAGCACCATGACGAAGATGACGACAAACATGAATACCGCGGTTACAAGAAATATGAACGTGAGCATTCATAAACTGTGGAGCCATCAATAAATTACGGCTGTTTTGTACATGGCGCAGGGTTCCTGCGCCATGTTACTTTTGCGTTTAAGCTAAACGCGTTACAGTAATGAAAAGTTGTGATGAGAATTATAAATATGCCGCGGATCCTGCTAATTGATGATGATAAGCGCCTCGCTCAATTACTCGGGGAGTATTTTCAGCGTTATGAGCTTACGCTGGAAAGCGCGACGCATCCCAGCACGGGTCTGAAGAAGTTGGCAGCAGGCGGGTTTGACCTGGTGATCCTCGACATCATGTTGCCAGAAATGGACGGCTTTGAAGTATGCAAGGCCATTCGTAAACAAAGCGAGATCCCGGTGATCATGCTCACTGCCCGGGGCGAGGTGATGGACCGCATTGTGGGCCTGGAACTGGGCGCCGATGACTATCTGCCAAAGCCTTTTGAGCCGCGGGAACTGGTAGCACGTATCCAGAGTATCTTAAAACGCAGCCAACAACCGACTAAACAACAAGCGTCTTACCAGTTTGGTGCCCTGGTTGTGGATACCCAACGACGTGAAGCAAGTGTGAATGAATCGCTGCTGGCACTGAGTAGCATGGAATACCAATTGCTGCTGATGTTCGCCACGGCGCCAGGCAAGGTCTTTGACCGGGATGAGATCCTTAATCACTTAAAAGGTATCGATGTCGATGTGTACTCCCGTTCAGTGGATATTCTGGTGAGCCGGCTACGGCAGAAACTCAAACCCCTGGACGTCATCAAGACCGTGCGTGGCCAGGGTTATGTGTTTGTAGGAGAGAAGTTATGAGCGTTGGATCTGTCTTGCGTTTTCGCCGTCATGCCCTGTCCGGAAAATTGGTACTGCTGTTTATCAGCATGGCCCTGGTATTCGTGCTACTGGTAGGTTTCAGCCTGAAACATGTGTTTCGCAGCCACTTCGAGGGAAACGTGCGGCCTCACCTGGTGCAATACCTGGAATACGTGCAGCGGGACATAGGTCGACCTCCTGATCCTGAACGGGCGGCAGAACTGGCCAGGAAATTGAATATTGAAATCACCATTATCGATGAGCGTGGGGTGTGGTCTTCTCATGACCGGGAAATCGAGCTGGATGAATTGGAGATTGAACACCGCTATGTGGAAAATGACATCGAATATTTCCGGGTGGAAGCCGAGGACGATCGCGACTATCTGATGATGCGCCTGGATGACACCACCTTGCTGTTTTATGTTCCCAATGTACGTCAGAAACAGCGTGGCTTACGGCCATTTGTGCCCATCGTCGTGCTACTGCTCATTTTGTTGTTCCTATATATTGCCACCCGCCGGTTGGTGTCTCCCATTGCCACTATTCAGGCAGGGGTAAAACGTTTTGGTGAGGGGGAACTTGATCATCGTATCAAGATGGATCGCAACGATGAGTTTGGCGATCTGTCCAACAGTATTAATACCATGGCTGATGATATCCAGCGCATGCTCGACGCCAAACGCCAGTTACTGCTGGCTATCAGCCATGAACTACGATCACCCCTGACCCGTGCCAAACTCAGCACGGAATTACTCGAGGATGAAAACCGCAAGCGCGAGCTCCACCAGGAACTCGATGAAATGGAAAAACTCATTGAAGAACTCATGGAAACCGAGCGCCTGAGTACCCGTCACCGGGCCTTGAACAAGGCAGAGCATGATGTCAGCCAGCTGGTACGGGAGGTTAACCATGAATATTTTAAAGACAATGCCATACAGATGGCGTTACCTGAACAGCCACTCCACCTGTCGGTCGATGGCCCGCGCCTGAAGCTGTTGATTAAAAACCTGTTGGATAATGCCTTACGCTATACCCCACAGGGGGCTAAACCGCCCAGTATCGGTATAACGATGACAGAACAGGACGTGCTACTGACAGTACAGGACGTTGGCCCAGGTATTGAGGCACACCACCTGCCTCATCTCACTGAACCTTTTTATCGCATCGATCCTTCCCGGCAACGCGACACCGGCGGTTATGGACTTGGCCTATATCTTTGCCGGATGATCGCCGAGGCCCACGGAGGATCGCTTCAGATCCACAGTGAGATGGGTAAAGGTACCCGGGTAAAACTGGTATTACCATTGACAGACAGCGCAGCAAAGTAAAAGCAGGCCAGGTTTATTGCCCGGTGAATATTAATGAGGTGTTATGTATTTTGTTCAGATGCCCAACATGGGGAGCTTTTTTATACGGTGGTAAGTGAGTGCTAATAAAATACAGTGTTTTAGTGCATTGATTGGGATAGTGTCGTTTATATCGAATAGTATGGCGCGATTGCCTTCGTATTTAAACGTATCTTTATATCGCTCCTTAAATGTATCTACCAACCTGGTATTACAATTAAAGTACATAGCGTATTGAACCGGGTTTGATTCTTTCCAGCCTATTCTAATGGTACTTCCACCCTTTGTTATGTAGCTCGGTTCACCCCATTTAAGTGTTTCTTCTAGTGATGCGACACTTTCTGTTTCCAGGGCGGTTTCTATAACCAGTTTACGGAGTAACATTATTTTTTCGTGTATTGCTTGCGGGTAATTATTAATTACTTTCTCAACGTCCTTATTTATAAATTTGAGCATGTTATTTTTCTGCGCTTTAGTTAAGTGGTCGTAGCAAATCGAGGGTCACGCTTGAACGACTTGTTATGCATTGGGTAAAATTGATTTCTCCATTATATAGTCATCCATGAAGAACCCACCACCAATGTCTTTTTTTACTTTGTCTATTACCATAAAACCACGACGTTTGTACCAGGCAATCGTATCGTCGTTAAATTTATTCACGGTAAGCCAAATTGATGAAAGCTTCTCCAAAAAACATTTTTTTTCGACAAAATCCAAAATTGATTGGCCCACACCCTTCCCCTGCGCGGATCGTCTTACATAAAGTTTGCTGAGCATCACTTTGCTTTGATCAACATCCTGACTAAATCCAACATAACCAACCCATTCTCTTTCTACTTTTGCCAAATAGTATTCAAAACCATCGTTAATCTGGGATTTAATTGCAGTTGGACTTTGAAAGTTTGACAGCATGTATTCAACCTGTGATTTACCGATAATGGGTGTGAAATGCTCTGTCCAAATTTCTCTGGCGAGGTTTGCAACACGTTCAATATCATCATTCGTTAACACTTGTGCTATTTCAATAGACAAGCTGTTTCTCCAGGGAATGTATAACGTTCTGCTCAAGAGGAGCCGTTCCCCGGCGTTTATGTTCCTTGAGCGAATTATTATGTTTCATTGTCTGGGATAACACAAAATAAGAGCTGCATACCTTCTTCTTAGTATTTTTCATTAAGGTCTGCTTCTTCAATTGTGGATTTCAATCCCACGATGATCTTTCAACAAAGTCATCATATGTTTCATTTGCAGCCATTTCTACATCGAGGCCAACAACTGTTCCAGGATGACCAATATTGCCATCAGGATGTTTTAGAATAAGCTCCCAACCAAAACATGCGATACCTTTTTTGCGCCATATCTCGATTTCCTTTAATGTTTGAGGAAAAGGTAAAATATATTCATCAGTAGAAGCAGAGAATTTTGTTATTTCTTCAGGAAGCATAAGTTACCCTTAATTAGAAATGGTGCTCTATACAAGTGGCCACCAAAAAGCCAGGTGGTTTGGCGGTCTAGCGCGAACTTGGTTAAACTGTTAACTGTTTCACTCATCGCGATTTTTTAGCTTTTTCCCTACGTATTTCTTTACGCTCTTGTTTGCTTGGTACATTCTCTCTAGTGGAGAGTACAGTCTTTAGTTCTTTATATGCCTGTTGCCATTCAGGTGTTTCTTTAAATTCAATATAACCGGTTTGAGACACAGTAGGTTTGGCTTCATACCCATTACGGTCTGACATTTCAAACGATTCTTCACATTTAAGTAATGCAGCACGACGGCTCATTAATGTCCCCGTATGCATTTTTTCAAGTTCTTCTAATGCCTTAATTTCTACTTTGCTACTCATGTCTATTTTTATCGCACATAAGGGTTGAGCTAAGGAGCGCCGTTTTTTGGCGTTCCCGATTTGAGTGATTTGTTAGATTGCGCTAATTCGGATAGTGCTCCATTTATTACTCTAAAAGATGACTTCAATAAAAGCACCGCTAGTAGTGTCGCGATAATTAAGTCCGGTAGTCCTGAATTAAATATCCAAACTCCAATTGCTGCTAAGATAACAGATAAATTAGTTGCAATATCATTACGTGAGCACTCAAATACAGAACTCATATTAATGTCTTCGTTACGATGACGCCAAAGTAAGAACAAACAAATGCCATTTGCTACTAATCCTGCAACACTAAAGATGCTCATTATTTCGTAAGAAGGAATCACAGGGTTGACAATCCTGTGTAATATCTGGGCTACAACAAGACTTGCCGCTATGAATATTAAACCACCTTTAAATAGAGCAACCCGTGCTTTTATTACTTGTCCTCTGGATACAGCAAATAAACTTAATCCATACGTCAGTGCGTCACCCAGGTTATCTAAACTATCAGAATATAAAGCAGTAGATTTCCCATAAAACGCAGCTACTGCTATTGCTACGAACATAATGGCATTAATCCATAACACTTTGATAAGGGTGCCACGCTGCCTTTTATGTAGCACTTCGACCGCACAATTATTTTCACAACAAGATCCCATGAAGTATTCCTATGCAATCTAACAGTTGAGCTAAGGGGCGCGCTGTAGCACGTCCCGTGCCTTGAGCGATGTATTAGCGTTTTGTCTGCTCTTGGCTAACATTTCTAAAATTGGCGGTTTAAGTTCTTCAATTCTAGCTAGCTTAAACTGAAAATTTGATGGGTTAATATGATTATTCTCAAAATTTTCACTAAAGAATATCAGGTTTGCATCTAATTTCCTGTGTGCCATTGAGTTTGTAAGTATAAGCTTATACTTTCTTGCGTTTTTATCTTTCAAATCAATGGCAATATGAAATTGGTTGTAATTTATATCTTGTTTTGAAAAGTCGAATTTCAATGCACTGTTAAACCCTTGCCACTCAAAATAACCTTCACCATTAGGCCTTATTTCTAGATAACGAGTATACACACCTAACGAAGTAATACTCGCTGCCCCCCAAACACCAACAATTTGTTTTAGTTCAAAAGCATGACTAAAAATGGAATTTAATAATAGAGCCAATGCCAGTGATAGTATTTTCATATTCTCTATAAACGTTAACGTTGAAGCTGTGCTGCGTAAACGAAGCGCAGCGTAGTTTTATTCCGAACGAGCGCATTGTTATGTGTTTTATTACTTTTCATTTTACTTCCTTCATGGCTGCTTACGGCCGAAGCGGACACTTATCAACCAATCGAGTATGACCCGTTTATTCTTAATATACTGCCTTGCGCCAAAAGTAACTAGGATTTCTTTAAGCCGTAATTGGGTATTTTTCGGAACAGGTTACGGCCAAGAATAAAGAAGCCGTAACAAAATACAATGCAGGTTATCCCGCCCACCAGGGGCGGAAGCCAGAATTGAGTGATGGTTGCGATGCGACTATTTCTCGGCTCCCTTTCATCAAGATACATTGGCACAACATCACCTATACTTTCTTCACAATCAGCTCGCTTATTATGACCGAATGTACCCACTATTTCTAAATCGTCCGCCGTGGTTGCGACAATATGATACCCAATGCTTTTACTAAATTTTCTTTCTCCTTTTCCGCCACTGAAACTAAGATTGGACTGCTGATTACAGCGAGTGATTTCACCTTCGCTAGAGCTTGTGTTAATGAGAATATCTGCGGCATCATAAACAAACCATGCTCCTCCCATAATAGGGAAGGTGAGCATTAATAAAAATACAACGGTAAATACCTTGACGCCAATGATAACTGAGCGTTCCATTTCTTGGAGCCGTTCTGCCATGCGTTTTGCTCTCTATAAAATAGTAACATTCGAATTGGAAACCGAAATTAATCCCTCTATAGATACAACATAAATTATATACATTTCATAATGGTATGTTGCTTCGGGTCGGAGTCAGTCATTTCTCAAACTATCGCGCTCACGTGCATGTGCAGCATGTCGCGTGTAAGGGCCATAAGTGCTACATAGTACGCCCGATGCTTTGCTTGTTGAGTGTATTCCAGGAAACAATTCTTGTGCTTTTATGTTCTTATGCACCAATGTTCCATATTGATTTAGGAGTGTTATGTAGCTGTTTTGCACTTAAGGCAATATTACTCATTTATTCAAGTACTTCACGATTGTCACTTTACTCTTTTAGTGCGAGAAGGGTCAAGGTGGGGGGGTAAGTATTAGAAAAATGCCTTGCCAGATACCAGGGCAATTAAGCCAATAAAGACGGGTTGATGAAGTAGGTAAATATGCAGGCTGTGTCGTCCGCCGAAAGCAAGTGTTTTAGTGACGGGGTTTGTTGCTTGCCATATGAGCCAGCTCGGCGTGGTGTGGGTAAACCATCTACGTCCTGTAAACATACCAATCAACACCACACCGAACCACGGTATAAGCGGCACGTAGTCTTCAGTGTGGGGGAGGTAGGTCATCAGTCCAAGCCAGTTGATGGCAGGGTCGTTAAAGTAGGCATTGTTGTAAAGCGCATCGAGTAATAATAATCCGCTGCCGAGTACCAGGTTCAACCAGTAGAATTTCCGAAATAATAACCCAAGCACGCTAGCAACGGCGATGAAGTGCAGGATACCGAAGTAAATATAGGTTTCGGGGAACATGAGGTAACTGCCCATGGAAACCAATGCAGCATAGCCAATTAATAATATAAGGCGGCGGCTAAAGCGTTTTAGATTGAGCGGTTTGCGGTTAGCCAGGACAATACTGATACCGACTAATAATAGAAAAGAGCAGACAATAAAGCGGCGGAAGTTGGACCAAAAAGGGTCTTCAAGAAAATTGATTTGCACGTAACCAAAAAAATTCAGGTCATAACTAAAATGAAACACGAACATCATCAAAATGGCGACACCGCGAAGAATGTCGATAGTGGCGATACGTTGCGGGCTTAGCTTTTTAGTTTTAATAGCAGTGCTTCAATATTGTTTCTGCGTAGGCGCGAGCGTATTTTATTCATTTGGCTAAAACTGTCATACGGCCCAAGACGCACGCGATGCCAGGTCGCTGCACCGTTACGGGTATTATCGATCGTGACGGATTGTATCGTGGACTCAACACCTAATAGTGCAAGACTGGCCTTCATTTGATCAGCCTGAGACAGTGTTTTGAATGAGCCTGCTTGTAAAATAAACTGGCTATCGTGTTTGAAGGGCGCATTATTATCAGTGCCTGAATCACTGGTTTCACTATCAGGAACCGCTATCTCTATTTCGGGTAAAATGGTATAAAAATCAAATTGTGTTTTGGGCGCGGCCGGAATGGAGTCTTTTGTTGTTTTACGCACATCACGCGTATCGCGGCCAGATTTTTTCTCGGCTTTTTCGGTAGCCGGTAATGACAGCGCTGGGTAGTTATCTTTGAGATGAACAAGAAAAGCAACAAATAGGCCAATGAATAAACCGGTTGCCATCCACACCCAACCGGGTAGCGGTGCAGACTTGGACTTGTTTTTTTTTGCCATTGCTTTTCTAGCCATGTTTACATGGTATCCGGTGCGCTAACGCCAAGCAATGCCAAACCATTTTTAATCACTTGCTGTACCGCGGTGATGAGTGCAAAACGGGCATCGCGCAAATCCGCATCTTCAACAATAAATTGATGCGCGTTGTAATAGGTATGAAAGGCCGTTGCCAGGTCTTTCAGGTAATAGGCAACCTGGTGTGGTTCATGGTTACGTGCCGCAGACTCGATGAGCTCAGGGAACTTAGCCAACAGTGTGAGCAGGTCACTTTCATGTGATTCACTGAGTAAGGCCAAATTGGCAAGCCCATTGTCTTTGTTCCACTCGGCCTGTTGTTCGCCGAGTTGGCGCAACACACTGCTAATACGCGCATGGGCGTATTGAATATAGTAAACAGGATTATCATTACTTTGCGATTTAGCTAAATCGAGATCAAAGTCCATGTGCTGTTCACACTTGCGCATCACATAAAAGAAACGCGCGGCATCATTACCAACTTCTTTGCGTAATTCATAAAGCGTGACAAATTGACCACTGCGCGTCGACATTTGCATTTTTTCACCGCCACTGTAAAGCACGGCAAATTGCACCAGTAGCACGTCTAGTTTTGAAGGATCAGAACCAATCGCAGCCAGGGCGGCCTTTACGCGCGGCACATAACCGTGGTGATCCGCACCCCATACGTCAATAACACGATCAAAGCCGCGTTCAAGTTTTTCCATGTGGTAGGCGATGTCAGCAGCGAAATAGGTTTTAATGCCATTGTCACGTACAACAACACGATCTTTTTCATCGCCATAATCAGTTGAGCGGAACCACAAGGCGCCTTTATCTTCATAGACATGACCGGAAGCCTTGAGGCGTTCTATGCAGTCATCGATCTTGCCGCTGTCATGCAGTTGCCGTTCGGAATACCAGTGATCGTAATGCACCCCAAAACTTTCCAGATCTTTGCGAATGCCATCGGTAATGTCTTTCAGGCCCGCATCGAAGACAATGTGATAATCGTCATCACCAAGTAATGCGCGAGCACGCTCGATGATGCCATCGATATGGGCTTCTTTATCTCCCCCTTCCTGGCCCTCATCGGCTGGAAGATCGGCAAAGACGGTATTGATGTCATGATCAAAGCGTGTGCCGTGGGCATTACGTAATGCTGCGGCAATACATTGCACGTAGTCACCCTGGTAACCGTTTTTGGGGAACTGCTCACAAAACTCCGGTGTAGCCAGTTCCATGTAACGCAACCAAACACTGGCGGCGAGAATGTTCATCTGCCGACCGGCATCGTTAACGTAATATTCGTTGTGTACGTCGTAACCGGCGGCCTTGAGCAGGTTACCGAGCGAGGCACCATAGGCAGCGCCGCGACCGTGGCCGACATGCAGTGGGCCGGTTGGGTTAGCAGAAACGAATTCGATTTGGATCTTTTGTCCCGCACCCAGCTTACCACAGCCATATTGGCCGGCTTGTTCGTGCACCTTACGGACAACCGAAGACTGCGCATCATCAGCAAGGGTAAAGTTAATAAATCCGGGACCCGCAATCTCAACCCTGGTAATACTGGCATCGGCTGGTAGGGCTTTAACAATCGCCTCAGCTAGCTCGCGGGGTTTTTGGCCTGCTTGCTTGGAGAGTACTAGGGCGATATTAGTGGCAAAGTCGCCATGACTCTTGTCACGGGTGCGATCAATGTTGATGGTCTCTGGCACTTCGCAGTTCAGCGCGCCGGTACTGGCAAGACCGGCAAGGGCCGTGTGGATCAGTTTTTGCAGTTCATCTTTCATGGGCGGCTATTATCCTTGACGCTGCGTGGCATGCAAGCCTGAAAGGCAGAAAGTGTGTCATTATGAAGGTAAATATGGCTGACGCAATCCAGAATTATGGGCATTAGTAGTAATTTCCTTGCTGGTGGTGTTGTCTAACGACATAATGAATGTCCTGTCTCCTTCAAGAACTCACGTTGTTCGTTCACAGGCGTCGTCATGTCATCTTTATGTCGTTTATCATCCCTTATAAAACGCTGCCAGTGATTGGACGATACCGAATTCCAATCGACCGAAGGGAGATTGTTGAGGTAGCGGGTAATTGCTGGCAGCGTTTAATACTCACATCAACGCTGTGCAGGGACTACATCGTATCAACAGGATCGACATCAATCGACCAGCGTACTTTTCGGCTCTCGGGCAATTTTTCCAGCTCCGGTAGCAAGATTTTTAGTAAGTGTTGTAGCGGCCTTCGTTCGCTAGATTGAATGAGCAGTTGTGCGCGATAGCGGCCAGCGCGGCGTTCCATGGGAGCCGGCAGTGGGCCAAATAGCTCGATGTCTTTAATCTGGCAGGCCATCGCAGTCGCATAGGCCTTGCTGAGAAAGGCCATGGGTAATTCGCGTTGGTTTGCCTCGGCGCGTAGTAGCGCCATTGAGGCAAAGGGCGGCAAGACAACCTCGCGGCGTTCTTGCATGGCTTGCTGGGCAAAAGCGGGGTAACCATGTTGCAGCAGGTTTTGTAGTAGTGGATGCTCGGGGTGATAGGTTTGTACCAATACCTGGCCGGGTTTTTCAGCGCGCCCTGCACGACCGGCTACTTGCACAATGAGTTGTGCCATGGATTCGCTGGCACGAAAGTCAATGCCGAACAGGCCTTGATCCGCGTCGAGAATGCCGACCAAAGTAACATTGGGAAAATCGTGGCCTTTGGCGAGCATTTGTGTGCCGACCAGAATGGCTTTTTTGCCCTCATGGATTCTGTCGAGCATCGCCTGCATCGCGCCTTTGCGCCGCGTGGTATCGCGATCAATACGAAGCACATCAACGGTCGGGAAGTGTGCTTGCAAAGCTTCATCAATTCGTTCGGTACCCTGGCCTAATGCACGCAGTTCGGTGCTGCTGCATTCGGGGCAGTTGGCAGGCAATGGTTGCTCGGTGCCGCAGTGGTGGCAGCGCAGGCGTTGGCTGGCCGCATGCAGGGTAAGTTTGGCATCACAGCGTGGACAATTAGCCAGCCAGCCACAGTCATGGCAGCATAGCGTGGGCGCAAAGCCGCGACGATTTAAAAATAATAAAACCTGTTCATCGCGTTCTAAATGTTCAGAGACTATTTTTAACAGGCTCTGAGACAGGCCACTCTCGATCGGTTGGCCGCGTAGATCAATGGTGCGAACCGGTGGTGGCGTCGCGTTGCTAATGCGGCGACTCAGTATCAGTTGTTGGTAACGGCCTTGATCAACATTGGCGAGGCTTTCCAGTGACGGTGTCGCTGAACCTAAAATAACAGGTATTCCGAGTCTTCTTGCACGCAATACAGCCAGGTCACGGGCGTGGTAGCGAAAGCCTTTTTGTTGCTTGAATGAAGCATCGTGCTCTTCATCAATAATAATCACGCCGGGGTTTGCCAGCGGTGTAAATAATGCCGAGCGTGTACCAATGATAATGCCAGCTTCACCACTGCGTGCCGCAAGCCAGGCGTCGAGCCGTTCGCGCTGCCCCATACCGGAGTGCATCATGGCAATGGGAACCCGAAATCGACGTTGAAAGCGACCCACGGTTTGTGGTGTAAGGCTTATTTCAGGTACCAGCACTAATGCCTGGTGACCCTGTGCAAGTACCTGCGCAATAATGCCAAGATAGACCTCGGTTTTACCACTACCTGTCACGCCATCAAGTAAGAAGCACTGGTATTCATCATGTTGTGCGCAGACCGCCTCAATGGCTGTTGTTTGTTCATCATTCAGTGCGGGGGGCTGGTCTGGTGTGGCGGTATCCGCCAAAAGCCCGCGGCGTTGCAGTGCATCAACGAAGCCGCGTTTTATTAATGCCGTTAGTGGTGCGCGCCAGTGACTGTGTTGCTGGTTAAAATCCTCCTTACTCAGGGCATCATCAGGGTTAAGTTGTAACTGGCTAAGCAAGGCGGCTTGTTTGGGTGCGCGCGTTAACGCGGTGACATCGGCTGTTTTTCCCGTTTCTGTGAGTTGCCAGACCGTTTCGGTACGGGCATTGGCCGTTTTCCCCTGACGAAGTAACACCGGCAGCGCATGTTGCAAGACATCCCCAAGCGGGTGGTGATAGTAAGTGCTTGCCCAGCTGAGTAATGACATCATTTCATTGCTCAATATGGGTGAGTCATCGAGGAGCCTGAGGGCAGGGCGTAATTTTTCGCATGGCACATCGCTGTGATCGCTGATTCCAATCAAGATACCTATTTCAGTGCGGCGACCAAAGGGGACCTGGACACGGCTACCCACCTGCCAATCCGACTCGATAAAGCCTTTCGGGGGAAGGTAATCAAAATGGCGGCGTAATGGTGAGCCAATGGCAATGTTTAGGTATCGAGCAGACTGCATGCGGGCACTTTAGCATGATGTGTGTGTTGAGCATGCGATTTTGACCGGGCTATTCGTCATAGCGGAGCTGAAAATGGAAGCTGTTTAGCAGGCAATAGTGCCTAAGTGCTTGAGTGGACTAGTGGAATAAAAGTTGTCCACAATTTCTGTGGATAACTCTGTGGATTAAAATCGTAAATGAGACATTTTTTGGTAAAAAATAGTGATCTTTATTAGATTGCTCAGATTTTCGACATTTCAATAAATGCTAATGATTTCAATATGTTCTACTATAAATATAGCGTTTATTAACATTTTGTGACAATTTCAAAGTGTCAATTCATAAATTGTAAGTACGCTGTGCATAAATCAAGGCCATATTGAGCACTGAAATGTATCACGAAAGAGATTAAAGCCGTCTTGCAACGTATTTATTGAAACGTTGCTCAAGCAGGGGTGATTCTTCTGCATGGTCGTCAAATTGTGCCAAGGCAGGGTCGAGCCTATCGAGTCTATCGCTGGCGGTTGGATGAGTCTTGTAGAGCAGGGAGAGGCTGGAGTGTTCGGGATCAATGCTGTCGAGGGTTTGTAGCACCGCAACGAGTGCAAAGGGGTCGTAGCCTGCGCGTGAGGCAATCACAACACCCATTCGGTCAGCTTCAAATTCATCGTCTTTGTCCAGGCCACGTAGATACACGTCTTTTACCTGCCCCACCACGGCGGTGGTCATGCGGTTACTTTGACCGGCTTTTGTTTGCCCTGCTAGTTTGAGCACGCCAGAGAGACCGCTGGTATTAAGGCTCGACATGGCTTTGATATGATGTTTTTGAATCACATGCGCAACTTCGTGAGCCAGTACTGCAGCAAGTTCGGCCTCGCCAGTAAGCGTACGTAACAAGCCATCAGTGATGAAAATATTACCCCCGGGCGTAGCAAAGGCATTGACGTGAGTGGAGCTGAGGACGGCAAAGCGCCAGGGTAGATGCGCACGGTTGGTTTGGTTCACTACCCAGCGACCAACTTTATTTACATAGCGTTGCAACTCAGGATCATTAACGGGTTTGGATGCACCCAATAATACAGCAGCGGCATCACGTCCAATTATGATTTCAGTTTCCTCATCAATACCGGTGATCGTGCGTGAGATATCTTTGACACCATCAAATATTTCACCAATATCAATAGCATTATCCTCTTCTTCGGCATCGCCGCCACTAAACAGCCCGCCCCCAAAGCCACCACCAAATCCACCAAGATCAATGGCGTGGGTAGAAGGGATCCATATCGCTGTGGCTACTATGGAAATGAAGAAAGCACCTTGTATAAGGCGAAGCAGTGATTTCATTCTTCTTCATCCTCATCGTTTGTTTCCGTGCTATTGGCAGTTTCTTTTTTACCGTTTGGTCCATCACCTTCTAGATAATCGACTTTGCGTGCTGCAAGTCCAGATGCATTACCGATATTTTCATCAGCGGCAAAACTTTCAAGTGCATCAAGCGCCTCAACATCAGGCTCGGCATTACGTAATTCTTCTTCGCTAAGTCCTTTGATTGCCGTTGCGGTTGTTACTTCATCTGATTTATCGCGTCCTGTTGCCAGTTCGCTGAGTATTTCACCGACATTATTATCGGTATCCTGTTTGGTATTCGCTTTTCGCGCAAGGCGGATATGAGTAAGTCGAACCCAGCCCTGTTGTTTTTCTGTTTTAATTTCATACCAACCGCCTTTACGCTTGAGTATGACAATCGCGGTTTGCGCTGCAAGTTCGCTAATGATTTCTGAATCTTTGAAAGGCTTGGAAAATAATTCGGTGTCGCGTGAGATAACGCCAGCTTTATCAGCCGCGAATAGCTGGGGGGCCAGGCAGACAAAAAAGAGCGAAATAATATAAACAACTTTTTTCACAATCACCTCCTGTGATGTGAACTAAACGGTATGTCGTGGCTCAAAAATCCTAACAGATTCATCGCGACCTTTAACCGAAACCGCGCCATGATCCGTGTATTCAATACTATCATTACAAAGTGCTTTTGTCGCATCAGAGATGAGTATTCTGGCGCGGCCTTTGGTTTGGCCTTCGAGGCGGCTAGCGGTATTCACCGTATCACCAATACAGGTGTAATCCAATTTGGTTTCGGAACCGATCATGCCCACGACGGCCTCACCGCTGTGTATACCAATGCCGATATCGAAACTATCACCTAATTCACCACCAAGAGAAACCTTAAATAATTTCAGGGCTTCAACCATATCCAGAGCCGCATCAACGGCATGTTGAGCATGGTTGGGGTCCGCAATGGGTGCTCCCCAGAAAGCCATAATGGCGTCACCAATAAATTTATCCATGGTGCCACCGTGTTGGAATATGACATCGGTTTGGCGGGAAAAATATTGATTAAGCAGGTTAACAATTTCTTCTGGTTCGCGATGTTGGGATAGGGTAGTAAAGCCACGGATGTCTGAAAACAACACCGTGACCTGAATACGTTGTGCATTAAAATATTTATTCAGTCCTGCCCCACCTTCGCTAACAAGATCATTAACAACACGTGGGTCAACAAACCGGCTGAACATTTGCATGGAACGTTCTCGCGTGCGTTTTTCGTCGAGATATTCGTAGAGTGCCGCCAGGGTATAGAAAAGCCAGCCAAAGAGGAGTGGCCTAAATATGGGTAAAATAATGAGATAATCAATGGCAAGATAGCTAGCCAGTAACATGGTTGCAGAGAAGATCAGGTAGCCAGTAAATATTGTTAAAGAATTTCGTAGGTTATTAATGGTATAGAGCAGACCAAGAATAATGACCAGGCTAATGACAATAGGAAACAACGGATGCGGTTCACGCATATGGCGATTATTTTTTAAATTAGAAATAGCCGTAGCAAGAATCTCTACACCGGGATAGAGGCTATCCAGGGGGGTGCTACGTCGGTCACCTAGCGAAGGTGCGGTGGCGCCAATAATCACTATTTTATCGCGAAATTCATCACCAGCGCGAAGCGGTGTTTGTCTATTAAAAAAATCATCATAAAGATCGTAGAAAGAAACACGTTGGAAGGATAATTTTTTTCCACGCCAATGCAGTAGCATGTTTGCTTGATCGGGGATTGGGTAACCAAAATCACGCGCGAGCCGTGCCGGTAAAGAGGGAATTCGCCACCCATAAGCTTCACTGTAAAGTAGATAGCGCCGTCCGATGCCATCGGCTTCTTCAATATATTTCACGTCGCCAAGCCGACCCGTATCAATAGCGGCGGCAATGCCAGGTAATTGTAGTGCAATTCGTGCCGTAGGGTCGGCATTCTCGGTTGCGGTAAAACCAAGTGCCGAGCCAAATTTCCCTAATACCACGTCACTTTGCGAGTCATTTTCAGCCGGTAATCTTAAAATCGGGAAGTAAACGTTGTCGGTGGTACGAATTATGTTAGCAAAGGCATCATCACTATCTGTTTTGGTCTCACTGTTGCTATTAGATTCATTGTCCTGATCAGAAAATAAAATGTCGTAGATAACCGCTTTGGGTTTTTGTTTTAAAATACCAGAGAGAATCTGGCCTTGTAGCTCACGCGGCCATGGGTAACGCCCGTAGCCTTCTTTGCGGCCAATACCATCCAGGCTGTATTCATCAACATCGACAATCACAATATCTTGATCTGGAATAAGGCTGGCGGCCTGTTTCGTGACAAAGTGGTCACTTAGGTTCGATTCGACGCTAAACATAAGATCTAACAGAAAAAATTCCGCCAGTACAATGAGGCAGACAGCCGCCGCCATGGCGGATATTCGGCGAGATAAGGCATTTTTGCTGCTAGTAGACATAGGGCTCCTGCCACAACCTGATTGCTAATGCTTTAGCCGCAGGCGTCGATAACTGCCATTAGTAAGAATACTCTATATAACACAGTTAGCAGGGCAGTTTGAATGGCAGGACAACAGCAACAAGTTGATATTGAGCAAGATCTAAGTGACACCTTAGCAGAAATTGAGCAACGCATGACAAAATTAGGTGATTTGCCGATCTTTAGCGCGTCACTGAATAAAATTCGTCGTGTTAGCAAGGACCAGGACAGTGATGCGATGTCGTTAGCCGTTGAGGTCATGAAAGATGCAAATCTAGTTACCAAATTATTACAGCTTGCTAACTCACCTTACTATAACCGTGGTTTTGGAAAAATTGCATCGATATCACGATCGGTCGTGCTACTTGGGTTTGAAACTATTAGTAGTCTTTGCCTTACTTTGAAGTTAATCGATAGTTTTAATTCAGAAAATCCGAGCGTTGATATGAATTCGATGCTGGTGAATGCTTTTCTTACGGCAGGCATGGCAAGAGAGGTAGCGGAAAAGGCAGGCGTAAAGGATGTAGAGCAAAGTTACATATGTGGTTTGCTACACGGTCTAGGCGAGATTATTGTTGCTTATGCATTACCCGAAAAATATAGCGAGATGCAAACACTTTGTAAACAAACAGAACTTGAATGGGAAAAAATTCAGCTACAAAAATTAGGCGGGTCATTTTTTTCAATTGCTAGAAAATTAGCCGAACAGTGGGGCTTTGGTGCTAGTGTCATTAAAACCATGACCCCATATAAGAAGACCACGGGTAAAGCATTAAGAGACGTTGGTGTTATTAACCATGCCTTGTCAGCTCTTTCTCACGATAGCCTTGATGTTATTTATGCGCGAGAAAATAGAACCCGGGAAAGTTTAGGAGATATCTATCAGAATATGGCAAATGTGGTTGGCATCGAACGGAGTGATATTGAAGACTGCATGCAGAAAACCTTTAGAACAAGTTGTGATCTTGCCAGTGATTACGGTTTAAATGTTAAATTATTAATGCCGCCGGTGCGTGATAGTGAAGATGCCTTATTAAATAAAACAGCTAGACAATTGGCATTTCATGCAGGAACCCGCTCCAAGGCTGAAAGTAAAGAAGACGATATGGCCACTGGGGCTGAAAGTAGAAGCGCAGCTAAAGCCGACAACCGTGATGCTAAAGATAAAAAAGATGTAACTAAAAAGTCGGTAAAGAAAGTTGCAAACCAAACGTCACAATCAGGCAGTGAGCAAAAAGCGTCAACTGAAAAAAAATCAACTACAGGTAGAAGCATAGAAGCTGAGAGTGATCAAGTCGATAACCATGAAGAACCACAGGGAGATTTGCAGGTTCAGTTATCGATACTACGGGAAATTACAGGACTGATTACTTCTTCTGCTGGTGTGCATCATGTGTTTGGAAAGGTGCTGGATGGTTTGCATCGTGGTATAGGCTTTAAGCGGGTGGCACTGTGTTTGTTGAGTGCCGATCACTTACAATTACAGATGCGTTTAGGTGCAGGTGACTCACTGGACTGTTTAAAAGGGTATTTTGATTTACAGCTACGAGACAGAAAGAATTTATTTGTAAAAGTATTGCGTGAGGGTAGTGAATTGTACGTTGATGATATTAGTGATGCTGCATGGAAAAGCGCTATCCCTGAAGGGTTTATCCGTTCGGTTGACTGTCAGTCATTTATGATAGGTGCATTAAGAGTAGGTGCTAAGCCAGTAGGGCTTTTTTATGTTGATAATGACTCATCGCCAGAGCCAATAGCAGAAGTCATGCAGCAGGGGTTTGTACAGTTTATTAGTCAGGCAAGACTTGCTCTACAATATGCAGAAATGAAAAGAGAAAAGTAATTATTGATCCAGGTGTTTTTCAATATTTGAGATGGCGCTATCTATGTTAAGTTTTAATTGTTGGTTGCATAGTTTTAGTAGTGGTAATAGTCCTTTTAATAGCATTGTTAAATGAGGGTGTAGCCGTTCCGCCTCATTGCCAGACGCCATAAGGGTTGCTGTATTCATATCGGGTAAGGTTGCAAGTGCGGTTGATTCCGTTTTGTTAGACTCTTCTGTTTCTGATGATTCATTCTCAAGAATATTTTCTCTATCAATAACAATACTGTTGACATCTTGTTGTTGCGCTAATTGAAAATGTTGTTCAGCAAGTTCTGTAATGTTGTTGACGTCGACATCATTGCCAATATCTATAGCGGCGATGCCAATGCTTGTTGTCATTGTTAACAAAGTATCAGTATAAATATATATTTCCAAATCACTTATTTGTTGGCTAATACGCTGTGCCAGACGTTTAGCGCCAATGCGGTTGGTAGCAGGTAATATGAAGGCTAATTTAGACAGACCGATACGTGCCAGCGTATCTTCATTTCGAATATTTTCACGCCCTATGTCGGCAATCTTGGTAAGCACCTCATCGGCAATTGCTTTTCCGTATTTTAGAAATAATGACTGGAAGTGATCTACCTCGAGAAAGATTAATGTCAATTCACTACGATGTCGCCTGGCATAAGAAAGATCTTTGATAATATGACTTTCAAAGTATTTTTTGTTGCTCAAGCCAGTGAGATTATCAATGGTAGCTTGTGCTTCAAGTGCTGATTCGGTTTTGTTGAGTTTTTTGTGAGTCTCGCCAAGATGAACATGGGTCTTGGCACGGCTACGCAATTGCACTGATTCAAATGGCTTACTAATAAAATCTGATGCGCCATTGTTAAGAGCCTTGTGTTTTATTGCATCGTCGTCTTCAGCACCGGTAATAATAATGACTGGCAATTGGTTGATGCCTGGGTCATCACAATTGCGAATGTGTTCCAACAAACCAAAGCCATCGAGGTTGGGCATTGATAGGTCGGTAAAAACTACCTGAATATCATGATTGTCTTGCAGAATGTCCCAGGCCACCTGGCCATCTTCGGCTTCGGTAATGCGATATTCTTTGCCTAAAATCTTGCTAATAGCACGTCGCATTAGTCGCGAATCATCAACGATGAGCAAATGCGGTAATTCATCAATATCCGAACCATCAGCAGTGTCAGTTGGCATGCAGTGCAATCCAGGCAATTAGTTGTTTATTATCAATAAATAATAGAACTTATAATCAGGTCTTCAAGTATATGAACAAAGTACTTTGGCCATTTTTCGTCATTTTATTGACGAAAGAGGTCAATATTACGTCAGCTGGAGGGTAGGTATCTCCTACTAAGTGCTTGATTCATAGTTGTTATCATATGGCATGTTGATTGCATTATGTATATTACGCAAATGGCAAATAGACGTAGTGTCTGCAAATTAGTTTTTCTCCTTATGTATGTCTTCAGGGGTACCTTTTGGGGTACCCTTTTTTTTGCCCATCACTTGATCCGGTTTGCATAAAGGGAGTAGCTTATCTCCAAGGACATGTATAGGAGGTAATTGTGGCGGGCCTGATGCAACAGGTGTTGAGAACTGACGGAGCGGGAATGCCACTGGAGTGGATTAATTACCGGGATGCAGTTCGTTTGTATTACCTTGGCCAGGTTGCCTATAGCTGTGGTAGCCCCCTTTACCATATTCGTGGTGGCATCAACGCGCATAGCAGGCGGCGTAGTGTGATTGAGGTTAATTCAATTATTGCAACGCATGGCAGTCATGCACGTTCACGGGCGCGCAGCGCCTATACACCACCGCTGAATAATAATGCCTTGTTTAAACGTGATGGATATTTGTGCCTGTATTGTGGTTCGCATTTTCAGGCGCGTGATTTATCTCGAGACCACGTGACACCGTTGAGCCAACAGGGAGATGATTGCTGGAGTAATGTGGTGTCAGCGTGCAAACGTTGCAATAGCCATAAAGCAGGTCAAACCCCAGAACAGGCACGGATGGAATTACTAGCGGTACCTTTTGTGCCTACCCATGCTGAATATGTTTACCTGCAAAGTAAGCGGGTTTTAGCGGATCAAATGGAATTTCTATTGGCACATTTTCCACGTAGTAGCCCCTTACACGAACGACTTCAGCTGCAACGCCTGTAGCCAGCTAGCCTCAGCATTAAACCAACACTTTTTATATGGTTATAAGACTTGGATAGTGCTTTCTTGTTGTGTTCGTAAAGAGTATAGCTAGACTAGAATTAGACCAGATATAAATATCGGGGTGGTTATGTGCGTAATACGTAAGCTTTCTGTTGCGTCGTGTTTAATTATTTGTAGCGTGTTTCTGTTTTTTGCACCGCTGCGTGCACACGCTGCAGACAATGGCTTATGTGTTTCTATCTTTCCGCGTTTTAGTGCCACCGATACGGTCAGGATGTATATGCCACTGGTCAACTATCTGGCTAACAAACTTGGTCGTGAGGTTCGTCTTGTTACCTCTCGGAATTTCAAGACCTTCTGGAAGGCCTTGACCGAGAGCAAGTGTGACATCGTACATTACAACCAGTATCACTATATCAAGAGCCATCATGACTACGGCTACCGGTCAATCCTGATGAACGAAGAATTTGGTTCGTCAACAATTGCCGGTTCGATTATTGTCAGGAAGGATAGGGGGTTTAAAACGCTGGCTGATCTAAAGGGCAAAAAAATTGTTTTTGGTGGTGGCCCCAAGGCTATGCAGAGTTATATCGTTGCGAGATATTTACTCAGCAGGGCAGGATTGCAGGAAGGTGATTACCGTTCTGAATTTACCAAGAATCCACCCAATGCGATTTTGGCACCGTATTTTGGTCAGGCTGACGCCGGTGGTGTCGGTGACAAGGTACTCAGACTGCCGGCCATCACTCGACGGATTGACTCCTCGAAGATGACCTTCCTGGTCCGAGGCGAACAACTCCCGCACTTGCCGTGGGCGGTTAAAGACGCCATGCCTGAACACCTTGTCGTGCGTATCCAGCAGATACTTTCTACTATGGACAAGAACCTGAAGGGGCAGCAAGTATTGAAAAATGCGGCACTTACCGGCTTGCGGCCTGCCCAGGATTCGGACTACGACAAACATCGCGTGATTGTCCACGAGGTATTAGGTGAACAATATTAACCTTGAAATAAATAGCAGCGATGCGCAATGGTTTAACAGCCTTGGCATCAAGTCTGTGTTGGTTGTGATTGTTATCGTCATCCTGACGACATCCTGGCTTTCTTACTTCACGATCAGTAACCAGAATGCCCAGCTAACCAATCACCTGGAAGAAAAGGTGCGTTCGCTGGGGCATTATATTGCTTTGATTATCCCCGAAGACATACTGGCTTATGACTATGAGTCCCTGAATGATCGCATGCACGAAGTAATGCTGGAAAAGGATATTGTCTATGGTGCTGTGACCGGCATGGATGGTAAAAATATGACTTCAATCCTACCGGCTGGTGATCCGCATATTCTTGCTGCACTAGAAAAGGTGCCGGACGCCGAGGTGCTTGATGTCATTAAGATGGTAAGACAGCACCCGGATATTATGCACCGGGAATTCCCCGTCATGTTTGACAATAAACAGTACGCAACCCTGCAACTCGGTGTCACCTACGAGCATGTTAATAATATATCTGCCACGACACTAAAGGCCCAGTTGCTGTACGCGACAATAGTCATTTTGCTGCTGAGTTTCGCGGTCTACCGGGTACTGGTTAAACAGGTGTTGCAGCCAGTTAATAAACTAATGCTTGCATTCAAGCAGATGGGTGAGAATGGTCTGCATAATAATGTCACGATTCATGCGAATAATGAGTTTCGCAGCCTGAGTGTTTCTTACAATCAAATGGTGTCGAAACTCAAGGAATCGCTTGATAATCTGATCACTGCTAAGGAAGAGGCAGAAAGTGCTAACAAGGCGAAATCCGAATTTTTGTCCCGCATGAGCCATGAACTTCGCACGCCGATGAATGCCATTCTTGGCTTTTCCCAGTTATTAAACATGAAAGACCTTAATGATGAGCAGGAGGTGTGCGTAAAACATATCCTCACTGCGGGAGAACACCTGCTCGCCTTGATAAATGAAATTCTTGATATACATAGTATTGAAGGAGGGCTGATTCAGATAAATCAGGTAACAGCGATGTTGCACGATATTATTGATGACTGCTGCAGCATGCTGGCTGACATAGCCGCCGAGCAGGATATTGAACTGATCAGAGAATATGATGAGACGCAGCCGGGCCCAGATGTACTGGTTGACAAGAAACGTATTCGGCAGGTGCTTATCAACCTGTTATCCAATGCCATTAAGTACAACAAACCTCATGGTCGGATCTCTATCCGCTATGAGCTATTGCAAGATAAGGTGCAGTTGCATGTCATTGATAATGGTATTGGTATTAATGAAAATGAAATAGAACAAATATTCCAGCCCTTTGAGCGTAGTATCAGCATTGCTAATCATATCGAGGGTGTTGGAATTGGACTGGCGCTATGCAAGAGTTTGATGGAACACATGCATGGCAGGATTATTGTTAATAGTACGCTGGGGGAAGGCAGCGACTTTATGATTGAGTTGCCCCTGGCGCCAGTTCATGGCCTGACAGAAAGTTCGAAGCCTCACCTGGTGTTGTATATAGAAGATAACCCACAGAACTATCTTTTGATGGAACACATCTTTTATCGTTGGCCGGATATTGAATTGATCAATGCAGCAACGGGTAATGCAGGTGTTGAGCTTGCGGTTAATAAAATTCCGGATTTAATCTTGTTGGATTATCTGTTGCCAGACATCAATGGTGATGAAGTCTTCGCGCAGCTCCGGCGCAATCAAGTCACCCAGCATATCCCTGTCGTTATTGTCAGCGCTGATGTGATGCCAGCTACGGTCGATAAAATGATGAAAGCGGGTGTAGATGATTTTCTGAATAAACCATTAGATATAGATAAATTGGTTGAGGTTGTCGAACAGGTTATTCCCCTAAAGAACGATTAGCAACGTCAGCGGGGAGTCAGTCGCTGCAGGCTAATGTGTCACTTCCCGGTGCTATTATAAAGAGCGTAATTTTAAATTTGTGAAATAGCGGGGAGAATAAGAAAAAAGATGTTTGATTCACAGCTTATTTGCGCTGATATCAGTACTAGCACGGGGGCGGATTATGTGCTGTCCAGTCACAGCTCGGTAATGGGTGGGGATATTAATCAAACCTATCGGCTTGAGGGACAGTGTGGGCGACGGTTTTTTCTTAAACTGAATCGTAGCGGTAATTTGCAGATGTTTGTTGCCGAGTCACAAGGACTGGCTGAGCTTGCAAAGGCCAGGGCGATTCGAGTACCTGCCGCTATCTGTTACGGGGAAACAGGCAAACACGCCTATTTGGTTTTAGAATATATTCAGTTTGGGGCCGGTGGCCCAGGAGGCGAATCACAGCTTGGTCAGCAATTAGCGCATCTTCATCAATTTACCTCAAATGGTCGTGGTTACGGGTGGCACCGTGATAATACGATTGGTTCGACACCTCAACGCAATGCCTGGTCTAATGACTGGATCGATTTTTTAAAGGAACAAAGACTGGGTTATCAATTACAGCTGGCGGCGAACAATGGCTTGAACAAGAAGCTGGTCGATAAAGGGCAACGTTTACTTGCTGGCGTGAATGTTTTTTTTGAGGACTATCTACCCGAGCCTTCATTGTTGCATGGTGATCTTTGGTCAGGAAATGCGGGTTTTGACAGTGATGCACAGCCTGTTATCTACGATCCCGCTGTTTATTATGGTGATCGAGAGACAGATCTTGCCATGACAGAGTTATTCGGTGGCTTTTCTGCCGCTTTTTATACGGCTTATGAGCAGGCATGGCGATTGGATGCAGGATATTCAAGACGTCGAGATTTATACAAGCTTTACCATGTTTTAAATCATTTTAATCTCTTTGCAGGTGGTTATGCCTCTCAGGCCGAGAATATTATTGATAAATTGCTGATTTGCTTGCCTTAGTTGCTAATTGGCCTTGAGAGAGTGAGAAATTTTGTCTATACCTAGTCTATGGGGATGTTCAATGATTATCTTGGTTTGGGGTTTTATATGAAATTACTATTAGCTGTCATGTCTTTGTTATTTTTTTCATCGACCGTGTTCGCGGATACGAGTGATTATATTTGGAATCAGCAGTTCTCGAAAAAGATTGTAAAGGCGGAGTCGGGGGATTTAAAGGCGCAGTATGATATTGGTAATATGTACCTGAAGGGCCAGGGAACAGCACGTAACGCAAAAGAAGCCTTTAATTGGTTTCAACTGGCGGCAGCAAAGAATTACGCACGTGCACAGTATAAATTGGGTTACCTGTATCATCGTGGCGAAGGCGCTAAGAAGAATAATGACAAGGCGTTCAAATGGGTAAGTAAAGCGGCAGGGCAAGGTTATAAGCCGGCTATGTATTATCTCGGTAAATTGTATGCGGCAGGTGATGGCGCGCCAGCGAGTATACAACGTGCACTTAAATGGCACACAAAGGCGTATGCGGCTGGTTACAATCCTGCGAAGCGCGAGATTGAGAGCCTTGAAGCAAAATTGGCATTAATAGAGAAAAAGCGCGCAGCACAATTTGATCCACGTCCTGTGCAGGTTGCCAAGGCGGTTACTCCAAAACCTGTTCCACGAGCAAAGGTGAAAGCAGCAAAACCAAAAGCTGCGGCACGTAAACCCAAAAAGCGTCAATGGAATAAACAGCTACTTAAAGACTTGATAACAAAGAATGAGTGGCAGTTAAAAGGTAAACCCGCTGTGTTGCTTCCTTCATCCGTCATGAGCTGCAAGCCAAAGGCTGACAATCTGGTGTGTGAGAGTAAAGAGCTGGAATATGATGAAGCGTATGGCGTTATTTCTTACACAATGCGAGCGACATACAGTAATTTCAGCTCTAAAGGTGAATTTACGGGTGAATATAATAAATACATTACGTTGATTTTCCCGAATGATCCGGATGACCCTGATGTGATAATACCACTTGAGTACGGTACACAGAAAAAAGAACAAATAATTTGCCGGGCATCAGGCACAGTGAACAGCAGTGTTACATGTTATCGCGGTGATAAAAGAGAGAAAGTAGTTTATAAACAGAGCTAGAAATATATGCTTCAAATTCAAGGTTTTAATAGGTGGTTAGATTGAAGACTCAGTTCATGTTAAGGGGGACATTGTTACTATTGGCAATGTTACCGGTATTGGTTTTTGCCGATACGAGCGATTATGTGTGGAACGAACAGTTTTCTAAGAAAACGGCTGAGGCGGCAGAGGGAAAACCACGCGCGCAATATGATCTGGGTAATATGTACCTAAAGGGACAAGGAACCGGTATTAATGAGCAAAAGGCCTTTGAGTGGATTAAAAAATCGGCAAGTAGCCATTATTTAAAGGCTCAATTTAAAACCGGCTTTATGTATTTAAAGGGGCTCGGTGTTAAAAGGAATTATAGTGAAGCAGAAAAGTGGTTAAGAAAAGCAGCAAATAAGAATTATGCACCAGCGCAATATTATCTTGCCGGTATGTATCGTGATGGGCAGTACCTCGGTAAGAATTACGATAAAGCGCTGTTTTGGCTAAAAAAAGCACGAGCGAATGGTTTCTGGAAGGCCGCTAATGAGTATGACAAGGTTATTGCGCTTACCCAGCGTGGCGCAACACAACCCGCTCGAGTGAAAGAAAAACCAAAACAACGCCCCGTTGTTGTCGCAAAACGTGTAGAAAAACCCGCAACGGTAAGAAAGAGAAAGCCAGTAGCCAAAGCAGCTAAAGATGAAAATTTACGCGGCTTATTGTTAAAGGGTAATTGGCTGGAACGCGGAAAACCCGCTAAGTATCTGCCATCAGAATTGACGCAATGTAAGAAGAAAAGTACCGGATTGTACTGTGTTTCCAAGAAAGATCTCAAAGGTAAAAGAGGTAACACAACCTTTGTATATAGGATTATTGTCAATATTGAACATATTTCAGAAGCGGGTGAATTTAGCGCAAGCTATCGAAATAATATTTTGTCATCAGTACAAGGTAAGCCAGTGGTGATCCCGGGTGATGATGGTGAGAATGATATTACTCGGCCCAGTCCGATTATTAAGACAGGTTTGCAAAAGACAGTACATAGCCTGGAATGCCAGTTAGATAATGCAAAACAAATTAGTTGTGTCAAAGACATTAGCAGGAATATTAAACTAACCCGCCGTTAATTCTCATTATCTTATTGATATTAAAGTAATTTAAGTATTTATCCTGCAGCGTGAATAAGTCACATCATTACTGTGGCATCCGTCATCGCGTCAAAAACTGAATCCTTCAAACTATCTCCTAAGTAGTTACATTAGGGGATTTCCTGTGAGCAAAATATTACTAGTTGAAGAATATGGTTTAGTCCGGGCAGGTATTAAGCGTTTATTGCTTGATCATGAAATGATCACATCGGTTGATGAAGCCACTGAAAGTGGTGACGCATTAATGAAGGTGAAAGAAACACAACCTGATATTGTGCTTATGAATTTAGGCAGTGAGCACCTGTCGATATTCGACGTGACAAGACGAATGATGGCAAGCAACAAACAACTAAAAATTATTGTATTGACCAACCAGGTAGACGAACCATTTCCATCAAGGATATTGCAGGTTGGTGCGATGGCTTGTCTTGGCAGGAAAAGTTCGGTCAATGATTTATTTTCTGCGATTAAGGCAGTGCGTGCAGGTAAGCGCTACGTGAGTACCGATATGGCAAAATGCATCGCTCAGCAATCCAAAGCAAAACAAAATCTATCGCCATTTATGAGCTTATCTAATCGTGAATTACAGATTATGTTTATGTTTGTGAAAGGGCATAAAGTGCAATCGATTGCGGATAAATTATGCTTGAGCCCTAAGACGGTAAGCACATATCGTTACAGAATTTTCAGTAAACTCAATGTCCGTGGTGATGTTGAAATGACACACATGGCAATGCGTTACGGAGTACTCGAAGAAGCAAAGATGCAAATGACTGAATATAGAAAAGCCGGTTAAGGCTTTTCATATTTAGTCATGAAATGATTTGCTGTAGTCGTGCACTTCATCAACAAGGATTTTGACATTGTCAGGATTCACGTGCTGGTGAATACCGTGACCCAGATTAAAGACATGGCCACTGCCTTTGCCATAACTATCAATAATCATCCGTACTTCCTGTTTAATCCTTTCAGGAGATGCATAGAGGATTGAAGGATCCATATTACCCTGTAGGGCAATTTTATCACCGACACACTTTCGTGCTTCACCAATATCAGTTGTCCAGTCAAGACCTGCTGCATCAGGACCTGCTGCAGCAATATCTTCTAACCAGCAACCTCCACCTTTTGTAAACAGTACGACAGGCACTTTACGACCATCATGGTCACGAATAAGACCATCGATAATACGTTGCATGTAAGCAAGTGAGAATTCTTTATAGTCACGCGGTGTTAATACACCACCCCAGGTATCAAAGATCATGGCTGCCTGGGCGCCAGCCATAATTTGTGCATTGAGATAACTGGTCACACTATCAGCCAATTTTTCTAATAATGTGTGAAGTAGTGCAGGCTGTTCAAATAACATGCCTTTGCTTTTAGCAAAATCTTTAGTGCCGCTACCTTCAATCATGTAGGTGGCAAGCGTCCAGGGACTTCCTGAAAAACCAATTAGTGGTACACGACCATCGAGTTCACGACGAATAGTACGCACAGCATTCATGACATATTGCAGCTCACCTTCTGGATCCGGTACGCCAATCTTGTCAACATCGGCAGCACTGCGAACTGGGTTTTCAAAACGAGGACCTTCGCCGGCTGAAAAATACAAACCAAGTCCCATTGCATCAGGTATGGTGAGAATGTCAGAGAATAAAATGGCTGCATCAAGATCAAAACGTTCAAGTGGTTGAAGTGTGACTTCACAGGCAAGATCAGCATTTTTACAGAGACTCATAAAGTCGCCGGCTTTAGCTCGGGTAGCACGGTACTCAGGTAAGTATCGACCTGCCTGGCGCATTATCCATATAGGCGTGCGGTCTACTGGTTCACGCAATAAGGCGCGCAGAAAACGATCATTCTTTAAATCAGTCATAGTTTATTATTTTGCGTGGTTTTATTGTTTTAATGCCGCGCATTCCCCATTGTTATATAAAATTAAACGTCCAGGTAGTCCAGAATACCCTCGGCCGCCTGGCGTCCTTCGTAAATAGCGGTCACAACAAGGTCCGAACCCCGCACCATGTCACCACCAGCAAATATCTTTTCATTTGTTGTTTGGAAGCCAAAATTACCATTTGCAGGTGCTTTAACGCGACCACGTTCATCCAGTTCAACGCCGAGTGTCGTAAGCCACTCTGGTGGACTTGGACGGAAGCCAAAGGCAATCAGAACATGATCGGCGGGAATAATCTCTTCACTACCGGCAATCGGTTCAGGACGGCGGCGACCACGTTCATCAGGTTCGCCTAATTGTGTCGTGATGACCTTAATACCTTCAACCTTATCTGTCCCTACAATCTCGACAGGCTGACGATTCCAAAGGAACTCAACGCCTTCTTCTTTGGCATTGGCCACTTCACGTTTTGAGCCGGGCATATTGGTTTCGTCACGGCGATAGGCACAACTAACGCTCTTGGCGCCCTGGCGAACTGAGGTACGGTTACAATCCATCGCGGTATCACCACCACCTAATACGACGACTTTTTTGTCTTTCATATCGATGCGGCTGTCGGTTTCACCGAGCAACATTTTTGTATTTGAGATAAGAAATGGCAGCGCGTCGTAAACGCCATCCAGTTCTTCGCCAGGGAAGCCACCTTTCATATAGCTGTAAGTACCTGTGCCGAGGAATACCGCATCATATTCGGCGACAAGTGACTCAATAGTGACGTCTTTACCGACGTTAGTATTAAGCATAAATTCAATGCCCATGCCTTCCATGACGTCACGACGACGTTTAACAACGTCTTTTTCGAGTTTAAAGGCAGGGATGCCATAGGTAAGTAGGCCACCAATTTCTGCGTAGCGATCGTAGACCACGGCTTTAACGCCATTACGTGCAAGAATATCAGCACAACCAAGTCCGGCAGGACCGGCACCGATCACGGCGACGCGTTTACCGGTGTCTTTTACAGCAGACATATCTGGGCGCCAGCCTTGTTCTAATGCAGTATCAGTAATGTATTTTTCAACATCACCAATGGTTACTGCGCCAAAGCCACCGTCATTTAAGGTACATGCCCCTTCGCAGAGACGATCTTGAGGACAAACACGGCCACAAATTTCAGGCAGGGTGTTGGTCTGGTGAGACAAATCAGCCGCTTTGAAAAGATTGCCTTCAGAAACCAGTTTTAACCAGTTTGGAATGTAGTTATGAACCGGACATTTCCATTCACAGTAGGGGTTACCACAATGCAGGCAACGGTCGGCCTGTTCGCTAGCGCGAGTGCTATCAAACTCACCATATATTTCGCCGAATTCCTTGATGCGAACTTTTGCATCTTTTTTCTGCGGATTGTGCCGATCAACCTCAAGGAACTGAAAATTATTACCCATCTTGCTACTCTCTTTTACGTCTGCGCCTAATATGATCTTTAGGCTGCGCGCTGATGCAGATCTGCCATTAGTGTTTCAAGTTTTGCGGCTTTAGGTTTAACCAGCCAAAACTTTCTGGTGCAGTCTGCGAAGTTATCTAAAATAAATTGTCCACGTTCACTGCCAGTGTCTTTAACAAAATCTGCAATAAGATCACGCAAGTGATTGCGGTGTGCTTCCATGTTTTCCGGTTGGATACGGTGAATATCAACATCGGCATTGATGCAATCGGCGAAGCAATTGTCTTCGTCATACACATAGGCAAAGCCACCCGTCATTGCGGCACCAAAGTTATGTCCGGTTTTACCAAGTACGGTAACGAGTCCACCTGTCATGTATTCGCAACCGTGATCGCCGACACCTTCAACGACGGCTTGACAGCCAGAAAGACGAACACCAAAACGCTCACCGGCTAAGCCAGATGCGTAGAGTGTGCCACCGGTTGCACCATATAAGCAGGTGTTACCGATAATCGTGGTCTGGTGAGATTTAAATTGGCTATCATGCGGTGGACGAATAACCAATTTGCCACCGGCCATGCCTTTACCAACATAGTCATTCGCATCACCATTCAATGTCATGTTGAGACCACCGGCATTAAACACGCCGAAGCTTTGACCCGCTGTGCCTGAGAGGGTGAGATGAACCGGCTTATCTTCCATACCAGTATTTCCGTGACGAACCGCAATTTCACCGGACAGACGTGCACCGATGGAACGATCCGTATTGCGTACGGTGTAGCTGAATTCGCCACCCTTGCTATTTTCGATAGCATCAAGCGCATCGGCAACCATTTGTTCAGCAAGCTCGCCCTTATCAAAGGGTTCATTGAAAGGTTGTTTACAGTACTGCGCTTTGTCTGCGGCAACACCAGCATCAGATAAAAGTGCTGACAAATCCAGTGACTGTTGCTTGGCGGTATCACCGTCAAGTTCTTTCAGTAATTCAGTTCGGCCAATGACGTCACTGAGTGACTTGGCGCCCAGTGCGGCTAAATGTTCACGGACCTCCTCAGCGATAAACCGGAAGTAGTTCATGACGGCTTCTACTTCGCCATTGTAATACTTGGAACGTAAAATATTATTCTGTGTGGCGACACCGGTTGCACAGTTATTGAGGTGACAAATACGCAGGTATTTACACCCCATGGCAATCATTGGGCCGGTGCCAAAGCCAAAGCTTTCCGCACCGAGGATAGCGGCCTTGATAACATCGAGACCGGTTTTAAGACCGCCATCGGTTTGCAGGCGTACCTTGCCACGCAGGTCATTCGCACGCAGGATCTGATGCGTTTCGGATAGACCGAGTTCCCAGGGACTACCGGCATATTTAACCGATGTTTGTGGCGATGCGCCGGTACCACCGTCATAACCGGATACCGTAATCAGATCGGCATAGGCTTTGGCAACCCCGGCAGCAATTGTACCAACACCGGCTTCGGCAACCAGCTTCACGGATACGAGTCCATCAGGGTTAACCTGTTTCAAGTCATAAATGAGTTGTGCCAAATCTTCGATAGAGTAAATATCGTGATGCGGTGGTGGTGAGGTTAAACCGACACCAACATTACAATAACGTTGCTTGGCGATAATATCGTTGACTTTGTGGCCAGGTAATTGACCACCTTCACCGGGCTTGGCGCCTTGGGCAACTTTAATTTGCATGACTTCTGCACTGCGTAAATAGGCAGGGGTAACACCAAAACGCCCTGAGGCAACTTGCTTGATCTTGGAGCGCTTGATGGTGCCGTAACGTTCAGGGTCTTCGCCACCTTCACCGGAGTTAGAACGCGCGCCAAGGCGGTTCATTGCTTCGGCGAGCGTTTCATGTGCTTCAGGCGATAAGGCTCCGAGCGACATGGCCGCAGAGTCAAAGCGTGTGACAATGTCTTCAATGGGTTCAACATCACCGATATCAATCGCTGCCGTATCATCACTGAGTTGTAACAAGTCACGCAGACTTATTGGCGAACGATTATCAATTAATGCGGAATGGATTTTCCACTTCGCGAAATCACCACTCTTAACGGCTTCTTGTAGCGTGTTAACGACGTCAGGGTTGTAAGCGTGGTCTTCATTGCCATGCACATAACGTAATAGACCACCTTGACCCATTTTCTTGCGAGGGTTCCAGGCAAGTTTGCAAAGTTGTTTTTGATCATTTTCAAATTCATTGAACTGAATGCCCGAGATACGATTGGTGGTATCTTTAAAACACAGGTCAACTACGTCCTGGTGTAGGCCAACTGATTCAAATAATTGTGAGCCACGATAACTGGCAATAGTTGAAATACCCATTTTTGAGGTGATCTTGTAGAGACCTTTATCGATACCTCTACGGAAGTTGCGTTCCAGTTCGGCAGCATTATCTGATGCAACATCATTATTACGTACCATGTCGTTGAGACATTCGTAGGCAATGTAGGGATAGATACAGGTTGCACCGTAACCGATCAGTACAGCACAATGATGTGGATCACGCGCGGTCGCTGTTTCAACGATAATATTGGCATCGCAACGTAGACCATCTTTAATGAGACGGTGATGTACCGCACCCGTTGCAAATAAGGCATGCACAGGATAAGTGTCTTCGCTGATATTTCGATCGGATAGTATTAATACAACCTTACCATTGGCAATTGCCTTTGTTGCTTTTTCGGCAATATCATTAATCGCTGTTTCTAATGACACATTATGCGGATAGTTAAGTGAAATGGTTTCAGATGCATAGTCTGCATCGTTTGCACCTAGTGAGCATAATTCATTGAATTTGCCGTGTGATAATATGGGAGAACGTACCAACAGGCGAGATGCATGTTCGGCTGTTTCTTCGAACATATTACGCTCACGACCGAGACAGGTTTCCAGAGACATGACAATTTGTTCACGGATAGGATCAATCGGTGGGTTGGTTACCTGTGCAAATTGTTGGCGAAAATTATCATAAGGTGACCGAACCAGGCGTGATAGTACGGGGAAGGGTGTGTCATCGCCCATTGAGCCGATGGCTTCCATACCGTTTTCACCGAGTACACGAATGATTTCATCACGCTCTTCAAACGTTACCTGAAACATTTTTTGGTAAATATTAAGCTGATCAAGACCCATGCAATCAGCAAGGCACTCTTCTTCCAGTTTTGCTTCAAGATGACGTGAGTGTTCACGCATCCATTGTTTGTAGGGCTGACGCGTTTTCAGCTTGTTATCGATATCGGTCGGGAATAATAGTTCACCCGTTTGTGTATCGGCAGCAAACATTTGACCGGGTTTCAGGCGACCTTTAGCAACGACATCTTCAGAATTATATTCGTAAACACCCACTTCCGAGGCAACCGTGATATGACGGTCTTTGGTCATTACCCAACGTGCGGGGCGCAGGCCATTACGATCAACGGTACAGGCGGCATAACGACCGTCTGTCAGGACGACACCAGCAGGGCCATCCCAGGGCTCCATGTGCATGGAGTTGTATTCGTAAAAGGCGCGCAGATCGGCATCCATGCTCTCAACGTTTTGCCATGCAGGTGGAATCAAAAGGCGCATGGCACGGAAAATATCCATACCACCGGCAAGCAGGGCTTCGAGCATGTTATCCATGCTGTTTGAATCAGAACCTGTCATGGAAACCAACGGGCGCACATCGGCCATTGGAATTTGAGGTGTTTCGAATTTATGGCCACGCGCGACCGACCAGTTGCGGTTGCCTTGCACGGTGTTAATTTCACCATTGTGCGCAAGATAACGGAATGGTTGGGCAAGACGCCATTGTGGCCAGGTATTTGTTGAGAACCGTTGATGGAAGACAGCAAGGCTGGTTTCCATGCTGGGTTCTTTAAGATCAGTGAAGAAAACCGGTAAATATTCCGGCATGACCAGACCTTTGTAAGAAATAACTTTCGATGCCAATGAGGCAACATAAAACATGGGATCATTGGCTTCGAGAAGGTTTTCGGTGCGACGGCGTGCAATATAAAGGTGACGCTCAAAGTCAGCATCACTCATGCCTTCAGCAGCATTAACAAAGATTTGTTCAATCAGGGGCAGGCTGGCCAGGGCCTCTTCACCACAGATAGAAGGGTCGGTGGGAACGGTACGCCAACCCTGAACATCAAGACCTTCGGCCTTGAGTTCTTTTTCGAGCGTTGAGCGCGCGGTACTGGCGAGCGCGGTATCAGTATTAAGGAATATCATTCCGACGGCATAGATTTCTTTGAGCGTGAAACCAGAGGCTTTTGCGGCAGTTTGCATGAAGCTGTCAGGTTTACTCAATAACAGACCACAGCCATCACCGGACTTACCATCGGCTGCAACTGCGCCACGGTGGGTTAGGCGAGCCAAAGCACCAATGGCGGTATCAAGCAGCCAGTGACTGGGCTTGCCGTCCATATGTGCAATAAGGCCGAAGCCGCAATTTTCTTTCTCGAATTCTGGCCGGTAAATGCCAGATTGAATTTTATCGGAATAACTCACAGTACAGCCCGTTCTTGTCGATTGAAATTGTGCCAAATACCCAGAAGTGTTGAGCCTCAGGCAAAAGGGCAGTAATTATACAGGTGAGCAGGCAAAATTAGCAATTCAGATCTGCGTAAAAGCCTTGTATTTCAAGCAGGAATAGTTAATGCGCACCAATATGGTGCATAAAAATGGCGTTATTTAACCGATTTGATATCGCCGAAGCGTCGAGGCCAGGGTTGGGTTCGGCGAAGTGACTTCGGAAGGATATTGGCGGCATTTCGGGCCTGCTGTTTGGTTGGGTAGCTTTTATAAATGAGGATGTACCAATCCTGACCCTTCAGCTTCGTGCGGACAATGGCGCTTTGGGAGCCAATTTTATGGTTACGCTGTACCGAACTTAAGGAATTGCGTTGACGGCTACCCATAATCTGCAGGGTATAGTGGTTTTTGTTTTGCTGTGACAACCAATCTTTTTTTGCTGCTATTGGTGAGGGTTTTTTCACCGGTTTTTCAGCGATAACGGTTTTTACAGTGGGTTTGGGTTTAGCCGCTGAAACCGCTACTTTAGGTATGTCAGTTTTTTCAGCTACGAACGATTTTGGCACCGGCACGTTGTTGGCTTGTTCAATTTTTACAGGTGAACTAACGGGTTTAGATTGCTTTAACGGAGCGGTTGTCAGGTTTGGTTTGTCAGCGACAGTTGGTTTTGTAATTGGTGTTGTTGGTTGAGGAGGAACGGCATCAATAGTGGCGGCAACACGGTCAGTGTTGCTGGCAGCTGCAGCACTAACAACAGCTTCATCGGGATTAGAGTCCTTATGCTGCTCTACTATTTTTGTCGCAGGGGGTAATAAAGGTAGTTCGCGAGTTTTTAATTTCCTCGCCTCATCCGGTTGCGTTTCGCTTAATGAATTAATGACATCTTGACTTAAATACCAGGTAACGAGTCCTGCAATTCCTAAAATGACAAATACGCTCATCAGTGAACGAAGCCGTACTGCCAGACTAAAATTAGTACGGTGCTGTGTTGTTGTACTATCAAGTAACATTTCCTGGGCAAATTTATTGATTAATCCGGGAATGCCATTTGCCTGGCGATGGATGCGTTTCATTTGACCTTGAGAGAAGGGTGCATCACCTTTAAGGCCAGCAACAGAAAGGCGATATTGAATATAGTCGATGCTCTGTTGTTCTGTAAGCGACGGCATGGTGAGCGTGTGGGTGATCCGGTGTCGCACTTCCTGGAGTTCAGGCGCATTAACCATTTCCATAATGCCGGGTTCAGCAAACAATACAATGCGAAGTAAACGTTCATTGTCATCAGAAAGTTCAGAAAGTTTTAAAAGGATAGTGAGTGACGCCGTAGGTAGCTCATGCGCGTCATCAATAATAAGGATTGGCATGAGTTCACCGAGTTTCATTTCAGTGAGCCTTTTTTGTAACATTTCAAAACCGCTACCAAAGTTGACGGTATCCTGCGGTAAACCAAATCCTTCGGCAACCTCGATTAAAAGCTGTTCTGGATTAGTCATGGCATTTGCGTTAATGACACACTGGCGCCAATTGTCAGTACGCATTTCAACAAAACGATGTAATAAACTGGTTTTACCACTTCCCTTTATGCCAGTAACGACAAGTAATAATTCACTGTTTTGTGACATGTGATAAAGCATGTTGAGGCGTTGGGCGCGCTCAGTATCTAATAAAAAGAATTCATCTTGCGTTGAATCTTGAGAGAAGGGTTCACGGCTTAACTGCAACTGCTGTAAATAACTTACAGGTGTGTTTGGTACTGTTTGCATGTCATCACTCATGATGCCGTCCTTCCACAAAAACAACTTGATAACCACGTTTTATTTGTGTGTCACGTTCTTTAAGCATAGCCTGTATAGCATCAGCATAATCGGTGAAATGATTACGCCGTACACGCCCGGATTTTCCTTGATAGCCCATTTCGCGAACCAGTGACCAACCTTCAAGTAAGTCTTCCTGAATTAACAGATGCAAGAAACGAGGTACTTGTCCTACATCATCAGGGATTTGTTGCATATAAATACGCATGTTATTAATTTAAAATTACAGCCGCGTGCTGGCTTTGAACGCAATTAAAGTTAATATATAAAATCATTTGATTAAGTCAATTGTTTTGGATCAAATAACTTACCGTACTCAGCCATTGCATATCGATCGGTCATACCTGCTATATAATCAGCAATAATACGTGCTCTACCCGAATCGCCAGAGTCAGAATGATGCTGTTTAGCTAGCGCCTGATATTCTGGTGGCAAGAGTAATGTGTCTTCCATAAAGGCATAGAATAATTTTTCTATCATGCGTGCAGATTTAGCACTCATACGACGTACACGATAGTGCATATACAGGTTTTCACGTAAGAATCGCTTTATCGCAAGGTTTTGTGCACGCATAGTGTCACTATAAGAAACAATGGCTTCAGAATGTTGGCGGACATCATTGATGGTTTCGGGTTTAATCGCTTCAATTCTATTCTTACTGGTCTCGATAAGATCAATGACCTGGTAACTTATGAGACGGCGTACAATTTCATATATCTTACGACGATCAGGAAGGTCGTTATGCTTTTTATCGACTTCTTCATAGAGACTATTAAAAAACTCAACTTCCCGGAGTTGTTCTAAACTAATCAGCCCTGACCTGAGGCCGTCATCAACATCATGACTATTGTAGGCAATTTCATCTGCGAGATTTGTTAATTGTGCTTCAAGCGATGGTTGCTGCTTATTAAGAAAACGTGCACCAACATCACCGAGTTCTTTGGCATTTTTAATAGCGCAATGTTTAAGAATTCCTTCGCGTGATTCAAAGGTTAAGTTAAGTCCAGGGAATTGCGCGTACTTTTCTTCAAGTTCGTCAACGACACGAAGAGATTGCAGGTTGTGTTCAAAACCACCGTAATCATTCATGCATTTATTTAAAACATCTTGTCCAGCATGACCAAAAGGGGTATGGCCAAGATCATGTGCAAGTCCTATGGTCTCGGATAGATCCTCGTTAAGATTTAACGAACGAGCAATCGTGCGACTGATTTGTGCAACCTCAATAGAATGCGTTAGTCGAGTTCGGAATAAGTCACCTTCATGGTTAACAAAAACCTGGGTTTTATATTCGAGACGCCGAAAAGCGGTTGAGTGGATAATACGATCACGATCACGTTGAAATTCACCTCGGTAGGCAGGAGATTCTTCAGGGTGTCTACGGCCACGGCTTGTTTCATCAAGTGCGGCATAGTTTGCGAGTAGACGACCTTGCATTTGTTATCCTTGTTGCGACTGTGGCAAATTACGTTCTAATAGTTCTGTTAGCAAGGAATTATCAAAATCATCACTGATAATACTTTTACCAATACCCTTTAATAATACTAAACGTATTTTTTTCTCAGTATTTTTTTTATCAACAGCCATAATGTCGAGAAATTGAGTGCTGCTCATCGATGCAGGTGCAGTGACAGGCAGTTTTGCCTGTTCAATAATAGACCGGGTACGATCAAGTTCTAGCTGAGTGATCCAGCCGTGTTGATGAGAAAGTTCTGCCGCCATTAGCATGCCGCAACCAACCGCCTCACCATGTAACCAGGTACCGTAACCCGTCCCTGTTTCAATGGCATGGCCAAAGGTGTGGCCAAGATTTAATAATGCGCGCACGCCGGATTCCCGTTCATCGGCAGCAACAATGTCTGCTTTATCACGGCAGGATTGCTCTATGGCGTGTATGAGTGCAGTTGGATCGCGTGTTAATAAATCAGCCATATTTTGTTCAAGCCAGCTGAAAAAATCGGGATCATTGATAAGGCCATATTTTATGACTTCGGCAAGTCCGGCAGAGAGCTGGCGATCATCAAGGGTATTGAGTGTATCGGTATCGGCGATGACACACTGTGGTTGATGAAAGGCGCCAATCATATTCTTACCAAGGGCATGGTTAACGCCCGTTTTACCGCCAACCGAACTATCAACTTGCGCTAACAGGGTTGTTGGAATTTGAATAAAATTCACGCCACGTTGATAGCTTGCTGCAGCAAAGCCCGTGATATCACCAATGACACCTCCACCTAATGCAATGAGGGTACAGCGCCTGGTAAAGTGTTTCGTGAGCAGTGCGTCAAAAACAAGGTTAAGCGTATCAAGTGTTTTGTATTGTTCTCCATCAGGGAGAATCACCGTGGCGACATCGAAACCATCGAGTAATGCCAATGTTTGCTCCAGGTAGAGCGGGGCAATCGTCTCGTTGGTAACGACCATCACTTCCTGCCCCTGTATATGGGGGCGAATAAGTTCAGGTTTAGCAAGCAGTTCAGGCCCAATATGGATAGGGTAGCTGCGTGTACCAAGATCGACGTGCAAAGTTTTCATACTTAATAATATCTCAAGATAGCGTGGCTTGATTATATAATGGTTGGTCGATCAATGTCTTGCGTAACATTAATCAAATCAAAGATTAGTCATTTTCCAAACAACGTTGTATTTCATCAACCACTTTGCGAACGGTTTGTCCGTCTGTTTCGATGACAAAATCAGCGACTGAGCGATAAATAGGGTCACGAATTTCAACTAGCTCGGTAATTTTTTGTTTAGGATTATCTGTTTGAAGCAGCGGGCGGTTGCGATCACGGTGGGTACGCTGAAACAGCTGGTCAATACTGGCATGGAGATAAAAAACAATGCCGCGTGATTGGAGTGCTTTCTGGTTTTGTGCGTTAAGTACGGCGCCACCACCGGTAGCAAGGACAATCTTGTCTTGTTGGGTTAAGTCATCAATGACCTGACTTTCACGCAGACGAAAGCCGGGCTCACCTTCAATATCGAAGATTGTGGGGATATTTACCCCTGTACGGTCTTCAATTTCCTTGTCGCTGTCAATAAAATCGCGCTTGAGGGCCTTGGCCAGCTGTTTACCGACCGACGTTTTGCCAGCGCCCATCGGGCCTACGAGGAATATGTTGCTTGCCTGGTTCATAGTATTATAAGGTTTTATAAAAAAAGGGGCCTAACTCTTTAAATAAGCTAGGCCCCGATTGTGACGTGCAAACGATTAATTATCAATTCAGTCGTAGGGTATCTTTGATAATCTTCGGTGTAACGAAAATCAACAATTCCTGTTTCTGATTAATTTTACTGGTTTGTTTGAATAAGAACCCAACATAAGGCAGGTCACCGAAGAAAGGTACCCGGTCAACGTCATTACGCGTTTCACGACGGTAAACACCACCGAGTACGACAGTTTCACCATTATCGACTAACACCTGAGTTGAAACTTCCTGTGTATCAATACTGGGTATTGACGAACCCAGTAGTGCGATGAGCTGGCCGACAGTATCTTGCGTTACGGTCAAATCCATAATGACACGATCATCCGGTGTAATTTGTGGCGTAACCCGTAAGCTTAATACAGCTTTCTTGAAGGTAACCCGTGTGGAACCATTCGCAGAAGAACTCAGGAACGGTATTTCAGTACCCTGCTCGATATAGGCTTCTTTCTGATTCGCGGTAATGACACGTGGATTCGAAATAATTTCACCACGCCCTTCTTGTTGCAGTGCGGATAGTTCTAACTGCAACAAATTACCAAAGGGTAGTTTGGCAATCGCCAGGGCAATGGTTGCAGGAATACCATCTGCGGGTGAAGCGGGCAGATTAACATTTAAAGCATCGTTTCCGGCAGGTTGCAGGCCGAGAAGTGAAGCATTTGCGCCCTCGAGGGTACCGGCGATAGCAGTATTGCTGCCTCCAGCTCTTTCAGCTGCGCTATCTGCCCGGTTATTTGCAACACCAAAGCGAACACCCAGATCTTTACTAAAGTCATCATTGGCGACAACCACGCGAGCCTCGATGAGGACCTGGCGTACCGGAATATCCAGGGTATTCACGAGTTCACGAATTTGAATTAACTTCTCGGCAGTATCTTGTACCAGCAAGGTATTGGTACGCTCATCGATAGTGACATTACCACGTCGTGATAACAGTGAGTTAGCGTCAGATTTAAGCAGTGCAGCAAGCGTTGATGCTTTTGCATAATTGACTTGAACAAACTCTGAACGTAGTGGTGCAAGTTCTGCAATTTGTTTTTGAGATTCAAGTTCGAGTTTCTCGCGAGCAGCGATTTCTTCTGTTGGTGCGACAAGCACAACATTACCCGTTTGTCGTTTCGATAAACCTTTTGTTTTTAAAATGATATCCATGGCCTGATCCCAGGGAACATTTTTCAAACGTAAGGTTATATTGCCTCGAACGGTGTCACTGGTAACAAGGTTGAAGCCGGTGAAATCAGCGATTAACTGTAAAACAGCACGGACGTTAATATTCTGGAAATTAAGTGAAAGCTTTTCACCCACGTAACCGAATTTTTTCTTTTTTAATTCCGCTTGCTTGGCTTTGCTGATTTGACGAACATCAATAGTCATCACATTGTCAGTTTGATACGCAAGATGTTCAAATTCGAGAACCGCAGGGTCAATCACAATCTTGACGTTATCGCCACGCTGGAAACTGTCAATTTGTCTTACTGCCGTAGCAAAATCAAGCACATCAAGACGTTGTTCTAATTTTTCAGGTAGCGTTGTGTTTAAAAAATTGGCAATGATTTTGCCGCCTTCTTCTTTTAAATCAACGATTGTTTTGGGATCTGACATCGTAATAATAATACGGGCCTGGCCTTTTTCGCCACGACGAAAATCAATATTATCAATACTGTGCTCGCCAGTTTCTATTGCGACAGCGGCAGGAGTTTCAGCTGCGGTTGTTGTGCTACGGCTATTACCACCAGTGTTTAATGTAACGTAGAAATCATCACCTTTGCGAGTGAGCGAGTAAGGAACCAATTTAACCAGATTCACAACAACGCGAGTACGGCCACCTGCTTCAACAGTGGTGACACTACGCGCAACACCAACACTGATTCCAGTAGACTTCTTTTTTACTTGACTGGCTGTATCTGAAAAGGTCAAGGCAATACGAGCAGGATTATCTGTTGTAAAGCTAATAGGTTCTTTAACATCACCAGACATTTTTAATTTTAATTGGACCTGATTGCCTGGCAAGGTAGCGTAACTAATCTCATCAAGTGTTGCTGCGGCGTAGGCTGAGGCTGGCAATAACACCAGACTAACCAGGGCAAACAACCATGTAGCGAGGTGTTTTATTAAATTATTATTTAGCATCATTTTGCTTCCACTCATTGTATTTCCCCTTACTATTCACTCAGGGCAATAGAGGCTTCGCGCTCGCGCCAGCCCCCAAGTCCATTCGGTATTACTTCGATGAGATTAATTTGTTCTTCAGAGACGCTGATAACGCGTCCATAATTTTGGCCAAGGTAATTACCAGCTATTATGCGGTGAATACCACTATCTGGATTATTCTGAACTTTTACAATTGCCCAGAGCCGTTCATCGCGTTTTAATGTGCCAATCATACGTAAAGAGTCAAGCGGAAAAGCTTCGAGTGCTTCTTTACGATGGTTGGTGGGTGGTTTAATGCTACTGTCAGTGGTAGCGATAGCTGCGTCGTCGGTTATTAACGTTTGCGTAAAAGGATCTCGACGATCATCACTCTTATATAAAAAAGTTTCATAAGGCTGGATATCAGGCAATGCATCAATGCGCGATACCTTTGCTGCATCAGCTTTGACTTTGGCAGTATAAGCGCGTAGATCCTGATGGGTATTACTGCCACAGGCAGTAAGCACTAGACATAATGCGCTGAAACCAGTGAGGCGTAGTTTTACAAGGAGCCGGTTATTCATTGTTTAGCGCCTCTTCTTCTTTCTTTTAGTTTTTTTGGCTTCATCGATGTATCGATATGTTTTTGCCGTTATGTTCATAACTAATTGTTTTCTTTTGTTTTTCGAAATTGAAAAGTTATGTAGTGTCACGATACGAGGTAAAGCAGCTACACCACTGATAAAATCACCAAATTCATGGTAATCACCAGTCACACGAATACGAATCGGCAATTCTGCATAGAAATCACGGCGTATTTCTTTATCCACCTTAAAAAGATTAAATTCAAGGCCACTAGCCAAACCTGTTTGCGATATGTCTACAAGCAATTCAGCCACTTCTGTTTTGCTTGGGAGTTGTTTTAACATCGCGCCAAAGGATTGACCCATATCAATCATTTGCTGTTTGTATAATTCGATGTTTGCGGCTTTTTTAGCATTACTTTTAAATTTCGCTTTTAGTTTTTTTTCTTGTTTTTCAGCACGCTCTAAAGTCGCAAGTTGCTCTTTGGTATCAAACCAGTAACCGGCACCTAAAATAGCAATACAGATTAGTGTAATGCCAATTGTTTTAGCCAAAACAGGCCAACTACCGATGTCATCAAAATCAAGTTCGTTTAAATCTGCTAGATTCATTTACTTTTCTCCTTTTTCGCTGCAGCTTTTTTTGCAGTAGGAGTCGTTTGGTTTACAACCAATGTAAAAATACTATTGCGCTGTTTACTCGTTTTAATAACATTAAGCTTTGGTTTGGTTAACCAGTCGGCATCATCAACATTGCGCATATAAGAAGAGACACGTGCGTTAGATTGAGCAACGCCTTTCAGCGTTATCGAACGCCCGGAATTTTTTATACTGTTGAGATAAACACCGGTGGGTAAAGTACTAACTATTTGATCAAACACGTGAACTACTTGCGGTCTTGAACTTTGTAATTGCTGAATAATGTTCATTCTGGCAAGTAATTTAGCTTTCTCATTTTCAAGTTCTTTAATTTCAGTTATTTTTTTCTGTAAAGTCTTAATTTCTTTTTTTAAGTAGTTGTTTCGAGAAACCTGATTCTCAATTTGATTGTTGATTTGAATATGAACAAGAGCAATGATCGCGACCATTAGAAACGCAGCCAATCCAGTCATCGTCTTAAGTTGTGTCATTCTCTCCTTGCGCTGTTCCTCGCGCCAGGGGAGTAGGTTAATTCTGGCCATTAGTCAAAACTCCTTAATGCCAAGCCGCATGAAATCATTAACGCAGGAGCATCATTGCTGAGCGTTTGCGCCTTGACCTTGGAAGATAACGACATATTTGTAAAAGGGTTTGCAACGCTGGTATTAGTACCCAGTTTTGACTCAATTAATTCATCAACCCCAACGATTGAAGCGCTGCCACCAGCTAATAAAATATGATCTACGCTATTATATTGGCTAGATGAGAAAAAGAATTGTAAAGAACGGCTAACTTGTTGCGCCATTGCTTCTTTGAACGGTTCTAGTACCTCTGGTACATAGTTATCGGGTAAACCACCCTGGCGCTTTGCCATGCCGGCTTCTTCGTAAGATAAGCCATAGCGACGCTGAATTTCTTCGGTGAGTTGTTTACCACCGAAAACCTGTTCGCGTGTGTAAATAATTTTGTTGTCATGCAAAACACTTAGAGTGGTCATGGTCGCACCGATGTCGACAATGGCGACGGTTTTGTCTGCACCATTATCCGGAATCTGATCCGCGAGTAAGTCAAAAGCGTTTTCCATAACATAAGCTTCAACATCAACTACAGAGGATTTAAGACCGCCAATTTCACAGGCGGCAATCCGAATATCAACATTTTCACTGCGAGATGCAGCGAGTAATACATCGACACGATCATCGTCTTTGCCGGAATTACCAATGATCTCAAAATCAATATTAACTTCTTCAAGTGGGTAGGGAATATATTGGTCTGCTTCAAGTTCAATCTGGCTGGCCATTTCCTCATCGTTGAGGGAGGCGGGCATTGAGATAACTTTAGTAATTACCGCAGAACCGGCGACGGCAACAGCGGCATGCTTGGTCTTGGAGCCAGAACGTTTGACTGCGCGACGTATTGCTTCACCAACGGCCTCGACATCGCTGATATTTTTTTCAACGACAGAATTTAAGGGTAATGGTTCGACGGCGTAGCTTTCTACTCGGTATCGACCACCAGAGTGACTCAGCTCAAGCAATTTGACCGCTGTGGAGCTGATATCGAGCCCCAGTACGGGGGGCTGCTTTTTTGAGAACAGACTTGAGAAGGCCACCTTAGTATTTTCCTTTTATCATCCCGCAAGTTACGAGAGTTTTATATTTAACTACATTAAATACCAGAGTCAAGTATTTATCAATGTTAATTATCTATAATTTGAACTATCGCACACTGTCACATGTCCTTTATAATCGATTAAATGGTTCAACACTTTGATACGGTTCACATGCCGAGAATCAATTGCTTATAGAGTATTCATGAAATTTCTCTTTAAATTCCTGCGCCTTAGCGCCATTTGGCTCTTTACCGGCTTCACCGTTGGGGTTGTTGTACTCGCAGGTGGCTATGTCTATTTAGCACCTAGCTTACCGTCAACGGATGTTTTAAAAGATGTTCAACTGCAAACACCGTTACGGGTTTTCTCGCGAGATGGTGCGCTTATTGCCGAATTTGGTGAAAAAAAACGTTCCCCACTAAAATACAAGGATGTGCCTGATTTGTTAGTAAAGGCCATACTGGCGGCTGAAGACAACCGCTTTTTTGAACATCCCGGCGTTGATTACCAGGGTATTCTGCGCGCGGTGGCCCATCTTGTAAAGACAGGGCGTAAGGGACAAGGTGGTTCAACTATTACCATGCAAGTGGCTCGAAACTTCTTTTTATCCAGGGAAAAAACCTATTTAAGGAAGATCAGTGAGATTTTCCTGGCACTCAAGATAGAGCGTGAAATTAGTAAAGAAGAAATCCTCGAGCTCTATGTAAACAAAATATACCTTGGCCATCGTTCGTATGGCGTCGCTGCCGCTGCCAGAGTCTATTATGGTAAAGATATCAGTGACTTGCGAATTGATCAATTGGCGATGATCGCCGGTTTGCCAAAGGCCCCATCAAGTAATAATCCCATTACCAATAAACAACGCGCGAAGATCCGGCGTAATTACGTGCTTGGAAGGATGTTGGATCTAGCCTATATAGACAAGGCAACCTATGACATTGCCGCGAATATTGATGATGATGCCAGTTGGCACGGTTTGAGCGTTGAGCTTGAGGCGCCTTATGTGGCAGAAATGGTGCGTGCCGAGCTAGTGAGCCGATATGGTTCAGAAGCTTACACACAGGGATACAGGGTATACACAACCATAGACACGCGCCTGCAACGCTATGCAAACGATGCATTACGTAAAGCAACGTTAGATTATGAATACCGGCATGGCTATCGTGGTCGGGAATCAAAAATGGCATTAGCGCCAGCCTTGTTGGACGCGCTACCCGTGATTGAACCGCCATTGTTGAATCGACCCGTGGGAGAAAAAGTCGCGCCGGTTGTTATTGAGCGTTTGCCAGATGAATTAACGCGTCCTATACAACAAAGACTGAACGAGATTCCAGTGGTTGGCCGATTACAACCGGCCGTTGTGCTGCATACGGAAGATAAAGCGATTACGGTGTTACAACGTAATGGTAAATTAATAAGAATTGATTGGCAGGGATTGAAGTGGGCACGGGCTTATAAAGACGAAAATACACGGGGTCCAAAACCCAAATATGCGCGCGATATTATTCAACAGGGTGATATTGTTCGTGTCCATAAAACGCAAGAGGGTCAATTTAAATTAAGTCAGATACCAGCGGCGAAAGGAGCTTTAGCGACCCTTGCACCAAATGATGCCGCTGTTAAAGCGCTCGTTGGCGGGTTTGATTTTTATTACAGCAAATTTAATCGTGTGACACAGGCTCGTCGCCAGCCAGGTTCTAATTTTAAACCATTTATTTATTCAGCAGCACTCGATAACGGCTTTACCGCAGCAAGCATGATTAATGATGCACCCGTTGTATTTGATGATCCTAGCCTTGAGAATACCTGGCGACCAGAAAATTATAGCGGAAAGTTTTTTGGCCCAACCCGGTTAAGAGTTGGTTTAATGAAATCACGTAATCTGATTTCAATTCGTTTACTGCGTGCAATTGGTATTAAAAAAGCAATCAATTACGCAACACAATTTGGTTTTGATAAATCAAAACTGCCAAAAGATTTATCGTTAGCATTAGGCAGTGCGTCGCTTACGCCACTGGAATTAGTGAGTGGCTACGCGAGTATCGCGAATGGCGGTTATAAAGTTTCACCGTATTTTATTGATCGAATTGAAGATGATGAAGGTAACATCGTTTTTCAGAACAACCCGTTGCGAGTATGTCGTGAATGTGAAAAACAAATTGAATTAGAATTGCAACAAGCAGTAGAAAAAGAATTAGCGACTAAACCTGACAGCACAGAAGTTGAGTTGAATGCTCCTGAATCAACGGTGGAAGAAGAAAGCAAACCCAGTGTTAATGTTGCCCAGCGTATTATGACGGAACAGAATAATTACATTATGGATAGTATTTTGTCTGATGTTATTCGTTTTGGCACAGGCCGCCGGGCACTACGAATTGGAAGAAAGGATCTCGCGGGAAAAACAGGCACAACCAATGATCAAAAAGATGCATGGTTTTCCGGTTATAGTAGTACGCTGGTAACAACAGTATGGTTAGGTTTTGATAATAATAAGCCGCTTGGCTCAAGAGAAACGGGTGCATCGGCTGCTTTGCCCATGTGGATTTATTTTATGCAAAATGCCATGAAAGGTGTTCCAGAAAAAAATATTGAAGTGCCGCAAGATTTAGTGACGGTTAAAATTGATCCTGACACCGGTTTTCTGGCTGCACAGAATCAGAAGAATGCAATTTTTGAAATATTCCGTACCGGAAATGTACCGAAACAAACTGCTCGAGTTATATCTGAAGCAGAAAAGAACCAACAGATACCGACTGAACAAGCACCAGAGCAAATTTTTTAATATAAAAATATTTTACATGCAGGCGTAGGAATATGGCCCGTAAAGCTCACCGGATTGATGTCAATATGCGTCAACGCATTGCACAAGAAGCTGCACGCTTAATGTCTGATCACGGCATTAAAGATTTCTTAATGGCCAAACAAAAAGCGGCTAATGTTTTTGGTGTAACCGACAAACATGTTATGCCGAGTAACAAAGAAGTTGAACAAGCACTCCTTGAACACCAACGATTATTTCACGCAGAGACACAACCGCAACGACTGAAATATCTACGTGAAACAGCGATAAAAGCAATGAAAATACTGAAGCCGTTTAACCCAAGGTTAGTCGGTTCAGTGCAACGCGGTACTGCAGGGGAGCATTCAGATGTAAACCTCCATTTGTTTTCTGACAATCCGGAATCATTTGGGCCATTCCTTACCGAACATACTATTCCTTATGAGCAAAGTGAAAAACGTTTACGAATAAGTAAGGATAACTACGAATATTTTCCTTCATACAGTTTTATTGCTGGTGATGTGCCGATAGATATTGTTATTTTTCCAGTTAATGGGCAACGTCAAGCACCGTTATCGCCAATAGATGGGAAACCTATGCAGAGAGATGATACCAGGAAGGTGGAGGCTGCAAGTTGAAAATAGATTGCTATTTTGGGTTATCTGACATAGATTTAAATTGGTGGGAATAAAAAAAATTAGTGAACATTTACATTTTCGTTTCGCGAAAGAACAGACCTCTTTTTATATTTTAAAGAGCGCTTATAGTTAGACACGTATTCTTCTCGTGAGAATCAACTTAAGCGGTATCGCTGTCGATATTTTTTACGTTATTAAAGCTGTTTTTTGCCAGGGACGAGGGAAAAATAGGCATATGTTTTTTCTGTTTAACAAGACGCTGCTTCGTGAAAGTAAAAGGCTTGGCTTGGCCTGCATGTGTGCTTCGCTCCCGCTTGCCGTTAGTCCTAAACCGCTTTATGCCGCCGGTTCTGAGATATGGGACACCAAACTAAGTATTGAATTAAAAGCGGGTAGCAATCAAGAGATTGGTACCTTGGACGTGCTCGCGCCGCTATGGCAACGTCCTGATCGCTTGATATTCGCTGATGTGCGGATAGTTGATTCATCTGGCCCCGGTTTAGAAAGTAATATTGGTCTTGGTTTTCGCAAACTAGAAAAAGATTCCAAATATTTTGGTGGTGACTGGGCCTGGGGCGTTTATGGTTTTTTTGACCGTCGCAAGACGTCGCATGATAATTATTTCTCTCAATTTACAGCGGGTGCCGAGCTTTTTACCGAGAATTGGGCATTACGCAGTAATGTCTATGCGCCAGAACGGGACAGTCGCCTTGTCGCAACACGTGACGGTAGTAGCGGTATCAGCGGTATTGGGCTGAATGGCACGGCGGTTGTATTTCAACAATCTGCAGCGTCAATACTTGAGGCAAGGGAATATGCATTACCGGGTGCTGATGTTGAAGTGGGGCGACGCTTTGGACTTGGAGACAAGCAGGAGTTTTGGCTTTACGGTGGCTATTTTCATTTCGACCGTGCGCAAACTCCGGTAATAGAGGGGCCCAAGCTGCGCGCTGAATACCGCAGTTATGATGTTTTTAATATTGCCGGTAGTGAGATATCGATTGGTGCAGAAGCCCTGCATGACGATATTCGTGGTACCGATGAATTTATCACCGCCAGATTGCGTATCCCGTTGGGGAAGGGTAGCTCTGGAAGTCAACGTCACATATTCAGCAACCTTGAACGACGCATGACCGATTACGTTATCCGCGATAAGGATATTGTCAGCTTTGCACAAGACATTAACCAGGCGGTTGGGACTGAAGGTGGCCCTGAGTTTGCGCCGGGAAGCACCGGCATCGTCAACACGACTCCAATCGTTGATCCGGCAAGCGGTGAAGCATTGAATGTGTTCATTATCGACAATGCCGGTGGGGGCGATTGTACTCAGGCTAGCCCCTGTACATTTGCTACTGTCCAGGCAGATGCGAACTATGGTGCGGGCGATGTAATTATTGTGACGGATAGTGCCGGGGTAGTGGTCGGCAATATGGATTTAACCACCGGTGCACTGGGTACGGCTAACCGACAATTGGTCGGGGGGGCAGCGACAGTGAGTTTGGCGTTCTCCAGTGGTGATAGCCTTGCGATAAATGGGCTAGGCGATCGTCCAACGGTGAACGGAACCATCACCCTGGCCGATGATGCGATTGTGCGTGACTTGGACATTACTTCATCTGGTAGTGGTGTCGTGGCCAGCGGCATTAGCAATGCCACGCTTGATAACATTGCGGTCAGCGGCGTCGGAAGCAATGCCTTTGACTTTAGCAACACCGCCGGCAGCGTGACGATAAATAATTCCAGTGCGACCAATTCAACCGGTGCCGGATTGCGGCTCAATGGTGGCCTTGCCACTTTCGCACTGAATAACGTCGACATCAGCGATACCGCCTCTGGTCACTCGGTGGATATTCAGAACACCACCGGTGGCTCGGTGACATTCGATTCTAACAGCATTATTACGAATAGTGGCGGCACTGGTATCTTCGTCGACAACATTAATAGCAATATCGCTTTCAATGATGTAAACATCAGCAATGCCACCAGCGACGGGGTAACTGCCACCAATCTGGGTTCTGCCACGCTGGCCTTTAACAATGGTCTTAACATTACCACCAGTAACGGCCGTGGTCTGGTGGCCAGTGGGGGCACTGTGAACGTCAACGACGGTGTGATCAATACTATGGGTGGTGAAGCCGTCGATCTGGATGGCGTCAATGCGGGTATTAGCTTCACCAGTCTGACCGCTACCAACAGCAGCGATACGGGTGTAGATCTTAACAACGTCACTGGCAGTTTTGTTGTCAGCGGCGCCACCACAGTTAGCAACGCAGCCAATGCCGGTATCGACATCAGTGGTGGTTCGGGGACCAAGACCTTTGGCGCGGTTTCCGTTAATAGACTGGGTACCGGCATAAACATTGATGGCGGCAGCAGCACAGTGGAATTTGGTCAGACCACTATTGCCAATCCGAATACGGTTGCCTTTTCGTCTATTGCTGTGGCTAACACCACAGGGGGTGCTGTTGCCTTTACTAGCGCGGCGCATAATATCGAGCAGGGCACGGGAAGCGCGGACGCCATTTCGCTTAATAACAATGCGGCAAGCTTTGGTTTTAATGGAGGCAGTATTACCACGGCCACAACCGGAGCCAATTCAGCGGTGGGTATCAGCGGTGCCCAGGCGGGCGTCAGCTTCGGCGACGCTGCGGGGACCACCATCAGTCAGACAGGCACAGGTCGACTGCTTAACGTCGATAACGTAACCGGTGGTAATAACATTCTGTTTAGCGCCAACGGTTCACTGAGCGCCACCACCGCGGGCAATGCCGGTGTTAACATTAATAACAGCGTTGTCAACACTACCCTGGCGAATGCGACACTCAACAATACCAGCGGTGATGCCGTCACGGTTGCCGGTGGCAGTGGTCAGGTCAACCTGAGTAACGTTGATATCAACAACGCCAGTGGCGACGGTGTGCAGGTTACTAACCTGGCGGGCACCTTGCAGTTCCAGCAGGGTAGCTCGGTCAGTAATGCCACCGGCAATGGCCTTAATATCAACGGCGGTGGTGGTGCTACCGCGGTGCAGGTATTCGGCACGGCCGCTACCAATGACTTTAGCAGCCTCGGTGGCGACGCTATCACGGTGGCGAACAGTACCGGTGCGGTCACTATTAGTGATGCAGACGGCACCGCGATTACCGGGGAGGTAGTCAACACCAACAACACCGGTAATGTCACCATCACCGGTGGCCTGACTCTGGCGCAGGTGGCTGGTGGTCGTTTCATTAACCAGACGGGTACCATTAACGTTAATAACGCCACCCTTTCCAACCTGGTGATCAACGGCGGTAATGCCGGTTACACCTTCACCGGTTCAACGCTGGATAACGCCGCAACCGGGACAGCCGTGATCGATGTCAGCAACACCACTGGCGGCTCAGTCATTATCGGCGCGGGCAACACCATCACCGCCGATGCCGCCGGCATTGCACTGGCCAACGTCGATGGCGACATTAACCTCAGTGGCAGTACCGCCAATCTGAGTGGTGGCGCAGGCATTTCGATTGGCGGTGCGTCAGGCGGTAATCTGACCTTCGGTAATGTGGCCCTCAATGCAACGGGTCTGACCAATACCGGTATCGACTTGTCAGGCGCCACTGGCACAGCTACTTTTGGCGATGTGGACATCATCAACCTTGGTGGCGTTACGGGTGTCAGCACAGCAGGTTCAAGCGGTGCGATTAACATGGCCTCGCTGGATATTACGGGTACAGGCGCGGCCAGCTCGAAAGGCGTAGACATTACCGGTTCTACCGGTAGTTTAACGGTGACCAATGCAGGTACCATTCAGAATGTTGTCACGGCCATCGATCTGGACAGCCTCGGCACGGGCACCACCAACTCAAGCCTAAGTTATCAAAACGGCACCCTCAACGCGGGCGTGCCGGTCAACACCGTTGGCGTCACTAACGGCAGCTACAATTTCACCGGTTCCACCATCACCAAGAATAACGCCTTGTCCACCGCCACCGGTTTTGGCGGTGACTTCCTGTTCGTCGACAGAACCGGTGGTGGAACAGGCACCAGCACCAATCGGGCCAGTATCGACTTTGCTGAAACCAACTCCAATGCGGGTGACATCATTGTCCTCACCGATGACGGAACGGGTAATATCGTTGCCACTAACGGTCTGCAGTTGAAGGATAACCAGCAGTTGATCGGTTTTGCCGCCGGTCCTGCCACGGTCGATTTTACCGGCAGCAACGCCCAGGTATTGGGTAGCTTCCAGTACCAGATCAGTGATCCAACCGGCTTGGGGGCTGCGACGCTGACCAACACCGGTGGTACCGAGGTGGTGACACTGGCCAATACCAACCAGGTACGTGATTTCAGTCTCAGCACGTTTGGTGCAGTGGATGGTATTGCCGGCAGTGGTTTCACCGGTGTGACGATCAACAACATCAGCATCGCCAACGCCATTGGCAACGCCTTTGCCTTTACCAATGCCATGGGCACTGTCACCCTTACCGACTCCAGCGCGACGAACTCGGCCGGCGCCGGCCTGCGCATCAACGGCGGTAATGCCACCCTCGCCCTGAACAACTTCGATGTCTTCGACACTGTCGGCCGTTCGCTGGACATCCAGGCCACCACCGGCGGCTCGATCAGCTTCGACGCCAACAGTGCGATTACCAACAGCGGTGGTAGCGGTATATTGATCAATAATATCGGCGGCGACGTAACCTTTAATGGTGGTGTCAGTGTGACCGGCGCGACCAGCAACGCCGTTACCGCCACCAATCTCAATAGCAATACGGTCAACTTTAATGGCAGTCTTGGTGTGACAACGACAGCGGGCAATGCTATTACCGCCAGCGGCGGTACCCTCAATATCGCGGGCACCGGCACCACCGTTAGCGCCGTGGGCGGCAGCGCCCTGGATCTAAGCAGTGTTACGGTCGGCAACGGCGGCGGCGGTGCCCTGACCTTCGCCAGTCTTTCTTCCAACGGCGGCGCCAACGGTATTGCGTTGACCAACGTCACCGCAACCAATGGCCTGACAGTGACCGGCGTTGGTACGACGGGCGGTTCCGGCGGCACGATCCAGAACACGACGGGTGTCGGTATCTCGCTAACCAACACGAGCGATGTATCGCTGGCCAATATGATCGTGAGCAACACGACGGGTGCCGGCATCTCTGGTAGCACTACCACTAATCTGACTTTTGATAATGTGACAATCAACGACGGAGCCATGAGTGGTGATGCGATCTCCCTGACCGATGCCACCGGCACGGTGAACCTGTTGAACAGCAACATTACCTACGATGCTGCTGGGGTAGATGGCCTCGACATCAACAACTCTGCCCTGGGTGCCGGTATTCTGACCCTGACGGTGGATAATACCTCCTTCAGTGGTGATACGACGTCGAGTGGCCTGTTTAATGCCATCGACATTATCACGAGCGCCGGCAGTACGATCAACGCCACCATCACCGGCAGCAGTTTCACCAATACCTTCGCCAGTGGCATCGAGATCGATGTGAACGGCACTGGCGGCGGTGACACGGTCACCATCGGCGCTGTGGCCGACGGCAACACCTTCACCGGCGTCGGCGGTGACCAGGTGGAACTGGATGCACGTGTCAACTCTACGGTAACCTTCGATATCCGCAGCAACATCTTCGACGGCAACGGCCTGTCGGTGGATGCCGGCATCGAGCTCGACACGGGCGATGGCGCCACAACGACGCTGAACATTATCGACAACATGATCACCGATATTGGTGACGGCCTGGGGAGCGCTGATGAGGCCATCACGATCTTCATCGGCCAAACTGCCACGGCGAATTCACGCTTGGACCTGACGGTCAGCGGCAACACCATTAACAACAACTCCGACACCGGCCTGTTGGTCGATGTGTTCGGCCAATCGGATGCAAATGTAACCGTGACCAATAACACCTTTGGTGGTAACGGTGGTAATGATGGTTTAAATGTGGTCACGGCGACCGCGGGCACACAGACCTGCCTGACCGCGACGGACAATAACTTTGGTACGGATCGGATCAACCTGACCGAAAATTCCGGCAGTCTCGATGTGGAGGCGGACGATGTGGCAGCGTTGATGGCGGCCAACAACGGTGTGACCGTGAACCCCCCTACGGGTGCTGTGGGCTTCGTGGCGGACTGTACGATTCCGTAAGCGGTTGGTCGTGAGGTTGAGTATCTAATCGTAGCGCTCGACAATAAGAAAGTGTATGGAAGTATGTACCCGCTTTCATGCTACATTCAGATGGAGGATTGCTTGAATCAGTTGTGGTTAGCAGACCGCTGACAAAAGGGGATGGAAGTGTCGGATGGTACCATCCGACATAATGAGAAAGACAAATAAGGAGAAAAATCATGGCAGAAGCATTTGTAGGGGAAATCAGGGCATTTGGCTTTAACTTTGCGCCGCGTAGCTGGGCATTTTGTGATGGGCAACTATTGCCTATTTCCCAGAATACGGCGCTGTTCTCGCTGCTCGGTACAACCTACGGCGGTGACGGCCGCACCACCTTCCAACTGCCCGACCTGCGTGGACGGGCGCCGATCAAGTTTGGGAACGGGCCAGGGTTGACAAGTTATCCGCTCGGTTTTCGTGGAGGCCTGGAACACGTTACACTGAACACGGCCCAGATGCCGACGCATAACCATGTAGCCAACGCCTCCCAGTTTACCGTCACCTTTCCGGCCAGTAGCGCCGATGCGACCACGGACACACCGGGACCGGGGCTTAACCTGAGCAAAACGGCCGGGGAGGGGCGCGGCGATCCCGGGTCGAAGATCTATGGTACTGGCACCAAGGACATCAATCTTGTCGAGATGCCAGCGTCAGGCAACCTAACGATAGACAATACCGGCGGCGGCCAGGCACATGAAAATCGTATGCCTTACCTCGCGATCAATTATTGCATTTGTCTGTTCGGGATATTCCCGTCACGCAACTGATGGGAGCTTATACTGTAGCCGTGTTCAGTTAATGATCACCTGGTAGTCCGGGCTTGGGCGGTCACTGAGCACTGGTGCAACGAACAGCGACAGACTGCCCAGGGCAGGGTGATCGAGACGGTAGGTGCCTTGCGAAAGCACCATGTTCGGTTGACTGTGATTGACGAACAGGAGTGAGAAGGGAGTGCGTGCGTGTTCAGGCTGGCCGGGAGTCAATTCCTTGGCCTCAACCAGTTGCATCTCGACCAGACCATGGGCAGTGTGGACACTGAACGGCGTGTTCAATTGCCGGGAAAAATCGGCGAATGGTGGCAACGCGGTCATTAAGAAGGCTCCCTGATATTGTTATGGGTTGTTATATGGCTTCATCCTACGGGCTACGGATATGTTCGGCAAGTGACGCCTGTCTGGACTATGATTGGTTTCAGGATAAGGAGGTAATAAGATGGACGACAAACGAAAAGAAACATCTTTAAGGAACCCCATGGGTCGTCGTGAGTTTCTGATACTGAGTTCTGTGGCGATGTTAACTCCCCTTTCGGCACGCGCCGGGGCAGGCAACCTGCTGTCACCGGCTGTTGAGCAGGATTCGGAACAGGCTCTTGTTGCATCAGGACGTCAGGCGGCGACCCTCTCCATTGGTTATTGGCAGGGTGGCGAGTCGCTGCGAGCAGGCAAGTCATTAGAAGAAGGTTTCACCGAAGACGCTAACGCTTCAGGCCAACAATTAGCAGAACCCGATTCACTATCATCATCAGAACAACAGGCACAGCCTGCATTACCGGAAGTGTCGGTCTCAGAATTCTTGCAGGGCGTGCAGGAAGGACTGTCGTCCCGGGTGGTTGATGCCGGCTCTATCCATCCCGACAAGACGCTGCAAGGCCGTGATGTACGCGTCACCATCCATAATATTGCACAGGCCGAGGCGGCCGGTGACCGCCTGACCGAGTGGCTGCTGGACGCGATGTATCAGGTGAAGACGGAGGAGGGTGTCATCGAGGCACCTTTTCACGCCTGGGGGTATAAGGATGATCAACTGAGCAACAGTGGTTCGATAAGCTTTACTGCGCCGGTTTATCCGGGCGGCGGTCTGACCTTCAGGTCTACGCGCACGGTCAGGCAAAGTGAGGAGATGCTGTTACGCCTGTTGAGCGCGACGCTGACCGGGCGAGGAGCCAGAACAGAGACATGCAGCACGGAAAGTTGTTCATTGTCCGTTGATGCTTCGGTCTCCGGGCCCAGGCTCAGGGAAGGGGTTTATTTGATCGCCGGTCCGAGTTATCGCACCGGTGAGTTGCCACAGTGGAAGCAGTATGAATTCCATGCCGAAGACGGCGACGACAGCGACACCGCTCGCCGTCTTTATCGCCGAACCTTGACGGGCTTGGCAGCGGTTGATTTCGACTATGTGATGGTCTCCGTTTCAGCCGGCTAGGATGGGAAACGTGTGTTCGGCAACGAAACAGGTAGAGCCGGCAGTTACTGATAGCCACAACGCAGCAACGGCGTTCCGTGATCCGACAAGTCGAAGGATTGTCGACTTCCTGATCGACATCGGTATCGCAGTAGATACGTGCTCACTTAGACAGGAGACATTTTTGCCCGGCATCCTGATTGACGCGGGGCAGCTTCGTGTCGATGAGGACAAATTACGCCACCCGGGTGATCTGCTGCACGAGGCCGGTCACCTGGCCGTGGTTTCGCCGCAGCGCCGGGCACAACTACAAGGCAATGTCGGGACCGGTGACGGTGCCGAGGAGATGCCGGCCATCGCCTGGTCGTGGGCGGCACTCATTCACCTGGGGCTGGACCCGGCGGTGGTGTTTCATGCCGACGGTTACCATGGCGCATCGGAATCGATCATCGAAAACTTTGCTCAGGGCCGTTACTTTGGTGTGCCGGTGCTGCAGTGGCTGGGTATGACCTGTGAAGAGGGGCAGGCAGTGGCGCGCGGGGTTGCGCCTTACCCGCACATGATCAAATGGCTATGCGAATGATGTCAGACGCTGCGTCATTGAAAGACCGCGTCAGGTTGCCATTACGCTTCGACCCCGTTCGGTTGCAAAAAGATCTGGCTGGGATCGCCGAGGAATCTTGGATACAGCATTTCAATACTCAGGGCTATCATGGTGAGTGGAGCGGCGTTGCCCTACGCGGCTCGGCCGGGGCCAAGCATCCGATTTTAGCTTTGCACCCATCACCCAGTGCGACCGACTGGGACGATACCGACATCCTCGAACGCTGTGAATATTTCAACGAGGTCTTGAGCGCATTTCATTGCCCACTGCAGTCGGTACGTCTGCTCAAACTCGGTGTGGGCGCGGTGATCAAAGAACACCGCGATCATGAACTCGGCCTGGAAGACGGTGTTGCGCGGGTGCATATTCCAATTCTCACCAACCCCGATGTTGAGTTCGTTCTGAACCAGCAGCGCGTCATTATGGATGAAGGTGAGTCTTGGTATCTGAACTTTAACCTGCCGCATCGGGTTGCCAATCATGGCGCGAGCGAACGCGTGCATCTGGTGGTGGACTGTACGGTAAACGACTGGCTGCATGCGTTGCTGGGTCAGCCTGCGGAAAGGCATGGGATGGACATCCCGGACGCGACGCCCCTCGGAAACTAGACGTTGGGCTTTGTTTCCTTCATTCATCTTACGAGTCAGCAGGCTGTAACAATATGTCGATAGCTAACAACCTGCCTAGTTTGCGCGCGGTACGACCCGAAGACGAGCCGTTTTTGTACCACTTGTTCAGCCTGGTTAAATTAGAGGAACTGGGCATCGGGCACTGGGATGCAGCGCAACGCGAGCAATTATTGCGCATACAGTATAATGCTCACCAGCTGCATCATCACTCGAGTGATGATTGTATTGTCGCGCTTGGCGAGCAAGCCATTGGGCGATTGATAGTACAGCGCGCTGCGTCTGCGATACAATTGTCGGATATCACTTTGTTGCCGGAATTTCGTAACCAGGGGATCGGGGCAAGGCTGATTCGAGCGTTACAGGAAGAATCGCGCCAATTTAATCGACCACTTCAGTTACATGTGTTTAAAACCAATCCTGTGGTCGATCTTTATCGGCGGCTTGGATTTAGGCTTGTCTCCAGTAGCGATGCACAACACTTTATGGAATGGAAAGCCTCAGCGAAGGAGGATTAACGCGTTGCGCGAAGGGCCTTGATACCTGCGCTGAATCCTTTTAAGGATATTGGCACAGTAATTTGACGCCCCGATGTGGCGTCCAGAAAGGCGACACGTAGTATCAGACCAGCCTTAAGACTTCGCAGAAATTCATCACCGGCTAAAAACAGCATTTGGCAGCCTTGAGCTGTGCATGTTCGGACGGATGATTGTATGGCTTTATTATTATCTACTTGCAGACCAATGCCGCTAGTTAATAAGATTCCCAGCGGCAACAGGGCTATTGCTACTGGTTGCTTGCTACCCTGCTGATAAGCAAATGCCAACTGTAGAAGCTGCTGCTCACTTTTTTTATGCACAACTCTTTGAAATAGTTCACAGTTGCGAGACGTGCTATCGGTAGCGAGTTGGCAGCGTAGACTCCAGTCGCTAAAGTGCTTTATTTTGAATTCTTCAGCACTGTTGGCGGGGAGTGGGCTTAATGCCAGGACGATAAAAAGCGGGCACCATAGAATGGCCGAGTGTAGTGAAAGGGTATCGCGTTGAATATAGCTCATGGATAATGAGTGTACGGGATTAAGTTGATGCAAACTAGTTAACTTAATGATGTGAGTGTCTTCGAGCTATGGATAACGTCAATTACATAATGTGTAGTATTTGTAATCTTCACTTACGATTCAAAGCCCTACTACACCAGTAATCCCGTTTTTGGGCATAGCGATTTATTTTAGATTTATAGCTACCCCAATCACTTGCGTTATTGGTGCCGCGGTAATTTTGGTATTTATATCGTGCCTTGGTGCACTTACTTTGTAATTGGGCAAAGGTATAGGTTTTCTCTTTCTTTTGACGTCTTTTCTTTTTGTGTTTTGTTTTGCGGCTCTTTTTAAGTTTTAGTTCTGGATTGTCCCAATCGTAGTCATTTTGTATTTCGATGTTAATGATCTTTTGTGAAACATTGCTAGTTGGTTGGTCACTGAATACAGGTCGACCGTATTTATCCGTGTACTGATAGATTTCGTTTGCATACAGTTGTGTGGGCAGCAGTAGGCTGCAGAGTAATAACAGGCGGACCATCCGTGTCGCTCCCTGAGAGTTGAGGAATAAATAATAGTATGGATAGAGAGTTTTGTATGTAAGCGTTTAGGTGTGCATCTTGTAGGTTTTTATTGCTATGTGCTATTGAGTTTGCCATCTGAAGGGTATCGAGATAGATAGATTGAACAGGGGTATTAGGGGGCCTTTTCAATATGCAATGCGACGTTATTAAATCGCATGCTGTCTAATCCTTCGTTACAGTCACCGGTGATAATCTTAATCGTATTCTTGCCTGGACGTTGATGTTTTTCAGGCAGTGAAATGCTTAATGCCTGTTTTGAGCCTTCATCCAGTTCACGAAAATCAATCTCGGCAATGCTTTTATTATTTAAGAAAATTTCGGTAGGAAAGTAGCTGGTTGCACATACGCCCGTTGTCATCACAACAAAGGACATCTCAATATCGGCCTTTATCGGGGCGGTTTTAAGTTCAAGAGGAATAAGGTAAGTGTTTTTAACCTGTCCAAGTTGCTTATCTTTTAATCCCAGTTCAATAATGCCCAGTTGGTCATTAATAGTTGTTGTTGGTGCAGTCAGCTCTCCTGCATAGGCGGTGTTTATAATACTAAAATAAATCGCTATTGCTAAAGAACTCACTATTTTAATCATTTGTGCTTAAGCCTTGATTCAATATTTAATCTTGCGTTGGGTAATGCGCAGGATATGGGTTTTTTGCAACGCCAGAGGTGACGGCCGCATGGGCGACGGCGGCTGAAACGAACTCTTTGAGTCGCGGGTCTAAAGGTTTGGGAATAATATATCCCGCACCAAATTCAAACTGTTCCCCACCATAGGCATCAACAACTTCGTTGGGTACGGGTTCTTTTGCCAGTTTCGCTAAGGCATTAACCGCAGCGACCTTCATGGCTTCATTTATTTTGCTGGCACGTACATCGAGTGCACCACGAAATATAAACGGGAAGCCCAGTACATTATTCACCTGGTTGGGGTAGTCGGAACGCCCTGTACCCATGATTAAATCATCACGTGCCGCGAGCGCATCTGCTGGATTAATTTCCGGATCAGGATTAGACAAGGCAAACACCACCGGTTTGTCAGCCATACTTTTAACCATGTCAGTGCTAATGAGATTCGGTCCTGAAACACCAATGCAGACATCGGCACTTTGCATAGCTTCAGCCAGTGTTCGTTGTGTGTGTTCACTTGCAAAGTTTTGTTTTTGTTCATTAAGGTCATCACGGCCGCTATGCACAACGCCGTTGCGATCACAGAGCATGATGTTTGCTTTTGGTGTCCCCATTGCCATCAACATGTTCATGGCCGCGATACCGGCCGCACCTGCGCCAAGGCAGACGACTTTAATGTTGGTAAAATCTTTGCCCTGAAGTTCCAGGGCATTCTTTAAACCGGCAGTAATAATAATCGCGGTGCCATGTTGGTCATCATGGAAAATCGGAATATCACATTTCTCGATAAGGCGTTTTTCAATATCAAAACAGTGTGGCGCGGCAATGTCTTCGAGGTTAATACCGCCAAAGCCCGAGGCGATGCGCGCCACGGTATTAACAAAGTCATCCGGTTCGTCTGCATCTACTTCAATATCAAAGCAATCAATATCAGCAAAGCGTTTAAAAAGGACTGCTTTACCTTCCATCACCGGTTTGCCTGCCAATGCACCAATATTACCGAGGCCTAAAACGGCACTACCATCAGTAATGACCGCCACCAGGTTACCCTTGGAGGTGTATTGGTAGGCAGCTTCGCTATTGGCTTCAATTTCACGACAGGGTTCGGCAACGCCTGGTGTATAGGCGAGTGAAAGATCCTGTTGGGTTGCGCAGTCTTTGGTGACTTGAATCGCAATTTTACCGGCCTTAGGTTCAGCGTGATAACGTAGCGCAGCAGTTTTTAAGTCTTTGGTCATGGTGATGGCTCATCTTAAACAAGCCGCTATTCTACACGGCTTTATTGGTTTTGCGTGTTGCTAGCGGATAATTTTCAGTGGTGTGCCAGGCGTGGGTTCACCATCGGGGTAATGTTTGTTGAGTAGGCGTAATAGCGCTTCGGCATTCGGGCCAAGCTGAGATTTCTGAGCCAGCTTGGCAAAGCGGGTATTTTTCTTGGCATTGATTATATGGATACGCCGCGCCTTGGCGTTAGCGCGTTCCTTTATGGTCATGCTGCGGAAACTTTTTGCAGTAGCAAGAATCAGTGGGTCGAATTGATAGGGGTGTTTTTCATCTTTGGCAACACCTTGGAAGACCCATGCGCTATCTTGTTTGTAAATAATTACAAATCGCATTAAGCGTGTTCCATACGCTGAGCGAACGGATGAAACAGCCGTATAGCCTTTATATTGATGGTGGCGAAAATGCTCTCCGTTTTGCAGGTTATCTAATTTAAGGCGAGTTTTGAGAAATTTACGCGGGCTAATGCGTCGATTTAGATCCATGGTGCGTATTTGCAGGAGCCCTTCGTTGCCAGGTGCAATGGCAATAATGCGGTCGGGTCGATTCTCTATGCGCCAGTTTGTGGGCAATGTGAGGCTAATATTCAGTTCGCGGTGATAAAAGCGGTTGCCACGAACGATGCCCTGTTTTTCGCTATCGCCATATACCAGCCCTTCGATGTTACGTAAAAAATCAACGCGATTATTACGGTTAGCGGAGGTTTTCTGGAGTTGTTGTGCGCGCATCACCACTTCTTGCAGACGTTTGTCGTTATCCGGGTGGCTGGCAAATACCCCGTGGTAAACGTTCGCTTCACGATTTTCACTTTTGGCGAGTTGTTTTTCATAGATTTCTTGATTTTTTAGCACCCGAATAACCTCGAGCATGGCGAGTGGGTCATAGCCACTACGGGCGAGATATTCGGCACCGAGACGATCTGATTCCAGCTCATGATCGCGTCCATAACCTCTGACTAACGCAGTGCCAATTGTATTAAGCAGATTACCCGCATTGTTAGAACCTGCTTGAGAAGCCAATATTGCCGCCAGCAGCCCGGTGGCAGCAGCGGCACTTTGTTGGCGCACAGCATGGCGTGCGGTGACATGGCCAATTTCGTGGCCAAGTACTGCAGCAAGCTCGGCTTCGTTGCTCATATAGGCCATCAGGCCACGGGTGATATAAATATAGCCACCGGGCAGGGCAAAGGCATTGATTTCATTGCTGTCTAGAACGGTAAAGCGGTAAATAAGGTTATTGCGATGACTGTTACGAGCAAGCCTGTCGCCGATTTTTTGCACATAGGATTGCAGCGCGGGTGAATCGTAAAGGCCAAAGCGTTTAATTATCTTGCCATGATTTGCTCGACCAATCGCGATTTCTTCATCTTCCGAGATGATGACAAAATCTGATTCACCGGAGACGGGATTGACGGCGCAACCACTTAGCAGCACGAGTAGAGCAAGCAGGCTGAACCGGATTAGGGCGAAGTAAGGCATGTGATTAGTGTCGTTGCGGTAGCGAGTGGCGTCAAGTTCATCACGTCATGGCTGAACGTCAAGTGCAAATCGGCTGCGCAGCCGCATCCGTAATTCACCCTTATGTTCATATAGCCAACCTTTACCGATAATTGTTTTACCAAGTAATTCACGGGGTTTGAGTGTTTTAAAGAGATGGAGTTCATTTTTTTCTATGCGCATTGCAACCTTACCCGGCAAATTAAGCCAGAGATTGCGGCGCCCTTCGACAATACGGATGATCTTGCCTGAAACGTGTCGGTAACCACGGCTATGGCGTGGCAGCTTAGTGCTGGCGATAGTTTGGTAACGATTTAATGCCCAAATCCCGCGATTGGTTTGCCTTGCCTGGGCCTCTGCCTGCGCGTAGCAATCAAGTCCATTGAGGTTGGGAGGGACGGCAAGCAGGGTCGCGAGTCCGCTTTTGAGTAATTGAGCCGACAGGCTGTTGCCATCCTGGGTATACAAATGCGCAAGACTGCGCCCATAGCGGTCGACATGCTCAGTATCCATGCGCAGGCCGATTCGTTGCTTACTGTTAATGATTAAATCACGAAGATGGTCTCTGGCTTTAATAGCGAGGGGTTCTGCAGGTCGGCCTTTGCGTGCCAATTCGGGCGCATTGATGCCGATTAGGCGGATTTTTTCGCCATTATTGAGATGCAAGGTGTCGCCGTCATGGACATAACGCACCTGTACTTGTCGATCCAGGTGACTGGCTGGGCAAAGCGGCAGGGCCTGTGCGCTGGCGGGGGTGTACAGGCCAAATAGCAGGCAATAAAAAAGGCGCCCATCAAAGAGCGCCTTTAAAAGCAGTATTGGCTGCATATCGCTTATGCTTTGCGGCGACCGTACTTCTGCTTGAATTTATCAACGCGACCTTCAGTATCAAGTAACTTTTGCTTACCTGTGAAGAACGGATGGCATTCTGAACAGACTTCAATAGCCATGGTTTCTTTACCCGCGGTTGAATTCGTTTCGAAGCTGTTACCACAGCTGCAAGTAACCTGTACGGTTTCGTATGAAGGATGAATCTCTGGCTTCATGGCCTGTTTCCTCAGAATCTAGTGCGTCCCTGTGACGCAGGGTTAAGGGCGCGCATAATACGGAAAACTTCAGCATTCGGCAAGTGCCAGATGTTAGCTAAGTTCACCACTTTCTTCTAAGCGCGGTTGAAACGGCAGTATAGTGGCATTATGCAGGGGTTCGAAGTGCTGAATTTTTTGATTAGCAAGTGCCTTTAAGCCGTCTAACATGCCATGGTCACCCGCTAATTTATCCCACATCATGCTATAAATCGCCTGGCAGGCTGCCATGGGGGTCTTGCTTTGGTTGCGCATCATGTCGATACGCCATTGTAGGCCAGTTAGACGTTGTCGGTTGCGTAAGGGAACAGAAGCAAGGAACCCCTGAATAGCGTCAGTGCGTGCTATCTCAAAGGCCTCAGGGTCGTTCATGGCTAAGTTCAACCAGTCATCGAAGTTCATCTGTTTAGCTATATCGTCATTCATCATAAGTTAGCTCCACAGGTATTCATCATCCCGCCAAACGCGATCCTTGTCAAAGGATTGCGTAAAAAATCAGCATATTCTTACAAAATACCCTTTCTAACTCTAAGGTTATAATTGGCTTGTGATAGGTGTAACTTGATATTCAGGGCGGTGTGACGATGATACTTATATAAGCACGTACTGATCGGTAGAAATCGCGTGGGCCAATAAACGTGGTGTTCAAATAAAAAGGCAGAGATAGGGATATGGCGAATAAGAAAACAGGTAATTTCAGTTATGACCCATTGGGTGCGGATGTGCATGCACTTAAACATTCCTTAGCGAATCGTCTTGAATATTCAGTAGGCAAGGATCCCTCAACCGCAACCCCGCATGATTGGTTAAATACGGCGAGTTATGTTGTTCGGGACCGGCTTATGGAGCGCTGGATTGAGACAATGGGCAGTTACTACGAGCATGATGCCAAGCGTGTTTATTATTTATCCCTGGAATTTCTGATGGGACGGACACTGACCAATGGCATGCTCAATTTGGGTATGTGCGATGAATGTGAACAGTCTCTGCATGATGTCGGTGTTGATATGGAAGAGATACGCGATCTTGAACCCGATGCCGGACTTGGTAATGGTGGCCTGGGTCGTTTGGCAGCATGTTATCTGGATTCCCTGGCGACCCTGCAAATGCCGGGTTACGGTTATGGAATTCGTTATGAATATGGCATGTTTCATCAGCGTATCGAAAATGGCTGGCAGGTAGAGCATCCGGATAACTGGTTGCGTTATGGAAATCCATGGGAATTTCCGCGTGCAGAAGTCCTGTTCCCGGTTAAATTTGCAGGAAGAGTTGTTGAGTTTTGTAATGAAAGAGGTTGCCTTAACCACCACTGGGTTGATGCCGAAGAGGTGATGGCAATGGCAGTTGATACCCCTGTGCCGGGATATCAAAACGGCACGGTGAATAATATGCGACTCTGGTCGGCCAAGGCATCGCGTGATTTTGATCTGAAATATTTTAATGAAGGCAATTATATTAAAGCGGTTGCCGAAAAGAATGAATCTGAAAACCTTTCAAAAGTCCTGTATCCAGATGACACAACTATCATGGGGCAGGAACTGCGCCTTAAGCAACAATACTTTTTTGTCAGTGCCTCATTACAGGATATTTTATATCGTCACAGTAAGAATCATGATGATATTTCAGGTCTTGCCGATAAGGTAGCGATTCAACTTAATGATACCCATCCGGCAATAGCGATTGCCGAGTTAATGCGCATTATTATTGATGTGCATGCAATGCCATGGCAACAAGCCTGGGAAATGTGTGGCAAGATATTTTCTTATACGAATCATACCTTGTTACCTGAAGCACTGGAAACATGGCCGGTGTCTTTGTTTGAATTAGTGTTGCCACGGCATTTACAAATTATTTACGAAATAAACCATCGCTTTCTTCAAGATGTTTTGCATCGTTACCCGGGCGACATTGCGTTGTTACAACGTATGTCAATTATTGACGACGAAGGTGATAAACGTATTCGCATGGCACATCTTGCCATAGTCGGTAGTCACAAAGTCAATGGCGTGTCTGCAATCCACACCGAATTAATGCGCCAAACTATATTTTCCGACTTTGATAAATTTTACCCGGATAAGATTATCAATATCACCAATGGCATTACACCGCGTCGCTGGTTGAATCAGGCGAACCCGTCGTTAGCTAATTTGATAAGTAGTAAAATAAAAGGTAATTGGTTAACAGAACTATCTCGATTGGAAGAGTTAATACCCTATGCGGGTGATGTGGCATTTCATCAAAAGTTCATGAAGGTGAAGCATGAAAATAAACAACATTTAGCCAAATTAATAGACATGCATCTCGGTATTAAAGTCGATCCATGTTCCATGTTTGATGTGCAGGTGAAACGCATTCACGAATATAAACGCCAGCTTCTAAATGTGCTGCATGTGATTACGCGCTACAACATGATTCGCCGTGGAGAAACCGAAGATTTGGTACCGCGAACCATTATTTTTAGTGGCAAGGCTGCGCCTGGTTACGCGATGGCTAAACTGATAATTAAACTCATTAACGATGTAGCTGATATTGTGAATAATGATCCTGCTGTTATGGGTATGTTACGAATCGTTTTTATACCTAACTATGATGTTTCAACCGCTGAAGATATTATTCCTGCGGCGGATCTTTCTGAACAAATATCATTGGCGGGCATGGAGGCATCGGGCACTGGCAATATGAAGTTAGCGCTTAACGGTGCGTTGACAATTGGTACGCAAGATGGTGCCAACATAGAAATTGCAGAGGCAGTTGGCGAAGACAATATATTTAATTTTGGCATGACCACTAGTGAAGTGAGTGAACAATGGGCGCATGGTTATTCACCACGTGATTTTTATAATAATGATCAGCGGCTTCGGGAAGTTGTCGATATGATTGGTTCAGGCTATTTCTCACATGATGACCTTGAGCGATACACGCCACTTGTAAACAACTTGCTGGAACATGATCAGTATATGTTGTGTGCAGATTACGCCAGTTATATAGAGGCGCAATTACGCGCCGATAAATTATATAATGAACCGCATGCCTGGGCGACAAGTGCAATTAAGAATGTTGCCATGATGGGTCACTTATCAAGTGACCGAGCGGTTCAGGAATATGCGGATAAGGTTTGGGGTGTGGTGCCTATTAAACAAAAAAGCTGAAAAACATCTGGCGCTAGCTGTTTAAGAATTAATTTGTTTTGTCCCCTTGTATGGGTAAAGTTCGTCCAATGATGTGCTGTTGCCAGCCTTTTGCACGATGCGAATATGTTCTCGCCGAAATTCACGTGCATTGGGGAGCCCGCAGGAGTGAGCTAATACATTAACTTCATGATTCACCCAATGTGCGTAGGCGGCGACGCGTTTGGCTTTTACCGGTACCACCAGGCCACGCTGACGCCAGCGGTTATGAGTCGTGATACCGGTTGGGCAGGTATCCGAATGGCATTGCAGTGATTGTACGCAACCGAGTGAAAACATGAAGCCGCGTGCACTGACAACGAAGTCTGCACCTACGCACAATGCCCAGGCGACTTTGGCCGAGTGAACAAGTTGTCCTGACGCGACGACACGAATACGATCCTTAAGCCCGTAGGCCATCAAGGTATCGACAAGAATTGGCAGTGCTTCGGTGATTGGCAGACCGACATGGTCAGCCAATAATTGTGGTGCAGCGCCGCTTCCACCTTCACCACCATCCACGGTAATAAAATCTGGTGCATAATCTGATCCTCTACGCAGAATAGTTTCACATAGATCTTCTGGAAAAGCCTCTGAGCCGATAACGGTCTTGATACCGACGGGACGACCGGTCACCTGACGTACTCGATAAATCATATCGAGTAGATCGTCTGAATTCTTGATCTCCTTGTGACGATTGGGGCTACTTGAAATTTGACCCATCGGAATACCACGAATTTTTGCAATTTCCTCTGTTACTTTGTTCGCTGGTAGTACGCCACCTCGTCCGGGTTTGGCGCCTTGAGAAAGTTTGATTTCAAACGCCTTGACGTGATCAGAAACTTCAAGCAACTTTTCATCACTGAGGTTACCGGAAATGTCTCGAACCCCATATTTAGCGGTACCAATTTGATAAACGAGATCGCAACCACTTTCTCGGTGCCATTCTGACATGCCACCTTCGCCGGTGTTCATCCAGATACCGGCTTCCAGTGCACCACGTGAGAGTGCTTGAACTGCGGGGCGTGATAAGGCGCCATAACTCATGCCTGAAATATTAAATAACGAACGTGCATGAAAAGGTTTTTTGCAATCTGCACCGATAGTTACTGATGGCGCATTGGTAAACTCTTCTTCCAGTAGTGGATAGGAGGCGTTTACAAACAGGATAGAACCGGTCTGGCGTAAATCATTGGTTGAACCAAAGCCCAGCAGACCGCCGAGCCCCTTAGCGGTTTTGTACACCCAGGTACGTGTGGCGCGATTGAAGGGCAACTCTTCGCGATCACTGGCAAAAAAGTATTGCCGAAAATATTCGCCGAGATTCTCAAAAAAGTAGCGTAAACGGCCAATAACAGGATAATTATGACGGATGGCATGGGTTTTTTGAGTTAGGTCCTGGAACAGCATTGCGAGCAAAATGACACAGATAATGGCGAGTAAAGCCCATAAGATGACGTATCCCGAAAAAATGTCTAAATCCATCATTTGCTTCCCGCCTGAAAACGAGTGCTTATTGGGAGCGTATCGGCATTTAATGGTTTATGTTTAGGAGTTTAAGCGGGCTATCGAAGCTCAAAGAAAATGGTGTATTGAACCATTTTTCAAAATTGATGGAAATAAAATCCTTTAACACAGGGTGGTATTTATATTTTCAGGTTGACTAAATTCAACCAGCAGAAAAACAAAAGCCCCGCATTTGCGAGGCTTTTAAAATGTACAGGTGATAAAACGATTTATCGTTTCTATCGCTTCATGGAATCAAAGAATTCAGCATTGTTCTTGGTCGCTTTCATCTTGTCGAGTAACAGCTCCATTGCCGCCAATTCATCCATTGGATGCAACAGCTTACGCAGGATCCACATTTTCTGTAGTTCGTCTGGTTTGGTGAGCAGTTCTTCGCGACGTGTACCTGAGCGGTTTACATTGATTGCAGGGTAGATGCGTTTTTCTGCAATACCACGATCCAGGTGCAGTTCCATGTTACCTGTACCTTTGAATTCTTCGTAGATGACGTCATCCATACGTGAACCGGTTTCAACCAGTGCGGTGGCAAGAATAGTCAGTGAGCCACCTTCTTCAATATTACGCGCCGCACCAAAGAAACGTTTAGGACGTTGCAGGGCGTTGGCGTCAACACCCCCCGTGAGTACTTTACCGGATGATGGCACAACGGTGTTGTAGGCGCGCGCCAGACGGGTGATGGAGTCGAGCAGGATGACCACGTCTTTTTTGTGTTCAACCAGACGCTTGGCTTTTTCAATTACCATTTCGGCCACTTGTACGTGGCGGCTGGCAGGTTCATCGAAGGTAGATGAAACCACTTCACCGCGAACCGAGCGTTCCATTTCGGTGACTTCTTCAGGACGTTCATCAATCAGTAGCACAATCAGGTGACAATCTGGACAAGAATGCGTAATTGATTGCGCGATGTTCATTAACATCATTGTTTTACCGGCTTTTGGCGGTGAAACAATCAGGCCACGTTGACCTTTACCAATTGGAGATGCGAGATCGATGATGCGTGCAGTGATGTCTTCAGTGCTGCCATTGCCGATTTCCAGTGTCAGGCGTTCATTGGCATGCAGCGGCGTCAGGTTTGAGAACAGGACTTTGTTCTTGGCATTTTCTGGTGAGTCGAAATTAATTTCTTGTACTTTTAATAAGGCAAAGTAGCGCTCACCGTCTTTGGGTGGTCGAATCTTACCGGAGATGGTGTCACCGGTGCGTAAACTAAAACGGCGAATCTGGCTTGGTGAGACATAAATATCATCAGGGCCTGCCAGGTAGGAGCCTTGCGCTGATCGCAAGAAGCCAAAACCGTCCTGGAGGATTTCCAGTACCCCATCGCCGTGGATGTCTTCGCCTTTTTTGGCGTGTGCTTTAAGAATAGCGAAGATGATGTCTTGTTTACGGGAGCGCGCCATGCCTTCGATTTTCATTTCACGAGCAAGCTCGACAAGTGCGGCGGCGGATTTTTGTTTCAGTTCGGTTAGATTCATAGCATAGATTCGTATGGTTTATTTGAGAGTGAAAGGGTATTGGCTGGCGGCTGTCTGAAAGACTGTGCACGTCAAAACCCAGACGTGTTGTTTAAAAATGGATTTCGTTAATTGAGATTATTGTGTAGGATTTTTCGCAAGAAGATCTTTCACTTCCAACTTGATGTTAACATTAGCATCAATAAAGTGCTGCGTCCAGAAACCTGAACGCAGCACGGTATTTAAATATTACTATCGATAAAAGCGGTTAGCTGAGATTTGGATACCGCACCCACTTTGGTCGCCTCAACATTGCCTGCCTTGAAAATCATTAGGGTCGGAATGCCACGAATACCGTATTTAGGCGCTGTGCCCGGGTTTTCATCAATATTGAGCTTGGCAATAGTGACTTTACCTGCATATTCGGTGGCGATTTCTTCAAGAATTGGCGCAATCATTTTGCACGGGCCACACCAGTCTGCCCAATAATCGACTAAGACCGGTCCATCAGCCTTAATAATAACGTCTTCAAATGTATCATCTGTGACGTGAACGATGCTTTCGCTCAAAATGTAGCCTCCACTTCAAAAATTATATGATGTAAGCCTCAAACCTAACTCTAAGTTTGGACATGTGTTCAGGATGTATTATTGCTCTAATTGAGATTTGAGCGTAATCAGATGCGTATTGCAAGCCCAATTATATCGTCATTCTGGTATGCTGCCGTCCCCATGAGTGATAAACATCTAACGAATACGCTATTTGCGTCAATGGATCTGCCGCCTGAATTGTTGCAAGGCCTTGAAGAAGCAGGTTTTTCTCAGTGTACGCCGATTCAGGAACAAACCTTGCCGTTTGCACTGAAAGGCCAGGATGTTGCCGGACAGGCGCAAACGGGCACCGGCAAGACGGCTGCCTTTTTGCTCGCGGCAATGACGCGGTTGTTACGTAATCCGGCCTCGCCATCACGTAAACAGAACCAGCCAAGAGCGCTGATGCTGGCACCAACACGTGAACTGGCCATCCAGATCCATAAGGATGCCGAGCAGTTGGGTAAGCATACCGGCCTGAAATTGGCACTGGCCTACGGTGGTACTGGATATGAAACGCAACGCGAGGCAATCGAGGCTGGTTGTGACATCCTGATTGGTACGCCAGGGCGTATTATTGATTACTTTAAAAAGCACGTATTTAACCTAAAAGAAGCCGAAGTGGTGGTCCTGGATGAAGCGGATCGTATGTTCGATCTTGGCTTTATTAAAGATATTCGTTATTTATTACGTCGCATGCCTGAACCCGGCAAACGGCTGGGTTTGTTGTTCTCAGCGACGCTGTCCCACCGCGTAATGGAACTTGCTTACGAACACATGAATTCGCCAGAAAGTGTGGTGATTGAAGCTGAAACCATGACCGCGGATAAGGTCACGCAACTTGTTTATCACACTGCGAATGAGGAGAAAATTCCTTTCTTACTCGGTTTAATGAAACACATGGATCCGAGTCGTTCGATTGTGTTTGCGAATACCAAGCGTGCCGGTGAGAAGATTTGGGGTTATCTTGAAAGCAATGGAATTAAGGCCGGGATATTATCAGGCGATGTACCGCAGAATAAACGTCAGCGCTTATTAGAGGAATTTAAGGTAGGCAAGCTGCCTGTTCTGGTTGCAACGGATGTTGCCGCACGGGGTTTACACATTGATGGTGTTAGTCATGTGTTTAATTTTGACTTACCGGATAACAGTGAGGATTACGTACACCGCATTGGTCGTACCGCACGTGCCGGCGAATCAGGTGATGCGATTAGCTTCGCCTGCGAGACATATGCCTTTAACCTTATGGATATCGAAGAATATTTAGGCCATCGCCTGCCCGTTGGGCAAGTCGATACAAGCCTGTTTTTAGAGGATTTAAAGCCGCCAGTACGGATCCAGCGTAAGCCCCGCCCAGACCATAAAGGAGGGCGTGGAGGACCACGCGGAAAGGGAAAATCACAACAAGGTCAACGACATAGACGATCATAGTCCTTGAATAAAGGGGCTATACCTGCCTGAAAATAGTCGTTTTGACTACATAATTGTCATATTACATGCCCTAAAAAGCTGCTAGTATCAATCAGATACAGGCGAGAATTAATGGAATCCGGATTTTCCGGATTTTTTTGGCTATAAATAAAAAATACTGACAGCAGATGACCCAGCTATTTGGCAAAATAACCGACCGTGTTGGGGTGTGGCTTGTTAATTTGGTGCTGTTGGGTTTATTGGCTCAAACGATTGCCAGTTTCACCTGGCAAATCCTTGAAGATGATAAGCAACAACAGACACAAAAGAGCTCGTTGACACCCGTTAAAACGCGTCCAACACAGCAATCAGCGATTCTGATGGCACAGCGTATTGCCAACAGTCATCTATTTGGTCGTGCCGATGTTAAAGCGGTAACGCAACGTGGCGTGACTGCACCAGAGACAAAACTGAACTTGTTGCTTAAGGGGGTGATTGCCTCACCTGATAAGCGACAGGCGGTGGCATTTGTTGCGGCAGGTAGAGGCGCTGTAGACAAGGCCTATGGTATAGGTGAAAACTTGCCAGGCGGTGCCATACTAAAAGAAATTTACGAGGACAGGATTTTGCTCGAGTATCGAGGGCGTATGGAGAATTTAACCTTGCGTCGTAAGCTGCTAACAAATAAAGAACTTGGAATACAATAAATAACCGTGCAGTAGTTAAGCGCGGCGGGAATAATAAAAATACATTTATATCTTAACCGTTGCCTGTTCTGGGAGAACAGGCAGGCGGCTCTGTCACCTCTGTTTGTGGCAATAGTATATGAAGGCTAGGAAAGCAGTATGAAAAATAAAAAAATGAATTTAGTTAATGCATTTGTTATGGCGCTGTTATGGATGCCAGTGATGCCCTTGTCAGCCGTGCAGTTGGCCGATGGTGAAACGGCAATGCTTAACATGGAGAATACGGATATCAACACATTGATATCCACGATTGCGGATAAGACGGGCAAAAATTTCATCGTGGATCCACGCGTGAAGGGCAAAGTAACCATTATTTCGCACCAGGCAATTACGCGTAAAGAGCTTTATCAAACTTTCCTGTCTATTTTAGAAGTACACGGTTTTGCAGCCATACCCGGCGACGGTGTGATTAAAATCGTGCCCGATTCAACCGCAAAGCAAAGTAGTATTCGCACTGCAACACGTGGCGCACCAGGGCAAGGTGATGAACTAGTCACGCGTGTTGTGATGGTTGATTATGTCAATGCGATGCAGCTTGTGCCTATTCTGCGTCCGTTGATCCCACAACAGGGGCACATGGCAGCATTTCCATCATCTAACGTGTTAATTGTTTCAGACCGTGCGGATAATATTTCGCGCATTATGAAATTGATTAAACGTATTGATCGTCCAAGTAATGAAGATGTTGAAGTGATTTCCTTACAGCATGCTTCAGCTGCAGAAATGGTGCGTGTGCTTGCTACCTTAAGAAAAAGTGGTCAGGGTAAAGCGGCCACTGCTGCGCCGGTGTTGGTTGCTGACGAACGTACTAACAGTATTTTACTTGGTGGTAATAAAGCTGAACGGTTACGTTTACGCGCATTGATTGCTCACCTTGATACGTCTACAGAAGACGGGGGTAACACAAAGGTTATTTATCTTAAGTATGCTGATGCAGCCAGTTTGGTGCCAGTGTTAACCGGTGTGAGTGACAACCTGACCAAGGCAGGCGGTAAGGCTGCTGCCAAGCCAAGCCGGTCAAATGTAAATATTCAGGCGGATGAAAATACCAATTCACTTGTGATTACCGCGAAACCTGATTTGATGCGTTCCCTGCAAAGTGTTATTCGTCAGCTCGATATTCGCCGTGCCCAGGTACTGGTTGAAGCCATTATTGCAGAATTGTCTTCGACCAAGACATCAGAGCTGGGTGTGCAATTTGGTAGTTTTGATACAGAAAATACCGGTGCTATTTCATCAGAGTTTCCTGGTACAGGGCCAACTATTTTGGGTATATTGAATTCAACTACCGTTAATTTAAATGGTGGCCTGAATATTGGTATTGGTGATGGTACGGGCAATAATCGTTTTGGTGTCTTGTTAAGAGCCATTGCATCAGATGATGATTCAAACCTGTTATCGACACCGAATCTGGTGATGCTTGATAATGAAGAGGCTGAAATCATTGTTGGTCAGAATGTACCGTTCGTTACCGGGTCGCAGGCAACCACGGGTGGTGTAGCAACACCGTTCCAGACGATTCAGCGACAGGACGTTGGTTTAACGTTGAAAGTGAAACCACAGATCAACGAAGGTGATGCCATAAAACTTGATATCACGCAGGAAACCTCAAGTGTTGTACCCGATAACAGTAGTGTGACGTCATCAGATATTATTACCAATAAACGCTCTATTAAAACCACCGTATTGGTTAGTGATGGGGAGATTGTTGTGTTGGGTGGATTGATATCGGATGATCTAACAGAAGGTGTTTCTAAAGTGCCAGTGTTAGGCGATGTGCCAGTATTGGGTAATCTTTTTCGTAGTCGTACAACGCGTAAGGTAAAAACCAATTTAATGGTGTTTTTGCATCCGGTTATCCTTAAAGAAGGTAAAGGCCAGTTACATGCGAGTCGTAAATATAATTATATTCGTGCCAGGCAACTAAACAACAGAAAAGCTGGCGTTAACCTGCTGGATGATAGTGTGACACCCGTGTTGCCAACTATTGATGAATATCTATCCATTCCACCTCCGTATGAAAAAGATGAATCACAGGCAAAATAGCAGCATGTTAGTTGATACGGCAGAAACTGAATTTGATAATAACGGGGCAGCAGTCGTTGCCTCGCAACGTATTCCATTTGGCTATGCCAAACGTCACGGAGTGTTACTTGGTGATGTTGAAAATGGCACACGTAAGGTGCTTTGTCGCGAAGATGTAAAATCAGTTAGTTTGTCCGAGCTGCGTCGCCACCTTGCCTGTAAGTTCAGTGTTGAATTTATAAGTGAAGCAAAGTTTGAAGCGTTGCTGCAACGTGAATACGAGCAAGGCTCAAGCGAAGCCATGAATATTATGGATGATATTGAGGGTAATGATCTCTTTAGTGCTGTCCAGGATCTGGCGGAGCCAGAAGATTTGATGGAAACCGAAGATGACGCACCAATCATTCGTCTGATAAACGCGCTATTAACAGAAGCCATTAAAGAAAACGCGTCTGATATCCATATTGAACCTTATGAAAATCGTCTGGTAGTCCGTATGCGAGTTGATGGCGTATTACGAGAAGTACTGGAACCGCAACGTGCGATTGCGCCTTTATTGGTTTCACGTATTAAAGTAATGGCAAAACTCGATATTGCTGAAAAACGTCTTCCGCAAGATGGTCGTATTTCATTACGTGTTGCCGGGCGCGCTGTTGATGTGCGTGTGTCCACCCTCCCCGCAGGTGGTGGTGAGCGTGTTGTAATGCGACTTCTGGATAAGCAGGCTGGCCGCCTTGATTTGGAACATTTAGGCATGTTACCCAAGACGCTGAAGTTAATCAGTGGCATTATTCATAAACCGCATGGCATTGTGCTTGTCACAGGACCAACGGGTTCCGGCAAGACCACTTCTTTATATGCCATGTTGCAGCGGCTTAATGATAAGCAACGTAACATCATGACGGTTGAAGATCCTATTGAATATTATATTGATGGCATCAGTCAGACACATGTAAATACCAAAGTTGATCTTACCTTTGCACGTGGCTTGCGAGCGATCCTGCGTCAGGATCCAGATGTAGTCATGGTTGGCGAAATCCGTGATCTGGAAACCGCACAAATTGCAGTCCAATCCAGTTTAACGGGACATATGGTGTTATCGACTTTGCACACCAACACAGCCGTTGGCGCGGTAACACGACTGCGCGACATGGGGGTTGAACCCTTCTTATTATCTTCTAGTTTAAGTGCAGTACTTGCACAACGGCTGGTGCGCCAGCTATGTCCGGATTGCAAGCGACCCCATGTTGCCCAGGCGAGTGACTGCACGGTGCTCAATGTTGATATTGATAATGCCCCCACAGTTTATGAACCTGTAGGTTGTGACAGCTGTAATGGCATTGGTTACAAAGGTCGTTTAGGCGTGTACGAGCTAGTGTTAGTCGACGAAACCTTGCGCGGTATGATCCACGATGGCGCGAGTGAGCAGGATCTGGAAGCCTATGCGCGCAAAGCAACACCGGGTATTGCTGATGAAGGACGTCGATTAGTCACTGCCGGTGCAACATCCATTGAAGAAATTTTGCGTGTAACACGCGAAGATTAAACCATGAGCGCTTTTGAATATACTGCGCTGGATGATAGCGGTCATAAACTCAAGGGTGTTATCGAAGGTGATGCACCTCGACAGGTTCGTCAGCAACTCCGTGAGCAAGGTCTTACTCCCCTAAGCGTTGATGAAGTTCGCCAGCGTAACAATAATCGTGGTGTTAAAAAACATTTCAATCGTGGTATTAGTTCTACCGAATTAGCGGTATTTACGAGGCAGTTAGCAACATTGGTCGCATCCGGAATGCCATTGGAAGAGACACTTGATGCTGTTGGCAAACAAACAGAAAATCCGCGTATGCAAAGTACCATTGTGGCGGTACGTTCACGGATTAAAGAAGGCCATGCATTGGCAGATGCGCTGGCTGATTTTCCAGTTATCTTTCATGAATTATATCGTTCGACGGTAGCAGCAGGTGAGCAAACGGGGCATCTTGATGTGGTCCTATCGAGACTAGCCGACTACACCGAAAATCGCCAAATGTTGATCCAGTCAATTAGCCAGGCATTAATCTACCCGGCGGTGCTTACGTTCACTGCATTGGCTGTGGTTATTTTGCTATTGGGTTATGTTGTGCCGCAGGTTGTACAGGTCTTTACCGATTTGGGGCAAACATTACCATGGCTTACGCGGGCACTTATTGCTACAAGTGATATTGTGCGCAATTATGGTTGGTTGATGGCAGTGGCGATTATTGCTGCAGGGCTTGTGTGGCGTAGAGCGTTGCAAAACGAGACAATTAATTATCGATATCATGAATGGTTATTGAAATTGCCATTAATTGCAAAGTTAACACGTGGTGTAAATACGGCCCGTTTTGCGCGTACCTTTAGTATTTTGATTGCCAGCGGAGTACCCGTTCTGGAAGGCTTACGCATTAGTGCGAATGTGATGGGTAACCTACCTATGCGAAAAGCAGTATTAGATGCAGGTTTACGGGTGCGCGAAGGTAGCACAATACAAAAGGCGCTTGAAGCAAGTGAATGTTTCCCGCCCCTGGTGTTACATCTGATTGGCAGTGGTGAAAGTAGCGGTAAACTCGAAGACATGCTTGAACGAGCGGCACAAAATCAGGAACGGGATCTGGAAAATCGTATTTCAATGTTAATGAAAATATTTGAACCAGCATTGATCTTAATCATGGGGGTTGTTGTGCTGGTGATAGTGTTAGCCATTCTACTACCCATTTTCGATTTGAATCAATTGGTGAAATAAAGATTAGGATATCAAGTTAATGAATAGGAATAATGCAATGAAAAGACGTGAAGCGGGTTTTACATTGATTGAAGTGATGGTGGTCGTTGTTATTTTGGGTATTCTTGCGGCAGTTGTTGTAACCAAGGTTGCAGACCGGCCCGATGAAGCAAAATTGGTGAAAGTAAAACAGGATTTATTAACACTGGAATCAGCGCTTAATCTTTATAAACTCGATAATGATGTTTATCCAACCAGTGAAGAAGGTTTGGAGGCATTAGTAAGCAAACCTGCTGGAGCACGTAATTGGAAACAAGGAGGTTATATTGCGCGGTTGCAGAATGATCCCTGGAGTACACCGTATCAATATTTAAGCCCGGGAGAAAATAGTCAAATTGATATTTATTCTTTTGGTGCAGATAAGCAACCAGGTGGCGAAGGGATTAATGCTGATATTGGAAATTGGAGTAAGTAAAAAATGTTTCGGCGTACGCAGGGATTTACGCTGTTAGAGCTTCTCATTGTGTTAGTCATACTTGGTATTACGGTCAGTTTCACTGTTTTATCATTTGGATTAAAAAATCCACGAGATGAGCTTAAAGAACATGGTCAACGTATTGCCGCTTTAATGCAGTTGGCGGCTGAAGAATCTATTTTATTAGGTACTGAATTGGCCATGCAATTTGACAATAATGGTTATTCATTTCTCAATTTAAAAAATGATCAATGGTTGGAGATTGAAAATGACTCAATATTCCGGAAACGCGAACTTCCTGAACATATTGCCATTGATGTAAGCATAGAAGGCAGCACTACATCCGGCAATGAATTTGGCGGGCGTGTTTATTTTTTTAGTAGCGGTGAAGCGAGCCCCTTTACCTTAACGCTCACTTCTAAAGATACAACTGCAGCTTATCAGCTTAATGGTGATAGTCAGGCAGCACTTCAACATGGCAATAAATAATTTTACACACACGCCTTCTGGCTTGGTGCACAATGTGCGCGGTATGACGTTGATCGAAGTGCTGGTTGCGCTGGTTATTATTGCTGTTGCCCTTTCAGCCGCAATTCGTAGTGTTAATTCAGGTGTCGCGAATACCGATTACTTAAAACAAAAAAGTTTTGCGCACTGGGTCGCAATGAATGCGATTGTTGAACAGCAAGTGGAAGGGTTTCAGGGGGCAACAAATAAATGGACTGAAGCAGAACTTGCCGGTCAAAATTGGCATATTAATACCAAGGCAAGCACTACTGACGATAATGCAATATTACGTGTTGAAACGAGAGTATATCGTGATCGAAACGATACAACGCCACTGGCGAACACAGTCAGTTATGCAGGTACGGCCAGTGCGATTAACGGTATAAAACCATGACTATAAATAAACACTGTTATGGTTTAACGTTGGTTGAACTGTTGGTCGCCCTGGCTATTTTCTCTATTCTAGCAACCTTGGCGTATGGTGGTCTGAATAGTGTCTTGAATACACGTGAGGCGGTAAAGGTTGAATCAACACGCTTGGCGAATGTGCAACGCAGCTTTGTACGGTTGGCGCGTGATTTTGGTCAAATATCACCTCGTGCAGTTCGAGATGGTTATGGTGATGTGCAACCAGCAGTGCTTTCAGGTGTCGATAAATATAATTATGTGAAGCACAATTTCCTGACAGGTGATGACACTGAACAGGAAGCCAAAGTGCTGGTAGAGTTTACGGTAGCGGGAAAGCGTTTATTGCCAGCTCAGCAACACAGCTCTTTACAACGCGTAGCCTATGCCGTTAATGCAAAAGAACTTTTGCGTTTAAATTGGGCTGTACTTGATCGTGCGCAAGATAGTGAACCCTATGTAACGAGCATCTTGTCAGGTATCGAAAATATTGCTTTTCGATTTCTTGGTGCTGATGGTGAATGGCGTGACGATTGGCCAGGTGATGCCGGAGCATTACAAACACTTCCGCTGGCAATCGAAATTAGTTTTGAAGTGGAACAATGGGGAACACTAAGGCGTGTGTTCGCTGTGTCATGACGAGAAATTACAATTTCAAATTACAGCCGAACAAAGGCACCGCACTGGTAACGGCATTACTGATTGTTGCGTTGGCGAGTGTGATTGCGACTGCGATGTTAAAACAGCAGCATGTTGATATCCGTCGCGCCGAGAACATGGTTAAAGGCGATCAGGCCGTGCTATATCTTCAAGCGGGTGAAAATTGGGTAAAACAATTACTCGTCAGGGATCGCTTAGCGGGTAAAAGTGACAGCTTGAGTGATAATTGGGCTAAGATTGATGAGACGTTCGATATTGATGGTGGCGTTATTCAAATCAGTATTGAGGATTTGCAGGGACGTTTTAACCTAAATAATTTATTGGATAAAGAAGGTAAGCCAAGCAAGCCGGATTTAACACAATTCAGAAATTTATTGGTTGCGCTTGAAGTTGACCCTGAGTTGGCCCAGCCGGTACTTGACTGGATTGATGCAGATATAAATGTCAGTCTGCCAACAGGCGCAGAAGATCAGGAATATTTAGCGTTAGAACAAGCATACCGATCGGCAAATTCAGCATTTGTCAGCAGCACTGAATTGATGCTGGTAAAAGGATTTAGCCGAGAAATCTTCGACAAGTTAGCACCCTATATAACAGCGCTACCCGAAAGGGTAGAGATTAATGTGAATACGGCAAGTGTTCCGGTGCTTGCAGCGGTACTTGGTACAAGTCTTGTTGAGGCAGAAACGGTTGTTAGCGGACGTCCCGAGCAGGGTTATAAAGATATTACCGAGTTTCGTGGAGAACAGGCATTGGCAGGTAAAAAAGTGACTGGTATTACGATTGAAAGCCAATTCTTTTTGACACGGGTAATTGTCGGTCTAGGCCGCTATAATGCCAGTCAAAGTAGTGTTATTGCACGAGACAATAAAAAGACATCACTGCCAGTGGTTATTCAGCGCAGTCGGGCAAAAATATAAAATGCAGCAACTATACATATATTTACATGAGAAAAATGCCAGCTGGGCGCTTAGTGCCGAGCCGGGTCTTTTGCCCGAACACGTTGAAACGGGAGAATTAGCTCATTTATCGCTACCTGAAGGTGATACTAATATAGTTGTATTTGTACCGGCGATTGACGTTGTCCTGGCATCGGCAACGGTGCCGGTCAAGAGTGGACAACGATTGGCACAGGCTGTTCCCTATGCGCTAGAAGAACAATTAATTGATGATATTGAGTCATTGCATGTGTCGATAGGTAGTCAGGACAGTACCGGTAAGGTGTCGACCGCGGTAGTGTCGCAGCAAGCAATGCAGCAGTGGTTAGAACGCCTGACTGATGCAGGTGTAGAGCCTGATGTGGTGTTGCCGGACGTATTAGCTCTGGAGTGCGTTAATGGGGATTGGTCTGCATTGCAATTAGATAGCGATATCGTATGTGTGCGCAGCGGGGCAGAGACAGGGTTTGCTTGTGATGCAGATAATCTGGCCGTTATTGCGTCATCGCATGCGAGTGAATGTGACGTTGATCCTGAGGCTTTGCAGTTTACGAACTGCAGTGGCGCAGATGATAGTGATATTGCAGAACAATTTAAAAACGTATTCTCGGTCCCGGTTAAAGCCCATTCGTGCAATGGTGATGCGCTGGCAACGTTAATCGCTGGTTATAAATCCAATCAGGGTATTAATTTATTGCAAGGGGAGTTTGCTAGAAAGTCTCGTTGGTTAAGTGGGCAAAAAAGATGGTTCCCGGCGGCCATATTGCTAATGACCTGGGTCATACTACAATTTGGCATCAATATTTATCAGTTGCAGAAGCTTGCAGCGACTGAAAGCGAATATAAAGAAAAAATAGTTAATGTGTTTAAGCAGACTTTCCCTGAAGTAACCCGTATTAGTGATCCGCAAAAACAAATGGCAATTAAATTAAAGTCGCTGCGCGGTACACCAAGCCTGGCTGGAACCGGATATCTTGAATTAATGGAAAAGATTAGCCAGGTGTTTATTAAGGTTCCCAGTGTTGAGATCCAGACCTTAAGCTTCAAAGATGGTGCGATAGATGTTGAGTTACAGGTAAGTGACTTGCAGCGACTAGAGAATGTTAAGGATTCGATATTAAAAATATCTGGCATTGCTATTGATGTAAAATCAAGTTCACAACGAAAAGGTAAATTGGTTAGTCATATTCAGATTAGGAGTCACCAATGAGCCAGTTAATAGAAAATTTCCAGAAATCATTGAACAAACTTAATCCTCGTGAACGAGTGATGGTTGTTGCTGGCACGTTGATTTTGTTAGCGGTAGTTGTTTATTTATTTGCTTGGGAACCATTGCTTGAAAAACAAATAGCATTAAAGGCATCGATACAATCAAAACAAGAGCTCCATCAGTGGATGTTGACATCTGCTGCAGAAGTAAACTCACTTAAAGGTTCAGGCAGAAGGCATGATTCCCTTAACTCAGGCGCAATGCAAAGTGTTATTAACAGGACTGCGAAAACCGCATTACCTGGTGCGGTTATAAAACGAATAGAAAAGAATCGGCAGCAAGGTGTGCAAGTGTGGATTGAACAAGTTGCTTTTGATGACATGATGAAATGGTTAGGCAGCTTGCAGCAGGGTAAGGGTATACGCGTTGCCTCGATGGTAAGTGAGCGTATTAATCAGGCTGGGCGAGTGAATGTAAGGCTGGTTCTTAAGGCAGGCTAGTATGCGTTCAATTTATAGTGCAATAGGTTTTTTCCTTATTGTTATTTTTATTTCTTTAATTTATAAACTCCCCGCTCAATTTGTTTATCAGCAGTTGCCACAAAATAAAAACATGCAGTTAAGCGGTATTTCTGGTTCTATTTGGTCTGGGCATGTCGATTCGATTAACACGCCACAATTAACACTTAATAACCTGGATTGGCAGCTTTCAGCATGGGCATTATTAGTAGGTGATATTGATGTGCACTGGACGCTGGATGATTCGGCAGTAAACCTGCAAGGTGATATAAGTTTATCAGGAGAACATCTTCAGATAAGCAATATGAAGGGACAGATTGATTTACTTGAACTGGATGAAAGAATACCCGAGCAACCCACTGTACTTGGTGGGCAAGCAACGATTGATATTGTGCAAGCTGAACTTGAAGATATGCAACTCGTGGATATGACAGGATTGATTGAATGGAAACCTGCGTTTTTATTATCGCCGAAAAATATCGAATTAGGTGAATTTAAAGCAGAATTATCGAATGATATTGATAAATTGGTCGCGCGTTTAAGTGACACTGGCGGTGCTGTTGAACTGGCAGGCGATTTTACTTTATCGCAGCAAGGATCATATGATTATTCTATAAACATAGGTATTCGTGATACAAGTGTGCCGGGTCTATTAGATGGTTTTAACCAACTAGGACAGCATGATAATAATGGTAGAGCGGTACTTAAAGGCAATGGGAAATTATTTTAAGATTCACTCTTCTCATTAGGATTGTCAGGGCAATAAATAGAAATCACTTCGCTTAGTCGTTCAGGTGAAACGGGTTTACTCAAAAACTCATTCATACCGGCGTTAAGGCAGCGCAATCTGTCGTCATCAGAAACATTAGCGGTTAATGCAATGATGGGGATTTTCTTCTTACCATCTTTCCTGTTTGCCTCTTCTTCGCGCCATTTTTTTGTTGCGGTAATACCATCCATGATAGGCATGTGCATGTCCATAAAAACAATGTCATAGTGATTATCGCAGAGAATGTGAAAAGCAAGCTCACCATTGCCAACCACATCTACTTTATGACCTGCTTGTTTAAGCATAGTCGACATAAACAAGATGTTTATTTCACTGTCCTCGGCAAGTAATACCTGTAGTTCGCGTGTGTTGGATAATTTTACAGGCGTCGTTTTAATATCGGCAGCATTGTCAACTATTTCTGAAAGGGAGGCTGGTTGTAGTGGCACCTCAAACCAAAAGGTACTGCCTTCACCAAGCACACTTCGTACGCCAATATGCCCCTTCATTAATTTTACCAATTCACGCGCAATTGTTGTCCCTAGTCCGGTCCCGCCAAAACGTCTGGTGGTTGAGGAATCAGCTTGAGTAAAACCATCAAAGATATGTTTAAGGTGAGCTTCATCTATGCCAATACCATTATCGATTATTTCAAAATAGATATTTGAATGATGTTTACGAACGGTGATGGTGACTTTTCCGTTTTCGGTAAATTTAATGGCATTGCCTGCCAGATTTAATAAAATCTGACAAATCCGGAATGAATCACCTAATAATGTTTTCGGGATGTCGTCGGCTATCTCATAACTGAAATCGATGTTGTTTTGTCTTGCGATTGGGCCGAGCATCATGTCGACTTCACGCAAGCTTTCTTCGATATGGTAGGGACGAGTCTCCAGGGTAAGTTTGCCAGCTTCGATTTTAGAAAAATCCAATATGTCATTAATCAACATATGTAGCCGACTAGTTGATGTAGACAAGCCTTCAACATAAATTTGTTGTTCATTATCCAGTTCAGTCGTTTTTAGAAGGTTAATCATGCCGACTGCACCACTCATGGGAGTGCGAATTTCATGGCTCATGGTCGCAAGGAATAAACTTTTTGATTCATTGGCGGCATCCGCATCTTGTTTTGCGCGTTGTATCGTTTTTAGCATGGCATCAAGGTAGAGCGGTAATACAATCAACGCTATTAATTTGAACGAACTTTCAAGCGCATGTTCTGAAAAGAAAGGATCTATGAAGCAAAGGAAGATGTAAGAGATAATACTCATCACCGATGCGGCGAATAAATATGGCCGGCCAAACCGGCCACCTTGACTAATGAATATAAGAATATAAATCAAATAAAAGGGGCTATCAGATACGCCAACAAACATGCTTGAAATCGTGACATAAATAATATCAATAAAGGTAGAAAGATAGCGTCTTGGGATATTGCCAGGTCGCTTTAGTATCCAGATAAAGACGATGATTGAATAGATCATGAAGGTCGATAGCATCACCGTAAAACCATAGGTTGAAATGGTGAAGTAACCGGCGATAGTACCAATACCTAAATAGAAACTCATAAATATGCCAATGGCGACACGGACAAAGCCCGCCTTGTAATCCTGATCGTTCTTAAAGGCAGGGGGCATAATAATTTTTACGAGTTCTTTTATAAGCATCATGTTACTCAATTATTAATCGTTGGCATTATTTCGCTAAAATTGTTGAGGGCATCAAATTCTTCAACGTCTTTTTCGATTGCTTTGCTATCGGGTTTTCGTATGGCTAGTAGGTTTTCAATTCCATACTGTTTAGCAGATCGTAGTACTGGCAGGCTGTCATCTATAAGTAAGGTTGCCGATTTATCGAATGGTTCAGTTGATTGTAATTTATTCCAGAATTCGGGTTCTTCTTTAGGTAAACCAATATCGTGAGCACAAATAATGGTGTCGAAACGTTTTGCTAATTGGGTGCGCTGCATTTTCAGGTTGAGACTTTTACTATGCGCATTCGTTACCAGCACAATGCGTTTACCACATTTGTGTACGGCAGATAAAAAATCGATAACGTGGGGGTGGATATTGATTAAATGATCAACTTCTCGTTTTAGCTCAGCGATATCCATTCCCAGTTCCTGGCTCCAATAATCGATGCAATACCATTCCATCGTACCTTCGACCGCTTGAAAGCGTGGAAATAAATGTTCGCGTGCGGCTTCCAGTTCAAGGCCATTGTATTCGGCAAATCGCATGGGTACGTGTTCGCGCCAGAAATGGTTATCGAAGTGGAGATCAAGCAAGGTGCCATCCATATCGAGAAAAACAGTTGTGAGGGTATTCCAGTTAAGCATATGTTTTCTATTTAGTTAGTTTGGTTATCGGCGTACTTTAGCAGAGTCAGGGTGACTTTGAGTCGTTATCGACTATATTTAGGTCATGGACTACCTTCATTCGGCCAGAGAAGGAGTATGGAATCATGTTAGGACGTCATCTCATTGTATCTGTAATATCCCTGTTTTTCATTGGGTTAAATACCCCTATTTCAGCACAACAGCTAACCCCGGAGCAAATGGAAGAATGGCTGTTTGATGACAGTGATTCTATTGCCATTGATGAGGTCAACGAGGGTGAATTGACTTTCATTGCCAAGGGAAAAAACCAGGGTGCCCACCACCACCATAATAGTTTGTCTATCACGGATAGTAGCTTGGACGACGGTTGGGTGAAAATGGAGCAATGTCACCGAAATCTTGATGTGGTTCCACTGGCACAGATTTTGTTTAATAAATCCAGATCGCGACATTTATCGGTATCACGCAGTGAAAATATCGCTAAGGCATGGGTAGAAAAAAATTCCGTGCAACTTGAAGATATTGGTAAACAAGCAGTGCTGTGTGTGAAGGCCGAGACACGATCATTAGTCTACAATGGGGACGGTACCTATAGCCTACTCAGTGGTCCATTTATGAGGCGTTTCCTTGATGGTTATTACCCCATGCAAGTGACAATGGATGTTGATATTCAAGCAAAACGCTTACGTTATTTTAGAACAATACCTTCACCACAAAATGGTCTGAAAGTCTGGCGCAGTGCTGGCGCAATTCATTTTGATGCCTGGTTTGAAGGGCGTCTAAACACAGAAATTCAATTTCATGATCTTGTTATTGGTGATCCCGTCGCATTACGTGCAGCTAATGGTAGAATAGCTAAATTAAAGGCGAAATAATTTTCGTATAGCTGTTCTACTTTTAAGGCGATCGTGACGAATGGGTAATAAACCCGAGATTTTGCAGACCAGAACCTTAGCAAAGACCCGTTTGTTCCATATAGAGCAACTGGATTTGCGTTTTTCGAATGGCGTTGAGGTGCAATACGAGCGCCTGCGCGGTTCCGCTAGTGGCGCAGTGTTGATCGTGCCGATGCTTGATGATGATACGGTATTGTTGATTCGTGAGTATGCCGGCGGGGTTGAGCGTTATGAATTATCCCTCCCGAAAGGTCGAATCGAAGCAGGCGAAGACATTATTCCGGCCGCGAATCGCGAAATTATGGAGGAAATTGGTTATGCAGCCAATAATCTCACACATTTAACGTCACTTACCGTCGCCCCTGGTTATTTAAGTTCGACAACTCATATTGTATTGGCACAAGATCTTTACCCGGAACAGCATGATGGTGATGAGCCTGAACCGCTTGAGGTCGTGGAATGGAAGTTATCTAATTTACCCGCGTTGCTTGAACACCCGGAATGCACTGAAGCAAGAAGTATTGCGGCTTTATTTATGACCAGACAGCGTTTGACGGGAGTGTAATCTGCGTGTTGACGATTGATAATCATTTATTGGATGAGATTATTTTGCTTGCTGAACAGGCGGGGGAGAAAATTCTTGAAATCTATGAGACCGACTATGCGATTGAGCATAAAGAAGATGAGACACCGTTAACCGAAGCAGATATGGCGGCGCATCATTTTATTGAAGCAGGTTTGCAAAGATTAACACCTGAAATACCCATTTTATCCGAAGAATCTGCAGACATACCGTATGCAACGCGCCGGCAATGGCAGTGTTATTGGCTGGTTGACCCACTCGATGGCACACGCGAATTTATTAAACGTAATGGTGAATTTTCGGTCAACATTGCCCTGATTGAAAATGGAGAAGCAGTATTAGGGGTTGTCTATGCGCCGGTGATGCGAACTTCTTACTATGCACTGCGTGGAGGGGGGGCTTATAAGCGTGAGCCTGGCAGAGAAGCTGTATTAATGCATTGCCAAAACCCGGCACGCGAGAAAGTGATTGTCGCAGGCAGTCGTTCTCATCGAGGTGCATCGCTGAATGCGTTTCTCGTTAAGCTGGATAAATACGAGATTATTAGCATGGGCAGTGCATTAAAGTCCTGCCTTGTTGCAGAAGGTGTGGTTGATGTTTACCCGCGTTTGGGGCCAACGTCTGAATGGGATACCGCTGCGGCGCAGTGTGTTGTTGAAGAAGCGGGTGGTCGACTAACGGATACCAATATGGAGGTATTGCGCTATAACACGAAGGATTCATTACTCAACCCGCATTTCTTTGTATCAGGTGATCCAACACGAGATTGGTCGGTTTATTTGGATGAAGAAGTGAATTAACGCTAATCAGGTTTGTCGTAGACCGACATGATGGATTTGAGCTCGTTGAGAACGGTGCTGTATTCATCTTCATCAAGATCGCGCAGTTGTTCAGATGAAGCGCCTATCTCCATACTACTAATGGTTGCACGAACGGCTTCACAGCCATTAGCACAGAGTGATTCAACGCATTGGTTGACCTTGAGTTTATCCATAAAGCTAAGAAATTCATTAGGTTATAAAAAATGGTGAGCTAGCTTGCATTTAAAATGTCTTGCACGCTATGAGTAGAAAATGGTGGCCGGAGGTGGAATCGAACCACCGACACGGGGATTTTCAATCCCCTGCTCTACCGACTGAGCTATCCGGCCATATATTTTCCAAGTCACTTGCTGGCCGTTACGGCTGTGCTGACTATTCGGCCTAACAGCCGAGCGCCGTATTAGACGCGATACACCTGCTGTCGTCAAGCGCTAGTGTAAAAAAGACCCTACATAATTGGGGTTGCCTGTTAGGCAGGCATGCCATACCGTGACCTTATATTCATTACCGAGTTAAGCTATGTCAGACAATTTACCCGAAAGTTACCGCCTGGTTGAAACAGGCCTGCAACGTAAGCACGCTGATGGCACGACCAGTTGTGACCTATGTCTGTGGCGGTGCAAGCTAAAGCACGGACAGCGGGGCTTCTGTCAGGCGCATGTGAACCGTCACGGCACCCTTTATAACCTCTCCTACGGGGTTATATCTGCCATTGATATTGGGCCGATAGAAGACAAGCCGGTGAAGCATTACCGGCCAGGTACACGGGTGATGTCGGTGGGGAGTTATGGTTGTAATTTTCGGTGTGGTGGTTGCCATAATCTCGATATTTCATGGGGTGTGACGGCATTGGATGATCTGGCCAAGGGGCAGTCCACGGCGGCATGGGTGCCGCCGCAAGACCTCGTCTCTGCCGCGTTAAAACATGGCGTACAAGGCATTGCTTTTACCTATTCTGAACCGGCGGTTTGGCTGGAATACGTTATTGACGTATCACGGCTTGCGCATGAGGCGGGTCTTTATACCGTCTATGTATCGAATAGTTTTGTGACCGATGAAGCACTCGCGCTGATGGCACCGTATGTGGACGTGCTGTGCTCGGATATTAAGAGCCTGAGTGATGATTTTTACCATGATATTTGCCCGACGGCGAAGGTCGAACAGGTACTGGCATCGATTAAAAAAGCGCAAGAACTGGGCATTCATGTTGAGACACGCACCAATATCATCCCGACCAGGAATGATGATATCGAGGAGCTAGCTCAGATTGCCCAGTGGATAGCAGACAATCTTGGCAAGGATAGCCCGTGGCACATTACACGGTTTTTTCCCGCGTATAAATTATCAGACCTTCCTCCCACACCCTCTGACATCATGCAACAGGCTTACGTGGCAGCGCAGCAGGTCGGGTTGCAGAACAGCTATGTTTACGACGATAAAGGCTGTGATTGTGCTGAAACCAATTTGCCTGTTAAAGAATATCTTGAAGGTGATCCAGACAAGCTGAATGACACACTACAATGTGCAGCGAGTTGTTGTGGTGATGAAGGTATCTTGCTTAAAAAGTATGAGTGAGATGTCAGGAGAAAGGCATGATGCGAACCAACGATCCATTTTTGATAAAATAATGGTCGAGGTAAGCTAATCACACACATTTAAATAGATTGCCATCGCAATGAACTTTCATTTTTCTCCTAACCCTAATGGCAGATCAAGCGGACTGAATACCCCAACGCCAGGTCGATTGAGTACATGCGTATAAATCATTGTGGTTGAAACATTGGCATGCCCGAGTAATTCTTGCACCGTCCGAATGTCGTAGTTTGCTTCCAGTAGATGAGTCGCAAAACTATGACGTAAGGTATGACAACCCACTCGTTTATTAAGATTGCAAGATAGTGTGGCTCGTTTAACGGCTTTTTGAAGAGCGCTTTGATGTAAGTGATGACGATATATCGTACCACCGTCAGGCTCGGCAGTAAGACGGCTTGATGGGAAAAGGAACTGCCACTTTAATTCCTGACCTGCGTTCGAATATTTTTGTGCAAGGCTATCAGGCAAAACAACCTCGCCATAGCCAGCATCGACATCTTTGAGATGAAGCGCTTGCACTACCGTAATTTGCTGGCGCA
>Ga0316207_10000300_pt1 | contig 90986 bp, 89 predicted proteins | sample 6weekpyrite_MG_FD_204943 | JGI IMG/M metagenome (GOLD analysis project Ga0316207, IMG submission 204943) | Microbial mat bacterial communities from mineral coupon in-situ incubated in ocean water Damariscotta River, Maine, United States -... | ecosystem: Environmental > Aquatic > Marine >...
TCAGCTGATATGACTGAATATGCATTAATATTAATAAGTACTTTTTATTTAACTGATCAAAAGCATTTTTTACTACTGAGAAATTTCAGCTGATATGACTGAATATGCATTAATATTAATAAGTACTTTTTATTTAACTGATCAAAAGCATTTTTTACTACTGAGAAATTTCAGCTGATATGACTGAATATGCATTAATATTAATAAGTACTATATGGGTCAACAATTTCGTATTAGTGAAATTTTTAGGCCTGTGTCCGTTTATGGGGGTTTCACGCAAACTAGAAACCGCTATCGGCATGGCGCTTGCCACGACCTTTGTGCTCACCTTGTCTTCAGTTTTAAGTTATCTGGTTAACGAATACGTTCTCGAACCCCTCGATATTATGTACTTACGCACCATTATATTTATTTTGGTAATTGCCGTGGTGGTGCAATTTACCGAAATGGTGGTACACAAAACCAGCCCCCTACTTTACAACGTGCTGGGCATTTTTTTGCCGCTGATTACTACTAACTGCGCGGTGCTCGGTGTAGCATTGCTTAACATTCAAGAAGAACACGGCTTTTTACAATCTTTCTTTTATGGCTTTGGTGCGGCAGTGGGTTTCTCGATGGTGCTGATTTTATTTTCCGGTATTCGTGAGCGCATCACAGTAGCCGATGTGCCCGAAGCATTTCAAGGCACCGCCATTGCGATGATCACCGCGGGTATTATGTCACTGGCCTTTATGGGCTTTATTGGCTTGGTAAATTAAGCACCATGTCAATACTTATTGCGGTTGTCACTCTGGCAGTTATCTCCATATTATTTGGTATTTTGCTGGGCTATTCCTCGATTAAATTTCATGTGGAAGGCGATCCGGTAGTCGATAAAATTGATGCCATTTTACCGCAAACCCAGTGCGGTCAATGCACCTACCCCGGTTGTCGACCTTATGCAGAAGCCATTATTAGTGGCGAGGCTAATATCAACCAATGCCCCCCCGGTGGCGAAGTCACGATGCTGGCTCTATCCGAGTTACTCGGCGTTGAACCCATCGCGTTGGACGACGAGCACGCCAATGAGCCCGAAAAAACCGTGGTATATATTGACGAAAAAATTTGCATCGGCTGCACCCTTTGCATACAGGCTTGTCCAGTGGATGCGATATTAGGCGCGGCCAAACAAATGCACACTATTATTGAAAGCGAATGCACCGGTTGTGATTTGTGTATCCCCCCATGCCCGGTTGATTGCATTCACATTCGCCCTGTTAAAGTTGAGCCGGATACCTGGCGCTGGTCGATGCCCGAAGCGACACAAACCGCACCCAAAGCCTAAAATAAATATGACACCAATGATTAAAAGTGATAGACCCTAAAATATGACCCGACCTTCCCAGCAACTTTGGCATTTTCATGGCGGCCTCAAACTCGACAGCCATAAAGTCATGTCGACAGCATCACCCATTGTAAAAGCTAAATTGCCCAATCGACTCACCATACCCGTACAACAGCACATCGGTGAAACGGGGCAAGTGTTAGTGAGCGTGGGCGACAAAGTATTAAAAGGCCAGGTGATTGCCGAGTGTCCGGAATATATCAGCGCCCCCATTCATGCGCCTACCTCGGGTAGCATTGTCGAGATTGGCGAATTACCGACACCCCATCCCTCAGGTTTAAGCACACTTTGCATCGTTATTGAATCGGACACTGAGGATACATGGACCGAACTACACCCCACGCAATATCCCAATACAAAATCCCCCGCCGAATTACGCCAGCTGGTTCGCAAAGCCGGCATTGTGGGATTAGGCGGCGCAGCGTTTCCGACGGCGGTGAAGGTTAACCCCGGCCCCGAAACGCATATTGAAACCCTTATTATTAACGGCGCCGAGTGTGAGCCTTATATCAGCTGTGACGATATGCTGATGCGTGAATATGCACAAGAGCTGGTTTCCGGCTGTAGCATTATTCAATACCTGGTCTCGGCAACCCACTGCTTAATTGCCATTGAAGACAATAAGCCCGAGGCTATTGCCGCCATTGAAGCAGTTATAAAAGAGCAGGCGCTACACACCATTGAAGCGGTGAGTATCCCCACCCTCTACCCCACCGGCGGCGAAAAACAATTAATAAAAGTGCTCACCCACAAAGAAGTGCCCAGTGATGGCTTACCCTCGGATATTGGCTTATTAGTGCAAAATGTTGGCACGGCGGTAGCGGTGCACAACGCCATTATTTTGGGCCAACCACTCATTTCACGCATTGTTACGGTGACCGGCGAAGGCGTAAAGCAGCCACAAAATATGGACGTATTAATTGGCACATCAATGTCCGAGCTCATTAAACAATCCGGTGGCTATCACGAAGACGCCAGCAAATTAATTATGGGCGGGCCGATGATGGGTTTTGCCCTGCAAACCGACCATTTACCAGTGATTAAAGGCTGCAACTGTTTACTGGTTAAAAACAAGCCCGTTGAAACGCCAGACACCATGCCCTGTATTCGCTGTGGTGCCTGCGCTACAGTTTGCCCCGCACAATTATTACCCCAACAACTGTTCTGGATGGCCAGCTCCAAAAACTTTGACCTGGTACAGGACTATCATTTGTTCGATTGCATCGAATGTGGCTGCTGCTCGCAGGTGTGTCCCAGCCAGATTCCGCTGGTGCAATATTATCGTTTTGCCAAAACTGAGATTTGGAATCAAGAGCGCGATCGAGCTAAATCCGACCATGCCCGGGTACGCCACGATTTTCGACAGGCCCGACTTGATCGTGAGAAAAAAGAGCGCGCTGAAAAACTACGCAAGAAAAAAGAATTATTAGAAAAGAAAAAGTTAGCGGAAGCGGAAGCAAAAGCCAGCGGCAATAAAATCGAAGTTGATCCGAAAAAGGCCGCGATTGAAGCAGCGATGAAACGCGTACAGGAAAAGAAAGCGGCTCAGAAAATCAATAACGAATCGTTTGAAGAAAACAGTATGCGGGCAGACGATAATGCGAAATAAGATCTTTGCTCGAACAAGTTTATATAAAAAAAATAAACAAACACCGTCATTTGCGAATGCTTTTATCGAAAATCCAGTGACTATAAACTTTTTATACGTTGATATTACCTTTAATATTTCAAAGACAAAAATTTTCGGACCCCCCCATGCAATTTAAAACCGCCACCTCCCCGCACACGCCACAACAACATAGTGTGCAAACACTAATGTTTAAAGTGTTGCTGGCAATGATTCCCGGCACCATTGCGATGATTGTGTTTTTTGGTTGGGGCGTGTTGATCCATATTATTATCGCATCGGTGACCGCACTATGCGCCGAAGCACTTATGTTATGGATACGCAAACGCCCGATCAAACCCTACATCACCGATGGTAGCGCACTACTCACCGCTGCATTACTGGCTCTGGCATTACCGCAACTCGCGCCCTGGTGGCTAACTGTAATCGGCACTTTATTTGCGATTGTAGTAGCTAAACATTTATATGGCGGATTGGGCTTCAACCCGTTTAATCCGGCAATGGTCGGTTACGTGGTAGTGATTATTTCGTTTCCCAAAGAAATGACTCAGTGGGTGCCACCCTTACTCGACGCTTACACTCAACTGTCTTTTAGTGAAACCTTACGCATTATTTTTGGTGACGCCCCGCCTTTAACCTACACCTGGGATGCCATCACTATGGCTACTCCGCTGGACACGGTTAAAACCCAATTGGGTTTGGAGTTAAGCATTCACGAAATCGAAAACCATAAAATTTACGGTCCGATGTTTGGCAGTATCGGCGGCTTTGGTTGGGAATGGGTTAACGGATTATTTTTAGTCAGCGGGTTATATCTGGCAGCCAAAGGTATTATCGATTGGCGTATTCCCGCCGGTATTATTATTGCACTACTGGTTTTATCCAACACCTTTGCACTTTATGATTATGCCTCTTTCACCCCACCGACTTTTCATTTATTTAGTGGCGGCATTATGCTGGCGGCGTTTTTTATTGCCACCGATCCCGTCACCGCCGCCACCACCACTAAAGGTCGCTGGTTATATGGAATAGGCATCGGCATTTTTATTTTTATTATTCGCACCTGGGGCAGCTACCCGGATGGCATCGCCTTCGCGGTTATCTTAATGAATATGGCCGCTCCCTTGCTCGACTACTACACCATGCCCCGTGCCTTCGGCCACAGCTGGACAGAATTTCCACATCACCATAAAGTAGATGATGATGACGAATAAACTACACACTATTTTATTTAGCGGATTGCTACTGGGTATTTTTGCGATTGTCGGTACCACATTGGTGGGCTTTACCCACCATACCACCGTCGATAAAATTACCGACAATGAACGCCTTGCATTACTGCGTAAATTAAATCAAATTTTACCCACTGAAAAATATGATAATGATTTGCTGCACACCACTATCGGAATCAAAGCCGATAACCGCTTAGGGCAAAAAAAAGATTCGATTATTTATATCGCCAAACAAAAAGATAAAATCAGTGCAATGATTTTTCCGGTAATCGCACCAAAAGGTTACAGCGGTGAAATTAAAATGCTGGTCGGCATAAATATTGACGGCACATTAGCCGGCGTAAGAATTGTAAGTCACAAAGAAACCCCCGGCCTGGGTGACTCAGTGGAAACCGAAAAAAGCGACTGGATTTTTGGTTTTGAAGGTAAATCATTAAATCAACCCGCAGAAAAAAACTGGAAAGTGAAACGCGATGGCGGTGAATTTGACCAATTTACCGGTGCCACAATTACCCCACGGGCAGTGGTGCAGGCCGTGCACTTATGTCTGGTATACTTTGACCGGCACAAAAAAGAATTAATTGCACAGTATGAAAAACAATTGGCGCTAAAGCCGCCAAAAAAATAACCAAAACAAACCGCTTAAGAGGTAGCTTTAGCTGACTCCTGCAACAAGATAATATTATGAGCAATAATGAATGAGCGATAATAGCTACAATGAAATTAGCAAAAACGGCCTGTGGAACAACAATGTTGCACTAGTACAGTTGCTTGGCCTGTGCCCGTTGCTCGCCGTAACCGGCACCGTTATTAATGGCCTGGGTTTAGGCTTAGCCACCATGCTCACCTTAATTTTATCGAACGCTATTGTTTCATTAATTCGCCACTGGGTACGCCCCGAAGTGCGGGTGCCGGTTTTTGTTTTGATAATTGCTTCGGTAGTTACCGCCATCGAATTATCCATGAATGCCTGGCTGTACGAGCTATACACCGTGCTCGGCATTTTTATTCCGCTGATTGTAACCAACTGCGGCATCCTCGCTCGCGCCGAAGCTTTTGCATCTAAAAATAGCGTGCTGCCTTCTATTATCGATGGCATGATGATGGGACTAGGTTTCACTTTGGTACTGGTAACTTTAGGCGCAATTCGTGAACTGCTTGGTTACGGCACATTATTTAACCACGCCCATTTAATGTTTGGCGATATCGCACGTAATTGGGCGATTGTTTTTATCGACGACTATTCCGGATTTTTATTAGCCATTTTACCCCCCGGTGCATTTATCGGTATGGGCTTAATTATTGCGTTAAAAAATGTCATTGATAAACGCCATAAAAATAAACAAGCCCTAATCACAACACCCTCAGCTTCGACTGCACCCGCCAGCGTTTAACCGTTTTATGAACAAACTCAAACGCAGTGAAATATTTTCTCGTCTGCAAGCAGAAGATCCTAAACCAACAACTGAATTAGAATACGCCACGCCCTTTGAATTATTAGTGGCGGTCGCACTCTCGGCACAATCAACTGATAAAGGTGTGAATAAAGCTACCCGCAAATTATTTGCTGTAGCAAATACACCCGAAAAAATTTTAAAGCTGGGCGAAACCGGTTTAAAAAAATATATTAAAACCATCGGGCTATATAACACCAAAGCTAAAAACATTATTATCACCTGCAAAATATTAATTGAAAAACATAACAGCGAAGTGCCCGATGACCAGCAGGCACTTGAAGGGCTAGCGGGTGTTGGCAGAAAAACCGCTAATGTGATTCGCAACACCGCTTTTGGCCACCCCACTATTGCTGTGGACACGCATATTTTTCGAGTATCCAATCGCACTAAAATTGCCCCTGGAAAAAATGTATTAGAAGTTGAAAAAAAACTGCTTAAATTTATTCCTGAAGAATATAAACTGGATGCACACCATTGGCTCATTTTGCACGGCCGTTATACCTGCATCGCACGCAAACCCCGTTGCGGTTCATGTATTATTGAAGACCTTTGCGAATTTAAACAAAAGAATATTGAATAATGTTTGGCACCGATAGAAATCAACTTCGACAAATGTACAAGACTGCCTGGGAAAAATTTCAGCAGCAAAAAAATTTAAGCCCGCTGGAAACTCAAATCGCTGAAGTCATAAAAGAGCATCCCGAATACCACGACTTTATTCTCCAATTAGACAAAGATTTTTTACCTGAAATAGGCGAAACCAATCCTTTTTTACACATGGGTTTGCATCTGGGTTTACGCGAACAACTCTCCACCAATCGTCCCCTCGGCATTAATAGTATTTACCAGCAATTAATACTGATAAAAGGCTCGCCACACGATGCAGAACACAGCATGATTGAGTGTCTTGCAGAAGCCATGTGGTCAGCACAAGCAAATAATCAGGTACCTGATGAACTAGCCTACCTCAAATCTTTGCAGCTACTTCTCAACAAATAACCTCAATATAAGAAACCCCTAATTCTTAACAAAAACTTAAGTCATCACGGAACTTGGACTAAATTTTCTGTCTAAAGCCCTCATCTCAAGTTAAAAAGTGTGAACTTGTAGTTAATAGATCCCCTTTATTTTTATGTTAATTAAGGATAAATCAGGATAAACTCAATCGCTTAAACCAACCCATATAGGTATAAAAATATGACTAATCTACTTAACAAATCTTTAATTTCAGCTATCAGCTTTCTATTAGTAATGGCTTTCAGCCCAATGACATTGGCCGCTGAAAACCCATTCGGCATGAGCGATGTTGATACCGGCTCAATCACCGTAGCTGAAAAAGGTAAATGTGGCGAAGGTAAATGTGGTGAAGGTAAATGCGGCAAAGCTAAAAAAGACGGTAAGTGTGGCGACGACAAGAAAGACGGCAAAGCTAAAAAAGACGGTAAGTGTGGCGAAGGTAAAAAAGACGGCAAAAAAGGTAAGTGTGGCGAAGGTAAATGCGGCGGTATGTAATTGCTCTTAAGCTACACTCTCGAAATCTAACACCTCTAGAATTCGAAATAAAAGCCCCGTCAGTCATTTGATTTTCGGGGTTTTTTAATGCCTGGTGTTTCACACCTGAACCCACTAAATGGCTTCCTTGACAATTAATATCGTATCCATCAATCAGCTAATTATCCACTTCATATCATAGGCCTCAGCTACAACTGCCATCGCCAACTCTAACGCCGCTCAGCAAACTTTATTATTTACTGCTATTTTATATACAACAACATAAACCAGATAAAAAATATGCACGAAATTTCTTTCTCTCAGGGCATCCTGGAAATACTGACCATTTTATTTGTAATCGCTATCGGCGCCGGTTCGATTTTTGTCATTATTATTTATATTATTGACCGTAACCAAACCGTACATGCTATTCGCAGAAACTATCCCGTTATTGGTCGTTTTAGATACTGGTTTGAACATTTAGGTACATTTTTCCGCCAATATTTTTTTACCATGGACCGCGAAGAACTGCCCTTTAACCGCGCTGAACGCTCATGGGTTTATCGCGCTGCAAAAAACATTAGCAACACCGTGGCCTTTGGCTCGACCCGCGATTTAAAACACCCCGGCACGGTGACTTTTGTCAACTGTCCGTTTCCCACTTTAGGTAAAGACGCGGTAAAACCTAAGCCCATAACCATCGGAGAAGCCTGCGCCACCCCCTACACCACCTCCTCAATTTTTAATATTTCCGGTATGAGTTTCGGCGCACTTTCTAAACCCGCTATCATTTCATTATCCCACGGTGCATTTAAAGCCGGCGCTTGGATCAATACCGGCGAAGGCGGTTTATCTCCCTATCACCTACAAGGCGGTGCCGATATTGTGTTTCAAATTGGTACCGCAAAATTCGGTGTTCGGGACGAGCAGGGAAATTTATCTGATGAAAAACTCAAAGAGCTGGCGGCAATCGATCAAGTTAAAATGTTTGAAATAAAACTCAGCCAGGGTGCAAAACCTGGCAAGGGTGGTATTTTACCCGGCGATAAAGTCACCGCAGAAATTGCAGCTTGTCGAGGTATCCCCGAAGGCGAAGATTCAATTAGCCCCAATCGCCACCCCGACATCACTTGCAATGATGATTTATTAAATATGATTTTCCACATTCGCGAAATCACTGGCAAACCCGTGGGGTTTAAGGTTGTCATCGGGGCATACGGATGGATTGACGAGTTGTGTAAAAAAATACAGGAACGTGGTTTAGAGTATGCACCAGATTTTATAACTATCGATAGCTCTACCGGCGGTACCGGCGCGGCCCCTATGAGTTTAATTGATTATGTGGGTTTGCCGATTCAGGAAAGCCTGCCGTTAGTGATTGATAAGTTAGAATGTCACGGGCTGCGTGAGCGCGTTAAAGTGATTGCCTCTGGAAAATTAATAACCCCCGCAGAAGTTGCGTGGGCCTTATGCATGGGAGCCGATTTTATTGTAAGTGCACGTGGTTTTATGTTTGCACTGGGTTGCATTCAGGCATTGCAATGCGATAAAAACACTTGTCCCACCGGCATTACTACTCACGATAAAAAACTCCAACGCGGCTTAGTACACACCCAAAAATCCTGGAGGGTTACCTATTATATCCAGAACATTATTTATGAAGTCGGTGTTATTGGCCACTCTTGCGGGGTGAAATCACCACGAGAGCTTAACCGTGATCACGCTAGAATTGTGCAGGCCAGTGGTCGATCTAAATCTTTAAGTGAATTGTATCCACAAGAAAATATAAAATAAATTATCCCTTCGAACAATTATGAACTTAAATCCTGTCCACCAGTCAATCTATTCATAACTATTTAAGGCCTTTCTTATGGACCCGTTAATTGACTTATTCTCTGATATCCACGCCTACTTTCTGGAGAAAATAAAGTTACTCGATTTTATTGCTCCCTTATTATTACGTTTATATCTAGTGCCCATTTTCTGGATGGCGGGCACCCAAAAACTTGCCGATATGGATAGCACTATCGCCTGGTTTGGCAATGCCGACTGGGGGCTGGGCATGCCTCTTCCTGGGTTAATGGCATACCTCGCAACATTTACTGAAATCATCGGTGCGGTTTTTCTATTTTTCGGTATTTCTGTGCGCTGGATTTCTCTCCCCTTAATGTTCACCATGCTCATCGCAGCCGTTAGCGTGCACTGGCAAAATGGCTGGTTGGCCATTGCCGAGGGTTCAGGCATATTTGCCACCGAACGCACTATCGGTGCGATTGAAAGACTGGACCGCGCCAAATCAATATTACAAGACGGTGCCAATTTTAGCTGGTTAACCGAAAATGGAAGTTTAGTTATGCTCAATAACGGTATTGAGTTTGCAGCAACCTATTTTATTATGTTGCTGGCACTGCTTTATTTAGGCGCTGGAAAACTAAGCGTGGATCATTTACTGTATAAACGGTTTATGAATTAAATTTCCATACATAATCACTGCGACTCCATTAACTTTATGACTTTTTAAATCAAAGTTTGATTAAATAATTTTTAAACTCAATATGACATTTCAGAAATATGAAAATGAACAGGCTTTACCTGGCCGTAAGGCGTAGGACAGGAGCACTCAATAATGACAAGCAGCGAAGTTAACGGGACATCAGTGATAATATCTAATCAAAAATTTTCTGCCACCAACGCCGACGATTATTGGCCGGCTTAAGCGCTTCTTCTAAATCAACCGGCTGCATTTTCGACATCACCCAACCGGGTAAAGGCGGATTGTCACTAAAGCCGCAACTCACGCCTAAATTATTTGGGTCGAATATTTTTATAAAATTTGGATTTTGATGATCGTCTGCATAAACAATACCGCAATAAGACTCATCGTGCTCTTTGCGTAATAACACATCAATTTCATCAATAAATTTTAACGCACTTTCTTTACTGCTGGGCTCGACAGGTGCGCTTTCACCAATCGCATAAATATACCAACTGCCATCTATTTGCGGGCGCAATGTATTCCAGAATGTTGCAAGTTGCGGCCAGCGCATTAATGATTCAAAACGCCCTTCTTTAAAGCGCTTAACATAGGGGTCTGAATATTCTACATTCTGCGTCATCGAACTTACCTGCTTAATTGCTTAACAACTGATTGAGCCACGTCTGAATATCTTTTACACCACGGTGTAAAAATGCCACATCGTTATAAACATTGGCAATCATAATAACGCCCTGCATCTTAGCTAACATATCTTTAGCGATTTCATCGCTGACTTTATTTAATTGCATTTGATTCACCTGCTGTTCTATCCAGTCTTTTAATAAATCAAACACCGCCGTTAAACGTGCCTGAGAGATTTCAGTATCCTGCTCTTTCACCAATTCAGAACTTAATGAACCAATCGGACAACCATATTGCAGAACCTGTTGTTCACGTTGCAACGGAAACTGCGCCAAAGCATGTAAACGTTGCAATGGCTCGCAGGCATTGTTCTCGCACTCAATTAACATGCTTTTAAATTCCATAAGACGCGCATCGACAACCGCCGCTAAAATATCTTCTTTGGTTTTAAAGTAATAGTAAAAGTTACCGCGAGGAATGCCGGTTTCATCAGCAATATCACTAAAAGAGGTTTGATTGTAACCACGAGAATAAAATAAGTGATCAGCCGCATCGACAATTTTCTGGCGGTTTACTGACCCCTTGGTTCCCATACTGATAATACCTATATTGGCTGAGTTTTATGACTAAAAGTGATATCTAAATTATAGCGGTTTTTAATTTGAATTTAATGATTTACATTATATTGAATGCAATTTCAAAATATAAGACAATCGTATTATTTTTTTTGTTATTTTTCAAGTTTTACCTGATAAGCGGTTAGGTTCTCATATATAATCAATAGCTTATTAAATATACGAGCCCGACCTACTATTATGTATGCTCTGCAAATTACCAACCTGCAAAAAATTTATAAAAATGGCACCCATGCACTGAAGGGCGTCGATCTTAATGTTAAAGAAGGTGATTTCTTTGCCCTGCTTGGCTCCAATGGTGCGGGCAAATCCACCACTATCGGAGTTGTTTCCGGTCTGGTTAACAAATCATCGGGAAAAGTTAAAATTTTTGATTTTGATTATGATACTCACCAGGCTCAGGCAAAGTCTTGCATTGGACTCGTACCACAAGAATTTAACTTTAACCAGTTTGAGCTGGTTATTGAAATATTAGTAAATCAGGCGGGTTACTATGGCATTCCCCGGGAGCTGGCCTATCAACGAGCCGAAACCTATTTAAAGCAACTCGAGTTATGGGATAAACGAGATGTAATGGCGCGAGAATTATCCGGCGGTATGAAGCGACGTTTAATGATTGCCCGCGCCTTAATTCATCATCCAAAATTATTAATACTGGATGAACCCACCGCCGGCGTTGATATTCAAATTCGCCGCTCGATGTGGGCGTTTTTAGATAAAATAAATAAACAAGGCACCACCATTATTTTAACTACCCACTATTTAGAAGAGGCTGAAAGCTTGTGTAAAAATATCGCCATTATTGATCATGGTTACACCATTGAACACACCAGCATGAAAGCCTTGCTAAGCCAGTTAAATACCGAAACATTTATTTTATATTTACAATCGCCGATAGAAAATTCTCAGTATTTACAAAGCAATGCACTTGCAGATTTTAATATTCAGCTCATCGATGACAGCACACTTGAAATTAGCCTTGACGATAAAAGCCACTTAAATAGTTTATTTGAAATACTTTCAAAAAATAATATTAATATATTAAGCATGCGAAATAAAACCAACCGACTTGAACAATTATTTATGTGTTTATTAGACAAGAATAGAAATAACACTGATCTAAAAGAAACCCTGCAACAGGCTGCACAATTAGACGGATAATAAATATGAATTGGTCTGAAAAATTTAACGCCCTTAAAACCATTGTTATTAAAGAATATTTGCGTTTTATTCGCATCTGGATACAAACGGTTTTACCCCCAGCAATTACCACTGCTTTATATTTTGTTATTTTCGGTAATTTAATCGGCTCACAAATCGGTGATATTAATGGCTACAAATATATGGACTATATTGTGCCCGGCCTAATTTTAATGGCGGTGATTACCAACTCTTATGGTAATGTGGTGTCATCTTTTTACAGTGCAAAATTTCAAAAAAGTATTGAAGAATTATTAGTCTCACCCACGCCTAATTATTTAATTTTAATAGGTTATGTTGCCGGCGGTGTAACTCGCGGTATTATAGTAGGTATTGTGGTCACCATTGTTGCAATGTATTTCTCAGATCTTAATGTTTATAGTTACTCGTTAACGTTACTCATATTTTTTCTAACTGCTACGCTGTTTTCTATTGCCGGATTAATTAATGCTATTTACGCCAATAGTTTTGATGACATTAGTATAATTCCCACATTTGTTTTAACGCCACTCACTTATTTAGGCGGCATATTTTATTCCATTGATATGCTGCCCAATTTTTGGCAAACCGTATCTTTAGCCAATCCAATTTTATATATGGTTAACTCTTTTCGATATGGCATGATTGGCAATAGCGACACCGATTTAACGACCGCCATTATTATTATTTTAGGCTTTACTGCCGTGCTATTTTCCTATGCAATGTATCTACTTAATCGTGGTGTGGGTATTCGCCAATAATTTAAAAATTAATTAAAATAATTGGAACTTACCCCCCCAAATATATCAAACCCTATTAACCCATTATTATTACTTTATGAGCTACACTTAAAACTATAAAAAAAACCTATTAAAATTCGACGGAAAACCTAAAATGAAAGCATCTGATTTGTTCGTTAAGTGTCTTGAAGAAGAAGGTATTGAATATATTTACGGCGTACCTGGTGAAGAAAATGCCGACTTCATGATATCGTTAGAAAAGTCTAAGAAAATTCAATTTATTTTATGTCGCCATGAACAAGGTGCTGCTTTTATGGCAGAAATCTATGGCCGCTTAACCGGTAACCCCGCCGGTTGTTTAGGCACCCTTGGACCTGGCGCAACTAATTTAATTACCGGTGTGGCCGATGCCAATATGGATCACGCCCCTATGCTAGTACTCACTGGTCAGGGCTCATCACAACGTCTGCACAAAGAATCACATCAGGTGATGGACGTAATTACCATGTATACGCCGGTGACAAAATGGGCCACCAGTGTTTTACATCAGGATAATATCCCCGAAATTATTCGCAAAGCCGTACGCGTTGCTCGTTCGGAAAAACCCGGTGCAGTTTTGATTGAGCTACCCGAAGACATTGCAAAATTAGAAGCCACTACCACACCTATTTCACCCCGACGCTTTAGACGCCCCGGCCCCGATAATAAAATTATTGATGAGGCTTATGAGATGCTCAAGAAGGCCAAACGCCCGATTATTTTAGCCGGAAATGGTTGTATTCGTCGTCGCACCAGCAAGGAATTAAGAAAATTTTGTGAGGCCACCGGCATTGGCGTAGTCAGCACCTTTATGGGAAAAGGTAGTGTTGATATGGATGCAGATTACTGCTTATACACCATCGGTTTACAAGCAAAAGATGTCGTAGCCTGCGCCGTGGATGCCGCCGATTTAGTGATTACACTCGGTTATGACATGGTGGAGTATCACCCTAATTTATGGAATAAAGACGGCTGTAAAAAAATAATTCATGCCGATTTTTATCCCGCCGAAATTGATGCCCATTACCACCCCAATGTTGAGCTGATTGGCGACATGGCACAAACTATCACCATGTTACTTGATCGCATTAACAGTGATGGCGGCATAAGCTACGACTTATCACAGCAAAAAGCGACTCGCCAGCAGATGCACGAAGAATTAGCAATGCACAAAGATGACGATGCAGTAGAGACCTTAAAGCCTCAAAAAGTTTTATGGGATGCGCGTGAAGTAATGGGGCCGCATGACATTATGCTCTCTGATGTGGGCGCACATAAAATGTGGGTAGCGCGACATTATCAATGCCATGAGCCCAACACCTGTTTAATTCCCAATGGTTTTTGCTCAATGGGCTTTGCATTGCCCGGTGCCATAGCGGCCTCGATGGTGCACCCGGATAAACGTGTTTTGGCAGTATGTGGTGACGCGGGTTTTTTAATGAATGTACAGGAAATGGAAACCGCTAAACGCTTAAATGTAAACTGCGTCGTGATGGTTTGGGAAGACCACCAATACGGTTTGATTGCCTGGAAGCAACAAAGCCAGTTTGGACACCACACCGATTTAGCGTTTACCAATCCGGACTGGATGCAACTAGCCGAAGCCTTTGGCTGGAATGGTCACCATGTAAGTAAATCATCAAATATAAAAGACACCTTAGAAGCGGCGTTTAATGAAACTGGCCCGAGTTTAGTTTTAGTACCGATTGATTATCGTGAAAATATGAAACTCACTGAACGCCTTGGGGATATTGCGTGCCCTATTTAATTTTTTTAAATAATCATCGCCTTTATTCATGCCCATTTCATTCGCGCCATCACGATCTAAAGGTCGCGTCTACAATCGTATTTTTTGTAGAAGTGAGCTTCAGTTTACAATGACTGGGCCAAAACTTTCACTAAAACCAGAGAATAAAAATGACTGCACACTATAAAAATTTAGTCAGTGGAAATATCAAAGCCAGCGGAAAATTGAATGTCACTGCACCCTTCGACGGAAAATTAATCGCCACCGTCGACCAGTTAGATGAAGCCGCCATCGACCATGCACTCAACACTGCCAACAATTTATATAACGACCGTTCAAAATGGTTAAGCGCCGAAAAACGTATTGAAATTTTAACTAAATTATCAACTTTAATGCAGGACAATGCCGAGCGCTTAATTTTACTTTCTGCTCAAGAAGGTGGCAAACCCTTAAACGACACTAAAGTCGAAATGGACCGCGCCATTGATGGTATAAGAAATTGTGTTGAATGCATTCGTAATAATCACGGTAAAGAAATACCGATGAGCTTAAATGCCGCATCGATGAATCGTTTAGCAGTGACCTCACATGAACCTATAGGAGTAGTGGTTGCAGTGAGTGCATTTAACCATCCGATTAATTTAATTGTGCATCAAGTCGGACCCGCCGTTGCCAGCGGTTGCCCCGTCATAATAAAACCCGCTGATGACACACCACTTTCCTGTTATGAATTGGTAAAACTTTTTCATCAAGCGGGTTTGCCTGAGGCGTGGGCACAAGTTGTTACGCCTGTTGACCACAGCGTTGCCGAAGCTTTAGTTACCGACTCACGGGTAGGATTTTTTAGTTTTATCGGCAGCGCAAAAGTCGGCTGGATGTTACGTTCAAAACTTGCAGCTGGTGCACGCTGCGCTCTTGAGCACGGTGGTGTTGCACCGGTAATTGTAGCTGCCGATGCAGATTTAGATAACGCATTACCAATGTTAGCGAAAGGCGGTTTTTATCATGCCGGTCAGGTTTGTGTTTCGGTTCAGCGAGTATTTGTAGAAAAAAGCATTGCACGGCAGGTTGCACAAGGCATTGCAGATATCGGCGATAAAATGTCCGTGGGCGACCCGACTTTAACCGATACCGACATCGGCCCAATTATTCGGCATGCAGAAACCGATCGTATCAATACATGGGTTGAAGAAGCAATTAATGCGGGAGCCGAGAAAATTTCCGGCGGCGTAAAAATATCCGATAGCTGTTATTCGCCCACCGTGTTATTTAATCCACCTGCTAATACTTCTGTAAGTAATAAAGAAATCTTTGGCCCCGTGATATGCATATATGAATATGAAAATATAGACAATGCCATTGCGCAAGCCAACTCACTAGACGTGTCTTTTCAAGCCGCGGTTTATACCTCTAATTTAAATACCGCAATGCATGCCTATAAACAACTCAATGCATCTGCTGTAATGGTAAATGATTTTACCGCATTTCGAGTTGACTGGATGCCGTTTGCAGGATTGCGCCAATCGGGAATGGGGGTAGGCGGTATACCTCATACATTTAAAGACATGCAAATTGAAAAAATGTTGATGATTAAATCAGATAATTTATAACTTCAGCAGCATTATTAGCAAATAAAAAACTATAAGAGACTTTGATACTTAAGAAAACTTTAAGAACTTTTCATTTTGAATTTCCACTAAAAATGGTTTCTTTTCATGTAAAAAATGACCATTTAATACCTGTAAATATTTTAACAGATAATTTTCAGCCATGACGATAGAATTAAATTTATCATTAACATATTCATGGCATATTCGCGCATTAAAATTATTATTTTTAACTCCATCCACTAACTCGTCCATATTATTTGACAGCACGCCTACATCTTGCGTGATCAATTCTTTTAAAGAGCCATAAGGTGTTGCAAATACGGGGGTACCATAATATAAAGACTCAATGATAGAAAGACCAAACGGCTCATGCCATAATACAGGGAAAATAAGACCACGAGAGCCGTTTAATATATTGGCTTTTTCAAAGTCATCTACCATGCCATAGAAACGAGCCTTAGGCGTGAAAGTAAGGCGCAATCCCATTCGAAAATTAAATCTTTTACCTCCTAAAATTTTAATTGATGCACCTGATCTTTTGGCTATTTTTATCGCTCCTTTTACATTTTTAATTCGCCAAGCTGCATTGGCTAAATAATGATAATATTTCCGCTTTGAATTCAAGTCGACATCAGCGCAATCATCCCAGTTTAAACCATTGTAAACATAACTATCCGATGCGAATCGCTGGGCGTGATTTTTAGAAACAAAAACAGTATTTTTATCTAACCTGGTTTGGTCTTTTTTATTTCCGTGCATCGTATATACATAGGGAAAACTTATATTCTTGTCTATTTCTGAGTGAAAATGCACAATGTCTGTATTGAGAGGAATTTGCTCATTTAGTGATATCTTTGGATTATATATAAGCGTATTAATTGAACTTTTCTTTCCTGAGCCTGTCACCAGAAGAGTAACATTATGCCCAAGCACCTCTAACGACTGCGCTAAAGAATAAATAACCCGTTCAATACCTCCATACTTTAGTACCGGAACATAGCCATTATAAAATAATAAAATATTCAAACATCGACCTTTAGAAGAGCTAAATTATAATGAAATAAACTAGGACAATAGACATAATATTAGAGTATTGTTAATATCTATTTTCTCAATTATAAACAATGCTCTTTACAGAGTAAAATTATTTCTAAATCTATTAAAGACTAAATTATATAATCATGCGATTTGATCACAATAAAAATACCAAAGTACCTTATTATTTACGAAATATAATTCGGTTATTTATACCTGGCTTTATTTACAGAGCGAAATTAGCTCGAGTTCTAAAAAATATAGTTATAAACGACTATATTGAAAGTAGAGTTGCATATTATAATAAGTTAAACGAAAAGTTTTCCCTACCCGACAATGCTAATTCAATTTCTGATTTTAAAAAAGAGAAAAAAAAGACATATTATTTTGATCTCTTAGAATACTTTCGTTTTTTTGATACCACTAAAAAAATAATGTATCTTTTTGGTGATATCATAGATATCCCAAAAAATCCTTCTTTTGTTAAAAGCAGGCCTATAGATGGAGACAATAAAAATTCTGTACTTATGAAACTAGATAAAGTTAGGCACTTTATTTATGTAAATGATAAATTAAAATTTGAAGAAAAAAAAGGTATGGCCGTGTGGCGTGGCATCGCACATAATTTACAACGCCAGAAAGTTATTTATCAATACTTTAATCACCCTTTATGCGATATTGCACATTCACGAAAAAATGACATTATAAACAATGATTGCTATAGAAAAAAAATGTCCTTGAATGAGCAATTACAATTTAAGTACATACTATCAATTGAGGGTAATGATGTAGCATCAAACCTTAAATGGATTATGTCATCTAATTCACTAGCATTCATGCCAAAACCCAAATATGAAACATGGTTTATGGAAGGAACCTTGATTGCAAATCACCACTATGTTCTAGTGAATGATGACTTTTCTGATTTAGAAGATAAAATCAACTATTACAATCTACACACCGAAGAAGCGAAAAAAATTATAAGTAATGCTAACAAATACATAAACCAGTTTAAAAATAAAAAAACTGAAGATGAGATTTCTCTTCTTGTTTTGAATAAATATTTTGAAAAATCAGGTCAATGATTATCTTCTAATTCCAATTATTTACTATTCAAATCTTATATTACATAATGGCTCAAGCACTAAGAGCATATCTGAAAATAATTTAAAGTTATATTGGTATCACAAGTAGCATCCTACGCAAATTACACATATAATTAATCCACTATTCCTAATTAAAGTATAGCTATGAAAAATATACTCATTCCAATTTCACCCGGTGAGTTACTGGACAAAATCACCATTCTGGAAATAAAATCTGAGCGAATTGAATCTCCTGAAAAAAAAGCTAACGTAAATAACGAACTAACAATGCTTAATAAAATTTGGGATGAAACGGTTACAGTTGACACTGAAATAGCAAGCATGCGTAAAGAAATGAAGTCAATTAATGAGAGCCTATGGGATATTGAAGATGACATACGTGACGAGGAACGAGACAAACGTTTTGAAGAACGTTTTATTGAACTAGCGCGAAGTGTCTATGTGACCAATGACCAACGTGCTAATGTTAAAAAACGCATTAATGTATATTTGAAATCGGACATTGTTGAAGAAAAATCATATCAGGATTATACGTAATTCATGTGATTATGACTCCATGATTTTATCAAGCTTATTACAGACTTCATCAACTTCAATTAATTTCATCACTCCTGGCAGTTCAATTTTTGAACCCCAACGGAGCTCGCTTGCAGTTTTGCTTAAATATTTTTTGGCGGCTAATTCAAATTTATCAACGCAATAATGTAATGAATTATAAGGGCCACTACGTTTACTCCAAGTGCAGGCATATAAACCAATTACAGGAACACCAAGCGCATTTGCAATATGCGCTGGCCCCGAATCTGGTGACAGCACCACCGTCGCATACTGCAGCAATCCAACTAACTGCTCTAGAGTATCTTGACCAACTAAATTTAATATCGAATTCTCCATATTATCATCAATACTCTGCGCCATATTAATTTCTAAATCAGAAGGACCACCACTTAAAATAACCTGCATTCCATACTGGTTAATCGCATAATCTGCAAATTGTGCATATCGATCGGCAAGCCAATTTCTCGACTTATGACTTGAGCAGGCCGAAATAATTAAAACAGGTTTATCTTTGTCTATATATTTTTTAGCAAATGAATGGGCATTTTTTGTAACCGGAATATTCCATTCTGGCATATCCGTTTTCAAACCAAGCTCACGTGCGAATGATAAAAAACCTTGTACTTGATGCTGATGATGAGAACTGACAATAGACTGGTTAATAAATAACTGATGAAAATCTCTAGATCTAATTTTATCCCAACCCAACTTACTTTTAGCTTTAATGCCTATACTAGCAATATTTGCACGTGCAGCAACTTGCATATGTAACAGCACATCAAAACGATCTTTCTTCAATTCTTTCCATAATTTTAGGTACGCCTTAATCCCATCCTTTTTACTAAAAACAATAAAACGCACCCCCGAAATAGTCTTCAGAAACTTATATTCAAACTCTCCGCATATCCAAGTTATTTCAGCATCAGGCCACTGACTTTGAATAGCCCTTACAACGGGTACAACATGCGTTACATCGCCTAAAGCAGAAAGTCGTAAAATACATATTTTATTTAGTTTTTTCACAGAAGAATACATTTTTTATAAAACTATATTTCTATTAATTTTTGACGTAAATCATCGGCTTCTGATTCATGTACAAATATATAGTCCATACGAAATTCTCCGTTAAAACTATCTATCGTATCTAGCACTTTAATATCTGTAAAATCTTTCGAAGAAACACCAAGAATTTTATATTGAAGATTTTTCAAAATATCATAAATACTTTTTAATCTTTCTATTTTTTCATCATATGTTACATGATCAACATCAGGTATCGACCATATTTCACAAAATATATAGGGTTTATATTTTTTTATTGTACCAGTAATGCCTTGCAGTACTTCCTGTTCTGCTCCTTCTACATCAATTTTTATAACGCATAGAGATTCCAAATTCATTTTTCCAAAAAAATCATCCGCCGGAAATGTAAACAAATCAAATAAATATTTACCCTCTTCACCTAACCTCGCAAAATCATTTAACGAGCCCATTTTGTCAGCATTTTTTCGGACATAAAAGGATCTCAGTTCTTTTTTGCTCGATAATGCAAAAGGCAATATAGATACATTTTTAAAATTATTTACTCTTATTAATTCTTGAGTATAGTAATTACACGATGCATTGGGTTCAAAACCAATATAACGTCTAGATTGATCCATGGCTTTTAACTTAATCAAATAAAGACCGATATTTACACCAATATCTACCACTGCACCTGACTTTTTTTGCAAAAAAACGCCAAGACAATCTGACATCCAGTTATCACCAGGGACTAGATGCCCTGCACCAATTCCATGCAAAATAGGCACCTTTAGTTTAAGACCCAAGTAATTCGATTCAACTTGTTTTAAACACACTTTTGAAAGCAGCTTATACAAGTGGCGTCGAAACTTATTAAAATTAATACACATCATCATTCATCCCGCTTATATTTCTTTTAAAACCTTTTGGTTATATTTATTCACAAAGGCCACATTAATAATTTCTGTTAACTTAGGTATGAGCTACAACAACCGCATACTACTCTTGCACTTATAAATTATCCTCTGTCTAAGCTAAGCGTCCTTACTGTCCAAATTTTTTAATTCAGAAATGCCCGAACTTGTACGAATCGTTTTGTTTTTGTGTGTTTCTTGTCTGATTTTTTTATTGTTTTTAATGAATTCTTGATTAACATATCCTCGTTCATGGTCAAGGTGCACACAACTACATCGATAGCGCACCTGTTTAGCCTTTACACCCATATTTATTAATCGCTCGCCAAGCTCTCTATCTTCACCTCCATATTGCATCCGCTCATCAAAACCATTAACTTGTAATATTAACTTTCTCCATGTGGATGCACTGTGCCCATTCCAGGTTGCTCTAGTTATCGTTATCTTATCTAGTAACGCGCCAATAATTAAATGAGAATATAATTTAGATATTTTAGTGGTGAAAGGAACACCCTGTTTTAATAACCATGAGGGCTTCGTTACTATTTTTTTCAAAATATTTTCTTTAGTTATTTTTCTTGATATATCTAGTGGCAATTTAAAATACCCACCGGATAAAAATGAATTTTCTGCTGACAACTCAATATGGTTTTTTACGAAATTCGGATGCGGTATACAATCACCATCAGTGAAAATTAAATAGTCCGCTTCGCTTTTCAAAATAGCCTTATTTAATATTCGACATTTTCGAAACCCTTTATCGTCGTGCCATACATGCTTAATGTTCATTTTACTTTCAGATCTAAAGTTATCTATGATTCGACGAGTTTCCTCCCCCGAACCGTCATCAGCAATGATTATTTCAAAATCTGTATACGTTTGAACATAAAACCCCCATAAAACTTTCTCCAACCATTTGGGGTGATTGTATGTGGTAAATATAACAGACACATTCATTTTGCGTACCAAGAAATTAAATATAAAACCTAATTATCGATTTTATTAGGAAGAAAAAAACTATACTATATTTTTTACATAAGAAGCATTTACACTTAGACAATAATTATCTTGATTTATTTTTCAGTGTTATTTTTAAAAATTAAAAAGCTATACTTATTAAACGTATATTGCATTTGTATTACTGATATTAGAAATCCTTGATAACCATCTAAAAATCCAAATCGTAATATATATTGCCTTATAAATGAGAATATCGATCTATAAATCATTTCATAAATCTTAACCTTACGGCCTTTTTTAAACTGTTCTTCTGACCACGCTTTAGCGTATACATTTTGCTTTTCCATGTGTAATTCAAGAGTTTGAAATGTATAATGTAGAAGAAAACCTTTTAGATTTACTTTTTTTGCGCCTGCACAATCAACCGATTCATGCACTAATGCATCATTGTAATGATAATATTTTTTATTATATATTCTAACAATTCTATCGGGATGCCAACCACTATGATTAATAAACTTACCGCAGAAATTCGTAAGTCGATTAATTCGATAGACTGTTTTTTCTTCGCCTATTTCTAGCACCGCAAGAATTTCTTCCCGCAATTCATCGTCAACAACTTCGTCTGAATCGATTGCCAATATCCAGTTATTGCTCGCCTTCTCTTCTGCTAACCTTTTTTGTAATCCAAAACCTGGCCACTCAGTATTTACAAAAAAAATATTCGTGAATTCAGAAACTATATCTAATGTGCTATCCGAGCTTCCAGAATCGACCACGACAATTTCATCTACCCACTCAATAGACTCTAAACAACGTCTGATATTTTTCTCTTCATTCTTACAAATGATAATCGCTGATATTTTATTTCTCATACAAACTATCAGCCCAGTTTAAAAAATTAAAATCCATATGTAATATTACACACCAGAAAAATAAATCATTCGGGAATTTCATTCATTACTATAATAATGATCAGCTACAATCGTATGAATTTTTTTGTAGCCCAGCTTTATCATGCAGTTATTTAATTCTTCAAAAGAATCAGGAAATGATTCAATTTGCAAAATACATACATTGTTTTTCAAAATATTATGCATCCCCGAAATAGCTTCTATTTCATGCCCTTCAACATCAATTTTTATCCCTAATACTTTTCCTTTCAAATCAATTAAAGAATCCAAACTTGATGTTTTTACAATATTTTCGCCATCTTCAGTAATACAACTGCGGCCACGATTATGACCTTTTCCATCATCATGATGATGAAATTTTAGCTCACCTTCTTTACTTGAAATTGCTTGTTCATAAACATTTATTCTATCCTGCAACTTATTTAAAAAAATATTAGCATAGAGCTGGTATCTATTAATTTTATCTGGCTCAATTGCATGTATTTCCGCCTGATCAAAGCTCGCCTCATTAGCAAAAACAAAACTATAATAGCCCCAATGTGCTCCAATATCTATAAAGCCGTTACATTTACTTTTTTTGAGCCTGGAAATAAAAAATGCTATTTGTTCTTTTTCGTATACACTAAAGGCATCAACGGTTCTATCAACCTGATTTCTCATATCCAGTAGAAATTTTTGCCCTTTTATTTTTTTGACATGGAAGTCTATACCTATTAATAAGTAAATTCTTTTCTTTATAGACATCCACCATTTTTTATAAAAAATCATTCATTACTTCCGCCAAAACCAACTTACAATAATATTTTTCAGCATATTACTTTTATTTTTTAAAAAAATAATTTGCGCCACAATACGGACACTTACCCTCGCCATTTTTATCAAATGCAATAAATACCTGCGGATGCGAGTTCCACAAACTCGTTCCTGGCATTGGGCAATGCACTGGCAAGTTATCTTCTGTTATTTCATACTTATCTTTTGTATTGGGTGTGGCCAATTTTTCTTGAGCTGCCATTGTTTTCTCTTTTAGATATTAATTATTATAACTAATCGCGAACTGACAAATAATGCTGTTATTAAACAGCACTGTTTTACCTTTATGTTGTAGTGATCGTTAACCAGTTAGCATCCACTTCTTTTCTGCCGTGCACAACATCAAAATATAACGTTTGTAATTTTTCTGTGATTGGGCCGCGTGTACCAGAGCCAATTTTACGATTATCAACTTCACGAATTGGCGTCACTTCTGCTGCAGTGCCAGTAAAAAACGCTTCATCTGCAATATAAACTTCGTCGCGAGTAATGCGTTTTTCTACAATTTCAATTCCTAAGTCTTTACAGAGTCTAAAGATAGTATTACGCGTAATCCCATTAAGTGCAGATGTTAAGTCGGGCGTATAAATAACATTATTTTTAACGATGAAAATATTTTCGCCACTACCTTCTGCGACATAACCTTCCGGGTCGAGCAACATTGCTTCATCATAACCATCACTGATGGCTTCCTGCAATGCCAACATGGAGTTAATATAATGACCATTCGCCTTGGCTTTTGTCATACTGATATTTACATGGTGACGGGTATAAGATGATGTATGAATTCTTAATCCATTTTTCATATTATCTTCACCCAGATACGCACCCCATTCCCAGGCCGCGACCATTACGTGAGTTTTTAAATTATCCGCACGTAAACCCATACCTTCTGAGCCATAAAATACCATTGGGCGTAAATATGCAGATTCAAGATTATTTTCACGTACCACTAATTTTTGCGCTGCGTTTAATTCGTCTTTTGTAAATGGCATATTCATTCGCATGATATGTGCCGAATCGAATAAACGATCAGTATGCTCGTTTAGGCGAAATATTGCCGTACCCTGCTCGGCTTTGTATGCCCGCACACCTTCAAAAACACCCATGCCATAATGCAATGTGTGGGTTAAAACATGTACCTTAGCTTCGCGCCAGGGAACTAGCTCCCCGTCAAACCAAATTACACCATCGCGATCGGCCATGGTTTGCATATTTCTTTCTCCTGAATGAGTTTTGTTTTTTCTCAAAAAAATAAGCGCGCTATTCAGAGCTTTCTTCGCTATTACTTTTCTAAAAAATATTTAAGTTTTTTGCTCAACGTGTTTTTCTAACACGTCTTGCCAAATTTGCTTTATATTTTGGCTTATCAATTTAATGGCAGGCTCGTCCACTTGTGCTGATAATTGTTGCAAAGCACGTTGATGACCACAGGTGCGATAATCGCGATAGGCATTATACAAAACGTCTGCCTGATCTTCGCTTAACAACTGACTCACCGTTAATTGTATGAGTATTTTTCTAGTTGCAGTATATTCAGTTAACTTGTTATCTATCGAGGCGCAATTGAGTACACCAAACTGCGCCAAAAATTCGATATCAACCAGCCCTCCCGCATCCTGTTTTAGATGAAATTGACCATTTTCTGTAGAGCCGGAGCTCAATGCTTTACGCATTTTTTCGCGCATATCAACCACTTCAGTCGCCAAACTCACCGTATCACGCTGACGCATTAAGACCGAACGTCGAATTCTATCAAATTCTAGCTGTAAATGTTTGCTCGAACATAAAATTCTTGCACGAATTAATGCCTGATGTTCCCAGGTCCAGGCTTTTTCATGCTGATAGCGATCATAAGCCTGCACGCTACTTACCAACATGCCCGCATTACCATCTGGGCGTAGGCGCATATCAATTTCATATAATCGCCCATTAGCGGTTTGCAGGCCCAATAAATGAATGACCCGCTGAGCCATGCGTGCAAAAAAAATGCTGTTATCAAGGCTACGCTCGCCATTGGTTTGTTGCTGCATTCCTTGGCTATCGTGTAAAAAAACCAAATCTAAATCTGAGCTATAACTTAATTCGCGTCCGCCCATTTTTCCGTAAGCTACCACCGCCATTGTCGGAAAATATACCTGTGCGTCTATCACGCACTGCGGCTGCCCATACTTTGCTAACATCCAGTCCCAGGCTAATGACATCACTTTATCGAGCAGCACCTCTGCAATATTGGTGAGTTGCTCGCTCACTTCAAACACATCCAATACACCAGCAATATCAATCGCCGCTATTTTTAAAACCTGTGCCTGTTTAAATTTTCGTAAGCGTTCAATTTGCAACTCTTCATCACCCGCTACGCGCTGCAACAAATCATCAAGCTCCTGGGTTAATTTTTTATAGGTAGGTATTTGATATAAATTTCGCGGATCAAGCAGCTCATCTAATAACACTGGATAACGCACCAGCAACTGCGCCAACCACGGGCTCGCTGCAAACAGAGTCACTAACTGTTTTAATGCCTGCGGATATTCATTTAGTAATGAAAGATAAACACTACGACGCAATACCGCCTGCACCAAATCTAACAACCGTTTTAGCACTTCTGCTGGTTGCTCTAAGCCGCCGAGTGATATTAATAAGGCCGGCATCAATGTATCTAAACGCTGCCGAGCATTTGATGTCATCACGTTAAGTTGTGATGAGTTTTTAAATTGCTCAATTAATTTTAAAACATCATTGGCTTGTTTTATTTCTGCGTTGTCTAAAATGGCAATCGCATCACTCTCATCTTCCTGGTACATCCAGATACTGCGCACCGAATGCCCATGTATGTTTTTTTCTGTATTGTTATTGTCATTATCGCCTTTATTGTCCTCCCCCTCATCAGCTGCGCTTTCATGTAATAATTGTGAAAAAGCATTTTGTACAAACTGTCGATGCTCATCACAAGCAAGTAATAAACTATTCCAGTTATCAAAATTCATTGCCAATGCCATACTCGACTGCTGCTCTTCACCTTCTGGCAACAAATGAGTTTGTGCATCACTGTACATTTGCAAACGGTTTTCCAGACGTCGCAAAAAATCATAACTTAACGCCAAGCCTTGCGACTCTTGTATATCTAAATATTTTTTATTTGCTAATAATTTAAGTACATCTAAAATTCCGCGAGTCTGCAAATCCGTGTCACTGCCGCCACGCAACAATTGGAATGTTTGACCAATAAATTCAATTTCACGAATGCCGCCTGAGCCTAGTTTAATATTATTTAAATTTCCTTTACGCCGAATCTCCGCAGCAATCATTCCCTTCATTTCACGAATAGATTCAAATGCACCAAAATCCAAATAACGTCTATATACAAAGGGTTTAAGCATATCCATTAGCACCTGTCCTTGAATTCGATCACCACCAATGATGCGCGCTTTTATCATTGCATAACGCTCCCAGTTGCGCCCCTGCGTTTGGTAGTATTGCTCGAATGCGGCCTGACTCATCACCAATGGACCACTATCACCATAAGGTCTTAAACGCATATCCACCCGAAACACAAAACCATCGGCGGTGACATCATCCAACACTTTTATAAAGCGCTGCCCCAGTCTAATAAAAAACTGACTGTTGGCTAATGAACGAGGCCCGGACACTTCACCTTCTTCTTCAAAACAAAAAATCAAATCAATATCGGAGGAAAAATTTAATTCGTATCCACCGAGTTTCCCCATACCAATCACCACTAAACGTTGTGGCCTGCCTTGCGAATTCAGCGGCACGCCTAATTGTTTGCACTGGTCTTGATAAAGCAGTTCTAGTACGACATCAACACAACACTCCGCCAAATCGGTTAAATTACACAGGGTTTCTTTTGTATCGCAGAGGCCAGCCAAATCTCGCCAGGCAATACGTAACATTTGTTGAGCTCGAAACCAGCGCAACTGTTGCATTAAATTTATATCATTAAATGCGGGGATATTTTCAATGCGAGTGTTTAATTGTTGACGATAATCTTCTAATAAACAGTTTGATTCAAGTAGTGAGTTTTCAATTAATTCAAACCAAAGTTGAGGCTGGCGAATCATCGTGAGCGCTACAAATTCACTGCATGCCCATATTTTTCCGAGCAAGCTCAAATCTATTTTATGTGAGTTTGGCTCAATTGATTCGCAGGCCTGCTGCCAGTCATTCCAGTGTCGAGTGACACGCTCGTGAAGAATATTTGGAACAAGTTTAAGCAGTAAATCTTCCGCATCTGTTGTCATGTGTTAATTCCGAAACTGAATTAATAAAACAAATTATAAAAAGCAAAAAGGGAAGCCAGGCTTCCCAATCAACAACCCGCAACAAGTCGGGAATATTTTTAACCAATAATGCCGGTGGTTTAACGAACGCGTTTCGAGTTTAGCAGTATTTCATAAGCTTGCTTAATGTCATGCACAATATCGTGGGCTTCTATTACTTCCACTTGCGACGCACCACGCGCCTGCATTTTATCCGGGTGATATTTACCTATCATGCGACGATATGCCTGCTTGATTTGCCCCTTATCTGCCCACCGATTCACGCCTAACATTTCACTGGCATCGGTTAAACTAAAGGTTTTTTTAGGCACACTGACCAGGGGTTGATTGGCCGCTTTTTTTTCAGCTCGCACACGTCGTTCAATACGCAGGTAAATTGATTCGGATACATCAAGACGCTTACACATGCGCTTAATAATTTTTATTTCTTTTTCATTTAAGCAGGCATCGGCATACGCCATTTTTAGCTGAATTTCGATAAATACCTGCAACACACTAACGCGGTGGCCGCATTCACGTTTAAAACGCCACAGTAAAGTATCGAGTGCAAAATCTTTATGCTTGCCTTCATTAAACAGCCGTATCGCAAGCTGCTTTTGCTCGGCACTGAGTTGCAGGTGCTCCATAACTTGACTGGCTAATTCAATTTCTATGTCTTTAATTCGACCATCGCATTTAGCGACATGCCCCATCGCCGCAAAGTTGGCAATAAAAAATGCGCCTTGCACACCGGTTTCATATCCACTGGATGATAATTTTTCCTGAAAGTTTTTCCACCAAGGTGCGAGGGGGTCACGAAAGAGGCGCTCTGATAAGGCGTTGGAGCTGATTGATCGGATGGTTTGAGTAACTACGTCGGCTAGGCGTGGCAATGTTTTATCCTGTATTCATCATTTTATTGTAATCAACAATAGCTCAAGCAAAAACAAAGGTAAAGAAAAAAATCAATAAAAATAGCAGTTTAGGTAATTTACTTGATAATTCACACTAATAAAGTCAGCTAAGCAAATCAAAACAACTCTATTTCATCATCGGAGGCTGCGACTTCGTGCATTTGTTCTAGCACCGCTACCATGTCTTCACCTTTAAGTATCGCGTCAAACAGCTCGCGCTCTTTCTCCATAGTATAGCGCCCACGAATACCTTCTTGCAAAGACTCCCATTCAGATGGGGAATATAATCTGGTGGGGTCACTTACTAAATCCCCCAACTTCGACAGACTGTTTACCACATGGTCCATGCGTTGCACTAACGAATCATAAAACTGAAAGGCTACTATCGCCTGCTGCATTTTAGCGGTGATTTGCTGGCAGTTATCATGCACGGTTTTCTGATCGGCTGCCGATACATTGTATTTTTCAAAAACATCGGTGGTGCTCGACTCTATGGTATTGATGCCGCGCGCCATAGTAGTAAACGAATCGGTTAAGGTATCAACTGAATTCGTGCCATCTTTTAATGAAAACTCAACCTGTGCAGCGGCTAATTTCAGCATCAGCACGGTTTCTTTTACCTGACTCCAATCGAGATCAGGGTGTGCGGAGGATGAAGTTCGGGGAGTGGAATTGTCAGACATTAAAAACGATTTCCTTAAAATGATAATTTCAGACTACGTACTTTGGAGTGTAGTCCAAACATATATTTATTTAAGGGAATTAAAAAATAAAGAAATATTTTCACGCGAATAAATTATGCCTAAACCAATATCCGCACGAGGTAAAATTCTATAAACTTATACCGGTTTAACCGTAGCCGCCGCCAGACGAGCACGTCCCCGCGCCTCATCAATCGAGCTGCCGCTAGACACCGCCACCCCCATGCGACGTCTTTCAAAGGCTTCGGGTTTGCCGAACAAACGAATTTGCGTTGCGGGCACGCTTAAAGCCTTTTCGATATCGTCAAAAACAATACCCCTTGCATCTTTGCCGCCATAAATCACCGCACTGGCTCCGTCACATCGCAAGCTGGTATCAACCGGCAAGCCCAAAATGGCGCGGGCATGCAAGGCAAACTCAGACTGCCATTGGGTAATAATAGTGACTAAGCCGGTGTCATGGGGGCGCGGACTCACTTCACTGAAGTACACATCATCACCTTTAATAAAAAGTTCAACCCCAAAAATACCTTTACCACCCAAGGCACTGGTGACTTTTTCTGCCATGTTTCGGGATTTTTCGAGCGCAATATCCGACATGGGTTGCGGTTGCCAGCTTTCCACATAATCGCCATTTTTTTGAATATGTCCTACTGGCGCGCAAAAATGCGTTTCGATTTCACCGTCTGCACTTAAGGCGCGTACCGTAAGTTGCGTAATTTCGTAATCAAATTCCACCACGCCTTCCACAATCACCCGACCGTGATTCACCCGCCCCGCATCCATCGCATATTGCCACGCGGCCTCTACATCGACAGCGGATTCTAAACGCGACTGGCCTTTGCCCGAAGACGACATCACCGGTTTGATAATGCAGGGAAAGCCAATCAGTTTTGCCGCATCGCGCAGCTCTTCAAAACTATCTGCAAACACATAGGGCGACGTGGCCAGTTTTAAATCTTCGGCGGCGAGCCGGCGAATGCCTTCGCGATTCATCGTAAGCTGGGTGGCGCGCGCAGTGGGGACAACTTCGGCTAAACCTTCCTCTTCGATTACCGCCAGCATATCGGTAGCAATGGCTTCGATTTCGGGTACGATTAAATCGGGGCGTTCCTTTATAACCAGATTTTTTAAAGCGTCGCCATCAGTCATATCAATTACATAACTGCGATGGGCAACTTGATGACCCGGCGCATTTTCATAACGATCAACCGCAATCACTTCAACGCCAAAGCGCTGCAATTCGATAATAACTTCTTTACCAAGCTCACCTGCGCCAAGCAGCATAACTTTAGTTGCGGATTTTGAAAGCGGTGTGCCTATTTTCATTTTTTACCCTTTGAGTTAATAATTTTCTTTTAAGTCCTTTAAGTGCTGTCAGTTTTTAAATCTCCCTCAGTTCCCTTTTTTCTAAGGGGACGTCTTTTTATTTGCGCCTTTTTTAAAGAAAGAAATTTTCCACGTCTTAGCAATAACGTACCTTAGCAATAAAGAAAGTAGAGGCTCCCCTCTTAGTATAAAGAGAGGCCGGGGGAGATTTGCTTCGGAATGAAAAACTTTATACTTTACATTTTACCGCAAACCACAGGTAATTATTTATAGAAACCTTTGTTCCTGCGCGTCAAATATTTATTTCTCCAACTGAGAAACATCTCGCACCGCACCGTGCGCGGCACTAGTCGTCATCGCCGCATAGGCTTTCAGTGCATTACTCACCACCCGTTCACGACCAATTGGTTTCCATGCATCTGCGCCTTTAGCATCCATCGCCGTTCTGCGTTGCGCCAGCTCATCACCAGATATTGCTAAATTAATTTTACGATTCGGAATATCAATTTCAATCGTATCACCCTCTTCTACCAGACCAATCGCGCCACCTTCCGCGGCTTCCGGTGACGCATGGCCGATTGATAATCCAGATGTACCACCAGAGAACCTACCGTCGGTTAACAAGGCACAGGCCTTACCTAAACCTTGAGATTTAAGATACGAAGTCGGGTATAACATCTCCTGCATTCCCGGGCCACCTTTGGGGCCTTCGTATAAAATAACCACCACGTCACCGGCAATAACTTCATCCGCTAAAATTGCGTCCACCGCACTATCCTGCGAATTAAAAATGCGTGCGCGCCCCGTAAAGGTTAAATTACTTTCATCAACACCGGCGGTTTTTACGATGCAACCTAGCTCGGCAATATTGCCAAACAACACCGCTAAGCCGCCATCTAGTGAATAGGCATTTTCTAAGTTATGAATACAACCACTGGCGCGATCGGTATCGAGTGGCCAGACTTTTTCCTGTGAAAATGCTTGTTGTGTGGGCACATTGCCCGGTGCCGCCGAGTATAATTTTTTCGCCTCTGCATCATCCGATACTGCGATATCCCATTTCGCTAAAGCGTCCGCCACACTCGCGCTGTGCACGGTAGGCAATTCCGTGTGCAAACAACCAGCACGATCCAGCTCACCTAAAATACCCATTACACCACCGGCACGATGCACATCTTCCATGTGAAATTTTTGTGTGGCGGGTGCGACTTTGCATAAATTGGGGACTTTGCGTGACAGACGATCAATATCGTCCATAGTGAAATCAACCTCGCCTTCCTGTGCCGCTGCCAATAAATGTAATACGGTATTGGTTGAACCCCCCATCGCAATATCTAAAGTCATGGCATTTTCAAAGGCTTTAAAGTTGGCGATGTTGCGTGGCAACATATCATCGTTATCATTTTCATAATGATCGCGGGTAATCTCCACAATACGCCGCCCCGCTTCTAAAAATAATTCTTCTCGATAGGCATGGGTTGCCAGCAATGAACCGTTACCCGGCAAAGATAAGCCCAGCGCTTCAGTTAAGCAGTTCATGGAATTAGCGGTAAACATACCCGAGCACGAACCGCAGGTTGGGCAGGCTGAGCGTTCAACCTGATTTACGGTTTCATCCGATTGATTTTTATCCGCCGCCATCACCATTGCATCCACTAAATCCAGCTTCACTTCTTTACCCAATACATTCGATTTACCCGATTCCATCGGCCCACCGGAAACGAAAATCACTGGGATATTTAAACGCATCGATGCCAATAACATACCCGGGGTGATTTTGTCGCAATTCGATATGCACACAATCGCATCTGCGCAATGAGCATTCACCATGTACTCAACCGAGTCGGCAATAATTTCCCGCGACGGCAGTGAATACAGCATACCACCGTGGCCCATGGCGATGCCATCATCCACCGCGATGGTATTAAATTCTTTGGCGATGCCACCGGCTTTTTCCACTTCGCGTGCCACCAGCTGCCCCATGTCTTTTAAATGCACATGTCCCGGCACAAATTGGGTAAATGAATTAGCAATCGCAATAATGGGCTTTTCGAAATCCCCGTCTTTCATGCCGGTGGCGCGCCACAGTGCGCGGGCACCTGCCATATTGCGACCATGGGTGGAAGTTCTTGAGCGATATACTGGCATAACTGACCTTTTACCTGGGAATTTTTTAGAGACGCATATTGTAAATGAAACTGTACTAGTTGGTTAGTCTAAAACAAAAAAAGCAGGCCCATGCAGGGCCTGCTTTAAATTAATATCAACTCAATGGCGATATATCTAAACTCGCAAACGCGATATCACATGTTTGAGTTCCTCCGCAACATTGCGTAAATTTTCCGAGGTTTCGGCGGTGTGCGCTGCACCCTCCGATGCCACTTCTGCACTTTGCGAAATATTTACAATGCTGCGATTAATTTCTTCTGCCACCGAATTTTGCTCTTCTGCAGAACTGGCAATTAAGGTATTCATATCATTAATATTAGTCATTGACGTAGCAATACTCGTAAGCACTTCACCTGCACGAGCCGCGGTGTCACGAGTCACATCGGCCCGTGAACGACTTTGGGTCATCGCTTCCACGGCCTGTTGCGCACCACTTTGTAGTTTTTCAATCATACTCTGAATTTCTTCCGTAGATTGCTGAGTGCGACTAGCCAGCGTGCGTACTTCATCTGCCACCACCGCAAAACCCCGCCCCTGCTCACCGGCACGGGCCGCTTCAATAGCGGCATTTAATGCGAGCAAATTGGTTTGCTCGGCAATGCCTCGAATCACTTCTAAAACCGAGCCTATTTCTACTGAATCATTTTCCAGCGCATGAATTACATCCGCCGCAGTTTCAACTTGCTGCACCAGTTTTGAAATGGCATTAATCGATTCATTCACCACACTTTGCCCAGTACCTACTTCACTATTGGCTTGATTAGCGGAGTCTGCCGCCAGCTGTGCATTTTGCGCAACCTCATGCACCGTTGCCGTCATTTCATTCATTGCAGTAGCGACCTGATCAGTCTCCACTCGCTGCTGAGCCATCGACTGATTAGACTGATCGGTAATATGTGCCATTTCTTCAGCCGAAGTAGACAACTTAAACGTAGCCTCGTTAATTTGATTAACAATATTGCCAATGTCTTCTTTTAATTTCTCAGCACTATCGGCCACCTGCCCCAACTCATCGTTCGAGCCAGCCACAATAGGATGCGTAAAATCACCCGCCGCCATAAAAGATAAATCTTTTGCTACTTTTTGTGCGGGTACAATAATGACTTTTTTCACCATTACAGTAAAAACAACATACGCAGCAATCACCGCAACTAATAATAAAATTAAAGTTAGCTTCACACTTTCAGCGGAGTGCTGCTCTGATAATGCTATGTTTTCCGCAATATAAACCCTAAGTTGTTCAGAAATATCCAGCAATATTTTTGAAGGTGCTCGATCGATATCTTTTACCGCCGCATCACCCGCCTGATGATCAAAACCCGAGCTCACAAAGACATCAAACCCTTTTTGGTATAATGCCAAAAGACTCGCATGCTTATTTTTAAAGGCCTGCAACCGTTGCGTAAATTTTTCACTGATATTCTCTTTTAATAAAACATCCACATCAGCCTGCACCGCTTGATGTTGCTTTAAAAGTTTACCCCAGTACTTTTTCCGCTGCGTATCATCGCTGCCCCGAATAAGCACATTTTTCCATTCCTGCACTTGAGTTTTAAAATCTTCATTAATCATTGTAAACTCTACTTGAACGTCTATCATTTTATGCATCGTGGCAGACATTTCCTGCTCTATCAACCAACTACTGTATATACCATAAAGTGTGGCCGCTAATACCATTGAAGTGCCCATACCGGTAATCATGAGTAATTTATTTCGAATGCTTGAACAGATATAATTTTTAACCACTTAACTTTCCTATTTCGTTTAAATGACGCTATTCAACTTGTTATCTAATAGTTATAGCAAAAAAAACTCAAAATGATAGGCATGTAACCAAGAGCAACTTACTCAGTCCAATTATTTTGATTGATTATTTCAATATAACCAGGTTAAGTTACATCAATGACGCTTACCGAATTAAAATACATCGTTGCAGTCGCACAATTTAAGCATTTTGGCCGTGCCGCCAAGGCCTGCTTTGTTAGCCAGCCGACTCTCAGCCTCGGCATAAAAAAGCTAGAAACCGAGCTCGAGCTAAATATTTTTGAACGCGAAGCGCGCAATGAATTACGCATCACCGAACAGGGCGCACTGATTATTGAACAGGCGCAGCATATTCTCGATCAAGCCGAGCAACTCAAAACGCTGGCCCAGTTTCATAAAGACCCGCTATCCGCGCCATTACGTTTGGGCGCTATTTATACGATTGCGCCTTACTTACTCCCGGAGTTAATCCCCAGATTGCATAAACGCGCACCTAATATGCAATTACGTCTTGAAGAAAATTTCACCGCGGTACTCTCCGAGCATTTAAAACAAGGCAAACTCGATGTGATTTTAATTGCCCTGCCTTTTAACGAAGCCGGCATTAACACGCAAGCGGTTTATGACGAACCCTTTGAAGCGGTGGTACCCATCGACCACCATTGGCGGAATCGTGAATATATAGAAGCCAATGAGCTGGCTCAGGAAAATTTATTACTGCTCGGCCCCGGGCATTGTTTTCGCGATCAGGTTTTGCAATCCTGTCCCGATTGCAACTCATCAAGCCACTTACAGGAAAGTCTGGCCGGCGGCTCACTGGAAACTATTCGCCACATGGTCGCCAGTGGCACCGGTATTACGGTGCTGCCGAGCAGCTCCAAACAAAAGGCTGGCGCACATGCTTTAGTTAAAATGATAGCGTTTAAAAAAACCGCTCCTTCTCGACGTGTTGCACTCGCATGGCGTAAAGGTTTTACTCGCCCGGAGGCAATTGAAGTTTTACGCCAGGCAATATTAAGATGCCCACTCAATGGCGTTGAGATGTTAAGTTAAGTTTTTAAAAATCACCACACAGGCTTTCTATTAATGACATCAGCTTCAACACTACATCGTTTACAAATGATGCAACAACTCATTGCCACGCCTTCAGTCAGCTGTGTCGATTTATCTATCGATCAAAGTAATTTACCGGTAATTCACCTGCTGGCAAACTGGCTGATTGAGCTGGGGTTTAAAGTAGAAGAAGTGCCGGTTGCCGAGGGTAAAGCTAACTTAATCGCAACACTGGGCGATGGTGCCGGCGGTTTAATTTTAGCCGGCCACACCGACACCGTACCCTACGATGAACAACGCTGGCAACACAACCCGTTTAAACTCACCGAAGACAATGGAAAATTTTACGGATTGGGCACATCCGACATGAAAGCCTTTTTAGCGCTGGCCATCGAAGCCGCTATTAGCTTTAAAAAAAACGATTATCAGCAACCCCTAATTATTCTCGCCACCTGCGATGAAGAAACCACTATGGCCGGTGCTAAAGCGCTAGTCGATGCGGGCAAACCCGCCGCGCGATATGCAGTGATTGGCGAGCCCACCGGCATGCAGCCCATTCGCATGCACAAAGGCATTATGATGGAGGCGATTCGCATCACCGGTTTGGCAGGGCATTCGAGCAACCCCGCTTATGGACACAATGCATTAGAAGCGATGCATAAAGTGATTGCAGAATTAATGCTGTGGCGCAATGAATTACAACAACAATATACCAACACCTTATTTGAAGTGCCGGTGCCCACCATGAATTTCGGGCATATTCACGGCGGCGATAACCCCAACCGAATTTGCGGAGCCTGCGAATTACACATCGACATTCGCCCATTACCGGGAATGAACTTAATTGATTTACGCAACGAGCTAAATTCACGTTTACAAAAAGTTATGCCCGAACACGGTTTTAAATTAGAAACCCACCCGCTGTTTTCGGGCACGCCAGCAATGCAAACCCCCGAACAGTCAGCATTGGTAAAAGCCGCCGAAGAACTTACCGGTAGCGAAGCCGGTAGTGTTGCCTTTGGCACCGAAGCCCCGTATTTGACTGAACTGGGCATAGACACTATTGTATTAGGACCGGGGGATATTGCACAGGCTCACCAGCCGGATGAGTATTTAGATATTGATCGGATTGAGCCGAGCGTGGATTTACTGAAAAAATTGATTCATAAGTTTTGTATAAAATAATACTGTTTCGATTAAAATAAAAAGACAAAGATATTTTTATCGCAAATAAGCGCAAAGCACGTACTTTTTTTTATACTCTGCGGCTGCACCCAAAATATACAATTAGCGTTTTGCTTTTAAATATATTCATGGCGATAACTCAGACTCTGTCATCGATGTATATGCGCCTAAACAAAGCAACCAAATTAAAACACTAATTCTTGAATAAAAACTGACTGAATGACAATTAAAAAACAATGACATTACCCTCCCAACAATATGTAAACTGGTTTCGCAGCTCCTCGCCCTATATCCATAGCCATCGCGGACGTACCTTTATTATTTATATTTCGGGCGAAACTATTATTCATAATGGCTTCCCCCATTTAATTCACGACATTGCTTTGCTCAATAGCTTGGGCGTTAAACTGGTGCTGGTGCATGGCGCGCGTCCACAAATAAAACAGCAACTACAAACCCTAAATATAAAATCAGATTTTCACGATGGTTGGCGCATTACGCCCGCATCCACTTTACCCGGTATTGAACAGGCGGTTGGGCAAGTACGGGTAAATATTGAAACCCAATTGTCCCGCGGATTAATTAATACCCCGATGGCGGGAGCCGCGCTAAAAGTTATTTCCGGCAACTTTGTGACTGCTCGGCCTTACGGGGTTCGCGATGGTATTGACTTTGGTTTCACCGGTGACATTCGCAAAGTCGATACTCGCGCCATTAAACAACAACTCGAACTTAATAATATTGTTTTGCTATCACCCATAGCTTATTCACCCAGCGGCGAAGCCTTTAACTGCCGCGCCGAAGATGTGGCAACCGCAGCTGCCGCCGCACTCGACGCAGATAAACTCATTTTTATGATGCCCGCCACCGGTGTTAAAAACGAGCAGCAAAATATTGTCCATCAATTAAACTTAAGCGAAGCCGAAGCACTCGCCAATAAAAAACATAATGATGAGATCACCCAATTACATTTATGCAGCGCGCTAAATGCCTGCCAAAATGGCGTGCGTCGCGCGCACTTAATTAGCCATGAAACTGATGGTGCATTATTGCTGGAATTATACACCCGCGATGGTAGCGGCACCATGATTACGAGCGACACTTATGAAGGCCTGCGCCAGGCAAATGTAAATGATGTGGGTGGCATCCTTGAGTTAATTCAGCCACTGGAGGATTCACAGGTACTCGCACATCGTTCGCGCGAACAACTTGAATTAGAAATCGAACAGTTCACCGTGATTGAACGCGATGGCATGATTGTCGCCTGCGCGGCACTTTACCCCTATCATATTCAAGACGACAACCATTGTGCCGAATTAGCCTGCGTTGCAGTACATGAGGACTACCAAAAACAGGGGCGTGCCGGTGAACTGCTACAACACATTCAACAGCAATGCATTCTTAATAAAATTAGCACGCTATTTATTTTAACCACTCACACAGCGCACTGGTTCATTGAAAAAGGTTTTGTTGAGGGTGACTTAAATCAAATTCCGATTCAGCGTAGAGACATGTATAACGCACAGCGAAATTCTAAAATTTATATTAAAAAAATTTAAACCTTTGATTTTCAACTGTCTGACAGCATAGTGCGAAATCGCAAATGCAGTAGATGCTAATTTTGGCTGGCGATAGTAAGCGAAAAAAAACATATTAACATCTTATTTTTTCTTGTTATGCGCCGACTGCACTATTCCCTTTGACAGCAATTTACAAATCGCCTGAAACTGTGCAAACTCAGATTGAGTTAACTCACCCTTTACTTTGTCCGCATACATTAACCCCATCGCATGATTATTGACAAAGATAGACATCGCAAAAAAACTTTTTACACCTATGACCAACTTCACTGGTTCGGGAATCGTATTCCAGTACTTACTTACATTACTTTTATTTAAAAATAACTTTCGACTTTGTTCCATTAAAATTTTAAAAATATGGGGTTTGTCTATTGGGATTTTAAAATTATTAATTGAATAATCATCCGAGGTTTGAGCTGAATATCTCGCCACTAATAATTCTTTATTCGGTAGCTTAACTACAAAAACACTGCGTTGGACACCGCATAACAAACAGGCCTTTACCGCATGTTCAATTAAATCGTGAGCAGGCTTAGCCTGCACCACCATTAATTGAAACACTTTAATTGCAGCCGCTAATTCTTTACTGATTGCTGCCTGTTTAGGTTTGGATTCCGGTTTTGTTTTAGATGTTACTAAACTCTCTTTTTTTATATTTTCTTTGCTAATAGTTTTTATGGGTGGTCTGGTTTCATTACTGGTTTTTGTATTGTTTGCACCAGCCTCCGCCGCCCGTTTGCGCGCTTTAATTTTATCGAGTATTTTTTTTCTGTTATCTATTGTCGCTGCAGGTTTTTCTGCTGTTGCATTTTTTTTCAGCGTTTCGGTGATTTTTGCTTGCGGTGTTTTAATGACAAAAAATGCATCCACATAATCATCATCCGCTAACTGAAACAATAATTTAGCCGGTGCCGCATAGCCTTTATCCCATAAAACATCGTTGACATTTACTGCATTTAAATGCAGTACATGCGCAATCTCACCTTCTGTTTTACCTTTATATTTTGCGATACGTTGTATAATATCTATGGCATCTTTGCCGTACCAATTTAAGCTGACTATTCGAGCCAACTCCGCAGCCAATGAAACACCAGTCGCTAAAGTGAAATTGTTTTGCTGCAATGCCAAACCATCCGTCGCCATTTCTGGCAAGTTCCATTGTGCCGCTAACTTTGCCCCCAGCTCTCGCATACCACATCCCAACACGGTTTTAGCCGCCTGTTCATAGGGCAGTTTTTTAACATAGCTTAACTCTTCTATTTTAGGCATTGCATCCTGCCCATAACACCAGAGCATTAGTTCCGTTATGTTTTGCAATAATGTTGCTAACTGCACTTCTTCGGTCTCAACCACATTGCGCTGCTGCGCCCACTGTGTTGCTTGCAATGAAGCATGGCAACTTTGCCCCATCACCCGCATATAACCTTCGGTATTTTTTTCTGATAATTGCAAACTGCCTAACGATGGCATTTGATTTAAAAACGTTTGAAACGCCCCCTGACCCAAATGCGACAACACATTGCCCATAGTGGTAAGTGGATTTTTACCGGCTGCTTGGCGCTGCGTATTAACATGACGGAATAAATGCGCACTGAATCCTGCATCATAAACAATCGGCGCAGCGTATTGCATAATCGATAACTGTGGTTGGTCGATCAAAGCCTGCACATCTTTTTGGGTGCGCGACAATATAGGAAGAGGTTTATCGGCTAAAAAACCTTGCCAGTCTGTGAGGCCTTGTTGCATTTTTATATCCAATTAATTTTGTAGCAATAAGTATATGCAATCCTCAATCAGTTCGCTGAAATTAACATAATTTACTGTATATTTTTAATCACCCGCCCGCTATGCTAAGCGGCAAGTTAAAAATGAGATATTAATTTTTTGTGAGCACTTCACTTTCTACCCTGATTCGTCTGCGCGCGATCCAAAACCTTACCCGCCAGTTGTTTAATAATTTAAACGACATTCAGTATCGGCTGCAATTTCATCCCGGGCTTAGCCCGGCAGGTTGGTATTTAGGCCGTGGTATTTTTATTGAAAATTATTGGCTACATGAGGTCATTCAAAACGATAATCAATTTACCGCTAATAAACCTTTATTTACGGCCGATCACTGCCCACCAGCTCAACGCGGCCCACGTTTGCCTGCGCTAAAAACCACACTCGAAAACATGTCTGCGCAGCAGGATGAAAACGATTTATTGCTAATGTACAAAACACCCCCATTAAGTGAACATCCATTATTTAAAGATGAGTTTATTGAAAATTATATTATTCAACAGTACGCACTACAATACGAATCTATTTATAGCGTGCTTAATCAAATCGCATTAAAAAAACATCATGCGCAAAAAAAAAGGCATCCCTACAAACCGCAAATACCACTCACTTCGCAAGCACTTATTAAAGATATTACACATATAAAAGCGGCAACCTATGGGGTTGGCGGCGAGTGGCCGCTATCATCTGACAATGAATTGCCTGCCCATGAGATCCAGTTAAACGATTTTTTTATTGCCAATACACCCGTTACCAATGGCCAATATTTATTATTTATTGAAGACGGTGGCTACCAAAACAAAACTCTGTGGAGTGACGAGGGGTGGCAATGGCGCACAAAAAACAATATCCAACAGCCGGAACACTGGCATCAAAACCCGCAACAGCAATGGTACGCCAGCCATCACCCGGGGAAAAACAATCTGGAAGTAGCTGACTTACACATTAACGATGCGGTATACGGCATAAGTTTTCACGAGGCCAGCGCCTTTGCAGATTGGGCCGGTGCGCGCCTGCCCCACGAGCACGAATGGGAAACCGCCGCACGGCTTGAAGCAATTAAACAAACCACGCAGGTTTGGGAATGGTGCCATAACATTTTTAGGCCTTATCAGGGTTTCAAAGCCTTTCCGGACGACCCGCATCAAACCGTGAATTTCGACCATAGACACGCCAATAAATATGACGACAAACATTATGTGCTAAAAGGTGCCAGTCAGCATACCCGCCCCGAACTCAAGCGCGCCTCATTCAGAAATGCCCAGCTGCCCCATCAACGCCACATATTCGCCGGCTTACGGCTGGTATTTAAATAAAAAAAACGTACACTGACACCTGAATATTTAACCCACGAATTTATTTTATGCACGTACCCCATAGCTACATAGAAGAAAGTGTTCACACGGCACTCACCGAAGATATTGGCAGCGGCGATGTGACCGCCAAACTCATCGACGAAGACGACTTTAGTTTAGCCACGGTTATTACGCGCGAGGCCGCTGTGATATGCGGCATTGACTGGTTTGAAGAGGTTTTCGCACAACTCGATCCACAGGTATTTATTGAATGGGATGTGAATGATGGCGAGCGCGTAAAGGCAGGACAACAAATTTGCTCATTAAGCGGTTCGACCCGCGCGTTGCTCACTGGCGAGCGCAGCGCATTAAATTTTTTACAAACTTTATCTTCAACCGCCAGCAAAGCGGCGGAATTTACCAAGGCGGTTAAAGGCACAAATGTAAAAGTTTTAGACACCCGCAAAACCATTCCCGGTTTACGCATCGCACAGAAATATGCCGTACACTGCGGCGGCGGCCATAATCATAGAGTAGGTTTATTTGACGCGATTTTAATTAAAGAAAATCATATTCTCGCCGCCGGTGGCATTGGCGAAGCAGTGCAAGCAGCACGTTTTCATAGCCCCGAGTTAATGATTGAAGTAGAAGTAGAAAATTTAGATGAACTGCAACTCGCACTCGATGCCAATGTAGAGCGAATTATGTTAGATAATTTTGATTTAGCCCTGCTAGCCGAAGCGGTAAAAATCACCCATAAAAAACAAAACTTAAAAACCGAGCTTGAAGCCTCTGGTAATGTTACATTACAAACCATTCGTGCAATTGCGGAAACCGGTGTTGATTATATTTCGACCGGCGCACTCACCAAAGATATTAAAGCACTGGATTTATCGATGCGCTTTTCTTAATTATCGATTAAAATATTTTTATTAGCCATGATAGGATCCGTGTTAGCTAAAACTAAAAACTAATCAGGTATTAAAAAATATGAAAAAAAATCAGGATGAAATGTATCGTTACTATACTAAAATGGCATGGATTATTTATACTGTTGTGGTCGCCATATTTATCGCTATATTAGTATTATTTGTCGCGGAAGACGCCGAAGAAATATTCTTTTTTGTGTTAATGCCAGCCGCCGCTGCCTATGTTTTTCGGCCAATGCGTAAACCCTTTAGTAAGCTCATCTTTAAGTTTACTGGCGTGTCTCATCCCCCGGAAGAAAAATAAACCCCACATATCTACTCCTGTATTTGATAAAAATTATTTATATAAATCAACCATATATGATCGAGAATCACTCATTTGAGTCATTGGGCTTTTTTTCTGCTATAACATTCTTTTTAAACTATTGAGACAAAAGACATGTCAGTGACACCGACTTATTAACTGAAAAGAATTATCAAACTCCTAACGCATTGAAAATATCCCGCCCCCTAAAATTAAGCTGGAAAATATTTCGCATTAGCCTGCATTTATTTTTCGGCATTATGCTCACTCTGCTATTTATTCGTAATGGAATCCACAATTCCAATATGGCATCTCGCCTGTTTATTTGGTGGAACACTCGTTTATGCCAAATTTTTAAAGCACACCTTTCAGTTCAGGGAAAAATAAATTCACAACCAACTCTATTTGTAATGAACCATATTTCCTGGTTTGACATTCCCGTGCTAGCTTCTCAAAAACCTTTACATTTTTTATCTAAAGCAGAAGTAAAGTCCTGGCCTGTGATTGGCTGGTTTACAGAAAAAGCCGGCACATTATTTATTCAACGGGGGGCCACAGGCGCGGCAGAAAGCTCTCTCCAGGAAATAACCCGATGCCTGAACAGCGGTGGCAGTGTTGTGGTTTTCCCCGAAGGCACAACGACAGATGGCTCAGGGTTGCGAAATTTTCACGGACGTTTATTGCAGGCGGCGATTAATGCTAATGTTGAAATTCAACCCATTGCTTTGCGTTATCCCTACAAGGGTAAACTTAATCCACATGTTCCTTACATTGATGATTTAACGTTTATGGATTCGGTTTTCGGGCTAACTCGATCGAAACCACTGAATGTTGAATTGCATTTTCTTGAACCCATAAAGACTCACCTCAATAATGCAAATGTAACCAATAAACAGTTAGCGGCAGCCGCGCGACAGAAGGTTGCTCAACAGCTGAACATTGAGCCCTAATCCAGAAAGACTATTAATAACTAGCTAGAACCAATGCCTGTAAGCTAAGGCGCTTTATAATTAAATATTTTTTTGGCGACATGACTTTAGCCCTGTTATGAGCGGGGCTATAACGTCGCGGGCTTTAGTCGGGAAACAAAAAACAACACCACCGAGGCTAGCACAATCGATGGTCCAGCCGGTGTATCCCATTGCATCGATGCCAATACACCACCTGACACCGCGAATAAACCAAATACCATCGCCGCGATCGCCATAGACTCAGGCGAAGTTGCAAAACGCCGCGCACTGGCTGCCGGCACAATTAACAATGCGGTAATTAAAATAATGCCAACAATTTTCATTGCCACCGCTACTACTATCGCCATTAATAACATAAAAATTAAACGCACTCGATCAACCGCCACACCCTCGCTACGCGCCAGCTCTTCATGTACAGCTACCGCCAATATGGATTGCCACAATTTTGCCATAACGATTAATACCGCGCTGCAAATAGCACTCAGCCAGATTAAATAATCCCAACTCACGGAAAGAATATCACCAAATAAATACGCCATTAGATCGATACGCTGGCCATTACTTTGCATAATCGCCAGCATTACTAAGCCGGCGGCCAATGCACCGTGGGATAAAATACCGAGAATAGCATCGCTGGATAATTCTTTTTTAACTTGCAGACGAATTAATAAAACGCTTAGCACAACACCAACTAGCATCACCCCAAACAGCGAATTAATATCAAACATAATAGCCAAAGACGTACCCAGCAATGCGGAATGCGCCAATGCATCACCAAAGTAAGCCATACGTCGCCACACCACTACGCAGCCCAGCGGGCCAGACACCAGTACCACTAACATGCCGGCAATTAAGGCGCGAATAATAAAGTCATCAATGATCATGGTTACACGCCTTGTCGTGTTGATGCTCAACCACATCGCCGCTTAAATCGTGACTGTGGTCATGCTGGTGGGTATATACCGCAATGCCTTCTAGCGACGTACCAAATAATTTTAAATATTCGGGATGCTTGCTCACCGCCTCGGGGTGGCCGGTGCAACAAATGTGGGTATTTAAACACAGCACCTGATCGGTGGCTTCCATCACTAAATGCAAATCGTGTGACACCATTAACACGCCGCAGGAAAATTCATCGCGGATACTGGAAATGAGTTGATAGAGTTGTTGCTGACCGTTGATGTCTACGCCCTGCGCGGGTTCGTCCAGCACTAATAAATCCGGTTTACGCAACAGTGCACGGGCTAATAATACGCGCTGAAACTCACCGCCGGAAACAGCCTGTACTGGCTGCTCTAATAGCGCACTGACACCAAGGGTAGCGGCCATGCGGATAATTGATTCAGGACTGTTTTTCATACCCATTTGCAAAAACCGTTTTACACTCATCGGCAACGTGATATCAATATGTAATTTTTGTGGCACATAACCAATCACCAAATTGGATGATGTTTGCACCTCACCTTCATCGGCTTTAACCAAACCCAGCAGCACACGAACTAACGACGTTTTACCCGAGCCATTCGGTCCGATCAAGGTCAGAATTTCACCCGGTTTAATACTCAAATTGATATTATCGAGAATTTGGCGCTGATTAATTTTCAGGCTGATATTCTGCGCTTTAATTAAAGATGTACTCATTATTACCTTTGGTTTATTGCGACGAATTGACTAAAGCTATTTGACCGGCCACAAATGATCTGTAAAATTCAGCCACCAAACCCACATAGAATAACATAATTTAATGTCTAGCCTTTATGCAAACAAAGCACATTCAATACTCGCAACATTAAGCCTGCTATTTTTTTCCATCAGCTTAAGCGCCCAAACAAAACCGCCAATAGTGCTCGTGAGCATTAAACCTCTACATTCATTAATTAGCCATATTACCGATGGCATTAATCAAACGATACTGCTCCTGCCCCAACAGCAAACGCCCCATGATTTTCAGCTACGTCCATCACAAAAACGCCTCATTAATAATGCGGATATTTTTTTCTATAGCAGCGACAACATCGAAAGTTTTGTACCTGCGCTTAAAAACACCAATGCCTCTTTAACCTTTATTGAGCTTAGCCGCATACCCGCGGTTCACACCTTGACGGTGCGACAGCTTCACCTACACAACGATCATGCCAAGCATAAAAAAACAGGTGACAATATTGACGGTCACATCTGGTTATCAATAGAAAATGCACAAGCCATTGCCGAAGAGGTTAGTAAAATATTAACGCTACGCATGCCTGGGCATGGCGAACACTATCAGCAAAATTTAACGGCTTTAACTGCAAAACTGCAAGCGCTCAAACAACAAAATCACCAGCTATTAAGCCCCTATCAAAACACACCGTATTTGGTTTACCACGATGCCTACCAGTATTTTGAGCACGAAAACCAACTCAATCAGGCCCACTTTATTACTACCAGCCCTAAGCATTCACCGGGTATCAAACGTGTGAAAGAGTTGCGTAGGCTAGTTCATCAGAAAAACATTCAGTGCATTTTTTATGAGCCACCTAATATTCCCGCTCTGCTACACCCCCTCACTGAGAACACCAATATTAATCTGGCCCCTCTCGATCCGATTGGCGCACAAATTGTGATGGGCCAATCCCACTATTTTCAGTTAATGCGCCAAACTGCAACTACACTTAAAACATGCTTCAATAAAAAATGAGAAGAGTATGCAGCAACGTGATATTAGAACACGGGTCAATAATAGTTTTGTGCAGCTGGAAAAAGCCTCACATTCAATACCGATTAAGGAATATAAAGTATTAAACATTAGCCGTGGCGGTATTTGCTTTGAAAGCTCACAGAAAGATTTTGAGTTAAATGAAGTGATAAAACTCGAGCTGGTTTTAGATAAACACTCCATCCACAAAGCCAATGGGCGAGTTTGCTACTGTAATCAATGCAACGATGAAGAGCACTCCGCTTATGGCTTGAGTTTTTTAGATAAGTTTATTGATACGGATTTGTTGCGAAACCATAAATCACTGGCTAAGTAGGTAATCTTAGCTGCCTCGCTCGGCATCGCTTCATATCGTCAGCTAAAGCGAACTCCTACAAAATACGCGCACAAAAAAGCCCGCTCATTGAGCAGGCTTTTTATAGAATAAAAATAGCGGAACCATTCCCTGTCCCTATGCATCAGCGTGGTTGCATTATTTAAACTGTTAAGGGCATCTCTGTTAATTCTTATGCCCTTAGATCATTTCAGCTAAACCTGCGTTTAACTATGAATAAAAAGAGCGATGCTAATCCATGCATCTAAGCATCAGCGTGGTTGCTATATAAAATCTTAAAATCAAATCCAGTTGTCGCTCTGGTAACTTTTAAAGGCTTTAATTTAATCGTTATCACCTTAATACTGGTATGCACTGCAGGGGGTGTGCCAATAAATTAAAACCCTATGTTTTCAATAAGTTAATTATTAGCTTTCTTTTAGAAGGGATTGATTGAATTGCAGAGTGCAATGTTTTTGCAGATTGCATACTGCATTGTGCAATTGTTTCTATAATCACTAAACGGTTAATTATTTCATTGACTGACTTATGCTGATAAACAAAAAAGCCCAGCATAAGCCGGGCTTTTTCAACGACAGGCGCACAGTGCAGCGCTGTTCAGGTTGCTCCGGCAACGCCGAGCTGAGGTGCTGACGGAGTAAGCTAAACAGCGACTACATCATGCCACCCATGCCGCCCATACCACCCATGCCGCCCATGTCAGCACCGGCAGCCGCCGCTGCTTCTTCAACCGGAATGTCAGTAATCATACATTCAGTCGTAATCAACAGGCCCGCAACAGACGCCGCATTTTGCAGTGCGGAGCGCGTTACTTTGGTCGGGTCAAGAATCCCCATTTCAATCATATCGCCATACTCGCCTGAACCCGCATTATAACCAAAGTTACCTTTACCCTCTGCAACCTTGTTTAACACTACAGATGCTTCATCACCCGCATTGCTCGTGATTTGACGCAACGGCTCTTCCATAGAACGCCTGGCGATTTGAATGCCAATTTCCTGGTCGTGGTTATCGCCTTTAATGCCCTCAATCGCTGCAATCGCACGAACCAGCGCTACACCGCCACCGGGGACTACGCCTTCTTCAACGGCGGCACGAGTTGCATGCAGTGCATCGTCAACGCGGTCTTTCTTCTCTTTCATTTCAACTTCGGTTGCTGCACCGACTTTAATTACGGCAACACCACCAGCTAATTTTGCCATGCGTTCCTGCAGTTTTTCAATATCGTACTCAGAGGTAGATTCTTCCATCTGCGCTTTAATCTGCGCTACACGTGAACTGATATCATCAGCTGTGCCGGCACCATCAACAATTATGGTCACTTCTTTGGTTACGGTGACTTTCTTCGCAGAACCTAACTCTTCCAACGTTATTTTCTCCAAAGACAAACCGACTTCTTCGGATACAACCTGGCCACCCGTTAATACGGCAATATCCTGCAACATGGCTTTACGACGATCACCAAAGCCCGGAGCTTTAACCGCAGCAACTTTAACGATACCGCGCATGCTGTTAATTACCAGCGTCGCTAATGCTTCGCCTTCAACGTCTTCTGCAATAATCAGCAATGGGCGACTCGCTTTTGCAACGCCTTCCAGAATGGCTAATAAATCACGGATATTCGCAATTTTCTTATCAAATAATAAAATGTAGGGATTATCTAACTCACAGGTCATGTGCTGCTGATCTGTTACGAAGTAAGGTGACAGGTAGCCACGATCAAACTGCATGCCTTCAACGATATCCAGCTCGTTTTCTAACGAGGTGCCTTCCTCAACGGTGATAACACCCGCAGTGGATACTTTTTCCATCGCTTTAGCAATGATGCCACCGATATCAGTATCGGAATTTGCTGAGATAGTGCCGACCTGCGCAATTGATGCGTTATCTTCGCACGGCTTGGAAATGGCCTTCAGCTCTTCAACCGCCGCTGCAACGGCTTTATCGATACCGCGTTTCAGGTCCATTGGGTTCATACCCGCAGAAACCGACTTCATGCCTTCACGCACAATTGCCTGGGCTAAAACGGTCGCCGTTGTGGTGCCGTCACCGGCCACATCAGATGTTTGAGAAGACACTTCCTTCACCATCTGTGCGCCCATGTTTTCAAACTTGTCTTCTAAATTTATTTCTTTAGCAACCGAAACGCCATCTTTGGTTACTGTAGGTGCGCCATAAGATTTATCTAAAACCACATTACGACCTTTAGGCCCTAAAGTTACTTTTACAGCATTTGCTAAAATATTTACGCCATTAACCATACGGCCACGTGCGTCATCTCCGAAGCGGACTTCTTTTGCAGACATGTTTATATCCTCTGTTTTATTCTTTAAATTTGATTAGGCTTAAATATTGCCGTCATTCCCGAACACTTTATATCAGGAACGACGACATTACCTACATATGTAGTGTGTGCGTTATACTCTAGCTTTCAAACACGCCCAAAATATCTTCTTCACGCATAATCAAAACACCTTCGTCCTGACCATCTATTTTAGTGCCGGCATATTGGCCAAATACTACCTGATCACCAACTTTTACATCTAATGGGCGCACATCACCATTGCTGTTTATTTTGCCATTACCCACAGCTAACACTTCACCTCGTGAAGGTTTTTCTGTTGCTGAATCGGGAATTAAAATGCCGCCAGCACTTGTGGTGGCTTCTTCCATTCGTTTTACAACCACACGGTCGTGTAATGGGCGAATATTCATAGGTTTATATCCTCGTTAATTTTTAGCACTCTACCAAAGAGAGTGCTAATGATAGCCATGAGTCGTGCAGAGTCAAGCCCACTTCTACTGAAATACCATTTAAACCACAGTTAAATCAGTCTTCGCGGCGGTATTCGCCTTCAATCGTGTTTGAATCTGTAGAACTCTTATTTTCTTGATGAGCGGTATATGAGGTTGTGATTGTAGAATTCAAGAGCATGTATTGAATTATTGCTCGACGGGTAAACGGCAACAGGCAGATAAAGCCGATGACATCAGTAAAAAATCCGGGGGTAATCAATAGCGCACCACCCACGGCCAGAAACAAGCCTTCCATCATTTCCATCGCGGGAAGCTGCCCCTGAGACATCGCCTGATTGGCACGCATCAGTGTACTAAGGCCCTGTTGGCGCAATAGGTTTACACCGATAATGGCGGTAGTAACCACCGCTATTATCGTCCATAATGCACCAATGCGGCTACCCACTTCAATTAACAGGTATACTTCTACAATAGGTATCACCAAAAACAACACCGGCCAAAATCTCAACATGTTTTTCTCTCTTTATTTATTCAAGCCTTTAGGCCTGACTCAAATTAAGGTCATCACACCACTTGCACTAACGCCTTAAAAACCTTAATGTTTCAGGCCATGTTTCTGGCCAGTTAAGCACGCCTTAAGCATTAACAATAATAATATTTGCTCAACCGGATGACTTTTAAGAACTTCTTCCAATTATAAAGTTCTAACCTACCACACAAAATTAACGGGTGTTTTCACAATGCATTTTAAACCAACTCAACTTTTCAGCACTTTGCTGTTACTGCTTTCACTGTTTTTACAACCTGCGTTTGCTGAAAACCCCTTTAGCTCTCTCAACAGCGATAACAGCCAGGGCATAAGCCTAGGCGGTGGTGACGATGACATTCTCGATCCCGACCAGGCCTTCCAGTTAAAAACCTGGTCTGAAAATGGCCGCGTTTTTGCACAATGGAAAATTGCAGATGGCCATTATTTGTATCGGGATAAAACCAAAATTATCCCTGCAGACAGCACCGCCATCACCACCTCAAACTTTGTTATCGACAAGGGCGACTTCAAACAGGATGAATTCTTTGGCGATATCTACGTTTTTCACGGTACCGCCAATGCTTCAATCGCGGTTAACAATGCACAAGATGGGATTGATAACGCCAGTTTCAAGGTTAAGTATCAAGGCTGCTCTGAAATTGCCGGCATTTGTTACCCGCCAATTACTAAAACCATTACCTTAGATGTTAACCCGATTAGTGATGTTGCGGCCAACACCATTTTAAATACTGACTCGGTAAATGCCGCACCGACTCCCGCTGAGCACATTTCAGAGCAAGATCAAATCGCCAACCTGCTAAAAGACGGCAGTGTGTGGATTAGCCTGCTAACCCTCTTCGGCATTGGTTTATTATTAGCATTTACGCCCTGCGTGTTCCCAATGATTCCCATTTTGTCCAGCATCATTATTGGTCAGGGAAAAGAAATTAGCACCAGCCGTGGCTTCTCATTATCGCTCGCTTATGTATTAGGAATGGCCTCCATCAACACCGTGGCCGGTGTGGCCGCTGCATTCACCGGAGAAAGTTTAGCCGTGATGCTACAAACCCCGTGGATACTCGCCAGTTTTGCCGGCGTATTCGTGGTGCTGTCACTGGCTATGTTTGGTTTTTACGAGCTACAAATGCCGGCCTTTATTCAAAATAAATTAACCTCAGTCAGCAACCGCCAAAAGAGCGGCTCGCTTAGTGGTGCGGTGGTAATGGGCTTATTGTCAGCGGTTATCGTTGGCCCCTGCGTTGCCGCGCCAATGTTTGGTGTACTGTTATTTATTTCACAAACCGGCGATCCGTACTTTGGTGGCCTCGCCTTGTTCGCCCTGAGCCTTGGCATGGGCGCACCGCTAATTATCATCGGTACCTCAGCAGGTAAATTACTGCCCAAGGCCGGTGTCTGGATGGATGCGGTAAAAGCCATATTTGGTATTTCACTACTGGCCGTCGCTATTTGGATGATTCGCAGCATTGTGTCTGATCAGGTTGTGATGGCTTTAACCGCAATGCTGTTAATTATCCCTGCCATTTATATGGGTGCACTGGACGGGCTAAAGGCCGAAGCCACAGGTTGGAGTCGATTTTGGAAAGGCTCCGGTTTAATCATGTTTGTTTACGGCGTGGTTTTAATTGTTGGCGCCGCAGCTGGTGGCGCAAGCATTATCACACCATTAAAAGGCATTGCGGGTGGCGGTGGCGCAGCCCATGCCATCGAAAGCCATTTACAATTTAAAAAAATCAAAGGTGTCGATGGTTTAAATAAAGCCCTGGCCGAAGCCAAAGCACAAAACAAAACCGTGATGTTAGATTTTTATGCAGACTGGTGTGTATCGTGTAAAGAAATGGAAGCCTTCACCTTTACCGACCCCGCAGTAAAAAGCGCCTTAGCCAATACAGTTTTATTACAGGCTGATGTCACCGCCAATGATGAGCAGGACAAAGCACTTTATAAGCATTTTAAAATCATCGGCCCACCGGCAATAATTTTTTATAATGCACAGGCTGAAGAATTAAAAGCTTATAAAGTAGTAGGCTATATGCCGGCAGAAAAATTTACGGCACATATTAAACGCACTTTCAAACAATAATCGCTTTAAACGACTGAGTTCCAGCCGTTGCTGGAATGACATGACATAACAAAAAAACAATACACTTATGAAAAAAATTCTGCCATTTCTTCTCGTGATTATTATTGCCGGTGGTGCCGGCTTTGGTTTTCAACGTTACTTACAAAATGAAAAGCGCGACTTGCCGCCAGTGGTACCAGAATCAACTATCAACAATGTCATCGGCACCACCCGCCCGGCCTTTAAATTAAAAGACATGCAAGGCCAGTTACGTAACATTGATGAGTGGAATGGCAAAGTCGTTCTCGTGAATTTTTGGGCCACCTGGTGCCCGCCTTGCAAAAAAGAAATGCCGGCTTTTATGCAAGCCTACAAGCAATATAAAGAGCAGGGTTTTGAAATTATTGGAATCGCACTGGACGACGTAGATTCAGTACAAAACTTTATTGATGTGCTGGATGTAAACTACACCATCATGGCCGCGGAACATAAAGGTTTGGAGCTATCTCGTATTTATGGCAATCGTATCGGCGCTTTACCTTTTAGTGTTTTTATTGATCGCGATGGAATCATAAAACTCACTCATGCAGGCGAGTTATCTAAACAGCAAGTTGAAGATATTATTCGCCCCTTACTGGCTAAAGGAGTTTCTAACTAAATTTCATAATCAAGCATGATAAGAGTTTTTCAATAATTTTCGCACACGTTCCAATAATATTGTTGCATGATATGGCTTATTAAGCCTGTTTTCATACAAGTCTAAATTCGCTTTATTTTCTGGTACAACCTCAGAAAATCCACTGACTAATTGAATTTTTATTTGCGGATATTTTTTCCGCACCACAGAAGCTAAAGCATAACCGTTCATATCCGGCATAATAATATCGGAAATCATTACATCTATTTTTTCAGTTTCTAGTATTTGCAGAGCACGCTTCGCACTTTCAGCGCAAAAAACCTGATAGTTTTGTGCCCTTAAAATTTCATTTATTAACTCGAGTAATGCGAACTCATCATCCACTACTAAAATATTTTCTTTTCCCTGTAAGTTTTTATTACTACTTTCTAAGTTGATTACTTTTTTATTATCAGTGCCATTATAGCGTGGAAAATACAACGCAATTTTTGTTCCTTGTTGCAAACCTGACTCCAGTTTAATTGCGCCACCACATCGACTAACAAAGCCATAAACCTGACTTAAACCCAAACCTGTACCCTTATCACCCTTTGTTGTATAAAAAGGATCAAACACTTTTTGACGAGTTTCTTCATCCATTCCATACCCGCTATCACTCAATGTTAAGCAAACATAATCACCTGACATTAAGCCCAAACCATCTGCTTCAGATTCAGCTATTGAGAGATTTTCAGTTTCAATAATTAACTCACCATTATTTTCAATAGCATGCATAGCATTAATACTCATATTAAGTATGGCATCTTCTAACTCGCTTTCATCGAGGCATACCGACCAACAATCAATTGCGAGTTTATAATGCAATTTAATACGTGCAGTTAATGTTTTTTCGAGCATATGTCGCTCATCGTTAAGTATATTATTAATGCTAACTATATCGACATCCGATGATTTTCTTTTGGAAAAAGACAATAATTTTTTTGTGAGTTTGGCGCCACGCTCTCCCGCATGGGTAATTTTTTTAACATAATTTTGTAGATGAGGCTGATCACTTAATTTAGATGCCAGTAATTCTGAATACCCTAACACTACACCTAACATATTATTGTAATCATGTGCGATACCGCCGGTTAGCTTGCCCAAGGCATCCATTTTTTGACTGCGCCGCACTAACTCATCATTAAGCACCTGCTCGGTAACATCAATAAACAATCCATTCCAACCTGTTCCGCCATCTGCTAATCTTTCCGGCGTAGCCGTTCCTCTTAACCAAACCACTTCACCATCCTCACGAACAAACCGACCCTCCCATTGCCAACGGCTTAAATTAACCAATGAGTCTAGTAGCGATTCTTGCAGGCCGGGATAGTCATCTGGATGAATTAAATCAAACCATTTATTCACATCCTTCATAGCGGTTTCTGCACTTAACCCAATGTATTTTTCAACCGCCGGACTCACATACAGCAAAAAACGGTTACCGTCTTTATCTATTTTAAACTGATACACAATACCCGGAACCTGAGAATGAATAATACGTAATTTTTCCTCGCTCTCTTTTAATGCCTGTTCAGTTTTAGTGCGCTCGCTTATATCCGTTATGGTTCCAACATAACCGACAATATCTCCTTTCTCATTTTTTTCTGATATTGCTTGCCCAAAAACCCAGTTTATTTTTTCTGCGCTTTGAAAGCGATACTCTAATTCAAATGGCGCGCCCATTTTTGCACCTTCACTCCATGCATTAAAAACACGCTCTTTATCATGGGGATGCAAACCTTTCACCCAGCCACTTCCCAGAGCGTCACTCTCAGACATACCGGTTATCTCTGACCATTTTTTATTAACATACAAACATTCTCCTAGTACATTAGTATAAAAAATACCGACAGGGGAAACCGAAGTTAATGTACGAAATTTCTTTTCACTTTCATTGTAAGCTCGATGAGACTCTACTATTCTTTCCTGCATTTCATTGGCCGATGACACAAGAAGATCTAACTCGTCATACTCGTTTGGTTTTTCTCTATCTAAAACAAGAGGGGTGATTTTATCTAATGAAATTTTTTGAAAATACTGGGCTATTAATGATAAATGTCGAGTGATTAATCGATAAAAAATAAAAAACACAAACAACACAACCAATAAGGTGCGCAGGGCATTATTGACGAGAATTGTAATGGCGTCTCTCAATAATTCATTGTAAATATTATCCAGTGTCGCAATAACAGTAAGCTCACCTATTACATTATTTTTTCCTAAAAAATGATATTCCATTTTATATTGATATTTAACAAAATGCTCGGTATCAACTTTCCCCATTTCAACAATAGAATTTTTCCCATTGTAAATCGATGCATATATAACATTTGGCAGAGTCATTAAACCCTCCATTTGTACTTTTAATTCCTGATAATTAGTTGCCCACAACGAATATGTAAAGGAGCGTAAATGCACTTTTTCAATCTGTACAAAAACTGACTCCAGTTCTTGTACGTCGCGCTGATATTCATTGTAAAGCTGCACTGCGGTTATAATAAATGTAATACCCGCGCTAAACAAAATCATATAAATAATAAGACGTTTTGCTAATGGGGAGCGTTTAATAGGTGATCGCTTAAGAGGCGTATTTATGGAGGACGAATGATTACCTGCGGGTTGCTGCATTTTTTACTTCATTATTTTAAGTGTGGTTCATATGGCAACATATGAGGAATTAATATTGCTTTTTTCCATGTATCATAAAGACCTTCCTGCTTTATATTTTTTAACGCCTTGCTTAACTTAGGCAATAGATCTTCATGCTTTTTATTTAAAAAAACAAACATCTCCCTTTGCTTTAATCTGGGTTCTAATACTTTAATTCCTTCAATATTATTTTCTTTTGCTAAAATAAAACCTTGCATGCAAGTATATAACGCAACCTCTATTCGATTGATTTTTAACAATCTAAATAATTGCTGCGGGTCATTTGCAGTTATCGTCATTTCGGAACCCGCCATCATTTTTTCATAAATTTTCCAGCCTTTAATGTAGCCAACCACATATTGACCTAACTCTTTGGGATGGTTTTTAATATCTGTATTTTTGGATAATACGCAAAAATCGGAGTCACGTATTTTTTCCGGCACACGCCGTAAATTCGTGTAGATTTTTTCTATACCTCCGATTCGATTTACCTCACCATCAACAATGCCTTCATTGGCACTTAGTAACCCTCGCTCGGGAGGCAGTCTCACTTTTTTAAATTGATAACCAATTCGCCTAAATGCTTCAATTAACACAACATCTAAAAAACCGTCATTATTCATTGTTGTATACGGCTCTTTGTTAGCGTCATTAAGCGTAATAATGGGAAGTAGTGAAGTTTCTTCTGCTACGACATTACCTACAACGAAACATACCAACATCAAAGTCAATACTAAATAAATGTATTTTATCATTTTTTACTTAGTCCCATTTTCAATGGATAAATACTTGTCACTGAACTACTCAGGCTTATTTTTTATTTTGTTTAACTCTTTAATAAATAGTCTCTGTGCAAACCATTGTCAAAAGCACTGTTAAAGCAGCTGCACCTTAACATCGAATGACATATTCCCTTATATCAAATAATTTTCATCCCGCCCCAGGCTAAAAAAGCCTGTGAAATAGCTCTATTTTTTCAATAAAAATGCAGCTATCTTCAGTGAATTTGCAGGGAATGGGTTAAATTTTGTAGACATCGTTACAAAATAGAGGCACAATCCCCTGCAGATTATTCCTACAATTAACCCTAATACATCAAAGCTTTTTTATGGCACAAATCCTTGTTCTCAATGGCCCTAATCTAAATCTGCTTGGCACCCGCGAGCCGGAATACTACGGCAGCGAAACACTGGAATCGATCATAAAAGACATGCAGGTACAGGCTAAGGAACAGGGCAATTCTATTGCTCATTTACAAAGCAACCAGGAGCATCAGCTAATTGAACGGATACACGCTGCACAATCAGATGGCACGGACTTCATCATTATCAACCCTGCGGCATTCACACACACCAGTGTGGCATTGCGCGACGCATTAAGCGGCGTAAAAATCCCTTTCATTGAATTGCACTTATCGAATGTACATGCCCGTGAAGAGTTTCGCAAACAATCTTATTTTTCTGATATTGCGCTGGGTGTTATTTCAGGTTTAGGCGCGCAGGGTTATCAACTCGCACTGCTCGCTGCCAATGATCACATGCAAGCGAATGCATAAAAAAACATTTAACAGTTTAGCTTACCTCTACAGGCTAAATAAATATTTAACATACAAAATAAAAGGTGTATCACCCTCATGGATATACGCAAAATAAAAAAACTGATTGAACTTCTGGATGAATCCGGTGTTGCCGAAATCGAAATTAAAGAAGGCGAAGAATCCGTTCGCATTTCACGCCAGCATAATGTTGTTGCAGCACCACCTCAACCTATGCATGCGCCAACCCCTGCACCTGCTGCGGCACCTGCACCCGTTGCAGCGGCCAGTGAACCTGCGGCAGAACCTGAAACCTCAGGCCATCAATTAACCTCACCGATGGTAGGTACGTTCTATCGCTCGGCTTCTCCCGGTGCAGCCGTATTTACCGAGGTAGGACAAAATGTTTCTGAAGGCGACACATTGTGCATTATCGAAGCAATGAAAATTCTTAACCAAATCGAAGCGGACAAGTCCGGCAAAATTAAGGCCATCTTAGTTGAAAACGGCCAGCCGGTAGAATTTGGTCAGCCCATCTTTATTATTGAATAGACTCGAACCATGATAGAAAAAGTAGTTATAGCTAATCGCGGCGAAATCGCCCTGCGTATACTTCGTGCCTGTCGTGAGATGGGAATTAAAACCGTGGCCATTCATTCCGAAGCCGACCGTGACTTAAAGCACGTGCGCTTGGCCGATGAATCCGTTTGTATTGGTCCTGCTCCGTCAGACCAAAGTTACTTAAATATCCCCGCAATTATTAGCGCAGCGGAAGTAACTGATGCGATGGCCATTCACCCAGGTTACGGTTTCTTATCAGAAAATGCCGATTTTGCTGAGCGTGTAGAAGATAGCGGATTTATCTTTATCGGCCCCACCGCCGGATCGATTCGCACTATGGGTGATAAAGTTGCCGCCATTGAAACCATGCAAAAAGCTGGCGTACCTTGTGTACCGGGCTCTAATGGTGTTATCGACGAAGATAACAAAGAAGAAAATATACGCATTGCCAAGCAAATTGGCTACCCGATTATCATTAAAGCCTCTGGTGGCGGTGGTGGCCGCGGCATGCGCGTAGTACACACCGAAAGCGCACTAATCAGCTCTATTTCTTTGACCAAAGCAGAAGCGGCGACGGCATTTGGTAACGATAAAGTCTATATGGAAAAATATCTGGAGCATCCACGTCACGTGGAAATTCAAGTTTTATCCGACGGCCAGGGTCACGCTGTTCATTTAGGCGAACGTGACTGTTCGATGCAACGTCGCAACCAGAAAGTGGTTGAAGAAGGACCGGCTCCCGGCATCACCGAAGAGCTGCGCGCTCAAATTGGTGGCGTTTGTGTTAATGCCTGTTTAGAAATGAATTACCGTGGCGCTGGCACCTTCGAATTTTTATTTGAAGACGGCAAATTTTATTTCATTGAAATGAACACTCGCGTACAGGTTGAACACCCAGTAACCGAAATGATTACCGGCGTCGATATTGTAAAAGAACAGCTTTACATTGCCGCGGGCGAGCCTTTAAGACTGAAGCAGGAAGACATTAAAATAAACGGTCATGCAATTGAATGCCGCATTAATGCCGAACATCATAAAACCTTTATTCCATCTCCTGGTTTAATTACTCGCTACCACCCTCCGGGTGGCCCGGGGGTGCGCGTTGAATCGCATATTTATGCAGGCTATAACGTGCCACCACATTACGATTCAATGATTGGTAAATTAATTTGCCACGGCGACACTCGCGACGTCGCAATTGCACGCATGCAAGGTGCATTATCAGAAATGGTAATCGATGGCATTAACACCAGCACCAAATTGCAAATGAGCATTATGCAGGATGCAAACTTTCAAACCGGTGGTACCAATATTCACTATCTTGAAAAAAAACTGGGAATATCATAATACATTTTCACCAAAACACAGGGGGCACAGAGTTAGTTAATTTAAATTATTTTTCCTCTGTGCCTTTGTTGCAAACAATTTAATGCCCTGAAAAACTTCCCAAAAGATGCCCTGGAAATATGCCCTGGATTCAACTAATACTTCAAACCAACAAATCCGATAATGAAAAAGCCGAACAGGCTTTACTCGATGCCGGCGCACTTTCTGTTACCAATAAAGACGCAGAAGACAAACCGGTTTTAGAGCCCCTGCCCGGCGAAACCCCCTTATGGGAAAATATAATTCTCACCGGATTATTCGAAGCCGATATCAACACCGATTTATTACAACTACAAATCAAAACCCAGCTCGGTGAAAATACCCCATTAAAACTCGAAGCCCTCGAAGACAAAGACTGGGTTCGCGCATGGATGGACGATTACAAACCCATGCAATTTGGTAAACGCTTATGGGTATGCCCAAAACATTTAGCACCACCACAACCCGATGCAATTAATTTAATGCTCGACCCGGGCTTAGCATTTGGCACTGGCACTCACCCGACCACCGCATTGTGTTTAGAGTGGCTAGATTCTGCTAATGTAAAAAACAAACAGATTTTAGATTTTGGCTGCGGCTCCGGCGTGCTCGCGATTGCTGCACTGCTGCTCGGCGCAGATCATTGCGATGCCACCGATATTGACCCACAGGCAATTCTCGCGACTAATGATAATGCACTTGCAAATAGTTCTTCAGAAAATAATGTCGCCGAAAAACTTGACTGTTATTTGCCCGCAGACTTACCCGCTATTCAACCCGCAGGCAATTATGATATGGTATTAGCTAATATCTTAGCCGGGCCACTTACCGAATTAGCTGAACAACTGGCGAGCTACTGCAAAGCGGGTGGTGATATTGTTTTATCCGGCATATTACAAACGCAATCAGAAAAAATTATTGCCGCCTATTCACCGTGGTTTGAACTTGACCCGATTGAAGTAAAAGAAGACTGGATACGAGTCACTGGCCGAAAAAAACAAACACTATAAAATGCAAACTGAATGCCCACATTGTAATACCATTTTTCGAGTCAGTGACTCGCAACTCGAACAAGCCGATGGACAAGTTCGCTGCGGTCACTGCTTAGCCGTGTTTACCGCTGACAACCCGTACAATACCAGCACATTTCAAACTGACAATAATAGCGAAGAACTTTCAAACGACAGTCAAAATAATATTAATGAAAGTATCTCCGCAATAGACACAGACCATGTTGTAGCGGACGTTATTCCACCAGAGTTGCGCGCTGAATCAAGGCAGGGGAAAAAACGCTTTAGTTTTATTGGCACATTACTTTTAAGCCTTGGTATTTTAACCGGCATTGGCGCATTTTTTTTACAATATGCCTATTACAACCGCGATAACTTAGTAAAAATCGCCGAGCTACGACCCTGGCTAAACCTGATATGCCAGCAAGCTAATTGCACATTACCCCCGCCTAAAGATTTAAACCTTATCGCGCTTAATAGCAAAAATATTTTTTCTCATCCTAATGTAAAAAATGCATTAATGGTTTCGGCCAGCATTATCAATCAAGCGAATTTCGCTCAAGACTTTCCGATTATAGAGTTACGTTTTGAAAACATTAGAGGAAAAACGATTGCGGGACGACGCTTTAGCGCACTGGAGTATTTAGCAATACCACAAGATCAAATATCAAAAATGCAACCTGACGTCTCGGTCAATATTAATTTAGAAATTAAAGACCCAGGTGAAGATATGGTAAGTTATGAATTTACATTTTTATAAAAAACTAATACAACAGCATTGCAAGAGAAAAGCTTTAGCTCGCGATGTTTATTAGCAGAAGTCGGAATCAAGCTTACCCCCGGCGCCCAAAATACTCAAACCACCAGATTAAATTACCCGACTAAACAACCAAACCAAATCACCATATTAAATCACCATATTAAATCACCATGTTAAATCACCATGTTAAATCATCTGGCACTTCATAATCTGCATACGGGTCATTTTCATCTTTCACTTCTTCTTCAAAAATAATCACCCGCTTTTCATTACGCTGCTGAATTTTTTTAGCTACTTCCAGCGGAATCAATTCATACATTCCATCAATTCGCGCAATACCTAATTTGCCTTTTATGATTTGCTGTTTCATTTCTTCATTGATGTAAATTTTCTTAACTTTTTTCTGATGTTCAAAGTTATAAGCAATTTCACACTTTTCATTACGGGGAATTAAATTATCTTTTATCAGTTGATTAATTTCAGCAGAAATAGCTTTGCCACGCGCCTGATCTTCTTTGCGTTTGTTTAACTCACGATCACGCAAAACTTTTTCTTGCGCTGCTTTTTTCGCTTTTAACTCGGCTTCATTTACAGGCTTAATTTTTTTATTATTATGCTGCTGCTTCTTCTTTTTATTTTTATCCTGCTGGACTTTTTGCACTTGCTGCTTACTTACCAATCCGGCTTTAAGTAGCTGCTCCTGAAAAGGGTTATTCATTGGAATATCTCAATACTATTTTAAAATAGTGCTATTTTAACGCTATTTTCTACTCATGTCTTGATAAACCCGAATATGGAAAATCTCAATCCCACAGCCAGGCAGCACCTCTAACCCCACTGGAATCACCATACATAGGCGCGACAAGTTGAGTATTTAGCACATCCGAAAAAACATAATTCGGCAGTATTTTAGGGATATTTTTATAAAGCCGCTGTATGTTAGACATGCCTCCACCTAGCACAATTACATCCGGATCTAAAATATTGATCACATGAGACAGGCCTCGTGCCAGTCTATTTTCATAACGCAATACACAGGCTTCGGCCTGCGAGTCACCCGCATCAGCCAGTGCCAATATTTCAACCGTCGGTAAATGGATTTTTGTATTTAATTGAAAGTCGTGTGATAAGGCGGGCCCGGATAAAAACGTTTCCAGGCAACCACTCTTACCACAGTAACATTCGGGGCCGGGCAATTCATTTTGCCCCGGCCAGGGCAATGGGTTGTGCCCCCACTCCCCGGCAATAGCATTGGGGCCGTTTAACACCCTGCCATTAACCACAATTCCCGCACCGGTTCCGGTGCCAATAATCACCCCAAAAACCACCCCTGCATTTTTTGCAGCTCCGTCTGTAGCTTCTGATAATGCAAAACAATTCGCATCATTACTGATGCGAATTTCACGTCCTAATAATTTTTCTAAATCCTGCTTAACAGGCTGCCCATTCATACAAACCGAGTTTGAATTACGCAGCAAACCACTCGCAGGTGATAAAGCACCCGGCGTTCCCACACCGATACTAGCGGTTAGTGAAAGCGTGTTTTCTATAGATTGAATTAAGCGAACAATGGCACCTAATATTTTCTGATAATTGCCCGCAGGGGTATCAATACGCTGGCGAATCATTTCACTACCATCAGCAGCCAGTGCAATAGCTTCAATTTTTGTGCCACCTAAATCTATGCCTATACGCATACAGCCACTTCTTTTAAGCTCATAAAATTTTAATCATTATTTTTGTTTTTTCTGAATAAATTTCACAACGATTTCTACCACTGTCTTTGCCACGATAAAGCGCAATATCCGCCTGCTTTATCAGCTCTACTTCATTTAAATCATCGCTTCCAAGTGAAGTTAACCCAACACGCGCTGTAATAACAGGCGCCACATCAGAATTATAAATGCACAATTGACAAAGATTTTATATTAAATCTGATTCTTTGCGCAACGGTATAAGCCCCTTCAATATCAATTAATAGCATTTACACTAAAAACTCTTCACCACCAAAGCGCACGGCAAGGTCAGTGATTCAACAATGGTTTTCGCGACTCTGATTAAAGCAACATCACCACTATCGTGGCCGTAGTTATCATTATATTTTTTGAAAAAGTCCACATCAATGAAATAGCTGCACCGGTTCTTTTGGCTGAATTAATTTCATTAATAATACGCTTTTCACAAATGCGTCTATTTAGAATTTGTGTTAACAGATCTGTTTCACTTAATTATTTATATTGGCTATTGGTAAACTCTAATTAACTGGGTGCGCTACTTTAATATTTCCTGAGATTTTTTACTTCGGCTAAATCTCTAATAACCAAACTAAATTGTGCAGCACTCTCTATTCCCGTATCTGACATTAACACCTGCAATGGCATCGCCTTTACCTCTTTATCGAGTCCGAAACCTCATGGCTAATCGCGTAATTTCATTTAGATAGTTTGTACCGCAATAGTATTAAACCTGTGTCGTATTTGAAGTGCTGGTCAATTTACTGCGGCTGCTCTGCCTGCGCTTTAATTCTGTCTGAGTTCCAGTAAACCTCGGCTGTATCTTCCAATTTATTTAAACGCCTGCCCGCTACAAACAACCAGTCAGATAGCCGATTTACATAAGCCAACAATACCTTATCTATATTGGCTTCGGCATTTAAAGAAACCAATGAACGCTCGGTGCGCCGGCAAATTGTGCGCGCCATATGACTAAAACATGAGGCCTCGGTGCCGCCAGGTAAAATAAACTCTTTAAGGGGGGAAAGTGACGCATTCATTTCATCCAGCGTATCTTCCAGCCAGTCTATGCGCGACTGGTTTAACATCGCATAATCGGGCATCGCTAAGGTGCCACCCAAATTAAATAAATCATGCTGAATGGTAATCATGTTTTCTCTTGTGTCAGATGGCGGTGTTTTTTTAATGACAACACCTAACATACTATTTAGCTCATCCACATCGCCGATGGCATGCATGCGTAAACTGTCTTTTGCTAAGCGGCTACCATTGGCCATGCCGGTAGTGCCGTTGTCACCTTTGCGGGTGTATATTTTTGAAAGTCGAAAACCCATATTTTTTCCTTTTATCTAGTTTAAAAATTATCTGTCGATAAAATTTAGGTATACTCAGACGCTACAAAAACAATAATCATTTTCATGCGCCAGCCAATCATACTTTTATCTGCACTTTTTTTACTGAGTTTATTCAGCTTTGTATTTGCATTTTCTGTCGGCAGCATTGTATTTTCATTGCCGCAAATGTCTGAAGCATTATTTGCACATCATACCAGTATTGCCCAAACGATTATCTGGGAGTTACGCGCTCCGCGTGCCTATATTGCATTTGTTACCGGCGGCCTGCTTTCGCTGGCGGGGGTTTTAATGCAGGTTTTATTACGCAACCCACTGGCCGATCCCTATATATTAGGGGTTTCCGGCGGCGCCTCTGTTGCGGCACTATTGGCCATGTCTGCTGGCCTTGCCGGTGTCTGGGTTTCCGGCAGCGCCTTTGGTGGCGCACTGCTGTCAATTTTACTGGTATTTGGTTTAGCCCATGGTCAAGGGCACTGGAACCCGACCCGTTTATTACTCACCGGTGTGGTCATTGCTGCGGGCTGGGGCGCTGCTATTAATTTTATTTTATCTACCAGCCCGGATGAACCTTTACGCAGCATGTTGTTCTGGTTAATGGGCGATATCAGTAATATCACACCTAATGTAAGTGGCTTGCTGGCATTAATACTCGGCCTGCTAATCAGTTTTGCTCTGGCACGAAAACTCAATATTCTTTCCCACGGCGAGTTACAAGCGGGCGCACTGGGCGTTGCGGTTAACCCCTTACGCATCAGTTTATTTTTGCTGGCTTCGGCTCTCACCGCTTTTGCCGTAACCCAGGCTGGCAGTGTCGGCTTTGTGGGCTTGATCGTGCCGCATATGATTCGCCTAATCAGTGGCAGCGACCACCGCATATTAATTCCCGCGGCGGTTTTGCTCGGTGGTAGCCTGCTGGTGATTTCCGATACCCTGGCGCGCATTATCATTGCACCACAACAATTACCCGTTGGCGTTATTACCGCCTTTTTGGGAGTGCCATTTTTTCTGTTTTTGCTTAATCGCTCAATGGCGGGCAAACAGCATGACTAAATTACAAATCAAAAATTTAAGTGTGCAAATTGGCAATAAACAAATTTGCACAGGTCTTAACCTAAATTTACAACCCGCACAAATATGGGGGATACTGGGTCGCAACGGTACGGGCAAAACCACTTTACTACATTCCATTGCGGGGCTGCGGCAAGCAACTAACGGGCAGATTTTGCTTGGGGATTGCGACATAACACAACTACCTCGCAAAATTATTGCACAAAAACTCGGCCTGTTATTGCAACACAGCGAAGATGCTTTTCCGAGCAGCGTATTGGAAACCGTTATCAGTGGTCGCCATCCGCACATTGAAAACTGGCGATGGGAAAACACTGATGACTACGTGAAGGCTCGCCAGGCACTACAACAAGTTAATATGCAAAATTTTGAGCAGCGCCAGATTAATGAGCTTTCCGGTGGCGAGCGTCAACGGGTTGCCATTGCGACTTTACTCACTCAAGATCCTGATATTTTTCTACTCGACGAGCCTAACAGCCATCTCGACCTGCATTACCAAATAAATATTTTGCACAATTTAAGTCAATACGCGCAAACTCGACAGCGCATTATTTTTATGAGCCTGCATGATATTAATCTAGCTGCACGTTTTTGCACTCACCTGTTATTTTTGTTTGACGACCTCAAAACTCTCAGTGGCCCTGCCGATAAACTGTTGAATACTAATAACTTAAGCGAGTTATTTCAGCACCCGATAAACGCCATTAAAAACGCTTCACAGACTTTCTACCACCCGAAATAAGCCCCATATCCTACTCATAAAAATCCCAAAAGACGGACTTAATTAATTTTATTTTAGCCACCTTACTTGACAGCAACCCCCTCTCAGATCTAAAGTTCGCCACCATTGTTTCAGGTGCCCAATTGCGATACAACCATCGTAAAGGGTGAAACGGGAAGCTGGTTAAAGTCCAGCGCTGCCCCCGCAACGGTAAGCGTTTAGTCAATACATAAAGCCACTGTGTTAATTCATGGGAAGGCGTAGCGACATTGCGTAAGCCCGGAGACCGGCCTGAAAAATGCTACATTATTCTGATTTACTACGGCGGGTAGTTAACGGGTGCAGTATCTTCTTTGAAATATTTCATCCCACACTTCTCCTCGTTTAACCCTATTTAGCACGGGCGGTGCTATGGAGATTTGTTGTGAACAAAAGCTTTTCAAAAACCTTATTAATTAGCTCAGCCTGCCTCAGTACAAGCGTCGGCAGCTTTAATCTTTATGCTGATGGCGCGGAACAAAGCAATAATTTAGACGAAATTATCATCACCGCTAACCGCTACTCACAAGCGGTAAACGAAAGCCTCTCATCAGTTAGCGTAATTACCCGTGATGACATTGAAAATTCTACCGCGCAAGACTTACCGACACTACTTAGCACCGTCGCCGGTTTTGATATGCGCGCTTCCGGCGCCTACGGAAAAACTACTTCGTTTTTTATGCGCGGCACAAACTCCAGCCATTTATTAACACTAGTCGATGGCGTAAAACTTTATTCAGCAACCGCTGGCAACACTTCCTTACAACATATTTCACTCGACCAAATCGAGCGCGTTGAAATTGTTCGCGGTCCACGCTCTAGCGTTTACGGCTCTGAAGCCATTGGCGGTGTAATACAAATTTTTACTCGTAAAGGTAAAAACAAATCATCGGCAAGTGCGAATGTTGGTCTGGGCAGTAATAGCAGCAAAGAATTATCCGCGAGTTTCTCTGGTGCAAGCGAAAAAGCCCGCTTTAATTTAACCGCCAGCAGCTTTAAAACCGATGGTATTGATGCCATTATCCACACCACTCCAAACGATAAAGATGGTTATAACAATGATTCGATCAGCACTAATTTAAATTATCAGTTTAGCCCGCAGCTTTCACTGCAATCATCTTTTATGAATGCACAGGGCAGCACTCAATATGATGAATGTGTTAATACCACTACCTTTGTCACCTCGGACGACTGTAGCTCTAATTTTGTTCAACAAACTTTTAACAATACTTTTAGCCTGGCGCCACAGGGGCTATGGGATGCAAAATTAGAGCTGGGCACATCAAAGGATTTAAATGAAAATTTTTGGGAAGCCGCTGAAAATGGCAGTTTCCAAACTAAACGCGACAGCGCTACATTTATTAACAACCTGCAACTTTCTGAAAACCAGTTATTAGTATTGGGCATCGACTACGCAAAAGATTCTGTTGAAACTATGGCCTACCCCCCTACTGCCGCTTCATCCAGAAATAACACCGGCGTATTTGCCTCCTGGAATAGCCGCATTTATGAATACGACATCGAACTGAATGCACGCCGTGATGATAACCAGCAATTTAACACCTATAACACCGGTAGCATTGCAGTGGGGCACGCAATCGCAAGTAACATGCAGGTATTTGCTTCTTATGGCACGGCATTTAAAGCACCTACATTTAATGAACTTTATTTCCCCTTCTTTGGCTCTGAAACGCTTAAACCAGAAGAGTCTAGCAGCGCCGAAATTGGGCTTCGCGGAGATTATCATTCCGGCAACTGGTCATTTAATATTTATCAAACCAATATTGATAATTTAATTGCCTATGACCCCGGTTTGTTTCTGGCGAATAATATAGACAAGTCACAAATCACCGGTGCAGAACTTATATCTAACAACGTTTTTTATAAGTGGCATATTAATACCTCTATTTCTTACACCGACCCTGTTAATAAATCCGGCCCTGATAAAGGCAAACAACTGATTGCCCGCGCCAGAGAAACCATAAGCATTACCGCCAATCGTAACCTTGGTAGCTATAATTTCGGCATGGCATTTTTGGCTCAAAGCAAACGCTACACCAGCACCGATAATAGCGCATCGACTGCCGGTTATGGTTTAGTTGATTTATCTATGGGATATAACTTTAATCCGCAATTTAAACTAACGATGAAGCTCAATAATATTTTTGATAAAGAATATGTATTGAACCAAGCATACGGTGGTAGCAATTACAACACATTAGATAGAAACGTATTTATCAATCTTGTTTATACTATGTAAATAATGAAATCAGGACTGCTTATATTCATTTTGCTATCAACGCTCGTGCATGCTGCCATCATCAGCACACACGAACAATGGGAAATTAATTTAAGTGAAAACCATGAGCAGGGAAGCCCATCTATCAATGTTGAAGTATTAACTATATCTCAAAAAAAAATTGAACCCATAAACACCATAACGCGGGACGTACCTTTAAAGCCCTCACCCATAAAAATGCCGATTAAACACATCACAAAAGCGCAGCCTGAAAAAATAATTCCCGAAAAAATAACTTCCGAGGAAATAATTCCTAAGGAAATCATCCCTGAGAAAACAACCCCTGAGAAAAAAATATCCCATAAAATAATTTCCAAAAAAACAGCACCACCCGACCTTGCTCTCAACGCCCCAAACAAAAACACTCTAAACAATAAAAAAAAATCTGAAAACAATGAGAAGATAACATCACTTTTAAACAACGAATTAAGTAAGCATTTTTATTATCCAAAAGCAGCACAAAGAAAAAACAAACAGGGGCGAGTCATATTGGCATTTTCCATTAATTCCGATGGCTATATTAATAATATACGCATCAACAAAAGTTCCGGCTCGAATATACTTGATAATGCAGCCATTAATGCCCTGCATAAAATAGACGCTAAAGAAAACTTAGCTAAAGCCTTGCACGGCAACAGTAGCGAACAGGTTTTACCCATTACTTATAAATTAACCGCTAATTGATATAACAAACCGTATTAATCATGCCTGATTTTTTCATTGCGCTCTAACCCGACTTAAATACTCACACATCTTGCGTGTGCCCTGCAAAATTCTTGGCGTTTGACGTATTACTAACGATGCATCAATCGCGTAAACATGCTGATTTTTAACCGCTTTTATAATCGTCCATTTATTCCATTGTTTTAACCACAACGCCCTATCCTTTGTCATGCCGGCTACAATTACATCCGGGTTTTTTTCGATTACCGCCTCAACACTCACCCGTGGCGCAATAATATCTAAATCCCCAAAAATATTTTCGCCACTACAAAAAGCAATTACCTGGCTGATTAAATGCCCATCACTAATTGTCATCAGCGGCTCGTTCCACACTTGATAAAAAACCCGTACCGGTTTAGCCGCCGGATAATCTTTTTTGAGTTGTTCCAACTCTACCAGAAAATTTGAGGCCACCCGATCTGCGATTTTTTCTGTGGCCATTAATTTTCCCATACTGCGTATATTTTTCGCCACATCTTCAAACACTTTCGGCTCACTGATAAACACATTTAAACCCAATGATTTTAATTTTTTAATCTGTTCAATTGAGTTACCACCACTCCAGGCCACAATCAAATCCGGCTTTTTAAACATAATACGTTCTATATCTATTTGATTATAACTACCGATTAGTGGAACTTTTTTTGCCGCTTCGGGGTAGTCACTATAACTCACCGTGCCCACTATTTGATCGGTAGCACCTGCCGCAAATAATAACTCTGTTGCATGGGGGGCCAGACTGATAATACGTTGCACCGGTTGAGAAAACTCAAACGCCTCACCTCCATCATCTACCACTTGAATGAATGGTGCCGCGCATAATATTAATGGCATCATTAATAATAAATATATTATTCTCATTTAACTCTCATTTTATTTAATACTCTTTTGCGTTTTGAAATGTCGTGACCACATCGCAGAACAATTAACACCATCTCTATAAACATTTATAAATATAATACCTCGTATAATTCAATCTAAAAACTAAAATAAATAATATACAGAATATTCAGCTAAAGGGTTGACTATTTTGCCCCTGCCATTATACTCAACTATATGGTTGAATGTAAAAAAGACATTTTACTCTCCGAGTTACTCAAAGCACTCAGCGACACCACTCGCCGCGAACTTTTAACTCACCTGTGCCAACAGGGCCCGAGCCGTGTCACCGATTTAGCCAATAATTATGACATGTCGTTAAACGCCATTTCTAAACATATAAAAGTGCTGGAAAAAGCCGGACTGGTGACTCGTCAAAACCTAGGACGTACACATTGGATTAGAGCCGATTTAAAAAAGATAAAACTGATTGAAAACTGGACGAATAAACTTAAATCAATCTGGGAATTACGTCTCGATAAACTCAATGACATCATCCAAAATGGAGAAAAAGATCATGACTGATTTAACCGTAAATATAAGCAAAACCATTAATGCGCCGGTAAAAACCGTATTTGAAGCCTGGCTAAACCCGCAGATGTTAGCGCAATTTATTTTACCCATGCAAGGTATGCCTCAACCTGATGTAAAAACCGATGCAATAGAAGGTGGTCGATTCAGTATTATCATGCAAGTTGGGGATGATAAAGTTTCACACACCGGAAAATATCTGGAAATAAATCGCTTTAGTAAATTGGTTTTCACCTGGGAGTCACCCGTTTCACCTGACGATAGCACCGTAACCTTGTTGTTTAGTGAAGTTAATAAAAACCAAACTCATGTAGAACTAAACCATGTTAAATTTATTAACGAAGAAACTCGCTCAAACCATGAAGACGGCTGGGGTAATATTTTAAATGCATTAAACGATATACTGGTCTAGATTTCAGGTAATTTAATTAAAAAATAAACCCCGAAAATTGTAGGTGTCGACTTATTCGCACCTACAATAAAACAACCACACACAAAATCACAGCTTCAACAATTTCGATTGATGCGCCAATCGTATCCCCTGTCATACCATCAATATGTTTAAGCATTAAATATCGTAAGCCCCACAAAACTAAAAATACAATTGTCATTAAAATTATGCCGTTAATAAGGCCTATCGAAAACAAAATAGCCACACCTGTCATAAGTAGAATAGTCCACGCATAATGACGTTGTAAATATTTTTCCATAGCACTGCCCAAACCTTTCTCTCGCACATAGGGCGTAGTTAAAAATAAAAATATCGGCACGCAGCGTCCCATAACAAGTACAATTAATATTGAAAAATAGTCCGTCTGCTTTAATAAACTCTGCAATGCAGAAAATTTAATTAATAGAACAAGCACCAACACAATAACCGCAATTGGCCCTGCCTGCGGATCTTTCATTATTGCTAATGCACGCTGCTTATTTCCGTGGCTACCTACCCAGGCATCGGCACTATCGGCAAGGCCATCCAAATGCAGCCCACCGGTAATCACAACCCACACGCATAATATAATAGCCGCGCTTAGCATTTGATTTTCTGCATTTGAAAACAAGTATGCCAGCAACACTAGCAGCCCGCCGATTAACGCACCAACCAATGGATACCATAACAATGAAGCGGCTATGTTTTTATCATTCCAGTTACGTTGATATGGCACGGGGATACGGGTTAAAAACTGAATGGCAATTAAAAAATTTTGCATCGTGATTTACTTTTTAATGCGCTGATTAATAAACGCTAAATTAATGTTTTTATCATAGCAATTCAGGCGACTTAAACTGCCATAATCAATACTAATTTGTTGCGCCGTTTTAAACTCGATAGATAGGACATTTGATATTATTTGTCGAATCACTCCACCGTGTACTACCATTAATATTTTCTCGCCTTTGTATTTATTGATTATATTATTTAAAGCCATATTTACTCGGGTTTGAAACACTGTCAACTTCTCAGCATTAGGTGGCGTGTTGTTTCTCGGGTCATCCCAAAAGGCTGACAATAAAACCTCCTGTGTTTGCCATAGCTCTTTTATTGGCTCGACCTCCCAATCACCAAAATCAATTTCCCTCAGATCATTTTCAATCATTATGGATATTTCATTTTCCTTTGAAAAGTACTGTGAAAAATCAAGGCAACGCTTTAATGGTGAACTTATTATTCGTTGATAGTCATTATTATTAATAGCTGATTTCATTTGTTGCCAACCGTGCAGGCTTAATGACGTATCGGTTGAGCCCAGGAAAACCGAGTCCTTTGAGACTTCATTTAAACGGGTTTCACCGTGACGAAGTAAATCTATTTGGGTTTTGTCGTGCATTTAATTTAAGCCTTAAAAAGTAACCTAATCCTGATTACTCACCCCGGCCTGCTCAAAAGTCGCCATATTATTGTGCAGCTCACATGCCAGTTTCATAAGCGGCACAACCACCGCCGCACCACTGGCTTCACCTAGACGCATATCCATATTTAATAGTGGCTTTATTTGTAGCATCTGGATAATAATTTCATGCCCTGGCTCAGCTGATACATGGGAAAAAAACATCCACTGTTTAACCTGTGGGTTTAATTTAATCGCAACCAACGCAGCAACGCTACTAATAAACCCATCAACAATCACAGGTAAATTATTTTGTGCACAATATAAATAGGCACCGGTTAACGCGGCTATTTCAAAACCACCCAAATATTGCAAAACGGCTAATGGCGATTGCAATTTTTCTTTATGTAACTCAAGACCGATATTAATAATTTCTGCCTTATGCGAAACCCCCGTTTTATCTAGACCAGTTCCCGGACCTGCGATTGTTTCGGCTTTTTCATTAAACAGCGCACAGGCAATAGCGGTTGCAGATGTGGTGTTAGCAATGCCCATATCTCCACCGATAAATAATTGTAGCGCATTTTCCAATGCCCTTTCTACTGCCGCTTTCCCTGCGTTTAATGCTGCATGCAACTGGCTTTTCGTCATCGCCGCTTGCTTGCTAAAATTTTGCGTGCCCGCCGCAACACGTTGCACCACTACACCTGCCAATGGTTCGTGCTCATTTACCGTGCCCACATTGATCACTTCTAAATTGGCACTTAACTGTTTAGCCAATACGCTAATTGCTGCGCCGCCACGAGAAAAGTTTTTCACCATTTCCAATGTTACCACCTGCGGAAACAATGAAACATTTTCTTCTGCTATTCCATGGTCGGCAGCAAACACCGCTATCTGTATGTTATTAATTTCTGGCTGATCGGTGTGCTGCATTGCCGATAACTGTATTGCTATTTCTTCCAGCCGCCCCAAAGATCCGGGTGGTTTAGTTAAGCTATTTTGTTTTTGTTGTGCGCGTTCTAAATATTCAACATTTATGTTTTCTATATTATTTTCTAACCAATCTATATTTATCATTATTTCTCTTTTTTATTTTATTCTTCAGATTTCAAAATTTGTGAAATCCCAGCCGTTAAAAAAACAACCTGCTCACAAATCATTGCCAATTGTTGGTGCAAACGGCCCGACTCATCAATAAATTTTCTCGCCAACTTATTGGCAGGCACAACTCCCTGCCCCACTTCATTGCTCACCAGCAATACATCTGATTTTAATTTTGACAGCGTGCTGAGTAGTTCATCCTGCTGCGTTTTCATTTCATCCACCCCCAGCGCTAAACAATTACTCAGCCATAGCGTTAAGCAGTCAATTAATAAACAGTGATTTAAATTGTCGTTTTGCTGCAACACTTGCGATAGATTTAACGGCTCTTCAATTAGCTGCCAGTGGGTTGGGCGTTGCTGTTTATGCAATGCAATTCTATGTGCCATTTCTACATCATCGGCGCTGGCAGTTGCAATATAGATCACTTTCTTCCCGCCCAGCTCAGCCTGCTGTTGCGCATAATGGCTTTTACCCGAGCGAGCCCCACCTAAAATTAACTGTTTCATTTTTTTCCGATAACCAATTCGCTTTGATTTTGGGGAATTAACCCCGTCATGTTTTTATAAAAAATTTTTATCTTTTCAAAATCACCTTGAATATCGCCACTTGGGATTATCACTTCCCCCACACCTATTTTTTTATTTTTATAATCGAGATAAGCCAATACAATCGGTACGTTTGCGCCATTGGCTATGTAATAAAACCCGCTTTTAAAGCCCGCGGTTTTCGATCGCGTTCCTTCGGGCATCAGCCCCAAAATAAATTGTTCTCTAACATTAAATAAATCAATATTTTTTTGAATAAAACCAATGCTTTTATGCCGAACTATTGGCACCCCACCCATTGCAATAAACAGCGGACGCAATGGTCCCCAAAACATACTGTCTTTCGCCACCCAGTTTAACGGCATTCCCAGACCCCATTTGGCTAACATCCCCAAAATAAAATCCCAGTTACTGGTGTGGGGATAGACAATTAACACATATTTTTTGACCGGGGGCAGTTGTAAATTTAACTCCCATCCCAATATTTTTAATATTAATCTACTAATAAATTTCATATTTTACGAACAGTTTAAACTTTTATTTAAAATTAGGGTCTTTATTAATTGTGTGCGAATGATAAAATTTGCGCACCTTAATTTAATAAACACTAAGCATCTGCCAACAGGAGGCAAGCTTGACACAGCATACTGCAATTTCACAACTCAGAGATTATATTAGCCAGCAAATACTTGGCCAATCACCCCTTGTTGATCGGCTCATTATAGCGCTTTTAGCCGATGGTCACCTGTTAGTTGAGGGTGCCCCCGGTTTAGCAAAAACCCGTGCAATAAAAGTATTAAGCGAAGGCATTGAGGCTGAATTTCACCGGGTGCAGTTTACTCCGGATTTGCTCCCCGCAGATTTAACCGGCACCGAAATTTATCGCCCGCAGGATGCCTCGTTTCAATTTCAAAAAGGCCCGTTGTTTCACAATTTAATTTTAGCGGATGAGATTAACCGCGCACCGGCGAAGGTGCAATCCGCATTACTCGAAGCGATGGCGGAAAGACAAATCACTGTCGGCTCCGTCACTTACCCATTACCCGAGTTATTTTTGGTAATGGCGACCCAGAACCCGCTAGAGCAGGAAGGCACCTATCCATTACCCGAAGCCCAGCTCGACCGATTTTTAATGCATGTATTTATCGATTACCCCAGCGCCGAAACCGAGCGTGACATTTTACATTTAACCCGCAACGAAGCACGCCAAGGTTTAAGCGAGCCGACTAAGCCTGACAACACCATGCTGCAACAAACCTTATTTGATGCGCGCAATGAAACTTTAGACATTTATATGTCGGACGAGCTGGAAACCTATTTACTGCAATTGGTACTGGCAACCCGCGACCCCGGAAAATACGATACAAAACTCGCCGACTGGTTAGAATATGGCGCATCGCCACGCGCCTCGATGGCCCTCGATCGCTGCGCCCGTGCCCATGCCTGGCTCGCCGGTCGCGATTACGTGGGGCCGGAAGATATTCAATCCATCGCCCACGATGTATTGCGCCACCGTATTATTTTAAGTTTTGAAGCCGAGGCCGAAGGCATTAGCAAAGACCAATTTATTGATGAGCTAATCGCCCGCATTGCGGTTCCGTAGGCACACACGTCATGCAGAACAAAAACACACTTGCCGATGATATCGCACGCATTAAGCAATCCACATTGATTGGTTTAAATCGTGATGCTCGCCAGTTGCCCCTTCACTCTGCCAGTATTCGCGCACAATTTAACGGCCAGTATTTATCGACCTTTAAAGGCCGCGGCATGGAATTTGATGAGTCGCGCCCCTATCAGCCCGGCGATGATATTCGCGCCATTGATTGGCGAGTCACCGCACGTACCAGCAAAACTCACACTAAAATATTTCGCGAAGAACGTGAGCGGCCGGTTTTACTATGGGTGGATTATCGACAGCCAATGTTTTTTGGCACTCAGCAACATTTTAAATCCGTATTAGCTGCAAAAATTTCTTCGCTATTAGCGTGGAGCACTGCCCATCACGGTGACCGACTGGGTGGCCTGATTTTTTCTGAAAATACCCATATTGAATTACGCCCTGCACGGGGTAAATCGGCCAGTCTGCATTTTATTAAACAATTGGCACAACATACGGCATGGGAAAATAACGTAGAATATGCTGATGAAATTAAAAGTGCCGCCGATGCACTGAGCCGTTTACAGCGAGTAAGCAAACCCGGCTCGCTGATTTTTTTAATTAGTGATTTTCGTAATATGGATGATTTAAGCTGGTCACAAATTTCAAACCTCAGTCGTAACTCGGACGTAATTTTAATTTCTATTCACGACCCCCTGGAACAACAGCTGCCCCCCGCTGGCAATTACAAAATCAGCAATGGCGAAACCGAATTAAATTTAAATACCTACAATAAAAAACAACGCCAGCAATATCAGCAACGCTTTTTAAATCAACAGGCGCAATTAGAAAATACCTGTCGAAAAATGGGCATGCATTTTATCAGTATTTCAACCGCAGATGACACGCTGCAAACCTTACAGCAAAAACTCGGCATTAGCTTAAGTAGAAAACACAGTAGAAAATGAACCCACTTCCCACACAAAATATTCCTTTGCGTGATATCCACCTGCCCGATGCTATTAGTTGGTGGCCATTAGCCATTGGCTGGTGGTTATTACCGATTATTATTGTTTTATGTGGCTTTGGAATATACCAATATTTAAAATATCAAAAACAAACTAGAAAACGCGCGTATCGAAAAATGGCTGTGCGCGAATTACAAACGATTAAATCACAATTTAAAAACACCGAAAACTCTATTGAGTTAATTCGCGCCATTTCAGCGTTATTACGCCGCATTGCATTAAGCTATTTACCCCGTGAAAAAATCGCCAGCCTTACCGGTGAGCAATGGATTAAACAATTAAATCAACTTAGTGCTCAAAATATATTTACAAAAGAAGTTGGCATACTGCTAGAAAAAGCCCCTTATATGAAACATAGCGAATTCAAAACCGATGAGCTAATGCGTTCATGTGAACAATGGATAAATGCATTACCCGCGAGCCCTCAATCCAATGAGATGCAGTTATGATGTCCATCGCCAATATTCAATTCATCTGGCCGTGGGCATTTATTCTTTTACCCCTGCCCTTACTAATACGCTTTATAACCCCTGCCAGCGACAAAAATCAGGACACGCCTTTGCACGTACCGTTTTTAGATGACTTTAATCAGCTTAGTCACCGCTCAAGTTTTATTAATAAAAATAAATGGCTGATGATTTTAGCATCTATTGCCTGGCTATGTTTAATACTGGCAGCGTCCAGGCCCCAATGGTTGGGCGAGCACGTAGATATTCCCGTAAGTGGTCGCGACTTAATGATGGCGGTGGACTTATCCGGCAGCATGGCCGAAAAAGATTTTGAAATTAACAGTCAAACCATTAATCGTTTGCAGGCTGTAAAACGGGTTGCGGGCGAATTTATTAAACGCCGTGAAGGAGACCGTATTGGTTTAATTTTATTTGGTCAACAAGCTTATTTACAAACCCCTTTAACCTTTGATACACAAACTATTAATGACATGCTACAGGAATCATTAATTGGCATCGCCGGAAAAATGACCGCCATTGGCGATGCGATTGGGCTGGCTATTAAACGCCTGAACGGAAAGAGCGCGGAGAAACAGGTGTTAATTTTACTCACCGATGGTGCCAACACTGCTGGTGAAGTGCCGCCATTAAAAGCTGCGGAACTCGCTGCTAAACAAAATTTAAAAATTTATACCATTGGCATAGGTGCAGCATCCCATGAAAGGGGTGGTTTGTTTTTTAAACAAACCGTAAAAAACAATGAGATCGATGAAAAAACGTTAAATGAGATTGCGGTTATCACCGGCGGAAAATACTTTCGTGCACATAACACACAGGAGCTTAATAAAATTTACGCACTGATTGATGAGCTAGAACCGATCGAGCAGGAAACCCAAAGTTTTCGCCCTGTGCAAGCACTTTATTTCTGGCCGTTAAGTTTGGCTTTTTTAATAGCTATCTGCATCGCTATTTTTCCCACATTAGGGCAGGTTTTAAATCAAGTTATTGGCTTGTTCCCAAACAGGATAAAGCAAAATGGATAACCTGCAATGGATACAACAATTTCATCTAATTCGCCCCTACTGGTTATTGGCGTTAATTCCCCTCGGCTTAACCATTTGGTTAGCGGCGCGCACGCAAACGCAAAGTCGCAGTTGGGCATCGGTTATTGATAAACGTTTATTACCGCATTTATTGGAAACCGTAAACAAGCGGAAAAAAAGCACTCCCATAAAAAGTTTATTTTTATTGGGCTGCATCATTATTTTTTCATTGGCCGGGCCAGCTTTTGAAAAACGACCGCAGCCAGTTTTTAAAACCCAATCTGCACTGGTTATTCTCTTAGATTTATCTCGTTCAATGAATGCAACTGACATTAAGCCCAGCCGTTTAAGTCGCGCACATTTTAAAATCAATGACATTTTAAAGCTGCGTAAAGAAGGCCAAACCGCATTAATCGCTTATGCGGCAAATGCTTATGTGGTGTCACCACTCACCGACGATGCTAAAACCATTGCATCACAGGTACCTGCGCTAGAAACCTATATTATGCCGGCACAAGGTAGCCGTTTAGATATTGCCTTAGAAAAAGCCTTAGAACTGTTTACCAATGCGGGACAATCAAAAGGCGACGTTTTAGTTATTACCGACAGTATTAATGATAAAGACAAAAGCACCATAAAAAGCTTAAATAATAAAAATTTCAAAACATCTATTCTGGCCATTGGCACCGCAGACGGCGCGCCCATTGCTAATCATAACGGGGGATTTGTAAAAGACCGTAATGGCTCAATCGTTATACCTAAACTTGAAATAAATTTGCTTAGAAATGCCGCATTAGCAGGGGGTGGAAAATTTAGTTTATTAACCAGCAATGATCGCGACATTAACCATATATTGCCCAACATTAAACTCGACAAAAATAAAGCCAATGAAGAACAAACTGACATTAGTGGCAATAAATTTAAAACCGACATCTGGCACGAAGAAGGCCCCTGGCTATTACTAATTATTATTCCTTTTGCGGCTTACGCATTTCGAAAGGGCTTAATTTTTGCATTATTGATTTTTATTTTTCCCGTTTTTGTTTTCTCTTGGCCACAACCGGCGCAGGCAGAAACCCCGCAAAACATCACTGCTGCCTGGAGCTGGTCCAATCTATGGAGCACCCAGGATCAACGAGCCGCAAAAGCTTTACAACAAGGCGAGACCAAACAGGCTGCTAAATTATTTGAAGACCCACAATGGAAAGCCGCCGCGCAATACCAGTCTGGTGAATACCAAAAAGCCGCTGAACTTTTAAATAACATCGACACACCCGATGCGAATTACAACCGGGGCAATGCTTTGGCCAAAACCAATGATTTAGATAGCGCAATAAAAGCTTACGATCGCGCGCTACAATTAAATCCCGATCATGAAGACGCAAAATATAATAAAAATTTACTTGAGCAGGCGAAACAACAACAGCAGGATAAGAATTCGAAAAACAGTGAAGATCAGAATAATAAGAGCCAGAACAATAAAGACCAACAAAAAAATCCGAATGACTCAGAAAATAAAAACAACGAAAATAATTCTGGAGAAGACTCTCAGCAACGAGATCAGTCCGGCAATAAATTTGATAAAGAACCAAACGAACAAGACAGTGAGACACCTCAGTCGAAACAAACTCCAGATAATAAAAACAGTGCCGATACTGAAAAAGAAAAAACATCCACAACCGAAGCTAAAGAAAATGAGCGTGACGAAAAAACATCAAAAGAAGAGTTGAAAGCCCAACAACAAAGTTTAAGCGAAGCAACACCTGATTTAGAACAACAACAGGCGCAGCAATGGTTAAAAAAAATACCCGATGACCCGGGTGGATTATTACGGCGTAAATTTAAATACCAATATAGCCGCGAACAACATGAAAATGAACAACAACCATGGTGATGCTAACTATTTTTTCGATAACAATGCAACAAACGCCACACCAAATAAACGTTTAATTTTTTAATTAGAAATTTTATTTAAATATTATGAACATTAAAACTTTTTTTACCCGCAGTATTTTTATCCTTTTATGCCTTTTAAGCATCAGCGCCTATGCCGCCGACATTCAGGTAAAAGTCGATCGCACTCAAGTTGAGGTTAATGAAACCTTTACGTTAATTTTTGAAGCTAATGAAAACCCGGATGATGAGCCGGATTTTTCACCCCTGGAAAAAGACTTTCAATTACTGGGCACTAGCACTAGCAGCAATATGAGCATCATTAACGGCAATTATACGCGCTCTAAAAAATGGCTTGTCACACTAATGGCATTGCATAAAGGCACAATCAGCATTCCATCAATTAGCTTTGGCAGTGACCGCAGCCCGCCCGCACAAATTAATATTAAAGCGCCACAACAGTCCACAGGCAAGCAGGGCGAAGCTTTTATTTCAGAGTTAGAAATCAGTAACAGCTCAGTCTACCCTCAGCAACAGATTATTGTGACCCAGCGTTTACTCAGCTCTAGCAATATTAATGCTTATGAATTTAGCCCGCTAAAAATAAAAGGCGTTGAAGTCACCCGCGAAATATTAGGCGATGTAAAACAATATCAAACTCAACGCGGTGACACACCTTATTTGGTCTTAGAGCAAAACCATGTTATTTACCCACAGTCTGCAGGACAACTCAGTATTGAACCCAGCATTGCCAGTGCGCGTGTTGCGATTAAGGGCAACCGGGGAAACCGCTCGACTTTTGACCCTTTTCGTAACAACACAAAAACATTGCGCCGCTCGTCTGCCAAAAAAAGCATTAGCGTTAAAGCGATTCCAAAAGCATTTAAAGGCAAACACTGGCTAGCCGCAAAAGAAGTGCAGCTGGTAGAAGAGTTTCCCGTATCAAAAACCTTCAGCGTAGGCGAGCCGATTACCCGCACTCTTGTGCTAATGGCCGATGGACAAAACTCATCCCAGTTACCTGAATTTATAACTCAGAATGTTAAAGGTTTAAAACAATACCCGGACAAACCCTTATTAAAAAACAATATCAGTGACACCGGCATAACGGGCGTGCAACAATTAAAAGTTGCAATCATTCCATCGTCAACGGGTCAGTATACTTTGCCTGCTATTTCCATTCCCTGGTGGAACACCCAAACTAATAAACTGGAACATGCGCAAGTACCTGCGCGCGTTTTTTCTGTTGACTCAACAAACCAGTCAACATCAAGCTCAACGAAGCCCCCGGTATTAAACACCGAAAACCGTTTACCTTTAGAAATAGATAAGCCAGAAGTTATAGCGCCCACAGACAATTCGACTCCAAATACCCCTAACAATACCAATGACAACAGCCTTCTATGGAAAATCATTTCTTTATTACTGGCTATCGGCTTAGCGTTGAGTTTATTTTTATTATGGCGTAAATCCAGCATTCGGATCGTACCCGAAAGTGAGCCCCAAATTAATCAACTCTCATTAAAACAAGCCATAAAGCGCCTTAAACAGGCCTGCGACAATGGCGATGCGACGGCAACCAAAAATGCACTGCTGGCTTGGGCAAATGCATTATTTGTAAATAAATCGATTCATTCACTTGGTGACTTATCAAATTACGTTGATGTGGATTTAGCCGAAAAAATATTATTACTTAATGCCCGTTTGTATGATGGAAATAGCACTCAGTGGACGTGTGACGAGCTGTATAATCTTTGTGTTCGTAATAGTGAACTCATTAATAAACAAACCACACAAGCTGCCTCGAAAGGGAAACTAGAAAGCTTATATAAGTAAGTTTTCATCCCGTAGAAGTTAGCTTTACAATTTTTTAAAACTTTTTATAGCTTTCACTGTCACACACCATCACCTACTAAATATATGCGATAACTTATGAAACCTGGGCTAACACTTAAAACCACCTTACTTGTTTTTTTGTTTACATTCACATTTTTAGTTTCGGCTATGCCCAGGCCTCCCACTAAACTACCTAATTTAAAACTCATGGGCAGCGACGCTAAAAAACATTATTTGCATGAGTATCTGCCGGAAAAAAAATGGACAACAATAGTCGTGTGGGGGCCTAAGTGCCCAGCCTGCATTGAAGAAATGCCTGAAATACAGGGTTTATTTGACGACACTAAAGAAAACAATATCAATGTGTTTGGACTGGCTGTAGATTTTCCCAGCTTTGATTATGCCAAACTCAAACAGGTGCAACAGTTTGAAGAAGATTATTTTATTAGCTTCCCGAATTTATTAATTAGCTCCAGCATTTATTATGAATTAGGGCTAGGCCCGCTCAAGGGCACCCCGACCATTATTTTAGTTAACCCTAAAGGTGAAGTTAGCGCAGTGCAACTAGGCGGGGTTCCCCGAAAAGTTATTGAGCAATTTATTAACGATGAAAATGCAAAATTCACTAATGATCAAACTCATTAGTCTGCTATTAAATCGATATAAACAAGTCAGACAGAATATTGCAGAGCCGTAAATAACGGGTACAATAGTCGATGATATAATTCTTCTTATAATCATCAAAAGAAACGGATCTCAAACATGGCCGATAAACCTAAAATGGGCGTTGAAGTTAATATGCACTCCGGCGCATCTTCAACTCGCACACCTTCTACCGAAGCAGCATCAAGCACAACATCAAACAACACAATACATACACAAGCCGATAGCCCGTTTTGCATTGCGGTGATGGGGGATTTTAGTGGCCGCTCTCATTCAAGTGATTTAGCAAAATATCGCCCAATCGAAATCGACAGGGATAATCTTGAAGAGGTAATGGCTAAATTTAAAATTAATTTACATTTAAATTTATCGCCAACCGAGAACATAGAAATCACGTTAAATGAACTGGATGATTTTCATCCCGATGCGCTTTACGAAAAACTTGAATCGTTTGAAAAATTACGCAGCTTGCGGCGCCGCTTAAAAAGTAAAAATAATTTTGATGATGCGGCGGCAGAAATTCAAAGCTGGCTCCCCCCATTAGATAATGCAGCACAAGCTAAACCCACTAGCGATATAAACTCTAGTCAAGCTACCGAAGCTCCGGCTGCTGAGAATTTACTCGACAGTATTCTTGGGTCATCAACCACTCAAAGCAATGCGACGCTTGAAATAACACAAATTGATAAACTCATCAAAAGCATTGTTGCGCCTTATGTGGAGAGCGCCACCGACCCGCGACAAAATGACATGCTTGAAATGCTCGACCGTGCAACTGAATCACACATGCAAAGTATTTTGCATCACCCGGATTTTCAGGCAATGGAATCGGCGTGGCAATCATTATATTTTTTAATTAAACGCATTGAAACCGGCTCAAAATTAAAAATATTTATACTCGATATTTCCAAACAAAAATTACAACAAGACCTCGACGTTGATGATTTAAACACATCTGCTATTTACAAATTATTTTGTGACCCTGCAGAAGGTGATGCACCCTGGGCCGTATTACTGGGTAACTATACGTTTTCGGATAACATCGAAGATGCATTATCACTCGCCAATATGGGCAGCATTGCACAGCAGGCCAACGCACCTTTTATTGCCGCTGCTCACGAAAAACTCGGCGGCTGCGAATCATTTGCAAGCCACGCCGATTACGAAGATTGGAATTACTCCGCTAACGAAGGTGCCGCTCAAGCCTGGCAGTTATTACGCCAGTCACCGGTGGCCTCTTACATCGGGCTGGCCCTACCACGTTTTTTACTGCGCCTGCCTTATGGTAATAAAAGCAAACCGATTGATGCGTTTAAATTTGAAGAAATGAGCACAGACAATAATCACGCCGATTATTGCTGGGGCAATGCGGCATTTATAAAAGTAGAATGCATGGCGCAAAGCTTTAGGAATAATGGCTGGAATATGCAACTTGGAGAAATTTTTCAAACGGATAATTTACCGGTCCACTATTACATTGATGAAGGTGAAACACTCAGCAAGCCCATCGCTGAAATTATGCTTACTGAAAAAGCTGGCGAGATTTTAAATCGACATGGCCTGATTTCATTGTGGTCGGTGAGAAATAGGGACAGTATTCGCTCTGCCGATTATCACTCTATCCATGAAAGCCGGCAAAAACTCGCGGGGCGATGGGATTAGTTTTCCATGCGAGCAGTGCTGACCCAGGCCAACTTACAGTGACCGGAAACCGGCAAGTTAGCTGACCACCACTCTACACTGCCTTTAGGTTCAGTGCCGATAATGCACAACCGATCAAGCTATCGATTGTGCATTTATCCCAAAAATGAATCACAAAATAAGACGGGCTGCACATAAACCAAACTAAGCATTAGAATATGGCTATATATTAACCGTTTGATCGTATAAAATAATCTCGTTCGCACCCTGAAATTCAGTCTTAAAATTCAGCCAATTACGGCGCGACAAACATTTTATGATAATTCATCCTAATGGCTAACTAGAGCCAGGAAGCCGCTATGTATGAAAAATATTATGGATTACGCGAAAAGCCTTTTTCGTTATTGCCCGACCCCTCGTTTCTTTATATGACCCGTGCCCACACTCTGGCACTAACCATGCTGGAGTTCAGTCTGCGCAATGAAACTGCGGGCATTTGCGTAATTAGTGGTGAAATTGGCTCGGGCAAAACCACTCTGATTAGAAAGCTACTGGACATAATGGGCAGTGATTTTACTACCGGTCTGTTAACTAACACTCACAGTAGTTTCGGTAATTTAATGCAATGGGTATCGATGGCGTTTGGGCTGGACTACGCCAATAAAGAGCCGGTCGAGTTATATGAAAACTTTATTAATTTTGTTATCTCACAATATTCTCAAGGAAAACGCACGGTTTTAATTATTGATGAGGCGCAAAACTTATCCCATGAAGCACTGGAAGAATTGCGAATGTTATCCAATATCAATACGGATAAAAATAATATATTGCAGCTTATTTTAGTGGGCCAACCTCAGTTACGCAGAACCTTCAATCTTGAAAAACTCGAGCAGCTCAATCAACGTATTACCGCCAGTTATTATTTAAAAAAACTCAACCAAAAAGAAAGTTGTGCATATATTCAACATCGCCTGAAAGTTGCCGGCGGTAATCCGCATTTAATATCTGACCTTGCACTTAAAGCAATTTGGTATCACAGTCGCGGCATTCCCAGAATTATAAATACTCTTTGTGATACAGCGTTTGTTTATGCTTTTGCCGAACAAAAATCTCGAGTGGAAATTCAACTGGTTAATCAAATTATTAAAGACCGTAAAGAAAATGGTTTTTATTCTGATAAAGAAAATATGCCAGATAATGTCACACGCTTTGATGAAAATATAAAAAACATTGGCGGCCTTTAATTTACAAAAATTAAACCTCTATTTCACCCACTAAATATTGCACGGCCTTGCCGGCAATACGCACTCGGTCTCCCTCATCAGTGCATTGCACTTCACCACCGCGTTTAGAAATTTGTTTTGCCGATAGTTTTTTACAAACTAATTTTTCTGCCCAATATGGTATTAATTGCGTAAATGACGAACCGGTGACAGGGTCTTCATCAATACCGTATTTGGGCGCAAAAAATCTTGACACAAAATCATAATCTTTGCCTTGCGCTGTAATCGCAACGCCTCTTAAGTCTAATGCACTTAACATAGCCATATTAGGTTTTGCATTTTCCACATTTTCTTCGCTCTCAAAAATCACGATATAATCTTCAGATTTAAAACAGGCGATGGGGGTTACTTCAAAGGCATTTATAATCGAATACGGAATTACACAGGGCTCAGGTGGTTGTGATGGAAAGTTCATTTCTAACATTTTCGCATTTTTAGTTACCACTAACTCGCCACTTTTAGAGTTAAACCGTATTTCATTTTTATCTGTTTCTATAAAATTAAACACCACAAATGCCGCGGCCAATGTTGCGTGACCACATAAAGCCACTTCACATACAGGCGTAAACCATCGAATATGGTAGCCTGTATCGGTAACCACAAAAAAAGCCGTTTCCGAAAGATTATTTTCAGCTGCAATTTTTTGCATTAACGCATCGGGCAACCATTTTTCTAATGGACAGATAGCCGCCGGGTTACCTTCAAAAACCTGCTTAGCAAAGGCATCAATTTGATAAAGTTTAAGTTTCATTTTTCTTATTATACCGGTATAGTTTAATAGAATATTTATTCGCTCAGGCCAAACATAATGAACCTATTTCGCAACAGCCTCCTGTTCACTCTGATATTTTTCAGCCCATTAACAATAGCATCTGACCTGGCTAAAGAGCAACGCTGGGCCGATCAAATAATTGATTATTTAATTGATGGTGAAGCCGAATGGTTAAGCGCAAACAAGCACAAATTTTTATCTATTTACACTGAAGCACAAACGCCACAGCTAAGCGGTGCAGCGATTATTATTCACGGCTCAGGCGTTCACCCTAACTGGGAGGAAGTTATTCAGCCTCTGCGCACTGCACTTCCCGAGAAGGGCTGGAGCACTTTATCAATACAGATGCCGGTTTTGGCTAACGATGCAAATTACAGTGATTATGCAAACTTGTTTAATGAAGTATCGCCACGCATAAATGCGGCTATAAAAAAACTTAAGCAACAAAACATAAATAACATTGTAATTATTGCTCATAGTCTTGGCTCAACCATGAGCGCATACTACCTTGCATCTAATCATAATGATTCGATTAAAGCTTTTGTTGCTATTGGCATGCCTGGCAAAAACAAAGACGATCGAATGAATAATATTATTACGTTAAAAAAAATCAGTATCCCTATGCTAGATTTATACGGAAGCAATGATTTAAATACCGTGCTTGAGTCGGCTAAAGCACGCAAACAATCGACCAAACATAATCCAGATTATTCACAACTTGTTATTAAAGATGCAAATCATTTTTTTACCAATAAAGATTCTGAATTAATTAATACTATCAGCCAATGGCTAAGCCGAATTTAATAATTATATTTAATAATTATTTAGAATCGACACTTCAAAATTAAACTTTTGACACTAAGGCGTTAGCCCTAACCTGTTTGGTATTAGCAAATTTTTTATCGCTGGCATTCCAGCCATATTGTCCCGTCCACTGCCCATTTTTAAAATCAATATTAAGCCAGTTTGGCACATAGGGTCGTTGTTTACTAATAGTGAAATCTGTTACCGGCGGGGGACCAATGTAGTCGCCAACCGGGCAATCTTTTGTCATTACGGTATTAAATCGCACATATAAATTATCAGATAGTTTTTGTGCATTTTTTAAAACGGCAGAAAACTCATCAGCACCCAGTTGCCACGCACCTTGAATCGCCTGCTCGCTATAAAAAGCTAAACGCTTACCTAATAAGCAACTAAAATAGATTTGTATTTCTATCAATAAGATCGATTCTAAATTATGACTTTGTTTCTGCGCTGATTTGGAGAGCTTTATATCAATCGTTTTACCATGAAACATGAGCTGTTCTAACATTGAGCCGCCTACCTTTACTTATTCATTAGTGTTTGAGCATTAATTTAAATAGGATAAATGAATAATTGTAAGCATTAATATGACACATAAACCTACCGACCACAACTGCTATATAAAAGGTATAAAATACAAATACCTCCCCACAGACCAAGCTGCTTAAATATTTACCTCTCACCTTTTGTAGCGAATATCCAGCTGGCAAAAATCCCCATAGAAAAATCATGATCGACAACCACTAGCGGGCTATCGACAAACACTGCGCTAGATACATCAGTGTAAATTGCGAAAACGCCCACCACCATTTTTCTGTACGATGTCTTTAGTCTAACTTTCAACTCAACGCCACCGCCCCCCTGCTGCGCTTTATACTCAGCCCTGCTTGCTGTCGCGTACTGAGCCTCTACCGTATAAAAATAATCGTGATATTTTTCACTATCATAAAGATAGCGTAACTGGCTATCCAGCTCCCAGAACTGCTCCCCCCGCCATGTTTGATGTAAATTAATTGTTGGCACCACTCTCCAGCCAATGGTCTCGGCATTTGAAAAATCAGTCGCAATGGCTCCTCGCAATGGCACATCAAAACTAAGATTAAAATCTTTTGATTGATTCTGATACATTAAAAACTTAAATGACGGGCCGGCCTCTAAAACATAATCCAGCCCGGGCATACCCTGACGAGCACGATTATCACCCTCATCGACCTTTAAACGCCCACTAAAACTCACATCTATTTTAAAAAAATTCGACTTAGTTACCCGACCTTCAATGGATGAACGATCAACATTAAATACATCCGATTTAAGAATAATATGCGGAAAAGGCAGGACATAATTTTCTGACTGATTAGAACCCAGATAATGAGGGGAGGAAAAATATGATATTCCTGCACCCACCTCAAGGAAACGGAGCTTATTCTCCGCTTGTACAGCACACAAGGGAATAAACATGAAACCAACGAATATTACAAACAATTTACTTGAAGATATATTATAAAATTTCCAGATATCCTTATTAACTCTTGTGTCATTCAAACCTGGCTCCTGTTACATCATTTAATATTTAATTGTGCTTTTGCCTTATTAATAGGGTATTTATAAATAACATTTTTGACAAAATTTTGCGTAAGTGAATTCATCCAGCACTGAATGAATCGACTACTATTTTTGTAGCTCTTCGATGATTATACCTGCCGGGTTAACCGTAACTTTTATTTTCGCCCCATTTTTATATTTAGCAATAATAGTGGTTTTACTATGCTCAATGATTTTTCAGTTATTCTGCAAAATAATTTTTATAATCGCTTTTTTATTGTAATAGGCGATGGCTTGTACTGACCTACATCAACTGTCTCTTCAAAGCGGTAACCATCATAGGCGTATCGTCATCATCAAAATCATCAGCATATACAGAAAATGACATTAAAGTAGACAATAGTACAATCAATCGCTTATACATAAATGGCTCCATTATTTAAAGTAATCAGCGTTTAACGAAATAACGTCATAACACAACTTAAACACCAATAGCTGAGGTAGCTATTTGCTCATACTAATCCTTATAATTTTTTAAATTGACTTTCACATTTTCAATTAAAACTTTTCGGTATTGCTCTGAAATATAATCTAGCGCTAGCGTTTTTCCCTTCACAAATTCAGCCTGGTTATTTTTTGTATCACATACATAAACACATTAAATTTTGTTGCAGAAAAATATTTAGGTCAGGCCTTTTCATGCTATACCCTCAAAAAATATAAACAATTATTTGGCCATAAGCCCAATAGTTAAAAACCATGAAAAACAAAAAGGTATAAAAAATTCAATCTATTCTCTTTTTAATAAGCTATCTATTGTTAAATAAAATTAGGCCAAACTGTCATCTCAGCATATTGCGGCTAAGACCAGCAACTTAGAGCAAACAAAATATCACAGAATACCGCGAAAGGCACGCTGAAATAACGATGTTTGATTATTAACACTCATGTTTAATCAATTTTAAAATGAGCATTGAATATTTACACGCTGCAATGTTCTACTCAATAAAATACGAGCTATCAATACTGAAAGTCCTCCGACGAAAGTCGATTAATTACTCTTGGAAAAAACATTAATATTACAGCAACAAAAAACCACGCATTTAGAACCTATCTTTAATTTTCAATAAAATTATAATAACGTAGAACTCCGCTATAATAATTATCAACCAGCTTTAATATTTAAAGGGCATAAACGTGATTCGAACTATTAAAAACAACATTCAAAATAATAAAAACATTCATAAAACGTATAAAGATATATTCAATAAACGCGGCAATAGTTACAGCTATGCTATGAATCAATTTCCATACGCACGCCATAATGAATTTACAACATTAATAGAGCTTCTAGATATAAAAAACGACGACAAAATAGTAGACTTACCTTCAGGTGGTGGGTATTTAAAAAAACACCTCAATACAGACGCTGAAATTTATTCAGTTGATCCTGCTGGAATGTTTATCCAGCAGAAGGTGAAAAGTAAGTGCTATTTATCTGACATCACCAGCACACCCTTTAACGATAGTTTTTTTGACAAAGCCTATTCCCTTGCAGGCACTCATCACTTAACAAATAAAAAACGTTTTTACAAAGAGGTGTCACGCATTTTAAAACCAAGCGCAATATTTGCTTATGCTGATGTAGCCAAAGACACTAATGCTGACCGGTTTTTGAATCTATATGTTAATAAATATAACAGCTTAGGCCATGATGGTGATTTTCTCGACATTAATATAACCACTAATGAGCTACTAAACAGCGGTTTTTCACAGGTTAATTCCCGGCTCAAAAATTATAGCTGGGTGTTCAGTTCTGAATTACATGCCATTATTTTTTTCAGGCACTTATTCGGGCTCAATTTAGCAACAGATAAGCAAATTATTGACGGAATAGAAAAGCATTTACATATCAGTCATAATGAAAATACGTTTAATGTGCAATGGCAGTTACTACAATTTAAAGCCACTAATTAAATTACGGCCAGCTTTTTAAAAACGTGACCAGGGATAATTTAAAGTAGAAATATAGCGCTACAGCATTGATAAAAAATCTTCATATTTTCCGCTTTCACTACGTTTTATCTGTGTAACCTGTTGAAGATCAATATTAAATGACTCACCTAACATCACACGAAACTTATCTTTTAGCAGCTGCCTTTCTTTTTCTTTTAGCGGGCGCTCAAGTACAACATTAACAGTAATATTATCAAGTGAATACTGCACAGCCTGTAGTTGTAACACGGGGGCTATTTCATGCAAACTTTGTATCCCCAGCTGTGGATAACGCCGCTCGCCTGACGCAGTAATGAGCATATTTCGATAACGCCCCAAAATACGTTTAATGACAGGTAGACCACGTCCACACGTACAAGGCTCACCCACTTCAGCATAATCGCCTACTTCATAACGTATTAGTGGAAATGCAAAATTGTGTAAATTAGTCACAACCACCCTGCCAACCTCCCCCACTCTGCAAGGCTTGTTATTATCATCGAGCACTTCCAGCAGAACGCCTTCTGATTGAACATGGTAATGCTCATACTCGGGGCATTGCAAAGCAAGATAACCTAGCTCGATAGTTGAATATAAATCAACAAGCGGTACATTCCAAACCTGTTTACATAAACTTCGCAATCCATCTGATAAGGATTCTGAAATGGTGCGAACTTCCTGCAGAGATGACAACTGAATTTTGTTGCGTTGACAATATAAGGCTACTTCTCTCAACACACTTGGATGGGTTAGTAAATAATCAGGGTTCATTTTTTTTAACCAGCGAACCTGTTCTGCAATAGGTGTAAACACATTC